>Ga0302279_10001202_pt1 | contig 37400 bp, 30 predicted proteins | sample III_Bog_N3_3_FD_194541 | JGI IMG/M metagenome (GOLD analysis project Ga0302279, IMG submission 194541) | Peat permafrost microbial communities from Stordalen Mire near Abisko, Sweden - III_Bog_N3_3 | ecosystem: Environmental > Terrestrial > Soil > Wetlands > Peat | place: Sweden: Abisko...
CGCGGCAAGCACGAGAGGCCGCGTTCCTCATCACGGCGGCAGAGGCGGGCCAACTGCACCTCGCCCGGTTGCGTACCAATGCCGCCGATTACGATCCGGCGACGCGCGATCGGCTGATCGCGGGCGCGCTCATGCCGGCGTGCTGGTACGTGCGCGCGCAGCGGTTTCGCTCGTATTTTCACGCCGAGATGCGTGCGGCGTTTGCCGCCTGCGATGTCTTGATCGCACCGGCAACACCGTATGCCGCGCCGGCGATCGGGCAGCGCACGATCGTCATCGAGGGCGTCGAGACGGAAGTGCGCCCAAACGTCGGCGTCTTCACGCAGCCGATTACGCTCGCCGGCGTGCCGGTCGTGACCGTTCCGGTGTTCGGCTTGGGGGCGTTGCCGGTCGGCGTCCAGTTGATCGGCCGCGCGGGCAGCGAACGCGCGCTGTTGGAACTCGCGCAGGATCTCGAACGGCGCGGCGTTGCGGGCGCGGGCCCCATTCCGGTCGCCGTATGAACGATCGTCGGAGCCTAGCAAACGCCTACGCCGGCGGAGCGCGCGCCGGCGACGTGCTCGCGGAAACCTTGGCCGGAATCGACGCGCGCGACCCGGTGTGGATCGGACTCGTGCCGGAGCGCGACGTGTTCTCGAGGGCGCGCGCGCTCGATGCGTGCACGAGCGCCGAGCGCGCGCGCCTGCCGCTCTTCGGCGTTCCGTTTGCGGTGAAGGATAACATCGACGTCGCGGGCGTGCCGACGACGGCCGGTTGCCCCGCGTTCGCCTACGTTCCGGAGCGTTCCGCGAGCGTTGTCGAGCGACTCGAGGCCGCCGGCGCGATCGCCGTCGGGAAGACAAACCTCGACCAATTCGCGACGGGGCTGGTCGGAACACGTTCGCCCTACGGTATCCCGCGGAACCCGTTCGACGCGCGCTACATCCCGGGCGGTTCGAGTTCCGGTTCGGCTGTTGCGGTCGCGCGCGGACTCGTGACGTTTGCACTCGGCACCGATACCGCCGGCTCGGGCCGCGTGCCGGCCGGCTTCACCGGAACGGTCGGGCTTAAACCCACCTATGGGATCGTCAGCGCGGCCGGTGTCGTGCCGGCTTGCCGCTCGATCGATTGCGTCTCGATCTTCGCGCGGTCCGTCGACGATGCCGAAGCGGTGCTGGCCGCCGCGGCGGGATTCGACTCGCTCGACCCGGGCTCGCGTCCGCGGCCGCCGGCTTCAGAGCAGCCCGGCGAACGCTTCCGCTTCGCGGTTCCGCGCGCGGATCAACGTATCTTTTGCGGCGACGCCGAAGCGCAGCGCGCTTACGAGGCGGCGCTCGCGCGGTTCGAGGCGATCGGCGGCATTCCGCTGGAGGTCGACATGACGGCGTGCTACGCGGCGGCCGGTATGCTCTACGGCAGCGCGTTCGTTGCCGAGCGCACGGCCGCCGTTGGGGATTTTGCCCGCGCCCATCCGGAAGCGCTGCTCGAGGTGACTCGGACGATCGTCGAAGGCGGCCGGCGGTTCGATGCCGTCGATGCCTTCCGTGCGCAGTATCGACTGCGCGAGTTGCGGGCGCAAGCCGCGACGATGTTCGCCGAGGCGCCGGTGCTGGTCGTGCCGACCGCGCCGACGATCTACACGATCGAGCAGATCGCGGCCGAGCCGTTCACGCTCAACGCGACGCTCGGCACCTACACGAACTTCGTGAACTTCTTCGACTGGTGCGCGCTGGCCGTGCCGTCCGAGCGCTATGCGAACGGCATCCCGATCGGCGTCACGCTCATCGGTCCGGTCTTCGCGGATGCGACGCTGGCGCAACTCGCCCGGCGCTTCGCCGGCGCCGCGGCTTAGGAGGCCTCGGCAGCGGCCTCTTGCGCGATGTCGGGCGCGATCGCGTCGAGCATCACGCGCTTGAGACGGTTGAACTCGACCGATGCGATGTCGCGCGGGCGCGGCAGCTGGATCGGCAGCTCGAGCTTGAGGCGCCCGGGGTGCGGGCTCAGTACGATGACGCGGTCGGCAAGGTACACGGCTTCGTCGACGCTGTGTGTGATGAAGAGAATCGTCTTGCGCGCCTGCTGCCAAATCTCCAGCAGGCTCTCTTGCAGTCCATTGCGCGTGATCGCGTCGAGTGCGCCGAACGGTTCGTCCATCAAGATCACGGCCGGATCGTTGGCCAGCACGCGCGCGATGGCGACGCGCTGCTTCATACCGCCCGAGAGCTCGTGCGGAAAGCGATTGCGAAACTTCTGCAAGCCGACCATGTCGAGGTAGCGTTCCGTGAGCTCGGCGATCTCGGCTTTCGGGCGGCCGGCTTGGCGCGGTCCGTAGGCGATGTTCTGTGCCACGCTCAGCCACGGGAAGAGCGCGTAGTCCTGAAAAACCATGCCGCGGTCGGGCCCGGGCCCCGCGACCGTCTTGCCCATCACGAGTAGTTCGCCTGATGTAAACGTCTCGAAGCCCGCGACGATGCGCAGCAGCGTGCTCTTGCCGCACCCGCTCGCGCCGATGATGCAGATGAATTCGCCCTGTCCGATCGTGACGTTGATGTCGCTGAGCGCGTGCGTTTCGGTCAGCGCACCGTCGCGGCTCTGCGAAACGTACGTTTTATCGAGCGCGTGGGCCGCAATGGCCGGTACGCCGTCAGCCGCGAGCACTGGGGTTCCACCACAGCGCGCGCCGGCCGAGCAACAAGACGACGCGATCGCTCAAGAAGCCGAGGATTCCGATATAGATCATGCCGGCGATGACGAGATCGGTGCGGCTCAATTGCCGCGCATCCATGATGTTCGCCCCGAGACCGGTCGGGACGCCGGTCATCTCGCCGACGACCAGCAGCACCCATGCCAGGCCCAGGCCGATCCGGATTCCGGTGAAGATCGAGGGCGACGCCGCGGGCAAGATCACCCGGCCGAATATTGCCGCCCTCGGCGTTCCGAGCATCTCGGCGGCTTCGATCAAGCGGGGCTCGACGAGGCGCACGCCGTCGACGGTGTTCAGGAGCATCGGGAAAAACGTACCGAGCGCGATCAGGGCGATCGTCGCCGGGGGCCCGAGGCCGAACAGAATCATCGTTAGCGGCAGCCAGGCCGTGACCGGGATCGGACGCAAAAACTGCAGCGTCGGATCGATGAGCGAACGTGCCGGTTTGCTCCGCCCTAAGATGAGACCCAATGGAATCGCGACGATCATCGCGGCGAAGAAGCCCGCGAAGACGCGCGTGATGCTCGCCAACGCGTTGACCGCAAAGGTCGCGCTATACGGGTCGTTGCGAATGCCGCCGAACGCATAATCCCACGCGGTGAGCACGACCGTCGACGGTGGCGGAATCAGCGAATAGGCTTTCCCGCCGGTTGCGACTTGCCACGCCGCGATCAGGACGACGGGCAGCGGGAGCGCGAGCATCCACGGCGGGAACTTGCGGCTCACCGGCTGGGGACGGGACGCCACGCCGGCGAGCGCGGGCGTTGCTGCCGATACGCTTTCCACGGTCAAGGCCTTCGGTACGCCGCGCCGCGCGCGTCTTGCCAATTCGGACGCCGTGAGCCACCCGCGTTGGACAAAGTGCGGGACCGCGCCGCCGCGCGCAACCATCCTCCGTCGCGCGGCGGTTCCGGCGACGTGACATTCCAGGAGGGCGCGCTCGCCGCGCCCGTCGTCGCCCCCGCCGCCGCCGAGGAACTCGCCGCCTTCGGCCGGTTCGCCGCCGCGCGCGGCTGGATCGCGGCTACGTCGGGGAATTTCTCGCGCCGGCTCGATGCGCGTCACGCGCTCGTCACCCGCTCGGGGATCGACAAGGGCGCGATCGGCCCCGGTGACGTCGCGGTCGTGCCGCTCGATGGTCCGGTGCCCGCCGGGATGTCGGCCGAGACACCGTTGCACCTCGCGCGCTACCGCGCCGACGCCGCGATCGGCGCGATCGTCCACGTGCACACCGTCGCGGCCACCGTGCTCTCTCGCGCCGGCCTCGCGGCCGGCCGCGTGCGCTTCACCGGCTTCGAAATGCAGAAGGCGCTGGCCGGCGTGACGACCCACGACGGCGCGGTCGATCTCCCCGTGTTCGCCAACGATCAGGACACCGTCGCGCTCGCTGCGGTGGTCGAGGCGCGGCTGGCGGGCGCAGCGCTCGTGCCGGGGTATTTGCTGGCCGGTCACGGACTTTACGCCTGGGGTGCGACGATGGCCGATGCCAGGCGCCACCTCGAGGGGCTAGAATTTTTGTTAGCCTGCACGTTGGAAGAACGGAGACTGATACCATGACCGCTGCTGTGGTGACGGGTTCGCGACTGGTCGCATACGACGAAAACGATGGTGCGGTGCCGCTCTTTCAAACCGCCGACGGCGCCGAGATCGCGCGTCGCTTGGGGGAGGTCGGCGTGCGCTTCGAGCGCTGGGCTGCCGAGGCGCCGCTCGCGGCGGATGCGGCGAGCGATGCCGTGCTTGCGGCGTATGGTTCGTCGGTGAAACGCGTGCAGAGCGACGGCGGCTATCAAACCGTTGACGTGATCCGCTTGGCGAAGGGCACCCCCGACACGGGGCCGATGCGCGCGAAGTTCCTCTCCGAGCACCTGCACACCGAAGACGAAGTCCGCTTTTTCGTGGCGGGCTCGGGCGCGTTCTACCTGCACCTCGGCGGCAAGGTGTATCAGGTTATCTGCGTGCGCGGCGATTTGATCAGCGTGCCCGCCAACACGTTGCATTGGTTCGACATGGGACCCGATCCGGAGTTTACCGCGATCCGGTTCTTCAATAACACCGAGGGTTGGGTCGCGCAGTACAGCGGCGACGCCATCGCCGGCCGCTTTCCGAAATACGAGTGATCGCCGCCCGGGCGATCGTCACCGATATCGAGGGCACGACGTCGGCGATTGCGTTCGTCAAAGACGTGCTGTTCCCGTATGCCGACGCGCACCTCGACGCGTACGTCGCGGCGCATCGCGACGAGCCGATCGTCGCCGCGGCGATGCGCGAAGCGGCGGCGTGCGCGGGTGAACCCGACGCCGATGACGCGCGCGTGCTGACCCACCTGCACGCCTGGATCGCCGAAGACCGGAAGATCACGCCGCTCAAAACGCTGCAAGGCCTGATCTGGAACGAGGGCTACGCGAAAACCGGCCTGCAAGGCCACGTCTATCCCGACGTTCCGCCGGCGCTGACGGCGTGGCGCGCCGCGGGCATCGAGTTGTACGTCTATTCCTCGGGCTCGGTGATGGCGCAGAAGACGCTCTTTGCGCACACCTTCGCGGGCGATCTTACGCCGCTCTTCGCGGGCTACTTCGATACGACGATCGGTGCGAAGCGCGAGCCCGAATCGTATGCCGCGATCGTCGCCGAGACCGGCTTTCTGCCGGAAGAGATGCTCTTTCTCTCCGATGTGGAGGCCGAACTCGACGCCGCGCGGGCGACCGCCTTGCAGACCGTACGGCTGATGCGCCCGGCCGACACGCCGCCCGGCGCGACGACCGCGCACCCGGCCTACGTGGACTTCGCCACGCTTGCCGCCGAGGTCACCGCGCTCTAGCGACGCTCCGCCCGGACGTGCGGCGAAGCGGCCACGGCGATGGCCAGGAACAGGAAGCCGACGCCCGAGATCCCCATCACGCTCCGCGTCCCCCAGCGGTCGGCGATCAGCCCGCCGAGGATCGAACCCGGCACCATGCCGGCGAGCACCAGCAGGCGCACGACGCCGAAGACGCGGCCGATCAACTCCTCGGGAATCACGCGCATGCGCCAGCTGACGATCTGCGTTACCTCGTAGGCGCCGCAAGCCGCGCAGATCGTGACCGCGCCGACGGCCCAGGCCATCGTCGGGGCCCAGATCACGGGTAGCCAGGCCAGTGCGTCGACGATGAACGCGATCGTGAGCGCGCGCCCGAGCGGCCAGTGCGTGCGGCCGGCCAGCACCGAGCCTGCAACCGAGCCGATCGAGAAGCACCCGAAAGCGAGGCCGACGAGTTGGTCGCTCGCGCCGAACTCGTGCTTGAGATACGGGATCATCGCGACGAACCCGAAGATCGCCACCGCGTTCATCGCCGTCGATGAGAGCGTGAGCGTCCGCATCACGCGGTCGGCAAAGAGGAACCGGAAGCCGGCCGCGACGTCCCGGCCGATCTCGGCCGGCGAGGGAAACGCGCCTGGCCGTTCGGGCCCAAACGAGGAGACCGTCGCCAGCGAGAGCTGCGAGGTCAGGTAGGTGAGCGCGTTAATCGCCAGCGCCGGGAGCGCGCCGGCCAGGCCGAAGATCGCGCCGCCGAGCGGTGGCGCGATCAGGTTTACGCCCTGTTCGGTCGCGACGAGCGCCGCCACCGCCGCCTTGGCGCGGTCCTTGCCGAGCAGGTAGGGGATGCTCGAGGCCTGGGCCCCCATGAAGATCGCCGCGCAAACCGAGAGCAGAAAGACCCCGGCGTACAGGAACGGCAGGCTCAGCGCGCCTCGCCAGACCGCCAGCACGAAGAGCGCCATGATCGCGAAGCGCACGGCGTCGGTGCCCAGCATCAGGGTCCGCCGGTCCAGCCGGTCGGCCAGCGACCCGCCAAGCAGGCTGAAGACGGCGAACGGCAGCAGCTCGACGGCGAACGTAAACCCGAGCGATACCGCCGATCCGGTCATGTGGAAGACCAGCAGCGGAATGGCAAGCGTTCGCAGGCCATCGCCCAGATAGCTCAGGGCCTGGCCGGCATAGTAGCGGCGGAACGGCGACGATGCAAAGACGCTCGTCGTGCGTCGAGTCGTGGTATCCATGAAACGGTCCCAAGGTGCGGCGGAAGGTAGGGCGCGCGGGCGCGGTCGCGCAGGTGCGCGGGCGGCGATCGTGGGGGGACGCTAACGAATCATGGTAATGTTAAGCTACCGTTTCGAGGGCAAACTCCCTCTTAAAACATGGGGGCGCGCCGCCAAGAGTCCGACTCCCCATTGCGGAATAGCCTCCCGACATGAGTTGCGCCCCGGCAGCGTTGACGGCAGGCACGAGATGGTAGTTGCCATCATCGACGTCAACGAAACCAATCAAAAAGCGTATGCCCACATTCTTTCACGCATCGGGAACGTGAAGGTCAAAGCGTTCACGTCTCCGGACGCGGCGCTGGTGTGGTGCAACAAGCAAGAACACGACCTCGTGATCCTTGACTACCGCATGGGTCAGGTCGAGGGCATGGACGGGCTCGAGTTCGTCAAGGCCTACAACAAGGCGCACGCCGAGCAGCAGACGCCGCTCGTGATGATCACGGCCGAGAAGGATCGCGAGATCCGCCATCGCGCACTCGAACTCGGCGCGAGCGATTTTCTCAACAAGCCGGCCGATCCGGTCGAGTTTCTCTCGCGCGTGAAGAACTTGCTCGCGTTGCGCGAGAGCCGCAAGAAGCTCGAGAGCTACGCGGCCTCGCTCGCCGCCGACGTCGCGCGCGCCACCAAAGAAATCGCCGACCGCGAAGAAGAGACGATCAACCGGCTCACGCGCGCGGCCGAATTCCGCGACAGCGAAACCGGCCTGCACATCGTGCGCATGGGAAAGTACGCCGAGGTGCTCGGCCGCACGCTCGAGCTCGATTCGGAAGATCAACGCTTGCTGCGCCTGGCGACGCCGATGCACGATATCGGCAAGGTCGCGACGCCCGACGGCATCCTGCTCAAGCCCGGCCCGCTCAACCCCGAGGAGTGGGAGATCATGAAGCGCCACGCGCGCGCGGGCTACGACATCCTCGTCGGCAGCTCGTCGAAGGTGCTGCAGCTGGCCTCCCAGATCGCGCTGCGCCACCACGAGCGCTGGGACGGCACCGGCTACCCCGACCACCTGCGCGGCACGCAGATTCCGCTCGCGGCGCGCATCACCGCGGTCGGCGATGTGTTCGACGCGCTCTGTTCCAAGCGGCCGTACAAGCGCGCCTGGACGACCGAAGAAGCGCTGCGCGTCATCCAAAAATCGTCCGGCTCGCATTTCGACCCGCTGGTCGTGGAAGCGCTCAACAACAGCTGGGGCCAGTTCATGGAAATCCAGAAAGAGTTTGCGGATACCGGACACGCCGCGTAGTCGAATACGTACGCTAGCGAACACAGAAAAGTAGCGGCATTTGGTCTAACATTTTCCGCTGCGCGAAAGTTTTGCGGGAACATCTGCCGGGCGCGTGTATAGTCACGTACCATGCGGGTGATCGTCGTTGACGGTATCGACCGCGATGCCGGACTATTGGTGGACGAGCTGCGCAGAGACCGGCCCGAAGCAGCCGTGCGCGTGGTTGCCTCCGAGGCGGAGTTACGCGATGCACTCGTGGGCTTTGACGCCGACATCCTGCTCTGCGACGTTGCCGAGCGGAATGCGGACCACGTGGATGCGCTCGGCATCGTCCGCGCGCTACAGCTCGATCTCCCAATCGTTTTGGTCGCCGCCGCCATCGGCGAGCGGGGCGTCGTTGCGGCCTTGCGCGGCGGCGCGGTCGACTACGTGCTCAGAGCGAATCTCGTGCGTTTGCCGAGTGCGGTCGAGCATGCGGTTCGCGAGCAGCGTGAGAAACTGGTGTTGCGTCGCTCGCTCGGCGAGGCCGAAGGACGCGTCGCGGCTCACGCCAGACGACTGGAAACGCTGTGGCGGATCGCCAACGATAACTCGCTCCAGGGGGCCGAACGAACCGTCGCGATGCTTCGCGAATCGGCGGTCGCCCTGCGCGCACCGCAGCGGTTTCGCGGCTTTCTCAATCGCATCGAAGGTGCCGAAATCGTCGTCCTTGCCGTGACTCTCGAGGGCGACGACGAGAATGCGGGCGGCACGACGTTCCCCGCCGGGCACCGTTTGCCCATCGGTGATACGAGCGCGCTCGCGCCCTCCCGGACGCAGTTTTGGGATACGACGACGACGGTCGAGTTGCCGGCAGCGTCGCTCGCGATCGGTTGGCGTTCGGAGATCACGACCCGCTTTCAGGTCGGTGGGACCGGCTATATGCTCACCTTCGGCGCAGCCGTACCGACGCAATTCAACGCGGACGATGTCGCGTATATCGAGGTACTCGCCGATTCGTTCGCCCACCAAATCGCGTTCGACGCGTTCGAGCAAACGCTGCGCGACGCGGAGGCGCGCGCTCGCGCGCACGCCGGGCGGCTGGAGGCGCTCTGGCGCATCGCAAGCGATCCGGCCCTGCACGGCGAGCCGCTGTGGGTCGCGATGCTGCGCGAAGCCGCGGCTTCGATCCGCCCCGGCCAAGCCTTTGAGGGTATCTTCTCGTTCATCGACGGCGAGAACGTCATCCGCGTCGCGGCGGTTCCGATGCCGGCGACGGCGGACCAGGGCGGGCACCGCGATCCGGTCGTGCCGCAATCGGTTCCGCTCGTGCAAACGTTTCTGAGCGATCTGTTGGCCCAGGGGGAGGGTACGCATTCCTGGGACGACCTCGCGCTCAGCGACATCGCGTCGCGAGTCGCGCGCAGGCGCCACTGGCGGGCTGCGATCGGAACGACGTTTCCCGCCGCCGGCAAGACGTACGCCGTGGGCTTCGGTTCGCTCGAAGCGATGCGCGAACCGTTCGGCCCCCTAGAGCACGTGTACGTCGACGTGCTGGCCGCGTTTTTCGCTCGCAACGTACAGGATGCGTGGATCGCCGCCAAGCGCTGCTGACGTGACGCCCGCGGCTCCATGATTTGCACGATACCGGACAATCCGTTGTCGCGGTACACTCAGGCATGGAATTTTCGCTTGCCGGACTCGTGACGCCCCTCGTTATCTTCGTTCTCGCGCTGATGCTCGCGAATTCCGCATTTCGCGTGCTCCGCCAATACGAGCGCGGCGTCATGTTCACGCTCGGCCGGTTCAGCAGCGTCCGCGGCCCGGGGCTGATCGTTTTCTGGCCCTGGATCCAGCAGATCGTGCGGGTCGACTTGCGCACCGTCGTCATGGAGATCCCCAAACAAGATCTCATCACCCGCGACAACGTCTCGGTAAAGGTCGATGCGGTGCTCTACTTCCACGTCGCCGACCCCGAAAAGGCGATCATCCAAGTCGAGCAATACGTGGCGGCGACGAACATGCTCGCGCAGACGACGTTGCGATCCGTGCTCGGCCAGCACGAGCTCGACGAGCTGCTCTCCAAGCGCACTACGCTGAACACCGACGTCCAAGACATTCTCGATGTCCGCACGAAAGAGTGGGGCATCTTCGTGACCGCCGTCGAGATTCGCGACGTGCAGCTCACCGACAACATGGTGAAAGCGATTGCGAAGCAAGCGGAAGCCGAGCGCGACCGCCGGGCGAAGGTCATCCATGCGGAAGCCGAGTTCCAAGCATCGCAAACGCTCGTGAACGCCGCGACGATCCTCTCCACGGTCCCGGCCGCGATGCAACTGCGCTATTTACAGACGCTCACGGAGATCGGCGGCGAAAATAACTCGACCGTTATCTTCCCGATGCCGCTCGATATCGTCAAGCCGTTCCTTGACCTCATGGACCGCAAGCTCGCCCTGCCGGTGGCCGTGAACGGCACCAAAGCCGCACCCCAATCTGCGGGCTAGCTGTCGGTGAACATGTTGGCGGGTGGGTGGCCTTTAGCTAGCGGCGGCGGGGTCGCCGGTTCGCTGAAGTCGGCCGTCCAGTGCCAGTTCCGGATCTCCGGCATATCTTCCAGATGCTCGCGAATGTAGTCGTGGTGCTCGTCGAGCTTGCGGTCGAACATGGCGATCGCATCGGCGGCCGCCGAGCGTAGCCGTGGGATATGTGAGAGCGCGTCGACGGCGAGATGGAAACGGCTCATCTCGTTGAGTACGACCATGTCGAAGGGCGTCGTGGTCGTGCCGCGATCCATGTAGCCGCGGACGTGGAAGCGGCTCTCGTTGGAACGGCCGTGCACCATCGAATGGATGAGCCAGCGGTTGTTGTGGAAGGCAAAGACGACCGGTGCGCTCTCGGTGAAGAGCGCGTTGAACGACATGTTATCCATGCCGTGGGGATGATCGGCCGGCATCATGAGCGCGGTCAGGTCGACGACGTTGACGACGCGCACCTTGATCCCGGGAACGTGTTTGCGTAGGAGCCAGGCCGTGGCGCAGATCTCGATTGTCGGCACGTCGCCGGCGCACGCCAGCACCACGTCGGGATCCTCGCCGCCGTCGTTCGTGGCGAACGCCCAGGTCGATGCTCCGCGCGAGCAGTGTTCGCGGGCCTCGGCCATCGTGAGCCATTGGAGCTGTGGTTGCTTGCCGCAGGTGACGATGTTGACGTAATTACGGCTGCGCAGGCAATGATCGAACACGCTGAGCAAGCAGTTGCTATCGGGCGGGTAGTAGACCCGGATCGTTTCGCTGCGGCGTGCCAGCGCGTTGTCGACGAAGCCGGTCGCCTGATGGCTGAAGCCGTTATGATCGTTGCGCCACGCGTGGCTCGTCAGGAGAACGTTCAGCGACGCCAGCGGCCTGCGCCACGGGTACTCGGTGCACTGCTCGAGCCACTTGGCATGTTGCGTCAGCATCGAGTCGACGACTTGCGCGAACGCCTCGTACGAGGACCACATCCCGTGCCGGCCCGTCAACAAATAGCCTTCGAGCCAGCCTTGGCAACAATGCTCGCTCAAGACTTCCATCACGCGACCGTCGGGGCTGAGATCGTCGTCGATCGAAACCGTTTGCGCGGCGAAGCGCCGTTTGGTGGCCTCGAAGACGGAGCCCAAGCGATTCGAGTCGGTTTCATCGGGGCAGAACATCCGGAAGTTCGTTGGATTGAGTTTGAAGATGTCGCGGAAGAAGTCGCCGAGCTTGCGCGGCGCCTCGGCGACGACCTCACCGGGGCCCGGAATCTCGAGCGCGTAGCCGGAGAAGTCCGGCAGATCGAGCGCGGTGAGCAGCCGGCCGCCGTTCACGTGGGGGCTCCCGCCCATGCGGCGATTGCCCTTCGGAGCGAGTGCGGCCAACTCGGCGATGAACGTCCCGTCGGCGTCGAAGAGCTTCTCCGGCTCGTAGCTGCGCATCCACGCTTCGAGAATCTTGAGATGCTCGGGATTCTCACGGACGGTCGCGAGGGGAACTTGGTGCGCCCGGAACGTGCCCTCGATCGGAACCCCATCCACTTCTTTCGGGCACGTCCAGCCCTTGGGCGTCCGCAGCACGATCATCGGCCAGACGGGCTGTTTGGTGAATCCGTGCTTGCGGGCGTCGTGCTGAATCGCGCGGATCTCGGCATAACACTCATCGAGGGCCGCAGCGAGGAGCTGGTGCACGACGAGCGGTTCGTCGCCTTCAACGAAGTGGGGCTTGTAGCCGCGGCCCCTATAGAGCGCCTGTAAGTCGTCATCGCTCGTCCGGGCTTGCACGGTCGGTCCGGAGATTTTGTAGCCGTTGAGGTGCAGGATCGGTAAGACCGCGCCGTCGCCGACCGGGTTGAGAAAGCTGTTGGACTTCCAGCTGCCCTCGAGCGGAGCGGTTTCGGATTCACCGTCACCGATGATGCAGGCAACGATCAAATCGGGATTGTCGAACGCCGCCCCAAAGGCGTGAACCATCGAGTAGCCGAGTTCGCCGCCCTCGTGCATGGAGTTCGGGACGTGCGGTCCGCAGTGGCTCGGCACGCCGCCCGGCGTCGAGAAGTTCCGAAAGAGCAGCCGGAGGCCGTTCTCGTCGGGCGTGATCTCGGGGTGGACTTCGGTGTAGCTTCCTTCGAGATACGAACTCGCGTTGAGCGAGGGACCGCCGTGTCCGGGACCCGAGATGTAGATGATGTCGGCGTGATGCTGGTTGATGAGCCGGTTGAGATGAATGTAGATGAGGTTCTGGCCCGGTGAGGTGCCCCAATGGCCGAGCAGTCGCGGTTTGATCTGTTCGGCTTTGAGCGGCTCGCGCAACAGCGGGTTTTCGAAGAGATAGATCTGCCCGATGCACAGATAGTTGGCCGCGCGCCAGTAACGGTTCATCTTGTCCAGCAGGTCGGGTGCGAGGGGACCCGCCGGCACCGGTACGATCGCCTCACAGTGCCCGTTCGCCGCGATGGCCGTCGAGAGGTGGGGGTCGAAGAGAAACTCGGGCATTAGACGGCTGCTGCGACGGTCGGCTGAAGATCCAACGGCTTCTTGGTCACTGGCGAGTCCTTTGCTGGTTGCTGTTCGAGGAGACGGTAGGCGAGCAGTTTTATCGGGTCGGTCAGGAGCGCGCACGCAATCGCATAGCCCCACACGAACCCGGCCCAACCCCAGCCGATGGGCGTCATGATGTGCAGACCGTAGACGGCCGTGAGGGTCGCGATGGCTTGCGTTCCGAGTACCGCGAACAACAGGATATTCGCGGGCCGGATGGACCACCACGGACCGCGCGTGCGTGCTAGGAAGATCGTCAGGTGACCGGCGACGGAGAGCTTGAGATACATCAGCGTCTGGATGTGCGAACGGTCGATGTGAAAGACGCGTTCGCCGAGATAAAAGAGGCCGAACGCCGTGACGACGCCCACGATGCCGAGCACCGTCGAGACGCCCAGCACCAGGTGCATGTTCCAGGCCTCAGGCGTGTTCCGGTAGCGAACGTCGTCGTAGGCGATCGACAGAATAGCGCCGTCGTTGAGCAGCGCGAGCATGACGATCATCACGGCCGTGACCGGGTAGAAATTGAACACGAGGATTGCCAGCGTCATGAACAAGAGCACGCGCAGCGTCTCGGCGATGCGGTAGATCGCGTAGCTGTTCATGCGTTGGAAGATGCGCCGGCTCTCCTTGATCGCATCGATGATGACCGAGAGACCGGAAGCAAGCAGCACGATCGATGCGGCCGCGCGCGCGGCGTCGGTGGCACCGGAAACGGCGATGCCGCAGTCGGCCTGCTTCAGCGCGGGGGCGTCGTTCACGCCGTCGCCGGTCATGCCGACGATGTGATCGTGCTTCTGTAGCACGTCGATAATATGATATTTGTCGGCGGGGAAGACCTGAGCGAAGCCGTCCGCCTGCTCGATCGACGCCGCCTCTTGCCCCACGTCACCGCTCTTCGTATCGTGCAAGCCGCCGGCGTCGAGGATGTTGGTGCCCAGGCCGAGTTGCCGGGATGTCTCACGCGCGATCGCGATCTGATCGCCGGTCACCATCTTGATCTTCACGCCCATCTGTTGGGCGCTCGCGATGGTCGCTTTCGCTTGTTCGCGCGGGGGATCGAACAGCGGCAGCACGCCGGCGAATTTCCATTTGCCGTCCTGATCGGCTCGGGCGACACCGAGCGATCGAAAACCGTGCCCGGCAAAGTCGTTCACGGCTTTTTCGACGGCGGGCTTTACGGCGGCGACATCGCTCGACATCGCCAGAATCACCTGCGGGGCGCCTTTCGCAACCTGGAATTGCTTGCCGTCCGTGCCCTCGACCGTCGCCTCGGTGCGCTTGTGCACCGGGTCGAACGGCTGAAAGTGCAGGATCCGGTAGCCCTTCAGGCCGTCGTCCTTGACCCCGGCGATCACGGCCAGATCGATCGTGTCTTTGTCTTCCGCGCGCGATGCGAGCGCGGCGTCGATGACGACCTGCGCCGCGGCGCTCCCGTTCACGCAAAAGGGATCGCCGAGGGTCAGCTTGTTCTGGGTCAGCGTACCGGTCTTGTCCGAGCACAGAACGTCGACGCCGGCCAGTTCTTCGATCGCGGCTAAGCGAGTCACGATCGCTTGCTGCTTCGCGAGGAGCTTCGCCCCGACGGCCATCGTTACGGACAGCACCGTCGGCATCGCCACCGGGATGGCGGCCACCAGCAGCACCAGCGCGAATTCCAGCGTATCGAGGATCGGGTCGCGGCGGTAGATCCCGACGACGACGATCAGCAGCACCAGAGCGCTCGCGAGCACGATCAGGTAGTCGCCGATCTTCAAAACGGCGCGTTGGAAGTGGCTGACCGTATGCGCCGATTCGACGAGTTGCGCGGTCTCGCCGAAGTACGTTTTCGAGCCGGTCGCATACACGATCGCATCGGCCTCGCCTTGACGCACGATCGAGCCGGAGAAAATCGCGTCGCCGGGTTTGCGCGTCGCCGGTAACGATTCGCCGGTCAGCGTGGACTCATCGACCTCGATCGGGTCGCCCGCGAGCAGGCGTGCGTCGCCGGGCACGATGTCGCCCAGGCGCAGCCGGATGACGTCGCCCGGAACGAGTTCCGACGCATTCGGATCGGTCCATGTGCCGTTCCGGCGGACGCGCGCTTTCACCGCGAGCTTGGACCGCAGCGCGGCGATCGCATCGCCGGCTTGATGCTCTTCCCAAAAGCCGACGACGGCGTTCGAACAGAGCAGCAGAAAGATGACGCCGAAGTCGAGCCAGTGCCGCACGACGCCGGAGAGAATGACCGCCGCTTCGATCATCCACGGGATCGGGCCCCAGAAATAGGTCAGGAACGTGAGAAACGGGTTGACGCTCTTGACCGCAATCGCGTTCGGTCCGTACTGCTTGAGGCGCTTCTCGGCTTCCGCCTGACTGAGGCCGTCCGCCGACGACCCCAATTTCGTCATCAACTGCGGCAGAGGGAGGGTCTTGAGCCCATCGGTCTTATCGCTCGGCGTTGCGGGTTTATCCGCCATGCGAGGTCACTCCGCGGTGCGGCAATGCGGCGGGGAGCGTGACGCGTACTGCCGCGATAACGTGGTCGGCGGCGCCATAGTAGACCGTAAGTGCGCCGTCGCTCCGCTGATCGGTTGCCGACGGGAACACGACCTCGTTGACCAGCCCGTTCCGCTCGTACTCTTCCTGTGGCTCGAGGATGGGCGCCGGCGAGCGGTAGAGCACGCGCGATGGCCGCTCTGCGTCGAGGACGGCGACGCCCATGCTGTAACGCGGATGCCCGTTCGGTGCGCAGACGGCATGGTAGGTCAAGATCCATCCGTAGTTCTGCCGCACCGGCGGCGCGCCGGTCCCGACTTTCTTCATTTCCCACAACTGCTCGGGGGCCATCACGCGTTCGTGCCGTCGCACGGCCGTCAAACTCGCGATATCCGCGAGGGCGGACTTCACCGGAACGTACGAGATCCAGATATTCTCTTGCGTTTCGTCGCCGCTCGGTGGCTCGACGAGTTTGAGCCCGTCGTGATGCCGGCGGAAATGGAGGCGCGTCGTCGGCCGATGCAAGATCGCGAACGAGGGCACGCCTTGGGGGTCGGCAACGACGTCTGGGAAGAACGCCGCGTCTTTATTCCCGCAGGCATTGAGATCGCGCTCGCCGTCCGTGATTTCAAAGCGTAGGCAGCCCAGTCGCTCCCACGTGACGAGGTCCGACGAGACGGCCACGGCGACGCGCGGTTCGTACGGGACGAAGGCGGTGTAGGTCATAACGTACCGCTCGAGCAGCGGTACGTACACCACGCGCGGATCTTCGACGCCGCCCCCGCCGGCGTTGACTTCATACGATTCGTGCGGTTCGAGGGCGACGCCGAGCCGCTCGACGCCGGCCGGCGTCTCGCCGTCAAAGCGCACGCGCGCGTGGCCGATGCGGGAATAATTGCCTTCGGCAATGAGGCGCGGAAACAGATGCATCGTCCCATCTGCCGCCCGGGCACCGCCGGGATTCAGTACCCCCCACGCTTCGTGCGGCTGACCCGGCAGCGGGCGCATGATGACGCCGAGGCGCGTCGCCGCGAAATCGAGACCCGTCGCTATCGTCGGCATAGTAACGGTAAGCATATCGCGAGCGGGCGTTGCCCGGTATCGTGAAATACATGGAACGCCGAGCTCTTGCCGAGTCTGACGTTTAGCGGACGCATTCCGGGTAAATAAGGTCTACGATGAACGTGCGTGCTTGGCCGGAGCGATATGGCGGAAACTCGCGCTGACCCCGTGGCGTCCGCGCGCCTCATCGTTCTCGGTTGTGTCCGCCGCGAACTCGGCGAACTGGCCTCCCGCCGTTCGGCACTCGGCATCGCGACGGTCGTGCTTGCTTGCGAACGCGATCGCCGGGCCGCCCAAACGGCCGCGCGGGCGCAGACGCGGCCCGCACCGCGCTCGGTCGCGATCACGCTGTGGAGCCTGTCGTGCGTCGGCGTCTTCGCATGGTTGCTGGCGATCGCGACGATCCACCCGTAGCAATGCGAAAGGCCCATCGGTATGATGGGCCTTTCGTTCTACGTGGCTCCCGAAGTTGGACTCGAACCAACGACCCGCTGATTAACAGACGTCGGCACCCGCGCGCGGCGGTCAGCCCGAGCGCGAAAAGGGTGCGTCTCAGGCGTCCCGGGCGCCTCAGGCGCGGCCGAATTCGGGTCAGGAATTGGGGTCAGAATCTTAGGGCGACTCGTGCGAGCGGAAGGGCCGGCACGAGGAAGGGACTTAGCCGCGACGATGATGGACTCGTCTGGAGCGCGCGTCGATGCGCAGACGCCCCTTATCCGGTTATCTTATCGCTTTGAAGCGTTCGGAGAGCGCCCGGTGTTGCTCGGCGAACTTCGCCGCATTTGCCTGCTCCAGCGCGGCGAGGTTTTGCAGTTTCCACTTCAACGCCGGGAGTTGCTGGGCGTGAGTGACATCAAGGAGCTGCCACTGAGGCTTGTTCTGCACGAGCGACAGTAAGAAGTCGCGTTCGTGGGCGCTCAGTTGTGAGTGCAGCGTAGCGATCATGCGAGCCCGGGCGCTCTCAAGTTCGTCGAGCGTGACTTCGCGCTCGGTCATTCCGTGAAATCCGTGCGTGAACTCGTAGCTGATGTCCTTAAGGGCTGGGAACAGCACCTCATGCACAGGGCGATCATGGCTGGCGAGATAGACGACGAAGGCTTGCCGAATTTCCGGCGTTATCCCGTCGGTTTCGAGAAGCTCCATGACATCGAAGAGGTCGCGGGGGTGTTGACGATCCAGTGCCGCCACGAGCTTGCCACCGTACAAATCGGCGTGGGAAACAAGCGGCAGGCTCAAATCGGCCATAAGGGCGTCGCTTGCACGCGGCCGTAGGGCAACGCGCTGGACAGGTGAAACGGTCCCGCGGATTACGTAGTTCGCTTCAACCTTTACGCTGATGCCGTTTTGCTGGATGAAGAGCTTTGATTCGTGTCCCTCCCGGGTCGTGGGGGCGTGAATCGAAAACCCGAGCGATCGCAGACGAGCGGCGGATGATTGGAGCGCTCCGGTAATTTGCTCGATCGCGGCGTTTCGGTCGAGTTGGTAGTTGCGAAACGTGAGATCGAGGTCGACCGATAGGCGTGGCATATCGCGTACGAAGAGATTGATTGCCGTGCCGCCCTTGAGAGCAAAGGTGTCGTCATGGAAGATAGCCGGCGCGATGCGCACGAGGAGCCGCGCAGTATCGAGATACTGCGGCGTCACGGCTTGAGCACTAAGAGCCCGTCCGGCGAACGTTGAACCCATCGCTGGCGGCTACCCATTGGCAACCTGCTGGCATCCAGGTCGCGAGCCCACGGAAGGTCCAACTCCTGGCCGAGGGACAGGCAGAGTCGGACGGTCTTGACGCTAGTGCAATGTTCGAGGAGCGCCTGAAGTACCGAGACGCGGAAGGTGTAGGTGCCTTCGAGAAGCTCACGCGCCTCTTGTAATGGTTGCCGATGCCCCACGTCGCTGAGGAGCTCGAGCAATGCGCGTTCGGGATCCGAGACCATTGGGCGCCGGCTGCTCGTGCCCAGTGGATGTACGTAGAGCAGAGCGTCGGGGAGTTCGTCAAAGAGACGTTTTTGGTGGTAGTTCGCCGGGAAATGCGTTGTGAACCATGCAGGTAGACGAGCGGACGCGGACCCCAAGAGCGTTAGCGGTCGGGATGGAGCAATGTACTGCTGTAGGCCATGACGCTCAAGCGCAGACCGCCCGGCGACATGCAGCCCGAGGATCAACTGTTGCAACGTAACAAGGCTCGCATCGAGATCGAGCGCGGTTCCCGGCTTCGCATAGACGCCGCGACCAAGCCGATCGAGCCAGCCGGCTTGCTGGTAGTGTCCAGCTAGGTCAGCAGATATGCGGCTCTCCGCGAGGTCGCGAACGGTCACCGGCACCCCAGGCTCGAGTCCCGAGATGACCTTGTTTAGTTTATGGCGAGTTGTCGGAGCCATACTCCGATAATATAAAATAATATAAACAACCGCAAGGCGGGCGTAACGCCCTCACTTACTCGTGCCCCTCGATGTCGGGCAGCCTCCAGCAACTTCGTGCTCTGACAGATCATGGGACCAATACCTTGAACGTTGTCAGAAAAACGGGTATGTTTTCTGACAAATGGCTGCGGCGTCAACTTCTGAGCAGGTCCGCCAGGCGATCCGGACCTCCGAGGACCGGGTTTTTACTACCCGCGATATCCTAAATGCCGCCCCTGAGGCGACTCGGGACTTAGTCGATCAGGTCATTTCCCGGATGGTCCGCACCGGGGAGATTCAGCGCGTCAGCCGCGGTCTTTTTAGCCTGCCAAAAATGCACGCCAGCTTTGGGCCACTTCCACCCGCTGCGGAGGACATCGCCGCTGCCGTTGAGCGTAGCATCGGCGTTCCTGTTACACCTACGGGCGCGCTAGCGCTAAACGCCTTCCACCTCTCGACGCAGGTGCCGGCGAAGCCGGAGTTTCTGACGGCCGGCCCGAGCCGAACGATCTACGTCCGCAATCTCCCGATTCGTCTGAAAAACGCATCAGCACGCCGCTTCCGTATTCGAAACGCCGCCGTGCGCCTCATCATCGAAGCGCTTCGCACGCTCGGGCGTGATCGCGTTACCGAAGCGATCATTGGCACGATCCGCGCGTCCGTCTCCAACGGCGATCGCGTCGATTTGGGCAAGCACGTCGGCGACGCCCCGGTCTGGATGCAACCGCACCTGCGGCAGATCGCCACAACATGAAGTTCCAAGACCTCGCGCTCCCCAACGGTTGACGAACGCTCGAGCCTGAGTCCCGTTTCGCCGGTTCTGAGCGCTTAGTTGTCTAGCTTATCAAAATAGGCGTGACAAACGTGACAAAACCGGCGGAGCCCCTAAGAAACAGCGCGTTTGGTAGGCTGTCAACGATCGCCGCCTCGGCGGCCGCCATTCCAAAATGGGCATGACGCCCCCCATTGCGTCAGCATTAAATAAAATATAACTTGCCTAAATGCTGACATTTTGCTAATATACGGAGCGAAAAGGTCCAATACTAACGATGCTATCGTCTGGCAAGCATAAGGAGCAAGCGCTCTACGATCTCGTCTCGGGCTGGCGCCGCGGGATTTTCACGGCTGAGGATGCTCGGCGTTGCGGGTATTCCAACCAGCTGGTCGCGCACCACGTTAAGGCCGGCAACTTCGTGCGCCTTGCCCGCGGGGTTTACCGCCTCGGTCTTTTTCCGGGCGACCACCTGGACGGGCTCGTGGGCGCTCTCGTCAGGCTCGATCCGGAAAACGCGGTCGTCTCGCATCAGAGTGCGCTCCAGCTTCACGAGCTCAGTGAGGTCGCGCCAAGTGCCTACGAATTTACGCTACCCCGCGAAAAGCGCTACCGTGGCAGCCGGACGCGACATGCCGATGGGGTGAAGATCCACACGGCCACACGTCTCGATCCTCAAGACGTGGCCACGGTAGGGGGCATTCGGGTAACCTCGCCGGCACGCTCGATCGTCGACGCCGGCAACGGCGGCATGGATCTCAAGCTCGTGCGCTCCGCGGTCTTCGATGCGCTTCGTAAGCTCAAGGCTTCGCCCACACAACTCCTAGACGAAGCCGCAAAGAGCGCAGAGCCAGCAATTCGGCGCGCGATCCAGGAAGCGGTCGCCGATGCTCCGAGTTCGGAGCGAGTCGCATGAAGTATGCTTCCGCTGCCGCCCTCGATCGCGCAATTACCGACATTCTTGTTCGCCAGGTCGGCGGAGACGCCAGACGCTACCAGCAGCTACGACGCGAAGTTGCGTTCGAGCGTGTTCTCGCGCGACTAGTCGCTGAAGACCCCGAAATGTGGCTCCTTAAAGGCGGCGTAGCCCTCGACTACCGGCTGCGCGAAGCACGCTCGACGCTTGACCTCGATCTTTCTTCGAACGTCGACATAACGGCGTTCCAAGAAAAACTCGTGCGCGCGACGGCAATTGATCTCGGTGATTTCTTTGACGTCCAGCTTTCGGGAGAACCTTCTCGGCCAGTTGACGAGGTCGAAACGTATCGCTTCGGACTCGATGTACAACTGAACAACCGAACGTTCATGAAGGTCAGCATTGACGTCGGCTTCGCTGACCCATGGCTCGGCGACGCCGACATCCTAGAAACAAGCGAAGTCCTCGCGTTCGCCGGTGTCGCACCAGTAACGGTCAAGGCAATTTCCGTTGAGCAGCACATTGCGGAAAAGGTTCATGCGTACACGAGGAGCTACGGCAGCCGCCAAAACTCGCGCGTGAAAGATCTTGTCGATTTGGTACTCCTGTCGGGCTACCGTCCAATAGCAATGGCCGAACTTGGCAGCGTCCTCGAAGCAGTCTTCCGGACTCGCGCGACGCACGAACTTCCTAAGAGCTTTCCGCTTCCACCGAACAACTGGCGCGAGTCTTACCGCAGGCTGTCCGAACCGCTACCAATCACCACCGACATCGATCTGGCGCACAGCAGCGTCGCCGCTTTCCTCGATCCCGTGACCGCGACGCGCGCCGATGAAAGCTGGTGGGATCCTACGAGGCGACTTTGGATCGCTGAAAAGCCGGCGAGCTGACCGGCGGGTCGGCCAAAAAAAACAAACCGTTGCCTCTTCATCCTACTGGCAACGGTTTGAAATGGCTCCCGAAGTTGGACTCGAACCAACGACCCGCTGATTAACAGTCAGCTGCTCCCGTCTCCGCTGCGATGGGCAGTAGGGTGCAGGCGACGGTATTATCCTCAATTTACGGGTATTTTTCGATTTCTGGCTTGGGTCGACTGACCGCATGTTTCGGCACGAGTCCGGACTCAACTGTATGCGGGACTGTATGCGCCCTCGTCGGGCCAACCCGTGCGCCGGCTTCCCCCGGAAAGCTAGCGAATCGCGAGCGAGCTTCGTCGCGATCGGAGCGACGTTTTTCGCCGATGAGCTGGGGCACGAGCCCGACCTTAGCGGGGCTCAGGTCAGCGTGGCGGGCGGCGGGCCGGCCGGCCAAAGTCCCGGGCGAACGCCATGGCACTTTGCGCGCGCCTTGCCCGGGGTTTTCTTTTTCAGGATTAGCGGTTGTCGGACCCGGCCAACTGTTCGAGGATCGTCTGCCCGATGACGAAGCCGACGGGCGTCACGTCGAGCGTGTCGATCCGATTCACGTCCATCTGAGCGATCGGCACGATCTCCTCGTCGAAGAGATGACCGATGCTCAGACGCGACAAGGCATGCAGCGTCGGATAGGCTTGCGCATACCGCGCGCGGCGTCCACGACGTGCACCCCGAACGATTCGGCTCTGGCGCAAAACGGAGCGCACGTACGGAGATCGCGCCCAGCTCGAGCGCGCCCTCGGCCAGGTGACGAATGGGGACTTCCACGTCAGCCTCACGACGGTGATGCACGACGCGGCGCGCGAGTACGGTCTGGAAACGGCGGCGTAACCGGCGTTTCCAGCCGGGAGCCTCGCCGCTATCCTACGGTGGCGGCGAACCGAGGTGAGAGCAGTTCTCGGGCGATCGCGGTGACCTCGTCGTCCTCAAGCCAACGCGGGTACTCGTGACGCTCGCTTCGCTTTTGGATAAGCACCGCACGGAGGCGCTCCACGTCCTCCGGTGTTGCCTCGAGTCCGAGCGACTTCAGTTTTGCGAGCAGCGCCGTTCCCGCGAGTGTCTGACGGCCCCAAACGATATGCGTTTTGGCGCCGAAAAGTTCGGGCGAAAGCGCGCAATCGACCGGCGGGAAATACTGGTCGCCGGCGGCGATCGCCGCGGCGACGCCTCCCGAGGATTCCTTGACGAAGGCATGCTCCCCGGTGAATGCCTGATGCGGCTGAACGGGATACGTGTGGGAGGCAACCAGTTTGGAGAGGGCTGCGAGCTTCGTCAGATCGATGCCGGTGTTGACGCCGTAAAGGATCTCCAACGCGCTCACGACGTTTTGGAGCGAAGCAAAACCCGCGCGATACGAAACGCCGTTGACCGACACGTCGGGCCACGCTCCGACCGTTGCCGCGGCCAGCGCACCCGCGTCCGCCAATCCGAGATCCTGGTGGATGTGGAAAGAGAACGGAACGTCCGTCTGCAGTTCCGCGCGCAGCTTACGCAGGAAGTATTTCACCCCTTCCGGTGAGAGCGTTCCCGAAGAATCGGCAATATCGAGCCGCACATGACCGAGTTCGAGCGCACGTCGCAGGTAGGTGGTGAGCCACGAGAAGTCCGTTCGCGCGGTGTCGTGCGAGCTGGTCGACGCTTCAACTCCGGCCTTCTGAATGTAAGCCGTCACCGTCTCGAGCTGCTCCAACACCTTGCTTTTGCTGGCCTCGGTCGGCGTCCCGTGGTGAGCTTCGGAGGTCGGCAACAGCACGCCGATTTCGCGCGCGCCGAACGCCAACCCGGTGTCGATCTTCCGTTCCCAGCCCGGTTGATGCAGCCCGTCAATGTGTAAGGAGATGTCGAAGTCGAAGCGCTCGTAGATCGCCTTGATGATTTCATAGCCGAGCGCCTCGGGCTCTTTTGACCCGTGCCATAACAGGTTCAGAAAGATCGTGCGCACCCCCGCTTCGCGCAATTTCTCGGCGAGATGCAGCGCCTCGCTGACCGTGATGCGCTCCGAGGGGCTCATGAGAATCTTGCGGATCGTGCTATCGACGACGCGAAATTGTGGGGAAAACGTGAACTGGCCGCGCACCTCGGGCGCAAAGTTGTGGGGGCTCACCCAATAGCGTCCCTCCGAATACCACGGACCGTTCTTCAGTGAGAGGGTCGAAGACATGACACCGAACCTTTGCAAAGCAGGGGCGAACGTGCGGCGCGTTGCGCCGGCGTAAAAGCAAAGAAGAGAAAAGAAAAAGCCCCTCACCGATCCGGCGAGGGGCTTTCGCACAACCGAAATTGTTGCTCAGCGCATCCTAAACTCGCCGTCTCGATCGAGAGGCGTGCTACAACAGGTCGGCGCCGCGTGGAAGCTCATTGGCCGCAGTTTAGTGGCTTTGGGCTAGGTTCGTCAAGGGGTGATCTTGACGGCGGGTGGCCGGAAGCGTTAGACTGCGCGAAATGACTTTGCGCCTGCTGCAGTCGTGTTGTAGATCGCCCCTCCGGTTGTCCGGCGATTTTCGCATGCGCTGAAGCGCTCTCGCTTCAACCGTTCGAAAGCCCCTCGCCGGCCAGACGAGGGGCTTTTTGTTTTCTCGCACGCCGGTTGGAGCTGTCATCGTGAAACCCACGTCTTCCCCACGCCTTCACCATCCCGCACGAACGACGTTCTTGCAATCCCTCGCGGGGCTCGGCCTCGTGTGTCTCGCGCCGGGGCTACCGGCGACCGCCGCCGATCTCTCGGCCGTCGACTTGCGCATCGCCGATGTCGAGCACCAGGTCTCGCTCGAGGCATCGGGGCTCTCCAAGACGCTCCCGTTCAAAGTCGATTGGGCCAACCTGACGTTGGGACCGGCGATCGTGCAAGCCTACCGCGCGCGGGCGATCGATCTCGGCGCCGTCGGCGGCATCCCGCCGATCCTGGCCGCGTCGACCGGGCTCGATATCAAAATCGTCGCGTTCCGCTACCGGACGATCCCGGCATACACGCTCACGACCGCGCCGGGGAGCAACATTCACCGCGTGAGCGATCTCAAGGGGAAGAAGATCGCCTACTCCGCCGGTCAAGAGCAAGGCCTTTTCGTACTCAAGGTCCTGCAGCAAGCGCGGTTGAGCAAAGATCAGGTCACGCTCGTACGTCTCACGAGCGGTGAGTTCCAGAACGCGCTCGCAAGCCGGCAAGTCGATGCCGCGCCGATGGCCGAGCCGCTCCTCACGACCTATCTCAATTTGTACGGACACGACGGCGCCATCGTCTTGCGGCCGAACGTGCAAGCCACGCCGCTCACCCTCACCGCTTCCGCCGAGGTACTCAAAGACCCCGAAAAGGTCTTGGCGATTTCAACGTTTTTGAAGAGTTGGTACGCAGCGGCGGTGTGGGAATACGAACATGCCGCGGCGTGGATCGACGCCTACTACGTGCAAAATCAGCACGTGAGCGCCGACGACGGGAAGCGCATCATCGCCGACCTCGGGAAGCCGGTGTTTGCGCGCAACTGGAGAAAGGCGCGTGCGATTCAAGCGGAAGCGGTCGATTTTCTCACCGCCGAAGGCGTGGTGTCGAACGTAAAGGCTGACGACCTCTTCGATCCGCGTTTCGAGTCGCTGGCTGCAGCCAGCGTTCCGTCACGGTACTTGGAGTAGCGCCGTGGCCCTCAGCCTCTCACCCGAAGGCGCCCTCGAGCGCGTTGCGGAGCGAGCGAAGCCGGCCGGCCGTATCGCGTTCGTCGCACGCGGTGTGCCTCGGCTCGGTCCGGGCCGGCCCATCCCCTACGGCCGGCTCGTCGGTCCGTTCGCGCTGTTGGCTGCGTGGGCGCTGCTCTCGCTCACGCACGTGCTCGATACGCGACTGATTCCCGCCCCTTGGAGCGTCGCGCGGACGGCGGCCGGACTAATTGCAAACGGCACCTTACAAACCAATCTCGCGGCGTCGCTGACACGCGCCGGGTTGGGGCTGGTCTTCGGCGTGCTGGCCGGTACCGCGCTCGCGGCGCTGGCGGGACTGAGCGTTCTCGGCGATGCGCTGATCGACGGCCCGGTGCAAATCAAACGCGCCATTCCGTCGCTCGGCATGATTCCGCTGATGATTCTGTGGTTCGGTATCGGCGAGACGATGAAGATCATCGTCATCGCGCTCGCCGTGCTCGTGCCGGTCTATATCAACACGCACGCCGCGCTGAGCGGCATCGACAAACGCTATGTCGAGTTGGCCGAAACCCTGCGCCTGAACCGCTGGACCTTCATTCGGCGGATCATCATCCCCGGCGCACTGCCGGGATTCTTCACCGGCTTGCGGCTCGCGGTGACGGCGGCGTGGATCGGCCTCGTCGTGGTGGAGCAAATCAACGCCGAAAGCGGCCTCGGGTACATGATGGTGCAGGCGGACCAGTACGGCCAAACCGGCGTGATCTTCGTGGGCCTTGCCGTGTACGGACTCTTCGGCTGGCTCGCCGACTCGCTGGTGCGCGCGCTCGAACGGAGGACGCTCGGATGGCGCCGCACGCTCGCACGCTAGACGGCGGCGCCGCCGTAACGGTCCGCGGGCTCAGCCGGTCGTTCGGCGCGCGCGTCGTGCTCGACGCACTCGATCTGGTCATTCCGGACGGCGAATTCGTCGCGTTGCTCGGGCGCAGCGGATCGGGGAAGTCGACCTTGCTGCGCGCTCTGGCCGGCCTCGACCACGAGGCTGCCGGGTCGGGCGAGCTAATGGTCGCAGCGAATCGCTCCGTTGTTTTCCAGGATGCGCGCCTACTGCCGTGGGAACGCGTGCTCCAAAACGTCATGCTCGGTCTGGACGATCCGGACGCGCGCGCGCGAGCGTCCTCCGCGTTAGCCGAAGTCGGACTCGCCGGGCGCGAACACGCGTGGCCGAGCGAACTCTCGGGCGGCGAGCAGCAGCGCGCAGCGCTCGCGCGGTCGCTGGTACGCGAGCCGCGGCTGTTGCTTTTCGACGAACCGTTTGGTGCGCTCGACGCGCTGACGCGCATCAAGATGCACGATCTCGTGCGCGAACTCTGTGCCAGGCATCGCCCGGCGGTGTTGCTCGTGACGCACGACGTCGACGAGGCCGTCTTGCTGGCCGACCGCGTCGTGGTGCTGGTCGACGGACGCATCCGCGTCGACCGCAAGATCGAAATGCACGGCGAGCGTTCCTATCGCGACTCGCTCTTCCAGGAGTACCGCGATCTTCTCTTGGACGCGCTCGGCGTCACCGCCGAACGAAAGATCGCATGAGTCGTCCGTTTCACCTCGCGTGGTTTCTTTCGCGCGGTTTCGGACCGAAGGCCTGGCGCACGACCTGGGCCGGCAGCGCCCCCGATCGCTGGATGATGCCGGACCTGTTCGTGGATCTGGCGCGGGCGATGGAACGCGCCTCCTTCGACTACTTGATCATCGAAGATTCGTCCAACGTTCCGTATACCTATCAGGGCTCGCACGATGCGTATCTGCGCTTTGCGGCGGCGACGCCGAAACTCGATCCGGCCGTGCTCGTGCCGTATCTTGCGCAAGCAACCACGCGCCTGGGCATCGTTCCGACGCTCTCGACGACCGAATATCCGCCGTTCTTGCTCGCTCGGCTGATCAATTCGCTCGACCACGTGACGGAAGGCCGCGTCGGCTGGAACATCGTTACCGGCAGCAACGACGGCGGGGCGCAAAACTACGGACACTCAGGGCAGTACGAGCACGACACGCGCTACGACATGGCTGATGAATTCACCGATCTGGTCACGCAGCTCCTCGAGTCGTGGGAGCCCGATGCGGTCGTGCTCGATCGCGAACGGTTCATCTTCGCCGACGGCAAGAAGGTGCACCCGATCGATTTTAAGGGCGCGTACTTCAGCAGCCGCGGTCCGCTGAGCGCGCCGCGTTCGCCGCAGGGTCGGCCGGTGTTCTGCCAGGCCGGCGGTTCGCCGCGCGGGCGGACTTTTGCGGCACGCTGGGCCGATACCATCATCGCGGCAGCCGACGGTGTTGCCGCGATGAAGACCTTTCGCGACGACGTGCGCCGGCGCGCGCATGAGGCCGGCCGCGATCCCGACCGGATCAAGATACTCTTCCAGACGCAGCCGATCGTCGACGAGACCAAAGCTGCGGCGCAGGAGCGCCGTCGCGTCGAGGCGGCCGAAGCGATCGAATACATCGACATGCAATTGGCCTTAATGTCGCGCACCAGCGGCATCGATTTCTCGCGCTTTCCGCTCGACGAACCATTGCCGGCGTTGACGACGAACGGCCACCAGTCCCAAGTCGCGCGCTATGCCGGGCGTTCGCCGCGCCAGCTGGCGGAGGCGATGGTCGACCGCTCCGGCCTCGACTTCACCGGCACTGCCGATGAGGTCGCGGCCAATATGGAGGCCGTGATGCAGGAAGTCGGCGGCGACGGCTATCTGATTTCCAACAGCTACTTCAGCCGTCGCTACGTCGCGGAGATCACCGACGGGCTCGTGCCGGCGCTCCAGCGGCGCGGCGCGGTACGCACGCGCTACGCGCACAAGCACTTCCGCGACAACCTCTTGGAGTTCTGACGCCGCCCGCGCGACGTGCGAGATAAGGTCGCCACGTATCCTTATGCCGCGTCCCCTTTGGCCTGCGATGCCGCGAGAAGCTCGGCTTCTTCGACGATCCGCCGCGCCATGTTCCCGAAGATGAACTCGTGGAACGGCAGTACCGCGTACCAATACGCATAGCCGAAGAGACCGCGCGGTTCGAAGAACGCGGTCTGCCGCAAGGTCGTGCCGCCGGTGGCATTCGGCACGGACTCAAACTGGAGCCACGCAATGCCGGGCAACTTCATCTCGGCGCGTAGCCGCAGCAAAGCGGGCGGCCGGTAGCGCTCGACGCGCCAGAAATCCACGGCGTCGCCGACCCGAAGGTCGGTCGCTGAGCGGCGGCCGCGGCGGGTTCCGACGCCACCCGCTAGCCGATCCAGCACCCCACGCAGCTGCCACAAATAATCGCCGTAGAGCCAGCCGCGCTTGCCGCCGAGGCTCGCGTAGACGGCCGCCACTTGGTCGGGCTTCGCGCGAGCCTGTACCGCGCGGCGGTCGATGAGCATCCCCTGCGTGAGTCCGGAGAACTCGCCCGGCAGCGTCCGTACGTCGTAGGCATCGAACCACGTCGTCGCCCCTTCGGTCGTGAGCGAGCGGTCGAGCGCAGCACGCAGGGCTTCGTCGTACCCGGCCGGGACGATTTCCGGGAAGGCGCGTCGCGCGGCGTCGGTTTTGACGATGACCTCGTTGGTCAAGCCCTCGACGAGCGGCCGCGCGATGCTCGCCGGAATCGGCGTGACCAGGTGGATCCAATACGATGACAAGCGCGGCGTGAGGAACGGCACCACCAGCATGTGTCGCGAGAGGCCGCGCATCGAGGCGTAGCGCATCATCATCGCGCGGTACGTGAGCACGTCCGCACCGCCGATCTCATAGATCGCCGACGAACTTTCCGGGCGCTTGAGCGCGTCGACGAGATAGCGGATGACGTCGCGGATTGCGATGGGTTGGCAACGCGTCGAGACCCATTTGGGGGCTACCATCACCGGCAAACGTTCGGTGAGGTAGCGGATCATTTCGAAGGAGACGCTGCCCGAGCCGACGATGATCGCCGCGCGAAACTCGGTGACGAGCACGCCCCCGCGTCGCAAGATGTCGCCGACTTCGTGTCGGCTACGCAAATGCGGCGAGAGCGTCGCCCCGTCGACACCCAGCCCGCCGAGAAAGATAATGCGCTTCACACCGGCTTCACGCGCGGCAGCGCCGAACGATGCCGCCGCTTCGCGATCGCTCTGCGAGAAATCGTGTCGGTCGGCCGTCATCGAGTGGACGAGGTAGTAGGCGACCTCGATCCCGTCCATCGCGGCGAGCATCGCCGGCGCGTCGAAGACATCGCCGCGCACGACCTCGACTCCGGGGAAGCGACCCGCCAGCCGTTCGGGCAGGCGCGCGACGCAGCGAACGTCATGGCCGTCGTTCACGAGTGCGGGTACGAGGAGACCGCCGATGTAGCCGGTGGCGCCGGTAACGAGAACGCGCACGTTCAGCGACCGGGCCGCAAAGTATTCACGCCGCTCCCGTGTACCCGGAAAGCGAAAGGCCCACCGCTATGATGGGCCTTTCGTGTACGTGGCTCCCGAAGTTGGACTCGAACCAACGACCCGCTGATTAACAGTCAGCTGCTCTACCAACTGAGCTATTCGGGACCGCGACCGGAACCGGTTCCACGACCCGTCCGGCCGTCCTTCCAGCGCTAGCCTTCTTGTTTGGCCGCTTCGGCGGTGATGAAGGCGGCGAGCCGCGCGAGCGCGTCGCGTGAGGCCGGGCTCGTCGCATCTTTGCCGACGAAGGCGTGGGTCTCGCCCGGATACTCGACCAGTTCGATCGTGCCGCCGCGAGCGCGATAGGCCGCGACGAAGCGCGACTGCATGTCCGGAGTGAGGTTCTCGTCCTCGGTGCCCTGGACGAGCAGCAGCTGCGGTAGCCGTTGCGCGTCGCCGCGCGTGACGATCGCCACGGGGCTGCCGTCGGCCATCGCGGCTTCATCCGCCCAGAAGGCGTGATGCGCCTCGATCAGCCGCGCCTCGGGCCGCGCGCACGCCATCCGGTAGCGCGCGACGGGGTCCGTAACCGCCCAGCCGAGCGCGACGAACGGCACCGAGCCGTCCGGCTCGCCGGGACGGGGCGCCCCGCCGTAGCGTTCATCGAAGGGCCGCAACGTCGCGAGCAATGCGAGATGCCCGCCGCTCGAAAGACCGAGGACGCCCACCCGTCCGGTCACGGTGCCGGCCTCGGCCGCGTGCGCCTTCAGCCAGCGAATCCCGGCCGCGACGTCGGCGACCGTGGCCGGATATCGGCCGGCCGGCGGCATGCGGAAGTCGATCGAGAGCACCGCGATGCCGCGCTCGGCGAGATACCGCGCGGTGGCGGCATCCGACGTGCGGCTGCCCGACGTCCACGCACCGCCATGGACGTCGACGACCGCCGCGCTTACCGGGCCGGCGGGGCGATACAATATCGCCGCCGGCGAGGTGCCGTCACCGCCCGGGAACGTGAGGTCGGAAGTTGTTATGGTGACATCTTGCATGAAATCTCTCTTCACATCCCCTGAATGCATGCCGCTTGTGCAACTTTGTTCCGGTTGTCGCCCGGCCGAACGGGACATTTTCGCGATTGCGCGTACTTCCCGCCGAAGTCCCGTGGCAGTTTCCTGGGAAATTCGCGGTAGCGCTCGATAGGAATACGCGTACAATGGTTTTTATGTGCGACTTTTGGCGCTCGCTTCGAGCGTGCGCTGCGCTCCTTATTGCCGCGATCATCGTGAGCGGGTGCGGCAACAATGCGGCGCCGCAGGCCCGCCAAGCCGTCGTGGCGCGCGTCCCGGTCGTTCGGGCGGCTGTCGGCTCGGTCACTCCGCGAAGCATGCTCGGCGGGCTGATCGTCCCCTTCCAAAACGTTCAGATTACGACGACGCTCGTCGAGCCGGCCGATGCCGTCTACGTTCAAGAAGGCGACCACGTGCGCAAGGGCCAGGTCCTCGCGCTGCTCGATACCGGCGACCTCCAGGGTCAGCTGCAATCGTATCTCGGTACCGCCTCCGCGAACCAGGCGACGACGACGAAGACCGCGCTGCAAGCCGGGCTGACGATCGCCCAGAACAATAATACGATCGACTCGGCCAAAGCCGCGCTGCAACAGGTCCAACAAACGCTCGCAACCGACACGCTCAACCTCAGCCGCGACCAGCAGCTGCTCAAGAGCGGATACATCTCGCAGCAGTCGCTCGACGCGCAGCAGACCCTCGTCGCCAACGACCAGCAAGCCGTGCGCACCGCGCAGGTCAACCTGCAGAACGCGGTCGCTCAGGTTCAGGCCAATGGCACCGTCGACACCGGGCTGCAAGGCGCGACGGTCGCGGCGGCCCGGGCCGCCGTCGAGACGGCGTTGGGCCTCGCCAATCAGACCCGCGTGCAGATCGCGAAGGCCCGCATCGTCTCGCCGATCGACGGCGTGGTCGTCAACCGCAACCTCAACCCCGGCGAATATCCCGGGACGCGCCAAATCTTCACCCTGCAAGAAACCGATCGCGTGTTCGCGGTGCTCAACGGCGGCGCGGGCGAGATCGTCGGCGTCCGCACCGGCTCGCCGGTCAAGATCGCCTCGGCCGACAGTGCGACGCTCCAAGGGACGGCGCGCGTTTCGGCGGTGCTCGATCAGGTTGCGCCGGGCTCGACCAACTTCGTCATCAAGGCCGTGCTACCGAATCCGGACGGCAATTTCCACTCGGGCATGGTCGTCACGGGCGTGGTCGCGCGCGAGCGCACGACCGGCGTGCGGATTCCGCGCACCGCCTTCGTCGACGATTCGCAGTCGACCGTGGAAACGATCGCCGCCGGAAAAGTGAAGACGCTGCCGGTCGTGATGGTCGCCGAAGACGCGAAGTTCGCGGTCGTGCAAGGTCTCAGGCGCGGCCAGCGCATCATCGTCAACGGCCAGCTCGGCCTGACCGACGGCCAACCCGTCCAGCAGGCCAGTCCGCGGCCGCAAGGCTCGCCGCAAGCCGTGGCGGAGCGCTAAGCCATGTGGTTAACGAGCCTCTTCGTCCGGCGCCCCACGCTGGTCTTCGTGCTGCTGGCGCTGATCGCGGTCGCGGGCTCGATCGCGTGGTCGACGTTGGTCCGTCAGCAGTACCCGAACGTCTCGAACCCGACGGTGACCGTCAACGTCACCTACAACGGCGCCTCACCGACCGTCATGCGCGACTCGATCGTGCGGCCGATCGAGGATCAGATCGCGGGTCAGCCCGACCTGCAAACGCTCAACGCCACGATCCAGGGCGGCCAGGCCAGCGTCTCGGGCATCTTCACGATCAACTCCAACGTCAACACCGACCTCGTCAACGTCCAGAAGGCGATTCAGGCCGCAAGTAAGGCCCTGCCCACCGACCTCACCGCTCCGGTCGTTGCCGTGCGCGATCCCAGCGAAGCAACGGTCGTGACGCTCTCGCTCACGTCGTCGACGCTGACCGCAAGCGAACTTTCGCTGATCACGGTCGGGCGCATCGAGCCGGCCTTCCAACAGATCCCCGGCGTCTCCAACGTCACGCCCGGCGGCGCCGTGACGCCGGCCTACGAAGTGACGGTCGATCCGCGCCGGCTCGAAGCCAACCGCATGACCGTGACCGACGTCGTCAGCGCGATCTCGAGCTCGAATATCCGCGCCCCGGGCGGCTTCGTCTACGAGCCCAACCGCCAGACGAACGTCGACATCCGCGGCGATATCATCGAGCCGGCGTCGATCCTCGGCCTGCCGCTGTCGGCGCCGACCAGCACCACGGTCAATGCGAGCGCGAATGCGAGCACGACCGTCGGCCCGATCAACGGCAATGCCGGTGCGATCAATCCCTGGACCTCGGCCAGCGCCGTGTTGCGCGTGGGCGACGTCGCCTCGGTGACGGCCAGCTACCAGCCGCGCCAGCAGTTCGGCTCCGTCAACGGCGTCACCGGCCTGTTTCTGCAGATTCAGAAGACGTCGGTGGCCTCGGAAGTCGACTCTTCGAACAACGTGCTCGCGGCGTTGCCGCGTATCCGCTCGCAGTTTCCGCAGATCAACTTCAACGTCATCAACGTCCAGTCGAAGTACACCGAGCAACAGCTCGACAGCGTGATGCGGACCTTGCTCGAAGGCATCGTGCTGACCGGCATCGTCATGCTGTTCTTCCTGCACTCCTGGCGCAATGCCATCGTCGTGCTCATCGCGATCCCGGCCTCGCTGGGCGTCGCGATCTTCGTGATGAAGATGCTCGGCCTTACGCTCGACACGATCTCGTTGCTCGGCATGACGCTGGTGGTCGGCATCCTGGTCGACGACTCGACGGTCGTGCTCGAGAACATCGAGCGCCACAACGAGATGGGCGAGCCGCCGATGCGCGCCGCGATCACGGGCCGGACCGAGATCGGCGTCGCCGCGATCGTCATCACGCTGGTCGACGTCGTCGTCTTTCTGCCGATCTCGTTCATCCAGAGTCAGATCGGCCGCCAACTGGCGGAGTTCGCGATCGTCGTCGTCATCGCGACCTTGACCTCGCTGTTCGTCTGCTTCACGGTGACGCCGTCGCTGGCCGGCAACTGGGCGTTGAAATCGACCTGGAAGCCGTGGCCGATCATCAAGGCCTTCACGCGCGGGTTCAACGCGCTGCGCGACTGGTACGCGCACGTCGCATTGCCGTGGGGCCTGGCGAACAAGTTCATCGTCATCGGCGTCTGCCTCGTCACGTTCGTCGGCGCGCTGGCGCTCGTGCCGCTGGGGATGATCGGCGAAGAATTCATCCCGGCGCAGGATCGCGGCGAGATCTTCATCCAGCTGCAGTATCCGATCGGCACGCCGCTGGTCGTGACGACCAAAGCGGTGCTATCGGTCGAGCGCGCCGTGCGCAACAATCCCGACATCGACGCCGATACGGCCGTCGCCGGCGCGTATGCGGCGCCGTTCGGCGGTTTCGTCGTGCAGCCGAACGCGGGCCAGGTTCATATCTGGCTCAAGCCCGATCGCGCCCACTCGACGACCTACTGGGTCGACCAGTTCCGCACGCAGGCGCGCCAAGCGGCTCCCGGAACGTCGCCGATCGTCGTTCCGGCGACCGGTGGAGCCGGCGGCAACGGCCAGCCGCTCGACGAACTCGTGACCGACGTCGCCGGCGGCGATCCGACGCTCTACGCGCGGCAGGTCGAGAAACTGCTCGTCGATACGCCGGGCTCGCGCAACGTGATCAGCTCATCGCAGGCGCTCGAGCCGCAGATGGACTTGGTCTTCGATCGCGCGAAGGCGCAAGCGCTCAACGTCAACATCGGTACGGCCGCGACCGCCGCGCGCGCCGCATTCGGCGGCGTGGTCGCGACGCAGTTCGAGACGACCAACGGACTCGAACAAGTGCAAATTCTCTATCCGGCGCGTTACCGCACGGATCTCACCGAGTTGGCCAACGTGGCGGTACGCTCGAACGTCGGCCAGATCGTGCGGTTGGGCGACTTCTCGCACTTCGTCTCCGATCCGGTGTCACCGCTCATCACGCGCGTCGACCGCAACTCCGTCATCCATCTGAGTGCGAACATCATGGCGGGCAGTTCGCTCTCGAGCGTGCAGAACGCGTTCCTCGACCGGGTCAAGACGCTCGATCTCCCCAAGAACATCGTCGTGCGGCCACGGCCCTTCGGTCAACAGGACTTCATGCAGCAGACGCTCGTGGGCCTGGGCACCTCGCTGATCCTCTCGATCATGCTGGTGTTCTTGCTGATGGTCGCGCTCTACAACAGTTACCGCGCGCCGTTCATCATCATGTTCTCGGTGCCGGTGGCGGCGGTCGGCGCGCTCGGCGCGCTCTGGCTCACTCACTCCACGCTCAACCTGTTCTCGCTGATCGGGACGATCTTGCTCGTCGGCATCGTCACGAAGAACGGCATCCTGCTTGTCGACTACGCCAACACCTTGCGCGAGCGCGGTGAGACGAAGCTCAAGGCGATTCAGGCGAGCGCCTACACGCGTTTCCGCCCGATCATCATGACCAGCATCTCGGTCATCGCCGGCAACGTTCCGCTGGCACTGGCGCTCGAACCGGGGACGAGCGTCCGCTCGAGTTTGGGCATCGTCGTCATCGGCGGTATCACGAGTTCGCTGATCTTGACGCTCGTGCTGGTGCCGATCATGTACGTGCTGCTGGCCCCGGAGCACTTCGCGCCCTCGCACGGCGGGTCGCAAGCACCGGCGGTCGACGGCGGCGCAGGCGCCGGCACGAACGGTGCGGCGCCGGTACTGGCGCCCGCGCGCACGTAAGGCGCCGTTTCCCAGGGAATTCCCTGGAGCTTCTTATCCGGCCTTAAGCACCGGAGCGAGCGTGCCCGCGTTGGTCGTACAGATCACTTCTGCGGGCACCTCACCATGAAAACTCTCGAACCTCCCTCAAGCAACGGGCACGCTGCGGCCCACGTCATCAAGGTCGTTCTCGATCCCAAGCGTGCCTCGCGCCGCCTGCAACTGGCGGCGGCGCTCGTGCTCGTGTGTGCGATCGTTCTGACCGGCGTTTTGGTCGTGCGGGCCCGCTCGGCGGCCGCACCGGCCTTCGCCACGTCGGCGATCACCCAGGGCACGCTGGTGCGCAGCGTCACGGCCACGGGCACGGTCAATCCGCAAAACACCATCGACGTCGGCACGCAAGTCTCGGGCACGATCAGCGAAGTCGACGTCGACTACAACACCAAGGTGCGCAAGGGTCAGGTGCTCGCGCGCCTCGATCCGACCGCGCTGCAGGCGGCGCTCGACTCCGCGCAATCGGGCCTGGCGCAAGCGCAAGCGCAGGCGGCGGCGGAACGGGAGAGCGCGCAAGGCGCGGGCATCGGCATCGCAACCGCCGGCGACGCTGCCGTCGCCGCGCTCGCCTCGGCTCGGGCCGCGCAAGCGACGGCGCTTGCCAGTACGCAGGCGATCGCCAGTGCCGATGCAGCCGTGACGAAGGCGCAAAGCGCGCTGCAGGTCGCGCAGCTTACATCGAGCCGCGACGCGACGTTGCTCGGCCAAGGCTACGTCGCGCAGTCGCAGGCCGACGCCGACCAAGCCAATCTCGTAGCCGCACAGACCGCGCTGCAGAGCGCGCAAATCGGCGCGCAGCAAGCCCGGGCGGGCGCCACGGCCAGCGCCGCACAGGCGCAAGCCGGCAGTGCGCAGAGCGCGGAGCAAACGGCGGCCGTCCAAGCTGCCCGCATTGCGGCGGCCGGCGGCGCCGATACCGCGCAAGCCGGCGCAGCCGCGGTCGGCATTCAGGCCGCCGCCGTGCAGCAGGCGCAAACGAACCTCGCGCACAGCGTGATCACCTCGCCGGTCGACGGCACGGTGATCGCGCGCGACGTCTCGGTCGGCACGACCGTGGCCGCAAGCTTGCAGACGCCGACGCTGTTCGCGATCGCGCAAGACTTAAGCAAGATGGAAGTCGACCTGGCCGTCGGCGAGCCGGACATCGGCTCCGTGCGCAACGGCGAGAACGTCGACTTCACGGTCCTCGCGTATCCCAACCGCACGTTTCACGGCGTCGTCTCGCAAGTCCGGAAGAACCCGGTCATCACGCAGAATGTCGTGACGTACACGACCGTGGTGCTCGTCGACAATGTCGATCAGGCGCTGCTGCCGGGCATGACCGCCAATGCGACGATCGCCGTCCAGCAGGCGCCCAACGCCCTGATCGTCCCGCTCTCCGCGCTGACCTACGTGCCGGCCGGAACCGGAACGCACGCACATGCCGCCGGAGCGAAGGCGGGTCCGTGGGGCGCGACGCTCGGATCGTCCGCGACGCCGGCCGGCGCCGGCGCGAGCGGGCGCATCTTCGTCCAACGCAACGGCAAACTCGTGCGGGTGCCCGTCAGCATCGTGATGACGGCGGGTGCCCAAGCTGCGGTCGTTCCCGCAGGCGACGCAGCGCTCGCCGCCGGTGACCTGGTGGTCACCGGCGACGGGTCGGTCACGGCGCCGCGCACCGCGCGCCAGGCGACGGCGAGCAATCCGCTCACCGGCGGCGCGGCGCCGGGCGGCTCGTTGCGGGGGATCCACTAATGGAACCCGTCGTTGACGTCCGCGACCTGCGGCGCGTCTACCCGCTCGCCGAAGAGCCGGTCGTCGCGCTCGCCGGCGTCGCGCTGACGATCGAGGCCGGCGAGTTCGTCGCCGTGATGGGCCCCTCGGGTTCGGGGAAGTCGACCTTCATGCACATCGTGGGCTTCCTCGACCGCCCGACCTCCGGCTATTACGCCTTCGGCGGGCGCGACGTCACCGAACTCACCGAAGACGCGCTGGCCGATATCCGTAGCCGCGAGATGGGCTTCGTCT
>Ga0302279_10001203_pt1 | contig 37396 bp, 33 predicted proteins | sample III_Bog_N3_3_FD_194541 | JGI IMG/M metagenome (GOLD analysis project Ga0302279, IMG submission 194541) | Peat permafrost microbial communities from Stordalen Mire near Abisko, Sweden - III_Bog_N3_3 | ecosystem: Environmental > Terrestrial > Soil > Wetlands > Peat | place: Sweden: Abisko...
CAAACGCGGCTTGGACGGGCAAAAGTGCCCGAGGAAATAAGCCGTTCCGCGATCGAGAATGCGAGTCTATCCCACTAGCGTCCGTCTTTCCCGTCAAACGGCGTGCTGGGGAGTAGTGGCCATCATCCTTGTTGGTTTGATTGCTTATTTTCCGGTGCTGCGAGACGGGTTCGTCTGGGATGACGACGTCCTTCTGACGCGCAATCCCCTGATCAAGGCCTCGAACGGGCTCGCGCGCTTTTGGGCGACCACGCAGGCCCCGGATTACTGGCCGGTGACTTCCACTACGCTTTGGTTGGAATGGAGGCTATGGGGGATGAATCCGCTCGGCTACCACGCCACCAACCTTATCCTGCATCTGGGCGAATCCCTCCTCCTTTGGTATATCCTGCGGCAGGTGCGGCTCCCCGGCGCGTTCCTCGCCGCGCTTATTTTTGCTGTCCACCCGGTCAATGTCGAATCGGTGGTCTGGATCGCCCAACGGAAAAATCTGATGGCGATGCTATTTTGTCTGGCTTCGCTCGTGTGCTTCCTCAGGACGGGCTTAGTCACGCCGGCGCCCGGCCGCGCCGAACGCTCCGCGGGGGCAGTCAGACCAGCTTGGTATCGCCTCTGCCTCGCCGCTTTCGCCCTGGCGATGCTCAGCAAAACCTCAGCGGCCATCCTGCCGGTGATTTTTATGGGAATGATCGCATGGAATCGCCGTGTTTCCAGGACCGACTGGGCCCGGCTGGCGCCCTTCCTGGCCGTCGCCGCGCTCCTAACGTTGGCAGAAGTCTGGTTTCAAGCGCATGCCCTCTCCGAGCCAATCCGGCGAGCGACGTTTGCCGAACGCTGCCAAGGTGCGGGCCTAGCGCTATTTTTCTATCTCGGGAAGGCGTTTTGGCCGCAACATCTGGCCTTTGTCTATCCTCTCTGGCGCACGGAGGCGGATCGCCTGGTGGGATGGCTGCCGGTGGCGGCGGCCGCGGCGGTCACCGGCGCCCTTTGGTGCTACCGTAAACAGGGAAGTCGTCCGCTTTTGTTCGCCTGGTCCTACTTCTGCCTAGCACTGCTGCCGGCACTGGGCTTCGTCGACGTCCATTTCATGCGCTACTCGCTGGTAGCGGACCACTATCAGCACCTGGCGATCATTGGGGCGGCCGCGGCGACAGCGGCGGGCTGGTCCCGATGGCGCGAGACCCAAGGAACGGAGCGTCTAGTCGGCTTCGACCTTCCCACGATCACGGCCCTGGCGGTCCTATGCCCATTAGTCGCGCTCACGCGGTGGCAATGCGAGACCTACCGCGATGCGGAGACGCTCTATCGCTCGACCTTGGCTCGCAATCCGGACGCCTGGCTGGCTCATAACAATCTGGGAGATATTTTGCATCGGCAGGGAAAATTGCCAGAAGCGACTCGGGAATTCGAGGCCGCCTTGCGCCTCGCCCCGGACTACGCCGAGGCCCATAACAATCTCGGGAATATTCTGCGCCAAACCGGCCATGTGCCCGAGGCCATCGCCCAGTTCGAAAGCGCGGCCCGGCTCGATCCCAATTCCGCCGAGACCCACAATAACCTGGGCAATCTCCTCCTCCAGTCCCGCCGCCTCGCCGAAGCCATTGGCCAATACCGGGAGGCCCTGCGCGTCAATCCGGCCTATGCCGAGGCCCGCAACGGCCTGGGCAACGCCCTTCTGCGATCGGGCCACCCGTCCGAAGCGATCGACGAGTATGTAGCGGCCGTCCGTATCCGCCCGGACTATGCCAACGCGCATTTCGATCTCGGTGCGGCGCTGCTCGAGCGCGGGCGCTGGGCGGAAGCGGCGGCGGAATTCCGGGCGGTATTGAAAATCACCCCAGAGGACGCGGAGGCGCGTCGCTATTTGCGGCAATCCGAATTCGACCTCCAGCTCAATTCGACGGAAGGAGGCCGCTGATGCCACGCTCCCTGCCCTTCCGCTGGCGCATCGTCGCACTCCTCTTCGGGCTCTCCGTCCTCAACTATATCGACCGCCAGGCCCTTTCGGTTCTGGCGCCCACCCTGCAATCCTCGCTGGGGTTTTCGACCATCCAGTATTCCTACATCGTGGTGTCCTTTCTGGTCGCCTACGCCGTCGGATATTTCTTTTCCGGCGCGCTGGTCGACCGCTTCGGCGTCCGCCTCACCGTGGCCACCACGGTCGCCGCCTGGTCCGTGGCCAGCCTCCTCCATGCCTGGGCGGCGACCTGGATCGGTCTGGCCGGATGCCGCTTTTTGCTCGGCCTCGGCGAAAGCTGCAACGGCCCCTCCGCACTCAAGGCGCTGTCGGAATGGATACCCCGCCGCGAACGGGGGCTCTGCACGGCCATCTTCTCCAATGGCTATATCGTGGGCGCAATGCTGGCGCCACCGCTGGTCGCCTGGGTGGCGCTAAGGTACGGTTGGCACTGGGCCTTTGTCGGCACGGCGGCCCTCGGCGTCTGCTTCATTGTGCTGTGGCTTCGGTATTATCACTCGCCAGAAAGCGAGGTCCGACTGCTCCCGGCGGAAAGAGCGTATATCTTCGCCGAACGCGGCGGAGCGGTCAGCGGTCAGCCCGTCTCGTTCTTCGATGCGTTGCGTGATCCCCTGTGCTTGGCCGTGGCCGCAGCCCGACTCTGCACCGACTCGCTCTCCTACTTCATCGTTTTCTGGCTGCCGCTCTATCTCCACAGCGCTCGCGGCTTCTCTCTGGCCATGATAGGCTTATGGGCCTGGATTCCCTTTCTCGCCTCTGATATCGGCGGTCCGGGCGGAGGTGCCCTCTCGGACTGGCTGGTGCGGAGGGGATGGCGCCCGGCGGCCGCCCGGCGGCGCCTAATGCTCGTAGCGGCCTGCCTGATGCCGGCGGCGGTGGTCGCCGTCCACGCCAAGTCCGCCGCTCTCGCCCTGGGCCTCATCGCGGTTTTGCTCGGAGCCCAATCCTGCTGGAATTCCAACATTCTCGCGCTGACCTCCGAGGTCTTCCCACGCCAAAGCGTGGCCACTTACGCCGCAGCCACCGGGATGGCCGGCGCGATCGGCGGCGTCATCACGACGTTGCTCGCCGGCCAGCTCATTCACAATTTTGGCTATGTGCCGGTATTCACCGGCCTCGGTTTCCTGCACTTGATCGCCTTTTCCATCATCTACCTTTCCTTCCGTCGGTCCGAAAATGCCGCCGCCCAACGGTAACCGCCTCGGCTGGCCAGGCGCATTCGCGGCCGGCGCGATTGCGGCCGGCGGAATCTGGGCCTATGCCGGCAGTTTCCGGGGAGCATTCGTCTTCGATGATTTGGCCACCATCCGGGACAATCCCGGCATCCGGCACCTCTGGCCTTGGTGGGAGTCCCTCCTTCCCCACAACGCCCAATCCTCCGCCAGCGGCCGACCGGTTGCGAATTTCACCTTCGCCCTCAACTACGGCCTGAGCGGCAATGCGGTTTGGAGCTATCATGCCTTAAACCTCCTGATCCACGTGGCGGCGGGGCTGGTGCTGTTTGGCATCGTGCGCCGCACCTTGAAGCCAGACCGGGCGCTGCCGGTCGCCTTCGCCACGGCGTTACTTTGGACGTTGCACCCCCTGCAAACCGAAGCCGTAACCTATTTGGTCCAGCGCACGGAGTCGCTGATGGGGCTGCTCTACCTGCTGACGCTGTATGGCTTCATTCGCTATTCTGAAGGCGGCGCCCGTCTGCCGCCCGACCGCGGCAGCGCGCTGCGCCCGGATCATCCCCGCGAACCCGGCCGAACCGGGGCGCATCGGGGCTGGGCATGGCTGTCCGTGGCATCCTGCGCCTTGGGAATGGGGACCAAGGAGGTCATGGTCACGGCTCCGTTGGCTGTCTTCCTTTACGACCGAACCTTTGTGACCGGCTCGGCGGCACGGTCGTGGCGCGAGCGGCGCAGCTTTTATCTGGTGCTGACGGCCACCTGGCTGGTGCTCGCTGTCTTGGTCGCCTCGACCGGCGGAACTCGCGGCGGGACCGCGGGCTTTCACGCCGGCGCCACGCCCTTCACCTACGGACTGACCCAGGTGGCGGCCATTGTGTACTATCTCCGGCTTTGCCTGTGGCCCCATCCCCTGGTGTTCGACTACGGGGCCGGGCTTATATCCGACCCGAGGGCCGTCGTTTTCCCCGGCCTGCTGATCGCCATCCTCCTGATCGTCACCGTCCTCGGGCTGATCCGACGGTCGGGTTGGGGTTACTTGGGAGCATGGTTTTTCCTCACTCTGGCGCCAACTTCGAGCATCGTGCCGGTGGCCACCCAGACGATGGCGGAACACCGCCTCTACCTAGCGCTGGCGGCGCCGGCCGCCGCCGCCGCTCTCGGGCTATACGCCCTCCTGGGCCGGCGCAGCCCGATGGCAGCGCTGACCCTGGCCTGTCTGCTGGGATGGGCGACGGCCCGGCGCAATGCCCTCTACGCCTCCCCTCAAGCGCTTTGGGCCGACACCGCCGCCGCCTATCCGGTCAATGACCGCGCTCACACCAATCTTGGAACCATTCTGCTCAAGAACGGCCAGGTCCCGGAGGCGATCGCTCAGTTCCAGACGGCATTGCGGATTTATCCCAGCGATCCGGTCACGCATCTCGACCTCGGCAACGCCCTCATGCAGCTCGATCGCGGCGAGGAGGCGATGGCCCAATTTCGGGCGGCCCTGCAGGTCGAACCCCGTCTGGCCCCGGCCCACTTGAGCTTGGGCCAAGCCTTGGCACTTGCCGGCCGGTTGCCAGAGGCCATCGTCGAACTCGAAGCCGGGCTGAGCTTGCAACCCGCTGATGCGCCGACGCAAAATGGAGTGGGCAATCTCCTGCTGCGGAGCGGGCGGAGCGAAGAAGCCATCGTCCACTATCGGGCGGCCCTCCGACTCGACCCCGGTTATCTCGAGGCCCGCAATAACCTCGGCATCGCGTTGACCAGCACCGGCAAGTTCGCCGAGGCCGTCGAAGAACTGACCGCCGCGCTGCGAGCCGATCCTTCCGTCCCCGAGGTGCATTACAATCTCGGCAATGCCCTGCGGCAGGCGGGGCGGAAGGCGGAGGCGATCGCCGAATTCCAGGCGGCGCTGCGCCTCAAGCCGGAATATCCCAAGGCGCGCCGCGCTCTGGAGCGCGCCGAGAGCGAGTAGGCTTATTCAAAGCGGAAGGAATAAAGCTTGGTCCGATGGGACCGGATTTCGAGACTGACTGAGCGTCCCGCCAGCGGCGTCAAGTCCGAGCGGCCCTGCCAGGATACCACCGCGTGGGTCGAATTGGTCTGGACCAGATCGCAATCCCCGATGGCAAAACCCGGGACAGCGACGCCGGCGGCATCCACCAACCCGACCTGGAGGTCGCCGAGGGCGCCGGTATCGACATTGAGGAGCAGGTGGCTGCCCGCCACCGTCACCAGCGCGGTCCGGGCCCGGCCCCCGGCGCCAGCCGAATCCAGGGAGACAAAGCCGTCCGGCCGCTGGCGGTAGCGATAGATCACGCCGTCGGGGCGTCGCCGCCGTTCCGCGACGTCACCGTGAAGGCTGCGAAATCCAGTGCCATATTGCCAAAGTTCGTCCGGCCGGACGATCAAACCGACACCCATGAACGTCATATTGGCCGAGTTGGAATCTGTCGGACCCGGCGCGACGTAAGCCCGCCGGTCGTAGCGCTCCCAGGCGATGCCGTCCCGGCCGCCGATAAAATGCACCTCCTGCCGACCCTGATTCTCATACGGCGGAGCGTCCGACTCTGGCCGGTGCCGGAAGTAGGAGGGAAAGCCCACGTACCAGGAAGGATCCAGCGGATAGGGCTGCGCCGCGATCGTGTAGATGTCGGTCAGGGGCGGGTCTTCGGCGTCACATTGGAGGACCGTCGGGATCTCGTCCACAATCCAGGGTTTGCGCCGGGGATCGCTCCCCGGCGGCCGGGTGGGACGGCCGGAGGGCGTGACCGCGATCGGCGCATGCAAGTCGGCGACCGCGATTCTCACAACTTTCCTTCGCCGGGTCGTATCCGTGCCCGGATCCCACCCCCGCAGGTAGATCACGTACTTTCCCAGGCGCGTATCCCACCAGGTCACAATCTGCGTGTCCGACTCAAAAGCCAGCAGGGGTTGGGCCTGGCGCTGCCAGTGCCAGCCGTCGGGGGAAAAATAGCGACAGATGCCCTCGCGTTGGACATTGGTCACGTACTGGTAGCGCTCGGCCGGCGTCTGGCGGGAATCGGGCAGGACGACGCCTTCCAGGGCGGGTATGCCCACGAGATTGTTGTCCCGGCTGCCGTGGTAATCGACGATGCCGAGATTGGGTTTCCGCCAATGCAGGCCGTCGGACGATTCCGCGTACGCCAGATTGGGCTGATTGTCGTGATCGCGGCAGATGTACCACATCCGTAGGACCCCCTTCTCCTCCCGGACCGTCAGATAAAAGCTGATCATCAGGCCCTCCCATGGCCGGTCGGGGCGCAGCACGATCTCGCCGGGGGCCGGCGGATTGACCGTCAGGGCCACGCCGGAAGAGGCGGTGAGAAATTCCGGCTGGAGAAAGAGGTAGCGCCGGGGCGCCGCCGCAGCGTCGACCGACGACGCCGAGCCTCCGGTCAAAACCAAAGCCGCCAGGAGAATGCGAGTGGGGGGGCGCATACCCTCCGAGCCTCTGCTTCCCGCTCGGTCAGGCAACTCCACCGGAGTGGTTCCAAGAGGGTACCGGACCGATCGGATTGCCCGGAACGATAAATCTCATCCAATCCTTGGGGATGCCGCTCTCCTATCCCCTGCGAGCCGCTCTGGCCTTCCTCGCCCTCACCCCGATGGCCCGGGCCGCCAGCAGTCCGGCCGACCACGTCCTATTCGCTTTCGACGATCATGCGTTGCCGCTGCAGCACGGGTTGCGCCTCAAGCTCTTCAGCTCCCAGTCACCCGGGGAAGGCGGCGCGGGCAACATCGCGGTGCCCCAGGGGGCGCCTGGCTCCTGCGACGGGCGCGGCGTCATTTATTACGGCACGGTCAGGGAGGTTGGCGGGGAATTGTGGATGTGGTATCTAGGCATGGGCGACCGCGATCCCGACCGCCACTACCGGGTCTGCCTGGCCAAAAGCCATGACGGGAAGAAATGGGACAAGCCCGATCTGGGCCTGGTGGAATACGGCGGCTCGCGCCACAACAACCTGGTCGATCTCGACCAGGGAAAATTCTCGGTGGCGGGTTGCGTGGTATTCTATGAACCGGAGGACCCGGACCCGGGCCGGCGGTTCAAGATGCTCTTCACCGGCACCAAATATCCCGGACTCCATTTTGGGGTGGCTTACAGCCCAGACGGACTGAGCTGGCGGGAATCCCCCGCCAATCCCCGCGGGGCAATCAAGTTCGAGCCCCAAGGGGCGATCCGCTGGAAAGGCGCGTACTATGTCAACGGCCAAGGCGGCCTGCAATGGGCGCCCGACGGCTGGATCCGGGCGCTCGTCACCCACATTTCCTACGACTTTGAAAATTGGACTGAGGCGACCGCCCTGGGCTTCCGCCGCGATCCGCTGCCGCCCCGCGCCGTCGAGCACACCGGCGGGATCGACGGCGAACAGGTTCATCTCGGCGCGGCCCTGTGGGACCGGGGCGACGTGGTCGTCGGTCTTTATGGCCAGTGGCACGGGGCCCCGACCAACGACCGGCGCTGGGCCACCATGGACATCGGCCTCGTCGTCAGCCACGACGCCCTCCACTTCACGGAGCCCATCCCCGATTTCCGCATCATCCCGGCCCGGGAAAACACCTCGTCCTGGCTGCCGTCGGGGCATCCCACTCTCCTGGAACGAGCCCCGGCAGTCATGCAGGGCCAGGGCTTCGCCAACTTGGGCGACGAGACCCTGTTCTGGTATTCAATCTGGGTGGTGCCAAGCGCCGGCATCCGCTACGCGCGCTGGGACCGCGACCGGTTCGGCTGCCTGCAGCCGTTCGTGGGCCCGTCCTTCCATCCGCACCTGATCTCCGCCCCGCTTGCCACCGGCGGCCTTGCGGTCCGGGTGCGCCTCAATATCGGCGGGCTCGGCAAATGGAGCCAGGCCGAGGTCAGCGTCCTCGATGAGCAGCTGCGGCCCGTGGCCGGGTACAGTGCGGCGGAATGCACCGGTCCCACCCGCTCGGGCCTGAGCCAGCTGGTGACCTGGAAGGGCAGCGACCGCGTCAACGCCCCGGGGCCGATTCGCCTGCGAGTCGACTTCGCCGGCGTGCGGCCGGAGGATACGCAGCTCTACGCCGTGTACCTCGAGCCGGCGCCGTAAGGGGACTTACTTTCGCACCCAGGCGCTTTCGGCGGAAGTAACCGGATCCTTGTCGCCGGTGGACGGCGGTTCTTCCATCGGCAGCTGGCCGACCTCTTCGATCACCTTCCAGTTTGGCTCGCCCACCGTCCGGCCGAACTCCGCCCCTTGGCTGGCGAGAGTGGACTGGAGCTGGGCGATCGGCACCCGCCGCACGTCGACGCCGGCGGCGACGGCCAGGGCCGCGGCGGTTCCCACCGCCTGGCCTTGACCCATGCAAATCGGGATGACGCGGGTCGAGGCCACCGCCTCGTGGGTGGCGGAAAGGCACTTGCCGGCCATGAGCAAGCCGTCGACCTCACGGGCGATCAGACTGCGCATGGGGATCGTATAGGCCCGGACATTGTGGGAGTCGACCCAGGTGCCGTGCGGCCGATGGATATCGATATGGTATCCGCCCATGGAGACGGCGTCCTCGAAAACCCGGCCTTCGATCAGGTCGTCCGCCGTCAGCAGGTAGTCGCCCATGATCCGCCGACTCTCCCTCACCCCCAGCATGGGGGCAATTTCGCGCAAATGGGACTGGCTGAAGCCGGGAATCCATTTCTTGAAGAATTTTACCAACACAGGGATCTGCTCGTAAACCAGCGCGTAGGCGTCGGTCATGCTGCGGACATTGGTGGGATCGAGACCGAGGACCCGGGTCATCACGACCAGAAACTCGTCGGGCTTGTGCAACTTGACTCCGACGACCCGGGACTGGGGCACGTCGAATTCGCCGGCCTGGCGCGCCCGGTCCACCAGCTTGGCGTAGCCGCCGCAGACGATGACGTTCATCCGGTCGAGGCGTCGGACCATCTTCTCCCGTAGCTCGGGATAAGGGGCGATCCATTCGCGGTAGTTGACTTCGGGGTCCTTGCAGCCAGCGACGAAACCGGCGCGGTCCACGCCGCCCAGTTTGAAGACCAAGGTGGGAGCTTGGACCAGGCCGTCGGCCGTCCGGCCCTTCTCCCAGGCCGCTCCGCCCCGCGCCGCCACATCCCCGTCGCCGGTGCAGTCGATGGTCACATCGGCCTCGATCCGGACGCGGCCCGTTTTGTTCTCGACCACGATTCCGCCGATGCGATCGCCCTCCCGGATGGTCTCGACCGCCTGGCTTTGCAGGAGCAATTGCACGCCAGACTCCCGGACCATGCGCAGGGTGAGAATCTTCCACCATTGGGAATCGATGCTGATCGCGGAAGCGCACTTCGGGTCCCACTCGTGGGCGCTGGCCGCCCCCAATTCCTGCAGGCGGGTGCAAAACTCCAGCGGCAGTCCCTTAACGATCAGGCGATAGTCCCGGTCATGGAATCCGAGCCACGGCAAGGTGGTGGAGATCCCGCCGAGAAAGCCGGCGTTCTCCACCAGCAAGGTCCGGGCGCCGTTGCGCGCGGCGGAGATCGCGGCGGTGATGCCGGCGGCACCGGAGCCGACGACTAGAACTTGGGTGCGAAGCGTCGAGACGGGGGAGGTGGACATGGTAGTCAAGAAATGGGACGGACGGAAGTGGGACGGCGCAGGCGCTTGGCTTCGCCGTAGTACCAGTCGGCACCGGGCGGGGACAAATAATAGTGGTGACTGTGATAGGACTGGGCTGTTTCGAGTCCGGGCCAATCGAGTTCGAAGCCTTGGGCCGCCAGCTCCCGCTGGAAATCCGCCAGGCGGGCGGGGGCCGCCCGCACGTGGCGCGGCGCAAGGCCGCGGTTCAGGCAGTGGGCGGCCAGCGCCCCGGCGGCTTCGCCGATGTTCCACTCCGTCGGATGCACACGAAAGGCGCCGTTCGTGACGGCGGTAACGCCGAGGTTTTTCGCGGCGGGCAGAAGATTCTCCACTCGCACCGGCAAGAGCGCCCCCAGGGGGATTTGCTGGCGCCAATGCTTGCCAAAATTGTCCAGCGTCATGCTCTGGCCGGACTTGGCGGCCTTGTGGATGTCAATGCGGTAGCCGCTCAGCCCCACGCTGTCCGGATATTTGACCGGCCCGTGACGGGTCGCCACCAGATCGGTCCGGAAGTGCTGCTCCAGGACGGTGAACTCCGCCCGAATCCGGCGCGACTCGCGGATATAGGGGTAAGGGGCCAGTCCGTCCTTCGTCCCGAAGACATCGCCCCGGGGGCGCAATCCGGGAAATCCCGTCCTATTCTCCAACAGGTTCGGCGCCTCGGTTTGGAGCCAGTAGATAAGGCTAAGGCTTTGCTGGCGCGCCGCCTCCCGGTGCCGTTGTGCCTCGGCTTCGGGCACGCCCAAAAGCACGCCGTGGTGGTATTCGTTCTGTCCCCAGATCGCCACGGTCACGTCGCTGGGAAAGGCCCCGGCCGCAAAATTGTCCCGACAGAGCATGCGCCGGAATGCCCAGGGGCTGAAATTGTAATGTCCCGGACGGGGCTTCTGGCCGAAAAAGTCCTGCTCCACGGCAAAAAGGTCGTTCAAGGCCAGCACGGGCTTGCCGGTGCGGGCATTTTTCTGGCTTCGCCAAAATTCGTACTTCCCCGGTCGGTCGATGACATGTTCCTCCCCGGGACGGTAATCCAGGGCAAAAACATGGGTGAAGGCCATCTGGTCGCCCGGATCGGCCGCGCCCTCGAGGGCATTGGGCTCGCCGGTCTCCGCCCGGGACTCGGCCCCGACCACATGCTCGACCCCGGCCAGCGGCAACAATTCGCCCAACTCGGTGGCGTCGAGCACCATCCCCGCCGCAATCACCCGCCGGTCGCCCGTGGCCAGATCCTGAAAGGTCACGGCCCGGCAGCGGTCCCCCTCCATCGCGGCGGCAATCGGCCGGTGGCGACGAAGGATTACGAGGGAGCCCTTGGCCTGATACGGCGCCAACATGTCGCCCAGAGCGGCCAGGCCGGAGCGGGGCTCGAAGGACAAAGCGCTGACCCAACCGGCCCCGGGATTCAGCGTCGGGTCCGACCACGCCTCGGGTGTGAGGGGGTAAGTGCGGCGGTACAGCTCGCGCACGCGCGTCCGGAATTCGCGGTAGCCCCGCGTGCCGCCATAGGACTCGATCCAGGGATGCTCATCGAGCGGCACGCCCTGGGTGGTGGCCTGGCCCCCGAGCCAGGCCGTCTCCTCGGTGAGGATCACCTTCCGGCCCAGTCGCAGGGCGGCCAAGGCGCCGGCGACCCCGCCCAAGCCGCCGCCCGCCACCAGGACGTCCGTGGCCATTTCGTTCGCCGCCGGGCCGGCCGGCGCATCGGCTCCCTTGGCTCCGCCGACGACGGCGGCGGCCAACGAACCTGCGATAAATTGACGACGGGACAAACTCATGGAAAGCGGGGCGGGGAACGTGACCCTGGCCCTGCCCGCCCCCTAATCCAAGAGCCCTCCAAAGGTGCTTTATTCGTACCACTTTACTCCGACTTTTCATCCTAGCGCGCGAGATTGCGCGGATCGATGCCCTCATCCAACGCAAACGAGGCGCCGACTGCGCCCACCACCGCATGGGCGCGGTCGAGACCCAGTCCGCGGCGGAGCCGGTAGACCGCCTCGATCCCGGTGCAATGGGCGCCGAGGAGATTGTCCACCCCCACAGCGGCCAGGCGCTCCGCCGTCCAGTCCAGGGTCTCGTCGCTGGCATTGAATAGGTGCAGGCCGCCGAGCAGAGCGTGCACCCGGGCCGGCCGGACGAACTCGCGGGCGTAGGTGACGATGTTGACGATCCCGGCGTGGCCGCAGCCGGTCAGGATGACCAGGCCGGCGGCGGTGTCGCAGACCAGGGACATGTCCTCCGGCACGTTGTCCTCGGTGATGCCCTCCGGAGTCACGACCCGGTCGTTGCCGCCCCAGTTTCTCTCGCGGTAGCGGCGGGGCACCGGCCCGGTCAGCCACAGGCCGGGGTAGAGCTGAATCGGGCCGCGGTGGACAATGAAGACCCCGCCGGTCTTTTCGTAGGCGGGCTTGATCGCCAGCATGGCATTGGCCTCGCCGGCCGCATCGCCGGCCCGGCGGGGATAAAAAATCCCCTCGGCCACGTGGGCCCGGGCGAGGGCCTGGGGATGGCGGGCCGCCAAGCTGCGCCGGAGGAAAAGCAGGCCGCCGACATGGTCGGAGTGGGCATGGCTGAGGATGACCTCGGGGACCGTGCCGAGGTCGAGGCCGAGCGACTGGGCGTTTTGGGCCACGAGGTCGGCATGGGCGCCGGTGTCAAACAACAGGCGGTGCCCGTCCGCCTCGACCAGAGCGGCGAAGCCCCACTCCCCAAGTTCGGCCCCGTCGGCCAGCATGGTCGAAAGGATCGTGACCTTGAGCGAGCGCACCTGGCCATGGGCCCCGGGCTCGGCCCGGGCACCCCCGGCGACCGCGAGCAGAAGCCCGATCAGGCCAGTCAGGATGCGCGCCGCTCTCATCCCCGCATCAGACGCCCTGGCACCAAGGCGAGACAAGAACTTATTGCCGATTTGGCCGAATCGGCTAGTTTGAGGGTACCATGCGTTACCCATCCTTCGCCCGCGCTCTCGCCCTCGGCGTTTTTGTCACGGCCGGCTGCGCAAAACAGACTCCCTCGGCCCCGACCGCCGCCGCACCCGCCGCGGCAGCAGCGGCCGCACCCACGGCGCTGGCGACCAAGGCCCCCGAGCCGATCCATATTTCCCACGGCCAGGAGATCAAGCTGACCGACTACCTCGTGCCGGGAAAGACGACCATCTTCGACTTCTACAGCGAGTTTTGCCCGCCCTGCCGCGCCCTGTCGCCCAAGCTGGAAAAGCTCCACCAGGACCGGGCGGATATTGCCGTGGTCAAAGTCGACATCAACCGGCCCGGGATTCACGGGATCGACTGGCAGTCGCCGGTCGCCCATGAGTTCGGCCTGCAGTCGATCCCGCACCTGACGGTCTACGGCCCCGATGGCGCGGTCAAAGCCGACGGGGATGCGGCCTACGACCTGGTGCTGGGCTGGATCGGCGGCTGAAGCCGCCCCGCCCTCAGAGGTTATAACGAGTCAGGAATTCGCTCAGAGTCGCGTAAACCTTCGCGTAGTCCTCGGCTCGCCACCCGCCGTGGCGGCCGTGGGGAATGGTCAGGAGCTGGTTGGGCACGCCGGCTTGGGTCAGGGCCGCCTGCAGGCGGAGGGCTTGCTCGTATGGCACGGTGGGGTCGGCGTCTCCGTGCACGAGAAAGACGGGCGGCAGGCCGGGGTGGACATAGGTGAGGGGCGAAACCCGCCGGGCTAAATCGACCAAATCAGCGCCGCCAATCCAATTCACCGTAAAGGCGGTCTTGTGGGGGCCGGATAGGCCCTCGACCACATCGGTCACACCAGCGATGCTGACAATCGCCTCGGGCCGGGGCAGCGGCCCCGGGGCGCCGCGGTCGAAACCAGCGCTGGCCGGCGCCATGCCGACCAAGAGGGCGAGATTACCGCCGGCCGAGGCCCCGGAAACAATGAGGCGGCCGAGGTCGAATTGATATTTTGCGGCGTGCTCGCCAATCCAATGGTAGGCCCAGAAGCAGTCCTCCACCGCGGCGGGCGCATGAGCCTCCGCCGTCATGCGATACTCCACGCTGACCACGTCCCAGCCGAGATTCAGCCAGGGCAGCATATAGCCCAACTCCCAGGACTTGGTGCCGTGGGCCCAGGCCCCGCCGTGGATGTAGTAGACGACCGGCGTGGGGCCGTTCGGATGGGAGCGCAGGTAAAGGTCGACCGTCAGGGCCCGGCCGCCGACCGTGCGGTAAACGACGTCCGGCTCGATCTTGAAGTCATGGTTCATCTGCGCCACCCAGGGATCGACGGCGCCGGCCGGGGGCCGAACCGGGCCGAGCAGGGTGACGGACGGATCGAGGCGGGAGGCGCGGCTGGTCGGGGATGTCCACGGCTGGGCAGCGGGATCGGCCGCGTGGCCGCCGGGCAGAGCCAGGGCAAGACAACAGGCCCCGGCGGCAAAGAGGGGGAATTTGGCCATGCCGACTATGCAGCCTCATTTCCCAGGCGAATCAATTGTTTAAGCGCCCTCCCTTGACCAGCGGCTTCCGGCCTGAAATTTTCAGCCCATGGCCGGCCATGGCGATTTTCGGTTTCTCGACCCCGGGATTCTCAGCGACGGGGAACTCGAAGTGCAGCTCTCCCGCACCCATCCGGCCGATCCCATCCGGGGCTGGGTGCCGTGGTATGAATTCTCCCTCCACCTCCGCGGCGTGGGTTTTTCCATCGGCCAGCTGAGTTTTCGCGTCGGCAGCGGGGAATGGCTGGAAAACTACGGCGGTCACATCGGCTACGGCGTGGATCCGCCCTGCCGCGGCCGGCGCTTCGCGGAACGGGCGGTGCGGCTCTTGCTGCCCTTCATCCGCCGCCATGGCTTCAAGCAGATTTGGATCACGTGCAACCCGGACAACTGGCCCAGCCGCCGGACGTGCGAGCGCCTCGGGGCGGTCCTGGTCGGCATCGTCGACCTGCCGATGGACAACGACATGTATCGCCGCGGCGAGCGGCAAAAATGCCGCTTTCGCCTCGACCTTTAGGCCGGGGCGGCCTTCAGGGCAGCTTGGCCTGGACCAATTTGCTCGCGACCGAGAAGTCGATCAGCGGCGCCTCCGGCCGTTTCTTCAGTTCGCCGATCACCTTGCCCATCTCCTTCCGGCTGGTGGCTCCGGTGGCCTGGATCGCCTCCGCGATCAAGGCCTCGAGCTTGGCCGCGTCGAGACCGGCCGGCAGATAGACTTCCAAAAGGCGGATCTCGGCGTCGTTGGCGTCGACCAGGTCCTGCCGGCCGCCTTTGCTAAACTCCCCTTTGGCCTCGGCCAGGTTCTTGATCGCCTTGCGCAAGGTGGCGATGACCAGGTTGTCGTCGATCGGCTGGTTGAGATCCATCGCCGAGCGCTGGATCGCGGCATCGAGGGTGCGCAGGGCGACGGTCGCGTTCTTGTCGCGGTTCTTCATGGCCGCGACCACGTCGGCGCGGAGTTTGTCGTAGAGGGCGGACATGGGGAAAGGAAAGCCGCGGCGGGCTCCGCTTGCGAACAGTTTTCTTGTCGTCCCGCCGCCCGCCGCCTCACACCCGCCCGAAAAATCCGCCGAGCGCGCTCCAGATTTCGTCGCCGGCGCGCTCAAAGACATCGGGATGGCCCACGCCCTGCAGGTCCACCCGGGTGACGGCGGCGGAGCCGGCCGCGGCGGCCAGCTGGCCCGCCATCGCCCACGGGACGTAGTCGTCCTGGGTGCCGTGCAGGATCAGGATCGGACAGGTGACCGCCCGGATTTTCTTCAGGCTGTCGAAGCGATCCGGCAAGAGGAAACGGAACGGGTTGCGCGGCGCCACCCGCCGGGCCATGTCCGGCATCCGGGTGAAGGCGCTGATGGTGGCGAGGGCGGCCAGGCGCCGGCGGCCGGCCAGGTCGATCGCGACCGCGGACCCGAGCGAGCGCCCGACGGCCACGATCCGTTCGGGATCAATCTCCGGCTGGCCGAGCAAAAAATCGTAGGCCGCGACCGCCGCGGCGGAGCAGCCGCGCTCGCTCGGCTGGCCGGCGCTCAGGCCGTAGCCGGGGTACTCCGGAATCAGGACGTTCAGGCCCAGGGCGCGCAAGGCCGCGAATTCCCGGCCGGAGGTGGCGAGGCAGGAGCTGTTGCCGTAAAAAAAGATCGCGGTCGGCCGAAGCCGGGCATCGGGGGCGGCGCCGAACAGGCCGGCGACCCGGCCAAAACGGGTGGGAAGCGCAACGAGTTTCCCGCCCAGCCCGGCGGGCAGCTCCGCCTCGGGCCGGCCCTGCGTGAGCGCGCCGGGGAAAATCTTTCTGCGTTGTGCTCGAAGCCAAATCATCGGAGTAAATTCGAAGCGGGACCGCCTCATGGCACAAGACATTCGCTCCATTCCCCTCTGCTTCGGCCACCGCGGCGCCTCGCTCGAGGCACCGGAGAACACCGCCCGGGCCTTCGCCCGGGCCATGGCCCTCGGGGCCGACGGGGTCGAACTCGATGTCCGGATGACGGCGGACGGGGTCGCCGTGGTCTTCCACGACGCCACCCTGGCCCGCCTGGCGCGGGCGCCCGACCGGATCGACCGGCTCACCTGGGCCCAGCTGAAAAAATTCCGGATCGGGGGCGAGCCCGTCCCCCGGCTGGCCGAAGTCCTCGAGATCGTGGGGGAGCGCGGCATCGTTCAAATCGAGATCAAGGCCCGCGCGGCCCTGGCGGCGGCGGTCCGCGCCGTGGGCCGGGCCGGGGCGGCCGACCGCGTCATTCTCGCCTCCTTTGACCACGCCACGATCCGCCAGGCCGCCGTCTTGGCGCCGAAGCTCGTGCGCATGCTCATCACCGATCCGCCGCGCGGCCGGGTCACGGAGACCGCCGGGGCCCTCCAGCTGCTCCGGGTCATGGCCGCTCTCGGCGCCTCCGGGGTCAGCCTCGACCACCGCGCCATCACCTCCGAGGCCTTCGTGACGATCTTCCGCCGGCGCGCCGTCCGCCTCTGGTGCTGGACGGTGGACGAGCCGGCGGAGATGCGCCGGCTGGCGGCCTGCGGCGTCGACGCGATTCTCAGCAACGATCCGGCGCGACTCCTCCGCACCCTCGGTCGGGCTTAAAGCGCGGTCGGAACGGGCACGCCGTATTTTTGCGCCCAGGGCGCCAGGGCGGGCAGGATCGTCGGATAGAGTTCAACTCCCGCTTCGGCCTGCCGCGCCCGGAAGGCGTGCGCCCCTTCGCCGGGGACCCGCACCCGGTCGACTCCCGGCCGCGGCGGGTTGGCCCGGCAGGCGTCGGCCAGCCAGGTCGTCTGGCGGACAAACTCCGCCGTGCCGCCATAGAGCGCGGGATCCAGCACCTGAATGTAGACGGTGGCGCCCCACCCTTCCGGCGGATCGGCCCGGCCGTGGCCCGCCAGGCCGGCTGTCAGCGCTTCAACCAGGAGACCCAGGGCATAGCCCTTGTGGCCGTGGTCCATGCCGCCGCTCGGCAGGAGCGAGCCGGGCGGCGTGGCAAAAAACGCCGCCGGATCGTCCGTGGCGTGGCCGGCAGCGTCCAGGACCCAGGGTCCGGGCAATTTCCGGCCCTCGTCGGCCAGGCGCTTGCTCGTCCCGATGGTCGTGATCGACTGGGAAAAATCGATCATGACCGGCGCGCCCGCCGTCGGCCAAGCGGCGGCGATGGGGTTGGGCGTGTAGAGGCTTTTCCTGCCGCCATAGGGGGCAACCCCCGCCACCGCCGGATCGGAGCAGGCCATGACAATCATCAAGCCGCAGTCGGTCACTCGGCGGAGGTAGGCCGCTAGGCAGGCAATGTGGTGGCTGCGCCGGACGATCACCGTGGCGGTGCCAAAGATCCGGGCCCGGGCCATGGCAAGATCGATCGCCTTCACCGTCAGCCAGGGGCCGGGCAGCCTCCTCCCGTCCCAGGTGACGGCGGCGGGAAACTCCGCCACCACCTTCGGCTCGCCTCCTTTGGTCATTTTGCCCGCATCCGCGTCCTTCAGGTAGCCAGCCAGGAGGTTCAGCCCATGGGTGGTGCGGCCCATCAAGTCGGCCTCGACCAGGATTTCGGCCACCGTCGCGGCCTTATCGGCTTCCAAGCCGGCTTTTTCCAAAAGGCGGACGGCGAAGCCGGTGAGGGCCGAGGCGGAGTAACGGACGGGTGTGGGCATAAAGCGAAGGGGTGGTTGGCGAATCAGAACGAGAAAACACCTTAAAGCAGGTGGTATATCACATTCGCCCACCGGACGGGCGCGAACACTCTCCTGTTCTGATACTAATGGCCTGCTTCACCGCCAGAATAGAATTGCACGCTCCGACCGAGGATACTTACCAAAGCCTCGATCGGGCCATGGCCACGGCCGGCTTCATGCGCACGCCCAAGCGACTCCTCGAGCCCCGTCGGGGCCTCGATCCGGCCGAGTATCAGCGCGAATGCGACGATGATCTCGATGTAATCTTTGAGGCGGCCCGGGACGCGGCGACGCAGCTCGATGCGGCCTTTACGATCTTGGTCTGCGAATCGAGCACGCAAAAGTGGATCGGCCTGCGGGTCTCCACCCCCGCCTGAGGGCGGTCGCGAGCCGCTGCCACACTCGGACACCGGACCGGAGTGACGGGTTCGCGATTGACCTTAGATAAGTTACGGGCAATTCCAAAAGCGGAATGAAGCTTCGCCCCGCGCTTCGGCCGGCGCTGATTTGTCTGATCTATTTCGGCCTGCTCTTCGGCGCGCAGGTGGCGATGATCGCCATCACCCCCCAGATTCATTTTGGGATCGGTCCGGAGGCGGGACTGTCCGTCGCGCTTTTGATGATTGGCGGACCGGCGTACGGCATCGCGGTCCTCGCGGGAAATCTCGCCACCTACTTTCTCTTCCCCCACACCCTGACCGTGCCGTGGATGCGGCTGGCCTTCCCGGTCGCGAAGACCCTCGGGTACACGCTCACGGCCTGGCTCGTGCACCGGCGACTCGGCTCCGCTCCCATTCCGAGAAACCGTCGGGAATCGGGCCTTCTTGTCCTCGCTGCCTTCGCCGCGCCCCTCCCCTGGGCCCTCATCGCCTCGTTTGGCTTGAATGAAATCGGCCACACTCTCGTCGCCGGTCCGTGGACGGACACCGCCTTCCGGGTCATGGTGGCCGCCTCCGCGATCTTCTCGATCGTGCCGGCTGCTACCCTGTTTGTCGCCCCCTGGTTCTTGGGCCAATACGGAGGGCCTGCCCCCAAGGCCCACCCCAGCCGTCGGATGGAAAGCCTGTTCCAGGCTGCCTCCCTCCTCCTCACCTTCTGGTTGGTGCAGGTCTCGCCGACCCTGCACGCCTACCATGGTTTCCCTATTTATTTTGTCGTCCTCGTCTGGATCGCACTGAGCCGAGGCCTGCCCGGGGCGACCGTTGCCATTCTCACGATCTTCGCCGGCAACTTTCTCGGCCTCTGCATGGCCAACCCGGACCCAAGCGGCACCGGCGACTTTGTCCTCTTCTCCCTGGCTTTTGCTGGCGTCGGGCTCGGCCTCGGCACCGTCGTGACCCTGCGCAAGCGGGCAGAAGCGGCCCTGGCCGAAAGCCAGGACCGTCTGGCCCGGGTCCATGGCGGCGCCCGCCTCGGACTGTGGGACTGCGACCTGGTCAACCGCCGAGTGACCTATGACCAGGGCTGGGCCGATATCCTCGACTATCGCCTGGAGGAGATCCCGTCCGAGTTGGGCTGGTGGGAGCCGCGCATCCATCCCGACGACCGAACCCGGGTCGAGGCCCTCCTGGCCGAGCACTTCGCCGGCCAGACGCCCTTTTACGAGGCGGAATTCCGCTTTCGCACCGGGAACGGCGGCTGGAAGTGGGTCTACGCCCGCGGCTCGATCACGGCCCGGGACGCCAAGGGCAAACCGCTGCATTTCGCCGGCACCCAGCTGGACCTGACCGACCGCAAGCTGGCGGAATCGGAGAAAAACCGCCTCCTCAACATCATCGAGGCCTCGACCGATTTCATCGTCACCGCCAGCCTCGATTATCGGGTGCAGTACGCCAACCCGGCGCTCCTGGCCCTGCGCGGCCTGCCCAGGCTGCCCATGCCCCGCGGCCTGCCCCTCGCACGGTTCCATCCGGAATGGGCGGCGAAGCGCATCCTGCAGGAGGGACTGCCCGCCGCCATGGCCAAGGGCATCTGGGTGGGCGAGAGCGCGCTCCTGGACGGGGCGGGCCGGGAAGTGCCGGTTTCACAGCTGATCATCCTGCAGCGCGACGACGCCGGCCGGCCCGCGACTTTCTCCACCATCATGCGGGACATCTCCAAGCAAAAGGAGATGGAGGGTGAGCGCCTGGCCCATGAGCGCCGGTTGCTTGAGGCGCAGAAACTGGAGAGCCTGGGGGTTCTGGCCGGCGGGATTGCCCACGACTTCAACAACCTGCTCACGGTGATGCTGGGCAATGTCAGCCTGGCCCAGTTCGACCTGCCGCCCGATTCCCCGATCAGCCGCGAATTGCAGCAGGTGCGCGAGTCGGCCCTGCGGGCCGCGGACCTGTGCAAGCAGCTGCTGGCCTACTCGGGCAAAGGCCAGTTCTCCACCGCCCTGGTCGACTTAAGCGCCCTGGTCGAGGACACGACCAAACTGCTCCATGTTTCGATCAGCCGGCGCTCCACCGTCAAATTCGATCTGAGCCGGAGCCTGCCGCCCGTGCAGGTCGATCCGGTGCAGATCCGGCAGATCGTGATGAACCTGGTGATGAACGCCTCGGATGCGATCGGCGAAGAAAGCGGCCGGATCCGAATCACGACCGGCCTGGCCCCCCTCGACGCCGCCACCCAGGCCGAGGCCTACCCCGCGGCCAAGCTGCCGCCGGGCGACTACGTTTTCCTTGAGGTGGCGGACAACGGCGCGGGCATGACCCCCGAGGTCAAGGCCCGGATCTTCGAGCCGTTCTTCTCGACCAAGTTCGCCGGGCGCGGGCTGGGCCTGGCCGCGGTCCTCGGCATCGTCCGCGGCCACCGCGGCGCCCTCACGGTGACGAGTTCTCCCGGCCGGGGCAGCGCTTTCCGCCTCTTCCTGCCCGCCGCCGCGGGCGTGGCCGCCACCCCCCCCGCTCCGGCCGTGCCCGCCACCCCGCCCGTGCCGAAGCAGCCGCAAGGCACGATCCTGGTGGTGGACGACGAGGAGTCGGTTCGGACCATTTCCGGCTACATCCTGGAAAGCTGCGGCTACAGCACCGTCCTGGCCGCGAACGGGCGGGAGGCGCTAAAAATCTTCCGGGCCGCGCCGGAAAAGTTCACCGCCATCCTCCTCGATCTGACCATGCCGGAAATGAACGGCGAGGAGATGCTCCGGGAACTGCGCCGCCTCAACTACCCCGTGCCCGTCGTCCTGATGAGCGGGTACACCGAGGAGGAATCGGGGGTGCGCCTGGCCCGCGACCGCTATTCCGCTTTCATCCCCAAGCCTTTTGACCGCAACGCGCTTGCCGCCAAGTTGGCGGCCGTGATAACCTCGGCCGGAGCCTAGGAGGCCGGGCGGCCGGCCGGGCCGTTGCCCGGCGGAAAGGACCGTCGGCGCAGCCGGGCCCGGGCGATGTCGTTGGCCAGGTTGACCAGCTCGTCGATCAGGAGGGTTGGATTCTCCTCATAGCGCAGCTTGATGAAATTTTCCCGGAATCGGACATAGGCCGCGGGGTCGTGCATCCATTCGGCGATGACGGCGCCGAAGTCCGCCCCGCGCTCGATCTTGACCGAGCCCGCGCCGTTGCGGAAGAATTTCCAGGTCAATTCCTCCTGCGGCATGATGCCGCCGAAGGCATTGAAGATGATTGGGCAGCTGAAATGGAGCGCCTTGGCGCAGGTGGTCGTCCCCCCCCGGGTCACGATCGCGTCGCTCACCTGCATGAGGAGGTGGACCACTTCGGAGAAGCCCTCGATGTAGCAGTTGAACTCGGGGTGATTGGCCCGCCAGTGGATCAGTTCGTTGTAGGTCTCCTTGTTCTTGCCGCAGATCACAATCGCCTGGCAGCGGTCGGCGTAGGGCAGCAATTCCGGCAGCAGGTCGAAATGGTTGTTGGCCCCGTTGCCTCCGGTGGCGAGGAAGAGGGTGAAGAGATCGGGGCGCAGGCCGAGGCGTTTCTCCCGGAAAAAGCCGCGATCCTTGGCCGGGATCAATTCCAGGTGCTGGCGCGGCCGCATCAGGTAGCCGCGGACGATGGTCTTTTCCGTCGGCACGCCCTTCTTCACCGCGTAATCGCGGGCGGTGGCGGTCCGGGAGACGTAGAGGTCGACCGAGGGCTCGATCCAATTGCGGGAGTAGCCCCAGCCGCCGGAGAATTCCCCGCAGTAAATGGCGCAGCGGACCTTGTCCGCCCCGAGGGTGGCCCGCGCCAGTTGGAAGTAGCCCCGGTTCAGGCAGTCGTGGACGCTGAAGATCAGGTGGGGCTTGTACTCGCGCAGGACCTGCACGTAGTAGGCGCGCCCGAAGGTGACGGTCTTCTGGTTGAGGACGCTCAGGGCCTCCACCACGGTGTAGAAGAGCTTGTGCACCCAGGGCGCCCCCTTCTGGATCCAGTTGTAGAGGTTGACCCCGCTGCGATTGAAGACGGACGACTTCTCCAGCATCTGCTCGATCCGCACGTCGACGTCGTGGCGGTAGAGCTGGAAGCACCATTCCGCGAACGCCTCGGCCCGGGCGTCATGGCCGCCGCCGGTGCTGGAGGTGAGGACGAGGATGCGGGCCTTCGACACGGCGGGAGGAGGGCGGCTTTAACGGCCGCCGAAATAGCGGGCCAGGACGGCGCGGAGGACGGCGGCGGGCAGCAAGCGGGCGGCCAGGGGCCCGAGCCGGGCCTGAAAGAAGGAGCCGGAGCGGACGATGCCACTGCGCCCGCGCGCGAGGGCGCGGCGCAAGTCCGCGGCCGCGGCCGCGGGCGGCGGGGCCGCGGCCAGATTGGCCTCGAGCCGGCGCCAGACCGCGGCGGGTCGGCTCCCGAAGGCGGGCGAGAGGGTCTGCATGTTGCGGTTGAAGTCCGTGCGGTAGTCGCCCGGCCGAAAATCGATCACCGTGACAGCGCTGTTCCGGGATTCAAAGATCAAACTTTCGCTCAGGGCGGAGAGCCCGGCCTTGGCCACATTGTAGCCGGCCATGAACGGCAGCGGAAACTCCGCGGCGAGTGAGGAGACGTTGACCAGGCAGCCGCCCCGGCGGGCCTGGAGCTGGCGCCAGGCGGCGTGGGTCAGGCGGAAAGTGCCGGTCAGCATCGCCTCCCATTGGCCGGCCCACGTTGAAAATTCCACCGCGCCGAATTCGCCAAAGACCCCGGCCCCGGCGTTGTTGATCACGAGGTCGAAGCCCCCGCCCGCCTGCTCGGCCGCGCGCCCCAAGGCCGCCTCGGCGCCGGCCGGATCGGCCAGATCGAGCGCGACCGGCACCAGCGCCGCAGCCGGCGCGATCCGGGCCGGGTCGCGCGAAGTGCCCCAGACCCGGACGCCCTCGGCCAGCAGCATGGCGACGAAGGCCCGCCCCAGGCCGGAAGCTGCGCCGGTGACGAAGGCGGTCCGGTACCGGTCGGAGAGCCGCCCGCTCATACCGCGCGGAAAAGGAGGGCCACGTTGGCCCCGCCGAACCCGCTGCTGTTTTTCATCACGATTTTGGGGCCGGTCGCCAGCGTCGTCCGCGGCAGGTAGATGCCCTCGCAGGCCGGATCCACCCGGCTCAAGTGCGCCGCCCCCGGCGTGAACTTCTCCCGCATGGCCAGGGCACTGAAGCCCGTTTCCATGGCACCGGCCAGGGACAGGCCGTGGCCGGTCAGCGCCTTAGTGCTGCTCACCGCCGGCTTGGTGGCGGCGGCGGGAAAGACCGCCCGAAGCGCCCGGGCCTCGGAAATGTCCCCGATCATGGTCGAAGTGGCATGGGCATTGATGTAGTCGACCTCCTCCGGGGCGACCCGGCTTTGCCGCAGGGCGTTCTGCATCGCCACCTGGAGGCCACAGCCATCGGGATGGGAAATCGCGACATTGAAGCCGTCCGAAGCCTGGCCCCAGCCCAGCATTTCGCAGTAGGGGGTGACGCCGCGCCGGGCGACCTCGTCCTCGCTCTCCAAGACCACGACCGCAGCGCCTCCGGTGCCGACGAAGCCGTCGCGGGCGGCGTCAAAGGGGCGGGAGGCCAGGTTGGGATCGGTCTGGAGCGAGAGGGTGCGCATGCCGGCAAAGGGCACGATGGCGTCGTAATTGCCGTCCTCGGCCCCGACGATGAACATGCGCTTCTGCCGGCCGAGGACGATGTCGTCGTAGGCGAAGCCGAGGGCGTGGGCGGAGGAGGCGCAGGCCGAGGAAAAGCCGCAGGAGGAGCCCTGGATCTTGAAGGCCGCCACCAGGTTGAAATTGAGCGTGCCGGCGATCGAGCCGATGATGCCGAAGGGCGAGCAGCGCATCACCCCGATCTTGCCCATCCGCTCATGGTGGTAGTGGGTGAGGAAGGGCGAGCCGCCGGAGGCCGCGTTCAATCCGGTCAGGGGGTTGGAGATGTCCGCCCCCTCCAGCTTCGCGTCGGCCACGGCCTGGAGCAGGGCGCAATGGGCGTAGAGGCCGCTCGGGGCCATGGAGCGGACGGTTTCGCGCTTGAAGGCGTAGCGCGCCGGCCAGGTCCATTCTTCGGGATCGGGCGAGTCGACCTGGAAGCCCTTGATCGTGCCGGCGACCTTGCAGGGCACATCCGGCCGCTGGAAAGGCGGGTAGAGCTCGAAGCCGTGGCGCAGCTCGAGCAGCGAGCGGCTGACCGCGGCAGCGTCGTTGCCGATGCTGGTAATGAATCCGAGGCCGGTGATGAATGCTCTGGGCATGCGGAAATCCTCAAGGGGACGCGAAAGGACAGTCACGCCGGAACCCGCCGGATCGCAAGCCTAGCCGACAGACCGGCTTAGGCCTCGAGCGCCGCGTGCAGGGGCGGCGGAGGTTCGGACTGCGGCGAGGCCGCGGCCGGCGCCGGTTCCGCGGCGGTCACGGCCTCGGGCTTGATCACGACCGGGGCATCGACATACCCAAAGGTCAGGGTGATTTCCTCGGCGATCACGGCCTTTTCCTGGCCGACGCGGATCTGGCCCTCGAAGGTCGCCAGCGGCATTTTCATGCGCTTGGGCTTGATCGAGAGGGTCAGGAGGTCGCCGGGCCGGCAGATGCGGTGGGCGCGCACGCCCTCGCAGCCGGTAAAGAAAATGGTGTTCTGGCCGATGACCTTGCCCGCTTCCGGGACGATGGCGCCTTCGAGCAGATAGAGGACCGCCAGTTGGCCCAGCGCTTCGAGCATAATCGATGCCGGCATGATGGGGTTGTCCTTAAAATGACCCTCAAGGAAGAATTCCTGGCCGGAAATCTTGTACTTCCCATTGGCCGCCACGGAACTGACGGAGGCCTCGTTCAGGAACAGAAAGGGGGGCTGGACCGGCATGACCGCTCCGATGTGCTCGATCGGCAGGAACTTGGTCGGTTTCGGCAGGGGCAATCCCCGAATCTTGCAGTCTATAAATGTCTTAACGTCACCGACAGTCCGCAGATTGCGCAACTCATCGTTGTTGATCGTAAGTTGGAGCACATCCTCCACCAGGATAACGATTTCCATCATCGTCAGCGAATCGATCCCCAAGTCCTCGATCAAGCGGATATCGTCGTCGGCGTCCTTCAGCTTGATCCGGAGATCCGGCTCGACGAAACGCTCGATGACCCCGATGACTACTGCCGGAACATGTTCTGGATTACCGGTTTTACGAAATTGGACGGCCGCTTCAAACGTCGATGGCGAGCAGCGCTTCAACGACTCCCGCAGGGCGACTTCATCCTCAGGTCCGAAGGTTCTGGCGAGGGCGACGAAAGGCTTGCCGCCGCCGGAGTGGGATTGAGCTGCTTCGGACATTTGAAGTGGACGAATCTATGTTACGGGACCCTGTAAAGTAAATCCCTTTTCTCGGAATGGCCCAACGCCCGACTGGACCAGAACTTGGCAACGAGGTTCCGCCGACTCCGGCGCCTCGGCCGGCTTTTCTCCCAGAGGGGCCGGAACTTCAAAGGCCCCGGCGGGTAATAGGGTGGCGATTCGACGGTCGTGCTTGATCGATGGTTGTCACCGGGATACGCTAGCTGCCGTCATATTTGCTCTCCCCTTGTCCTATTCAATGAATGGTACTGCTGCGATTGCGCCCTCCGGTCCGGTTTTTCTCATTACCCATGAGTTTTATCCCGTCCGGGGGGGGATTGCGACATTCACCGAGGAAATCGCCAAGGCCGGCGCGAGCCTGGGTTATGATGTCGAGGTCTGGGCTCAGTCGGCCCCGCCCGAAGTGGAAAAAAAGTGGCCCTTCCGGCTCCGCCGCCTGCCGCTGAAGGGCAGCCATGACCTGTTCTGCCAGCTCCGGCTGATCCGCGAACTGGTTTCGGCGCGGCGGCAATTGCGTTACGCCACGGTCTACCTGCCGGAGCCCGGACCAATGCTGGCGATGATGCTCCTGCAGTTTTTCCATGCCTTCCGCCCGCGCCGCCTGGTCCTCACCTTCCACGGCTCGGAGATCCTCAATTTCGCCAACAGCCCGTTCCGCCGCTGGCTGGGCCGGCAGCTGATCAGCCGCGCGACCCGGATCAGCACCCTGAGTAACTACACCCGCGACTTGCTCCTCGCCCATTTTCCCGAAGCGGCGGAAAAGATCTTCCTCACCCCCGGCGCCCTGCGGGCCGACTTCAGCGTCGTCTCCGGCCGGCCCCTGCCCTCCAAGAGCAAGATCGTCATCCTCACGGTCGGCCGCCTCCATCCGCGCAAGGGCCAGCTCCTCACCCTCCAGGCCCTCCACCTCCTCCCCGCCGAGGTCCGGTCCCGCCTCGAATACTGGATCGTCAGCGGCCAGAGCAAATCCGGCTACGAGAAAACCGTCCGCGCCACCGCCGCGGCCCATCCCGACCTGGCCGTGCGCTTCTTCGAGAACCTGCCCGACGACGAGCTGGCGCAAATTTACGAGCGGGCGGACATTTTTGCCATGACCAGCGTCAACCACGGCCGCAGCATCGAGGGCTTCGGCCTGGTCTACCTCGAGGCCGCCGGCCACGGGCTGCCCACGGTCGCCCACGATATCGGCGGGGTTTCCGAGGCGGTGCTGGACGGCCGGACCGGGCTGTTGGTCCCGCCGGACCGGCCCGCGCAATTGGCGGCCGCCTTCGAAAAACTGATCCACGACGACAAGCTGCGCCTCGCACTCGGCGCCGCCGGCCGGGAATGGGCCCGGCGCAACTGCTGGAAAGAATCCGCCGCTGCCCTGTTCGACAGCACGGACCTGGCGGAATGATCCGTTCGCTCACGGAGGTGACGGTCCGGTATTCCGAGACCGACATGATGGGCGTGGTTTATCACGCGAACTATCTCACCTGGTTTGAGATCGGCCGGACCACCCTGCTGAAGGAGCTCGGCCTGCCCTACCGCCAGTTGGAGGCGGAGGGCTATTTTCTGCCCGTCCTCGAGGTTTCGGCCAAGTATCTGCGGCCGGCGGTCTATGACGACACCCTCACGATCATCACGGTGATGCGGGAGAGCCCGCTCTTGCGCATCCGCCTGGAATACGAGGTGAAGCGGGGCGAGGAATTGCTCGCGACCGGCACGTCCTCCCACGCCTTCATCGACAAGGAGGGCCGGCCGGTGCGGCCGCCCGCCGCCGTGGTCGCGAAGATGCACGAGGTCATGAAGGCGAATTCGGCCTAGGGGCGGGCGCCGCGGGCGGCGGCCGGACGTGTCGGTTGCTACTATCGCCCCGATGAAAACCACCAGTTTGGAAATCTTGGAAAATGCGGAGTTGCCGCATGCGCAAGCGCACGCTATCCTTAAGGTCATGGAGTTGGAGATGGCATCGGCGCAGGATGTATTGGCCACCAAAGCTGATCTTAGTGTTGTGCGGGCCGACTTGAATGTCTTGCGGGCCGACCTTAATGCGGGGCTGGCGGCGTTGCGCACCGAAATCATGGCGCTCAAGGCCGAGACTCTCGGGATTGAGGGAAAACTTTCTCGCTGGGTCCTGACCTGCATTCTTGGCCAGACGGCGGTCCTGGCGAGTTTCGGTTACTTCTTGCTTGAGCATTGGCGGCGGTAGGCCGGGCTCTTTTTACGGCGGGATGCCGGGGCTTTTGCCGCCTGCCTTCGACCGACCTGCTGTTGACCCCGGCGAAATCGGGCTTTGAATGCCTCCTATGCCGGACCAGCCGACCCTGCGTAAGCCCCTTCTGCCGCCGAACGGCGCCAGCAAGGTGCTGCTGCATTCCTGCTGCGCCCCCTGCTCCGGCGAAGTCATGGAGGCCCTGAGCTCCTCGGGCATCGCCTACACGATCTATTTCTACAATCCGAACATCCACCCGCGCGAGGAGTACGAACTGCGCAAGCAGGAGAACATTCGCTTTGCGGAAAAGGTGAAGGTGCCGTTCGCCGATGCCGACTACGACACCGACAACTGGTTCGCCCGGGCCAAGGGGCTGGAGCATGAGCCGGAGCGGGGAGCGCGCTGCACGATGTGCTTCGACCTGCGCTTCGACCGGACGGCCCTCTACGCCCACGAGCACGGCTTCCCCGTGATCACGAGCTGCCTCGGGCTCTCGCGCTGGAAAGACATGGACCAGATCAACGCCAGCGGCGAACGGGTGGCGGCGAACTACCCCGGCATCACCTACTGGACCTACAACTGGCGGAAATTGGGCGGAGCCAACCGCATGGTCGAAATCGCCAAACGCGAGCAATTCTACCAGCAGGAATACTGCGGCTGCGTATATTCGCTGCGCGACACGAACAAATGGCGCGTGGCCAACGGCCGGGAGCGGATCGCCCGCGGCGAAAAATATTACGGTGTCGCCGAAGCGGGCGCCGCCCCGGCGGCGGAATCCTCCCCTTCCTGATCAGGCCTGGGCCCGGGCAAACTCGACCGACTCGCGCTGCCAGACCCGGAGGACGTGCGCGACCACGTCGCGCAGCGGCCGCGAATCGGTCAGGATCAGGGTCCCGGCCCGGCGGTAAATCGGTTCGCGCTCGGCGTAGAGCTGGCGCACGCGCTCCTCCTTGTTCGCGACATCCAGGAGGGGCCGGTTGCCCTGGTGGCCGACCCGGGCAATAATGGTTTCGAAGGAGGCATGAAGGCAGATGACAACGCCGCGCTCATGCAGCAGTTCGCGCATGCCGGGCTGGACCACCAGGCCGCCGCCGCAGGCGACCACGGCGCGGGTCGCCGGGTGGCCGGAAGCGATGAATTCGCGCTCCAGGCGGCGGAACTCCGCTTCGCCCTGGGCGGCGAAAATCTCCGGAATGGTCTTCCCGGTCTGGCGTTCGATCTCCTGGTCGCTGTCGAGGCAGGGAAAGCCCAGCCGGGCGGAAACGGCCCGCCCGACGGTCGTCTTGCCCGTCCCCATGAAGCCGACCAGGTAGAGATTGACGTCGGCGGCGTTCATGGCCGCCGAGCTCAGTTGCCCGACGGAGCGGGCGCCGGCGCCGGGGCGGCTGGGGCGGGGGGCATCCCCGCCGCTTTCACGTCGACCAATTCCACGTCGAAAATCAAGGTGGAGCCCGGGGGAATGCCGGGGCGAACCTGGTCGCCGTAGGCCAGATTGGCCGGAATATAGAGGCGAATCTTGCCGCCCTTGTTGATCTTCTGGATGCCCTCGGTCCAGCCGGGGATCACCTGGTCCAGCTGGAACTCCGCCGCCTTGCCGCGCGAATCCGAGCTGTCAAAGACGCTGCCGTTGATGAGTTTCCCGGTGTAATTGACGGTGACGGTGTCGGCCGCCTTGGGGTATTCGCCCAGGCCCGGCTTGACGATCTCGTAGCGCAGGCCGCTCGGGGTGACGATGACGGCCTTGTTGTCATTCAATTTGGCGAAAAAGTCGTTCGTCTCGGCGGAATTCTTCGATTTCACCTTGGCGAGGTAAGCGCCCTGGCGGCGCTGCATCAGGGCGTCCATCTGGGGGCCGGCCGCCTGGAGGTCGTAGGGCGAGTCGCCGCCCTTGAGGGCGGTGGCGAAACCCTTGATCAGGGCGTCCGCCTCGGTGGGGGAGAATTGCAGCTCGGGCAGGCCGACGCGCTTGGCGATAAACCAGCCGAATTCCTCCACCAACTGCTCGTCGGTCAGGCCGACATGGGCGGGGGCGGGGGCCGCCGCGGGGGCCACGGCCGGGTCGGCCGGCGCCGGAGCGGGGGCGGAGGCCGGAGCGTCCGTTTGGGCGAGGGCCGAAACGGCCAAAGCCAGTGAGGCAAACCCAACCGTGAGAGGAAGTTTCTTCTTCATGCGCAAGGGCGGACCATGCCGCCGGCCGGCCGAAAATGCAACCCCTTTAGGCGGGTTTGACCGGGCCCAATTCTGGGCTTCCCACCGCGGAATCCTTCTGCTTGATTGGCCAATCCTCCAGGCTTCGACCCCGCGTCGGGCCAGCGAGACAGATCAATGAACGCGACAGAATTTTGGACCAGCCCGGACGGGCAGATTCTTGCCATCCGGAACAAGGATGAGCGCACGGTGGCCTTGACCCTGGCCTTTTGGCCGAGAAATCCCGCCGAATTCGACTTCCTCAAGGCGCACCTGACCGAGCTCAAGTTCACCGAGCGCAGCTCGTTGGCCCGCATCGGCATCGAGATGCTCGTGCAGGGCCCGCCGGTCGTGGACGGGCACCGCCTGACCATGGAGGCCGACGCCTTCATTTACGACCTCAGTTTTCCCAATGTCCCCTACTGGAAGAAGCTGCTCCGGCCGGGCAGCCCGGTCGGCCGGCTCTTCTATCCCCCGGCCGGGGTCAAGCTCTCGACCGAGGAAATCTGGGAGGCGGTGAAGCAGAACCATCTCAAGTTGCCCAACACGATCAGCATCGATCATTTGGGCCGGGTCTATCTCACTCCCCACCAGGTCAGCTACACCCTCAATCCCAAGCTGCAGCGGCTGGATTTCGAGCGGATTGTCGGCGGCGAGGCGGGCCGGGCCTTCCTGGACAAGGTGCAGTTGCGCCATGAGAGCTCGCCCCTGAGCATCCCGCCCCGGGCCGGCATCCTGACCAGCTGCTCGATGTACCTGAAGGAGCACTATGTGGTCCTGAACCAGGGGGCCGGCAATTTTGGCATCCATACCGGAGCCATCCTCCTCGATCCGATCAAGACTTTCGGCACCAACGTCATGCTGGAGATCTACAACACCGGCAACCAACCGGTGGTGAATCCCCTGGTGTCGCTCGAGATCTTCCGGGCCCCGGCCTTCACCGACCCCGAGGTCAAGACCCTGGCCAAGCGCCGGGTCCGCCTCCTCGGCACGTCGGCCGAAGTCTTCAAGTCCCTCGACGCCGGCCCGGCCCGGGAGACGACCGCCCCCCACCCCAAGACCCGCATCTCCGTCCGGGGCCAGAGCGCCACGATGGAAAACCGCTCGGTCTTCTTCAAGGCGAGCGACAATCCCAAGCTGCTCCTCGGGACGCCGGAGGAGCCCTGCGGGTATCGCACCCTGATCCAGGCGGTGGACGCCGCCGCGGAGGAGGCCGACACCCTCCTGGTGGACTACTTCCCTGACCTCCTCGAGCACATGGAGCTCGTCACCCGGATGGCCGACTTGAGGCTGAAGCGGCTGGTTTTCCGCAAGGCCTCACGGACCCACGGCTATTTTCTATCCAGCAACGCCCACGCCCGGCTCGATACTTTCGACGCGATCGGGATCCAGACCTACTGGTACGACGAGGTGACCAAGGACCTCTACCTCCACGTCTACAAGAAGGACCACGGCTTTTTCGTCCGGGAGGAAAATGCCCGCAAATTCCAGGAGTCGACCGTCCTGGCTTTCTACGGCTCCGCCCTGGGCCTGGACAAGGCCGACACGGATCGGATCTCCGGCCTGGTCGACCAGCTCTCCGCCTTCTTCGGCAGCAATGTCGGCATCCTGACCGGCGGCGGCGGCGGGGTCATGCGGGTCGCCACCGACCAAGCCCGGTCCAAGGGCGCCCTGACCGGCGCCTGCTTCCTCGAACTCGAGGCCCAGCCGCCCGAACTCGGCGTCGACTTTTTCAACACCTTCCAGGAATCCTCCCGGCACTTCCGCCAAAAATGGTTCGAGGCGGCGGACTTCTGCATCTTCAACGTCGGCGGGGTCGGCACCCTGGAGGAGATCGGTATCGAGCTCTGCAACCTCAAGCTCGGCATCCGGCCGCGCGTGCCCTTCGTCTTCTTCAACGCCAAATTCTTCTCCGATCTCCGCCGCCAGGTCCGGGAGATGATCCGGACCAAGCGGGCGCCGGCCTGGATGATGGACTATATTCTCTTCACCGACGATCCCGCCGAGGTGGTGGCCTTCTACCGCAAGAAGCTCCAGGTCCTGTGATGGCCTTGCCCGGTTCCATCCTCGTCGTCGGCGGGGGCGGCCGCGAGCACGCCCTGGTGCGCGCTCTGGCGGCTTCGCCCCGCCGGCCCCGCCTGATCTGCGCGCCCGGCAATGGCGGGATCGCCGCCGAGATCCCGTGCTTTCCCGTGGCCGTCGAGGACGTGGCCGGCCTGGTCGGCCTGGCCCAGCGGGAAAAGATCGAATTTGTCGTGGTCGGCCCCGAAGTGCCGCTCGCCCTGGGTCTGGTCGACGCCCTCCTCGCCTCCGGGATTCCCGCCTTCGGCCCGAAAGCCGCCGGAGCCCGCTATGAGGCCTCCAAGATCGCGACCAAGGCGCTTTTGCGCAAATACCGCATCCCCACCGCGGCGGCAGAGTCCTTTGGCGAGCTCGCCCCGGCCCTCGCCTACCTGCGCGCCCGTCCGGCGCCGATCGTGATCAAGGCCGACGGGCTGGCGGCCGGCAAAGGCGTGGTGGTGGCGGCGACCCTGGCCGAGGCCGAGTCGGCGGCGAAGGCCCTGCTGGGACCCGGCGCCGAAATCCTGATCGAGGAATGCCTGACGGGCGATGAAACCTCCCTCTTGGTCGTCGTGTCCGGTCACGACTACCTCATGCTGCCCACCGCCCAGGACCACAAGCGGATCGGCGAAAACGACACCGGACCGAACACCGGCGGGATGGGGGCGTATTCCCCGGCGGAGGCGGTCACCCCCGGCCTCCTGACCCGGATCGAAAGCGAGATCGTCCGCCCGTCGGTCGAGGCGATTGCAGCCGAGGGCATCGATTTTCGCGGCATCCTCTTCATCGGGATCATGCTTACCCCCGAGGGGCCCAAGGTCCTGGAATACAACACCCGGTTCGGGGATCCGGAGACCCAGGCCATCCTGCCGCGGCTGGAAACCGACCTGCTCGAAGTCCTCTGGGCGGCGGCCCAGGGTCACCTGGACGAGGTCCGGCTCAAGGTGCGGCCCGATCCGGCGATCTGTGTCGTGGTCGCCGCCCGGGGCTATCCTGGCGCCTACGGCAAGGGCGATCCCATTGTCTTGCCGGCCGCCCTTCCCGCCGCCACCACCATTTTGCACGCCGGCACCGGCCGCACCCCGGAGGGCGCCTGGACCGCCCAGGGCGGCCGGGTCCTCGGGGTCGTGGCGGTGGCGCCAACCCTCCGGGCCGCGGCTGACCGGGCTTACCTCGCCTGCGACCAGATCACCTGGGCCAATAAATATTATCGCCGCGACATCGGCGCGCGCCAACTTGGCAGGCCATGAAGCGGTTCTCCCTTCTCCTTCTCCTGATCGCCATCGCCCCGGCGGCTCCGGCCGCCCCGCTCGAGCGCGACCTCGGGCTGGGCCTGGTCTTCTGCCGGGTGCACACCCTGCCGGGCGACCTGCCGACCTCGGAGTCGCTCCAGCGCCATGCCTGGATCCTGGATGTGCGCTATGTGGCGGGCGACCGCGCCGCCGCCACCGCCCTGACCGGCTGGCTGAAGTTTCACGCCAGCGCCACGACCCCGGTCCTGCTCCTGGCCAACGCCGAGACGAGTGCGGTCCTGCTCGCGCCGTTCACCGCGGCCGACGCCATTGCCGGCCTCATCATTCTCGGCCCGGCCCGCTCCGATTTTACCCCCGACATCGCCGTCGCGGTCAAGCCGGGGGTGGAGCGCCGCGCCTACCACGCCCTCGAGACGGGAACGGCGATCGAGGCCCTCATCACGGAAAAAGTCGACAAGGTGCGCAATGACGAGGCCATGCTCGCCCGGGAACACCTGCCCGACAGCGCCCTGTCCAACCCGCCCGACGACGGCGCCGCCCCCGCCGCGCCGGCCGCCCCCCCCCTCCTCGATCCCGTCCTCCAGCGCGCCGTCCAGCTCCACCGGACCCTGATCGCCCTCAAGCGCATCAGCGCTGGCTAGGCCTTTACTCGCTTTGCTTTTGGCCCAAAATCGGCTCCCGTTGCCTGCCCCATGCCCGTGCCCTACATAGCGGTCGTCTGCACGGCCAACATCTGCCGCAGCCCAATGGGGGCGGCGCTCCTGCGCCACGCCCTGGCGGCGCAGCCGGAGCCCCTGCGCTCCCTTCCGGTGATTTCCGCCGGCGTCGCGGCCCGGGCCAATGAGCCGGCAACTGAATACTCCGTGATCGCCCTGAAAAAGGTCGGCATCGACCTGGGCAGCCACGTCAGCCAGCCCCTGACCCAGGACTTGCTCGACGGCGCCCTCGCCGTCCTGGTCATGACCGAAACGCACCGGGCGATGATCGCGGCCACAGCCGAACCCGTGCCCAAGCACCTGCTGCTTTTCCGCGAGTTCGTCCGGTCGGACAGCCCCGAAATCGCCGACCCGTACGGCCTGTCCCTCGCGGCCTATGAGGCCGCCCGGGACGAGATGGTGGAAGCGATCCCGTCCCTCCTGGAGTTTTTCCGGGGGCTGGCAGCCCCGCGCTGATTTCGGATTGCGATAGCGCGGGCAAACCGGTTGCGTTCCGAACTCATGCTCGATGCTACGCCTCTTTCCACCCTCGATCCGGAAATTTCCACGGCCATCGCCGACGAACTGCGCCGCCAGCAGGATCACATCGAGCTGATCGCCTCGGAGAACTTCACCGCCCCGGCGGTCCTGACCGCCCAGGGCAGCATCCTGACCAACAAGTACGCCGAGGGCTATCCCGGCCGCCGCTGGTACGGCGGCTGCGAGGTGGTCGACCGGGTGGAGCAACTGGCGATCGACCGGGCGAAGAAGCTCTTCGGGGCCGAGCATGCCAACGTCCAGCCCCATTCCGGATCCCAGGCCAATTTCGCCGTCTACACCTCGGTCCTGCTCCCGGGCGACAAGATCCTGGCCATGAACCTGAGCCACGGCGGCCACCTCACCCACGGCAACCCCGCCAATTTCTCCGGCAAGCTCTACCAGGTCGTGGCCTACGGCGTGCGGGCGGACAACCACCTGATCGACTACGACGAGCTCGCGGCCACCGCCCTGCGGGAGAAGCCGAAGATGATCACGGTCGGGGCCAGCGCCTATTCCCGGGTGATCGACTTCGCCCGGATGGGCGAGATCGCCCGCGCCTGCGGCGCCCTCCTCTTCGCCGACATCGCCCACATCGCCGGCCTGGTCGCCGCCGGCATCCACCCCTCGCCCGTCCCCCATGCCGACTTCGTCACGACCACGACGCACAAGACCCTCCGCGGCCCCCGCGGCGGCCTGATCCTCTGCCGGGCGGTCCACGCCAAGGCGATCGATTCGGCCGTCTTTCCCGGCGCCCAGGGCGGCCCCCTCATGCATGTGATCGCCGCCAAAGCCGTCTGCCTCGGTCTCTGCCTGCAGCCGAGCTTCAAGGTCTACGCCGAGCAGGTGGTGACGAACTCCCGCGCCCTGGCCGCGGCCATGGCGCGCCGGGGCTATGCCATCGTCTCGGGCGGGACCGACAACCACCTTTTCCTGGTCGACTTGCGCAGCAACCTACCGGAGCTGACGGCCAAGAAGGCCCAGGAGACCCTGGATCTGGCCAACATCACCTGCAACAAGAACACCGTGCCGTTCGAAACCCGCTCGCCCTTCCAGGCCTCGGGCATCCGCCTCGGGACGGCCGCCGTGACCACCCGCGGGCTCTTGGAGGTGGACATGGAGGAAATCGCCGCCTGCATCGATCTGGTGCTGCGCGCGATTGGGACCCCCAATGAACCCGCCGCCCTGGCCGCCGCCAAGGCGCAGGCCAAGGGCCTGATGGCCCGCTTCCCGCTGCCCTACGAGGCGGCGCGCTGACCCGCTGAGCCCACCCCCGCCATGACCACGTCCAACCGGCGCTCGCTCGGGGTGATCTTCCTCACGATCTTCATCGATCTGCTGGGCTTCACGATCATCTTTCCGCTCTTCCCGGCGATCCTGGCGTATTATTTGCGGGTGGACGGCTCGGGCGGGACCTTGGGCTGGCTGGTCGGCCGGATCGACGCCCTGGCCTCGCTCGCCGGCAGCCATCACAACTACCGCGAGGTTCTTTTCGGCGGCATCCTCGGCTCCCTCTACTCCTTCCTGCAGTTTTTCTTCGCCCCCCTCTGGGGCGCCCTCTCCGACCGGATCGGCCGCCAGAAGGTGCTGCGGATCACCGTGGCCGGCACGGTCTTCAGCTACGTCCTGTGGTTTTTCAGCGGCTCCTTTCTGCTCTTCGTCCTGGCCCGGGTGATCGGCGGGGCCTTCGCCGGCAACCTTTCCGTCGCCACCGCCGCGGTCGCGGACGTGACGACGCGGGAGAATCGCGCCAAGGGCATGGGCCTGGTCGGCGTCGCCTTCGGGATGGGCTTTCTCTTCGGCCCGGCGATCGGCAGCATCGCCGCCTTCAAGGACCTGAGCCTGGGCCATCCGCAGTGGGCCCACTGGGGCGTGAATCCTTTCTCCGTCGCCGCCCTCCTCTCCCTGGGTTTCGCCGTCATCAATCTCGTCTGGGTCTGCCTCGCCTTCAAGGAAACCCTGGATCCGGCCCACCGCGAGGCGGCCGAGACCGTGCGCATCCGCCATCCGCTGCATGAACTCATCGCGGCCGAGGCCGGCCCGGCCCGCCGGACCAACTGGCTTTATTTCATCTTCACCCTGGCCTTCGCCGGCATGGAATTGTCCCTCCCCTTCCTCGCGGCCGAGCGCTTCCATTACCGGCCGACCGACATGTACAAGATTTTCGTCTTTCTCGGCTTCGTCCTGATCCTCACCCAGGGCGGCATCGTCCGGCGGGTCGTGCCCAAATGGGGCGAGAAGCGGGTCCTTTTGATCGGGATCGGCGCCGTCTGCGCAGGCTTGGTCGTGATCGCCTTCGCCCGCTCCGTCGGCCAGCTCTACCTGGGCTTGGCCGCCCTCGGCCTGGGCTCGGGCCTGACCAACCCTTCCGTCTCCGCCCTGGTCTCGCTCTACAGCCGGGCCGAGCAGCAGGGCCGGATGCTCGGCACCTTCCGCTCCTTGGGCGCCCTGGCCCGCGGCCTGGGCCCGCTCGGCGCCTGCCTCCTTTATTGGTGGCAGGGCGCGAGCCTGACTTTTCTGGCGGCGGCCGTCGTCACGCTCATCCCCTGGTTGATGGCCCTGCCGCTGCCCAAGCCGGCAAAATGAAGAAAAGCCGCATGCGCTGGCCGCGCCGCCGGGCCTGCTGCGGTGTGGGCCTCCTCGCCTTGCTCGCCGGCTGCGCCACGCCGGTCGTCCAGCCGCCGCCGCCGCCCACGACCAAGCTGGCCACCTCCCCGGCGGCGATTCCGGCCCAGATGTTCGGCAACATCCTCGTGGTCGAAAGCAAATGGGACAAATACGGGCCGTACCATTTCCTGATCGATACCGGCTCGTCCCTCACCCTGGTCACGCCGGAATTGGCCGCCCGCTACGGCACCGACGAGGACTACGCCGGCAAGAGCACGCCGGTGCGGGTGCGCTCGAC
>Ga0302279_10001208_pt1 | contig 37333 bp, 30 predicted proteins | sample III_Bog_N3_3_FD_194541 | JGI IMG/M metagenome (GOLD analysis project Ga0302279, IMG submission 194541) | Peat permafrost microbial communities from Stordalen Mire near Abisko, Sweden - III_Bog_N3_3 | ecosystem: Environmental > Terrestrial > Soil > Wetlands > Peat | place: Sweden: Abisko...
TCGCCGAGTGACATTTGCGCGTGTTCGAAAACCGACCATTCGGACTCACGCTGCTTTTGACGTGTACCCCATCCAGGGTTATGGCCGTAATGGAGGAATCCATCGACGCCATGCCCGACTTCCGGTCACTCACGCTCCAGGTCATCCGCCACGGCCAGTGTGAACACAATGTCGAGGCCTGGTATGCGGGCCAGGAGGATTCGCCGCTCACCCCGGTGGGACGGGAACAGGCCCGGGAAAATGGCCGGTTGTTGCAGGGACTTATCGCCGGCCTCGGGACGCCTGATTTCGTCGCCAGCCCGCTGCATCGGACTTGCGCCACCGTGGAATTGGTCCGGGAGGCCGCCGGATTGCCCGCGCGCGGATACCGGACGGACCGCCGGTTGATGGAGCTGGACGTGGGGCGCCACAGCGGGCGCCCGATCGCGGAGGTGCGGCAGACCGCCGAACACGCCGCCTACCGCAGCGACCCTTGGAACTACGTCCGGCCCGGCGGGGAGAGCAACGCCCAGCTCCACCAACGCGTCGGCGAATTCCTCCAAGCGCTGGCGCGCGACACGGTGATCGTCTGCCACCATGGCTCGGCCCGGATGATCCGCGCCCATTATCTCGGGCTCTCCCCGGCAGAGACGGTGGGTTACGCTCCACCCCATGTGGGCATCCTCACGCTCGCCCATGGCGGTGAACGCACCGTCAGCGGTTAGCTGCGCCTACGGTTTGCCCAGCGCAGCCGCCCAGGTCTTCTCGTCGAATCCCACCAGGGCCACGCCGCGGCCGAGGACAAAGGGTCGCTTCACCAAGTTGCCGTTGTGGGCGAGGAGCGCCAGCGCTTCGCGGGTCGAGAGAGTCGCCAGCTTTTCGCCAACCGCCCCTTCGCGATAGTCGCGGCCGGAGGTGTTGAAGAGGCACTTCAGGGCGCCCTGCTTCGCGGCCAGCATCGTCTCCAGTTCCGCGACGGAGGGCGGCGTCTCGCGGATCGGATGCTCGGCAAACTCGATTTTCCGGCTCCGCAGCCAATCGGTCGCGCGGCGGCAGGTGCTGCAATTTGCGTAGGTGTAGACTTTGAGCATTTTTCGCCGGAGGTTGCGCTCTTTCCAGCGCGTCGGCAAGCCGCTGCGGGAGCCTCTCCGATCAAACTGCGCCACCACTCTCCGGTGGGTTGCCGCCGCACGGCGGCATAGTTGTCTGGCATCGACAGGCCGGACCGGACGGGTTAGCAATCCGGGACCCGACCCCCTCGCGGGTCCCCGATGCCCCGACGACTTACCTCCGCGCTGCGATTTCAGGAATGCGGGATCATGATTGTGATCCTGGTCCTTGGCCTCCTCCTCTCGTGGTTCAGCGGATCGGTGCGGCTCCCCCGGTTTGAGCGCGGCCCGGACGGCATGCGCCACCGGGTGTTCACCGTCAGCGCCTCCGGGGAGCGCACGCCGGCCTTCGTCGTGCGGAACAAGTTTCTCAACGCCCAGAATCTCGCGCAGCTCGCCAAGGACACGAGTTTCATCGCCATCATGGCGGTGGGATCCGCGCTGGTGATCATCTCCGGGGGCATCGATCTCTCCGTCGGCTCGCTTTACGCCCTGACCTCGGTGATCGGGGCGCTGGTCCTGCGCCGGTTCGGGCCGGACGGCGCGGGCGCCGGGCTCCCGGCCTGGCAGGCCATCCTGCTCGGAGCCGGGGCCTGCCTCGGGACGGCGGCACTCTGCGGGGCGATCAACGGGGCGCTGATCGTGGCGCTGCGCGTGCATCCCTTCGTCGTGACCCTCGGCACCATGGCCATCCTCCGCGGAATCGCCTTCGTCATCACCTCGGGCCAGTCGATCGGCGGCTTTCCCGCCGCGCTGCACGCCCTGGTCCGGTTCCAGGCGGGCGACGCGCTCACCGTGGTGCCGCTGGCCGTGATGGTGCTCGCGACCGCGGCGGGCTGGATCTTCCTCAGCCGCCTGGCCGCCGGCCGGCGGGTCTACGCCGTGGGCGGCAACGAGCAGGCCGCCCGCTACAGCGGCATCCGGGTGCGGCGGGTCAAGCTCCTGGTCTACACGCTGTCCGGGCTCTCCGCCGGCGTCGCCGCCTTCCTCGCGATCGGCTACTACGGGGCCGCCAGCTCCGGCGACGGCCAGGGCTACGAGCTGAGCGTGATTGCCGCCGCCGTCGTCGGCGGGGCGAGCCTGTCCGGCGGGCGCGGCTCGGCGCTCGGCGTGGTGCTCGGCGCTTTGGTGATCCAGATGATCAGCAGCGGCATCGTCCTGCTGGGGATCGACCAGAATTACAGCCAAATCGTCCTCGGCACGGTCGTCATCGCCGCGGTCGTCCTCGACAACCTCAACACCTGGCTCGCCCAGAAAAGATTCCTGCGATGAAATGCCTCCTCCCTGCCCTCCTCGCCGCCTCGCTCATTGCCGCCTCACCGGCCCGGGCCGACGACGCCCGCCCGATCACGATCGGCGTCATCGCCAAGTCCCAGAGCAATCCGGTGTTCCAGGCGGCGCGCGTCGGCGCCGAGGACGCCGCCCGCGAGCTCAGCGCCAAATATCACCTGTCCGTCCGGATCGACTGGCGCACGCCCAACGATGAGGACGCCCAGAAGCAGGCGCAGGCGATCGAGCAGCTCGTGCTCACCGGCGCCGATGGGATCGCGGTCAGCTGCTCGGACGCCAACAAGCTCACCGAGGCGATCGACGCGGCGGTCGAGCACGGCGTGCCGGTCGCGACCTTCGACTCCGATGCGCCGGCCAGCCGGCGCTTCGTGACCTACGGGATCGACGACGAGAAGTGCGGCGAGGTGATCATGGATGCCCTGGCGAAAATCATGAATGGCAAGGGAGTGGTCGCGATCCTCGCCGGCAGCCAGAACGCGCCGAATCTCCAAAAACGGGTCCAGGGCGCCCTCGCCGCGGCGGCCCGCTATCCAGGCATCACCGTCCGGGGCACCTATTACCACAAGGAGACTCCCCAGGACGGCGCCGCCAAGGTCGAGCAGGTCATGGAGGCCAATCCGGACATCGGCGGCTGGGCCATGGTTGCGGCCATCGTCCTCTTCACCGAGAATTCCATTCCGTGGCAGGCCGGCGCCGTGAAATGCGTGGCGATGGACGCCCTGCCCCCGGAGCTGGCCTATGTGCGCTCGGGCCAGGTCCAAGTCCTCTTCGCGCAGCAGTGCTACGAATGGGGCCATCGCTCGGTGGAGCTGCTGGTCGACAAGATCGTCTTCGACCACAGCCCGGCGGCGGTCAAGGAAGTGAGTCCGCTGGTGCGGGTCGACCGCACCAATGTGGATGCGTTCGGCAAGAACTGGGCGGTCTGGCTGCATCAGTGACGGCCTTCCTCGAATTCCGCGCCCTCGCCAAGCGCTTCCCCGGGGTCCAGGCGCTCGACGGCGTGAGTTTCAGCGTGGCCCGCGGCTCCTGCCACGGGCTGATCGGCGAGAACGGCGCGGGCAAGAGCACGCTCGGGAAGATCCTGGGCGGCATTCACCTGGCCGACGGGGGCGAGATCCTGCTGGAGGGGCGCGTCATCCGGCCCGCCACGCCGCTGGAGGCCCGGTCGCTCGGGATCGCGATCGTGCACCAGGAATTGTCGTTCTGCCCCAACCTCACGGTCGCGGAAAACCTCTGCCTCGGGGACCTGCCCGCGACCCGGGGCTGGGTCGACCGGGACCGCCTGCGGGCCCGCGCCCGCGCGATGCTGCGGGAGATCGGCTCGGACGCCGACCCGGAAGCCGCGGTCGGCACGCTCTCCCCCGGGCGCGAGCAGCAGCTGCAGATCGCGGCGGCGGTGGGCACCGGCGCGCGCGTCATCGTGATGGACGAGCCGACCAGCGCGCTGTCCGCCGGCGAGACCCGCGATCTCCGCCGGCTGGTCGGCGAACTCAAGGCGCGGGGCATCACCCTGCTTTACATCTCCCACCGCATGGAGGAGCTTTTTGAGATGTGCGATGCGATCACCGTCCTGCGCGATGGCCGGCACGTCGCGACCGAGGCCATCGGCGCCACCCATCCCGACCGGGTGGTGACGCAGATGATCGGCCGCGCGCTGTCGGCCACGGCGCCCGCCCACCTCGGCCGGATCCCCGGAGAGGAGCGCCTGGCAGTCGAGGACCTGGCTTCGCCCGGCCGCTTCTCCGGGGTGAGCTTCCGGGTCCGCGCCGGCGAGATCGTCGGGATCGCCGGGCTCGTCGGCGCCGGCCGCAGCGAGGTCCTGCAGGCGGTCTTCGGGCTCGATCCCGCGGCGTCCGGGCGGGTCCGGGTCAACGGCCGGGAGCTTCCACCGCATTCCGTGGCCGCGGCGCTCCGCTCCGGGATGGGCTTCGTCCCCGAGGACCGCAAGCGCCAGGGGCTCGTCCTGACGATGAACGTGCGCGAGAACTGCTCGCTGGCCGCCCTGCCGCTGCTGTCCCGGATGGGGTGGATGGGCCGGCGGCGCGAGCGGGAGCTGGCCGCCACCACCTGCGCGCGGCTGCAGGTGAAAAGCCCCTCCCTGGAGGCGCCGATCGCCGGACTGAGCGGCGGCAACCAGCAGAAGGTGGCGCTCGCCAAGTGGCTGCTGCGCCCCGGCGAGGTCCTGCTGGTGGACGAGCCCACCCGGGGTGTGGACGTCGGCGCCAAGGCGGAAATCCACCGGCTGCTCGACGACCTGGCGTGCCAGGGGAAGGCCCTGCTCGTCGTCTCGTCAGAGTTGCCGGAGCTGCTCGGCCTGTGCGGGCGCATTCTCGTCATGCGCGCCGGCCGGCTGGTGGCCGAGGTGGCGCGGGCGGACTTCAGCGAGGCCACCGTGATGCGCGGGATGGCCGGACTGACGGGCTGATTTGCACATGAGCTACTTCGAAAAATACTCCACCACGCTGTTCGACCGCCTGCGGTCGGTCGTCGCCACCGATGCCGGAGGCCGGACCCTCCCGATCCAGGCCGCCCTCGACTCCTGGCGGACCCTCACCCTGGCCGCCAAGGAGCTAGACCGGGTCCACTATTTCATCGGCAATGGCGCGAGCGCGACGATGGCGAGCCACCTGGCGCTCGACTGCGCCAAGAACGCCGGGATCCGGTCGCTGGCGTTCAACGACCCGGCCTCGCTCACGGCCCTGGGCAACGACCTCGGGTACGACCAGGTCTTCGCGGCTCCGCTGCGCTGGCACGCGCGCCCGGGCGACCTGCTGATTGCGATTTCAAGCTCGGGCCGCTCCCCGAGCATCCTGGCCGGCATCGACGTCGCGCGAGAAAAGGGCTGCGCGATCGTAACCCTCACCGGCATGCGGGAAGACAACCCGGGCCGGCGCGGGGGCGACCTGAATTTCTACGTGCCGGGGAAAACCTACGGCTGCGTGGAAAGCCTGCACCAGATCCTGCTCCATTGCTGGCTCGACGAGTGCATGGGCTTGCAGGAGTGGTGATGAAGCCCGGGAGGCCTTCACGACAAGGGCCGCCCGGATCACCGGGCGGCCCTGCTTAACTGCAAGTGCCGGGGTGTTATCTCCTGGTCACGATCGCATACAGCACCGCTGCGGCAATCAAGCCGACCAGGCCGTTTTGGCCGAGGCTCGCGATGATCTTCGTCACGTTGCCGATGACGTCCACTCCGATGAACGAGACACCGTTGCCGAACAGGATCTGCAGCACGATGGCCAGGGCCAGAAGAGCTATCGCTAGCTCGGTCACTTTCTTCAGGAAACCAACGATTGAATCTATGTATTGCATAGCAATCCGTAGTTTATTTTGGGGGTTGGGGTTGAACTGACTGACGGCGGATCGTGACCCCGATTTTCCGGACGCCACAACTAGAAAATCTTCGGTTTCACCAATGTAACTTTGAACGTTCCCACATATTCGACAACATCCGGTATATCAAAATCATGCAACACGCCAGGAATCACCAGGTCCATCATGCCCTCGTGAATTTTAACCCGCATGAAATCCATGAAAGATGAGAGGGCGCCCGAGATGACCACGCTGGCAATCCGCGGCTCGAGCGCCGCGGCCAGGAGCGCGACAATTCCCGCCGTCCCGTCGCCCGTGAGCGCGATCCGATCGCCGTCGATCTCCGGGCGCGAAACGGCGTAGGCCAGGACGCTCAGCAGATCGCCCACCTGCATTCCCGCCAGGGTCTTCCCGACCAGCAGCGCCCGCATGTCCGGATCATATAAGTCGCCATAGACCACCAGCGGCCGGCTCGTCCGCGTTTCGCCCAGGCCCCGCAGATCCGGCGCCACGACCACGCAGCCTTCACGCACCCTGCGTTCCAGCTCGCCGCCGGGCACGATGGCGCCGGACTTGCCGGCCTCGCTCACGGCGATGACCGCAGGAGCCGGGCCGGCGGACCGGTCCGGGACCAAGATCCAGGTCGGGAGCTTGATCCCGGGCTCGGGCTCGAGGATCACCCTCTCGATGCGGTAGCCTTCGCGTTGCACCATGCCCCGGGACTCGACCCTGGGCGCGGCTTCGGGCCGCGTGATTTTCAACCGGCGCATGATCAACTCGGGGAGTTGCGCCGCCCCTGCCGGGGTCGCGGCCCGCCGGCGCGGGTAAATCTCCTGCGCCTCCGCGACGGCGAGTTCCTGCACGGTCAGCCCATGGAGCGACGTCAGGACCTGGCCGGTCGGCGTGCAGTTCAGGCGATCGATTGGCTCGATCTCAAATTCCGGCTCCGGGGCCGATTCCGCCCGGCCCATCAGCCATCTTTCCATCCACGCGTAGGTGGCTTCCCGTTTCGGCTTCGACCAGCTGTGGCCGTCGTCGTACTCAAAGAAGCCGGCGCGCTCCGCGCTCCCCAAGATGGCATAAATACGCTTCGCCTCGGCGTGGGTGGCTCGCGCGCCCTCGATCGGGAAGAAGTCCCGAGTGGCGGAGAGGATGAGGAAAGGTTTCGGGGCGAAGGCGATCAGATAGTCCGGATAATCCAGCCCATCCTTGATCCCATCGACGAAGTTCTGCTCGGCGTCCTGCGGCCCGAGCCTCGTCCAAAGCTGTTCCCAGGAGGTGATGTAGCAGCACGGGGCCACGGCGGCGAGGCGCGGCTCGACCACCGCGAGGTACGAGCTTTGGGTGCCCCCGCCGGAATTTCCGATCGCGCCGATCCTCTGCGCATCGACGTCGCTTCGGGCCGCCAGGTAGTCCACGGCGCAAATCCCGTCCCAGAGCTCATAGTGGGCGAAGTTGCGCCCGATGAGCAGGGATTGGAGCCCCGCCATGGTGTGCCCTTCCGGGCAGGTCGCCAGCAGCGGTTGGCCGGTTGCCGGATCGAGATATCCCTTCCGCTCGCCCTGGTCGGGTGGGTCGTAGGTCAGCACGAGAAACCCCCGCTTCGCCAGGCCGATGTACAGCCGTTGGGCCTCCTCGAAGGCCTTGCCCTCCTCGTAGTGTCCCATGCATCCGAGCACGGCGGGAAACGGACCGGGGATGCCCGTGGGCACGTAGACATTGGCGGTCACATAGAATCGCGGCCGGCTTTCGAAGATCAGCTTCTCGACCCGATAGCCGTCGCGCTCGAGCGTCCCGGTGAGGCGCGCGTTCAAGGGCGTCCGTTCGGCCGGAAACCCGCCGATGCCCCGGAGAACGGTTTCGCGAATCAGCCGCTGTCGCGTCGCGACGTCCTCGGGAGTCCGCAACGCGGCAATCGCGCCGGCGCGGTCCCGCCAGTGCTTCGAGGCGAGCTGGGTGCAATAATCGTCGATCATCCCCCCCCACCCCGCGCCTCCCGCCCGCGGGCCGACCGCGGATGTTTGCTCCGACAGCGGATGGGTCATGAGTAGATGGCGTTGCCCAGGGCGGCCAGCTGCGGTCGGAAAGCCTCCTCGACCAATCCGGCGGTCGTCAGCGGCAAATCCCAAGTCACGACGCCGCCCCGGCTGTTGATGAATTTCGTGTAGCCGATGGTGAGCTCGTCGGGGAAGCGCACCGGGCCCTTGCCCCACCATTCTCCCATGACCGTGAGAACATGAAGCTGTGCCCCGTCGAGGTAGCGCGAATAGGGGGTGAGCCGGGAATAATCCGGCAGGCACCCGGGTGCCACGGGCAGGTCGCGCTCGATCTCGCCGGGCGTAAAGTCCTCGAATTCGGTCATGGAATAAATCAGGGGCGACTGCGTGCGCAGCCCATTGTTGAATGACACCAGCGCATCCGGATTCCCGGCCTTCACCGCCTCCGCGAAGCTGCGGTAGTTCGGTGCGTCGGGATGCTGATAGGCCGGAGCGTTGTAGGGGCCGTCGACCCACCAGCCGTGCACCGAGCGGCCCCAGCGCAGGGACCACTCCCGCACGACGGCTTCCCAATGAAGTTGCAGGGCCGTCAAACGATCGTCCCGCGGCGACTCCAGGCGCTCCTTGGCCACCGCATCGGTAGCGGGCGCGCCCCCCGGCAGATAAACCATCATGCGAATCCCGTAGGGGGCGAATGCCTTGGCCAAGTCGGCGATCAGGTCGCGCCGCGAGCATTTGCTGGGGTAAATCCCGACAATCTCGTCGTAGGCCCGGTTCGGGGAATTATAGAATCCAGAGTTCTGGCCAATCGTGATGAAGAAGTAGGGCACGTGCGCTTCGGCGAGCTGCCGGGCGAGCCCGTCCGTATCGAAAGCGTCAATCCGCCGGTTCCAGTCATCGACCGTCAGGTCGATCGGCTTCAGATTGCTGGCCATGTCCGCCAGGCAGTGGACCAGCAGTCCCCAGCGGCAGCGCATAAACCAGTCGGTATTGGCTCGGATCCAGGTTTTCATCGATTTGCACCGGTTTATGGGTGTTTTTCCCGCCACTGTAAGTCAAATTCCGCACATGACCCCGTCCCGTCCCCGCGATCCCGGCTGGAGGCAAGCTTGGCCACGCCTGGCGGGCGGAGCCGTTCTCGCCGCCGGGACCCTGGCGATCTACGGGGGCACCTTCGCCGTGCCGCTGCTCTTCGACGACATCACGTCGATCGTCGAAAATCGGTCGATTCACCGGCTGTGGCCGCCCGGGCCAGTCCTGCTGCCGCCGGCCGGTTCCGGGGTCGGGGGCCGGCCGCTGATCAATCTTTCGTACGCCGTGAACTTCGCGTTCGGAGGCACCGGGGTGTTCGGCTATCATCTGTTCAATCTGGTGGTCCACGTGCTCGCCGCCTGGACGCTGTTTGCGCTGGTGCGCCGCACCCTGCGGCTCCCGATTCTGGCCGGGCGTTTCGGCCCCGCGGCCACCCCGCTGGCCCTCGCGGTCAGCGCCCTCTGGGCCTGGCACCCCGTGCAGACGGAGTCGGTGACCTATATCTCCCAGCGGGCGGAGTCGCTGATGGGGCTGTTTTATCTGCTCACGCTGTACGGATTCATCCGCTACGCGGATGAATCCGAAGGCGAAAGTCGGAAAGCGGAAGGCGGAAAGGCGAAAGTGGCTGGGAGACCGAAGTTTTCGCTTTCCGCTTTCCGCTTTCCGCTTTTGTCCGTCTTCGCCTGCCTGCTCGGAGTCCTGACCAAGGAGGTGATCGCGACCGCGCCGCTGATGGTTTTTCTCTACGACCGCACCTTCCTCTCGGGAAATTTTCGCGAGGCCTGGCGCCGTCACTGGCCCGTGTATCTGGCCCTCGCCGCCACCTGGATCCCCCTCGCGGTCCTGATGAGCGGCCTGTCCCACCGGGGCGTGGGCTTCGGCGGCGGGATCGCCTGGTGGTCGTACGGACTGGCGGAATGCCGGGTGGTCATGCACTACCTCCTCCTGGCCATCTGGCCTTATCCCCTGGTTTTCGACTACGGGCCGTTTGCCCCCGCGCCACTGGCGACCACCCTGCCCTGGGCGGTGGCGCTGGGCGTCCTGCTCGCCGGGACGATTTGGCTGCTGTTCCGGTCGGGGCGCCGGAAGGAGGCGGGAGAGGGCGGCGGACACGCCCTCGGCTTCGCCGGGGCGTGGTTCTTCCTCATCCTGGCGCCAAGCTCGAGCATCGTCCCGGTGGTCTTTCAACCGATGGCGGAGAGCCGCCTTTACCTCTCGCTGGCAGGCGTGGTCGCCGTGCTGGTCGCCGGAATCTACACCTGGCTCGGGCGCCGGAGCCTGGTCGTCTTCGCCCTGTTGGCCGTCGGCCTGGGGCTGGCCTCCGCCCTGCGCAACCGCGATTACCGGAGCGAGGAGGCGATCTGGAGCGACACGCTGACCCGGGAGCCGGCCAACCCGCGCGCGCACATCGGGCTGGGGATTGCCCTCCTGAAGCTGCCCAGCCGCACCGGCGAGGCGATCGACCAGTTCGAGGAGGCCCTGCGCCTCAAGCCAGATTACACCGAGGCGCATTACAATCTGGCCAACGCGCTTGCGACCGTCCCGGGACGACGGGACGAGGCGATCGCCGAATACGAGGCGGCGTTGCGGCTCAAGCCCGACTACATCAAGGCGCGCGAGAACCTGAGCAACGTCCTGTTGGACGCTCCGGGCCGATTGCACGATGCCGTCGCCCAACTCGAGGAGGCGCTGCGCCTCAACCCGGATTCCGCCGACGCGCACAATAATCTCGGCAATGCCCTGGCTCGGACGCCCGGGCGGCTCGACGAAGCCATCGCCCAGTTTCAGGAGGCGTCGCGCCTCGATCCCGATGACGCCCGGATGCACTACAACCTGGGCAACGCCTTTCTGGCCAGCCCGGGACGGACGGCCGACGCGGTGGCCCAGTACCAGGCCGCGCTGCGCCTCAAGCCGGACTTCGCCGAGGCGCACAACAATCTGGGCGACGCGTGGCTGGGCCTGCCAGGCCACCGGGATGACGCCGTCGCGGAATTTCAGGCGGCCGTCCGCCTGAGTCCCGATGACGCCCAAGCGCACAATAATCTCGGCACCTTCTGGCTGGGCACCCCGGGCCGGCTGGCGGACGCAGTCGCGCAGTTCGAGGCCGCCGTCCGCCTCAAACCCGACCTGGCCGAGGCGCAATTCAACCTGGCGATCGCCCTGCTCAACACCCACGGGGAAACCGGGGAGGCCCGGGCCCGCCTCGAGACCTTCCTGCGCCTGCGGCCCGGCAACGAGCGGGCACAGCAGATCCTGGCCAGCCTGCCGGCGCCATGAACGGCTTGCCTCGGACCACCCCGATTCTTTCTTCACCCTGCCCCCTCATGAAAACCACCCGCGACCTCGCAAACGCTCCCTGGACTCTCGCCGGATATGCCCCGGAGACCTGGCGCGACCTCATTGGGGTGGACACGGGCGTGAAAGTCCCCAGCGAAACGGTGCCGGTGCCCGCGCGGGTCCCGGCATCGGTGCAGCAACTGCTTTGGGAGCAGGGCGTCATCCCGGACTGGACCCGCCGCATGGACAGCCGCGGGGCCGAATGGGTGGAGAACCGCCAGTGGATCTTCTCGACCCGGCTGCCGCGCGCCTGGTTCGAGGGCGGTCCGATCCGGCGGCTGCGCTGCGCGGGGCTGGATCACAGCGGCTGGATTTGCTGCAACGGGCGGCTCATCGGCCGATTTGCAAACGGATTCGTGGAGCACGTTTTCGATCTCTCCGGAGTCCCGCTGGCGGAAGACAATGCGCTCCAGATTGTGTTCGACCTGCCGCCGCGCTGGCTCGGGCAGTTTCATTTCACCTCGCAGATCAAGGACTGGAAAGCCCGCTTCAATTATTCGTGGGACTGGCAGCCTCGGCTCGTGCAAGTCGGCGTCTGGGACCGCGTGACACTCGAAATCTCCGATGGGCGCGAGCTCAGCACCATGCGATGCCAGCTTGCCCCGGACGGATTCACGCTTTTCGGCGACAGCCCGGCGCGCGTCGAGGTACGACTCGAGGACGGCGACCGCTGCATTGTCCGCCAATGGGTCGAACCCGCGCAACTCGCCGCCGGCGCGGCATGCCGGAGTCTGCCCGTCGAACCTTGGTGGCCGAATAACGAGGGCCCGCAGAAAACCTACCGCCTCACCTGCCATCTGCCCGGCGCCGCCGGCGTCCCGGAGGATCAATGGACCCGCACCATCGGGTTCAAGTCCGTCCACTGGCGCGCCTGCGCGGGCGCGCCCGCGGGCGCCGACCCCTGGATTTGCGTCGTCAACGGACGTCCGATTTTCCTGCAGGGCGTCAACTGGACGCCGATCCGCCCCAACTATGCCGACGTCACGCCAGCCGACTACGAGCGGCGCATCCGCACCTACGCCGACCTGGGCTGCAATGTGCTGCGCGTCTGGGGGGGAGCCTTCCTCGAGACCGAGACCTTCTACGATCTCTGCGACCGCCACGGCCTGATGGTCTGGCAGGAATTCCCCTTTTCGTCCTCGGGCATCGACAATTGGCCGCCCGAAGACCCGGCGGTCATCGCCGCGGCGCAGCCGATCGTCCGCTCGTACATCACGCGGCGCCAGCATCATGCGTCCGTCCTGTGCTGGTGCGGCGGCAACGAGTTGATGGGCGCGCTCGACGGCGGAAAAGTCGGCAGCGGCATACCCGCGCCCGCCTCGCACCCCCTCCTGCGCATGAGCGCGGCCGAGGCGGCCGCCCTGGATCCGGACCGCCGCTTCCTGCACACGTCCGGCAGCGGCCCCCGCGCCATCGCGGAGGAAAGCGATTATGGGCGCGGCCTGCATTGGGACGTCCACGGGCCCTGGCGCCCGGTGTCCGAGTCGTATTGGCGGAAGGATGACTCCCTTTTCCGGGCCGAGGTGGGAGCGACCGGGGCGAGTTCGCTCGCCATCCTCGAAAAATATTATGATCCGGGTTCGCTCCTGCCGCTCGACGAGAGCAATCCCCTCTGGCGGCGGTTCTGCTTTTGGATTCAGGCCGAGGCGTTTCAAAAGGAACTCGGCCGCCCGCCGCGCGACCTGGCGGAATACGTCGGCTGGAGCCAGCGCCTCCAGACCGAATGCCTCCAACGCGCCGCCCGCTCCTGCAAGTCCCGCTTCCCCGCCTGCGGCGGCATCATCATCTGGATGGGACACGACTGCTTCCCCTGCCCCGCCAACACGGCCATCCTCGATTTCCACGGCGAACCCAAGCCGGCGGCCCTTGCCCTCAAAGAGATTTTTCGAGCAAAACCGAACGTAGCATGGGCTTCCAGCCCATGATTTACAACGAACATGGGCTGGAAGCCCATGCCACGCCTGTCTGGAACGACCAGCCAGGCAATGCGCAGGCCCGGGCAAAGGATCTTGCTCGCCGTTCCGAGGTAGAGCCGGTCAGGTGCGCCCGGCAGCGCTCCGAGGGCGGACAATGCCTCGCCGCTGTACCGCATTTGCTCATAGGGATCGTCTTCGACCACGGGCACGCCGTGCGCCGCGGCCAGGTCCACGATCTCCTTCCGGCGCGCGGCCGACAGGCTGGTCCCCGTCGGATTGTGAAAATTGGGGATGAGATAGAGGAACTTCGGCTTGGGTGCGGAGCTTTCCAGGATGCGCCGGAGTTCTTCCGCCCGCATGCCGTTTTCGTCCGAGGGTATTCCGACCAGCTCTGCCTCGTAGGATCCAAAAGCCTGCAGCGCCCCGACGTAGCTGGGAGTTTCCACCAGCACCCGGTCGCCCGGATCGAGCAATACCTTCGCCACCAGGTCCAGCCCTTGCTGGGATCCCTGGGTGATGAGGACGCAATCGGGCGACGCCTGAAGTTTGACCGTCGCCGCAAGATGCGCGCACACCCATTCGCGCAGCGGCAGATAACCCTCGGTCGGGCCATACTGCATCGCGGCGGCGCCGTCCTCGTGAAGCGTTGCTTCCGCCGCCCGGCCGATGTCCTCCAACGGGAACAGTTCCGGAGCGGGCAGGCCCCCGGCGAAGGAGATGATGTCAGGGGCGGCGGTAACCTTGAGGATTTGCCGGATCGCGCTCGATTTGATCCGGGCGCACCGGGTGGCGAGACGGAAGTCACTCATAAATGCCTCCCAAAGTAGAAGCGGCATCTTGCCGCTTCCCCGATGAGGAACGCGGCCTGGAGACCGCGTCTACCTTCAAGTCACCCGTCATGTCGGGATGATGGTTCATCACGAGCAGGTCGTGGTGGGCGGCATTGTGGGGCGCGTGGTGGAACGGCAGGGGGGACCTGCTGTGGGTTGGCGGCTGGTGGCTGGCTCCATTTGGTTTCATTGGGATGTGCGGTTGGCGGTTGGGAATCCCGCTCCTTTGCCTGCATCCGGCGGAGCCAAAAAAAAGCCCCCCCGGTTCGGCACCGGAGGGGCAAAGTCGTTGGACAACGATCAGAACCCTCGCGGCGCGGTCAGCGACACGGCGACGACGCCAATGGCGGCGACGGCGAAGGCGTGAACGTGGGCGGTGGAATTCATGATCGAGCGGGGAAGGAAGATTCGGCTCGCGCGATTGTCAAGCCCGCAGCGGAGACAGCAGGATTTGAACAGGAAGGCCGGGAAGATCGGGAAGACAATTTAACGAACTAGAATCTTCCCGACCTTCCCGGCCTTCCTGTTCAAAAATCATGCTTTCGGTCGAGCCTGTCTCAGCGCCAGCAGCCCCATCACCACCCGGTCGCGTTCCTGCGCAAGCTCGTCCACCGAGCGGCCGCCGGCTTCTTCGGCCACGCCCTTGATGATCGCCGCCTTCAGCTCGGGGGTAAGCACCGGATTTCCCAGGTCCGCCCACCAGCCGGCAAACGGACCGGAGAGATGATCCATGAAGTGCTGCATGCCGCCCTTCCCTCCACCGAGGTGGAGGGTGAGATGCGGGCCCATTGCGCCCCAGCGCAAACCGGGACCCGCGGCCACGGCAGCGTCCACCTCCGCCACGCTGGCGATGCCTTCGGCGACCAGGTGGACCGCCTCCCGCCAGAGGGCCGCCTGCAGTCGGTTGGCAACGTGGCCGGGAACTTCCTTGCGAATGTGGATCGGCTGCTTGCCGCAGGCGGCGTAAAATTCGAGGGCGCGGCGGATCGTGTCGGGCGACGTCTTCTCCCCGCCCACCACCTCGACCAGCGGGATCAGGTACGGAGGATTGAACGGATGGCCGATGACGCAGCGCTCCGGGTGGGCGCAGGACACCTGGATCGCGCTCATCTTCAGTCCCGACGAGCTCGAGGCCAGGATCGTCGCCGGCGGGGCGGCCGCGTCCATCGCGGCAAACAAGCCGATCTTGAACTCAATCCGCTCCGGGCCGCTCTCCTGGACGAAATCCGCCGCGCCGACGGCGTCGGCCAGGTCGGTCGTGAACCGCAGGCGTTCGCGGGAAGCCCCCGGGCGCAGGCCCAACTGCACCAGCACAGGCCAGACCCGCTCGACGAATTTTTCCAGTTCCGCCTGCGCGTGCGGGGCCGGATCGGTCGCCACCACGTCGAGTCCCTGTGCGAGGAAGTGGGCGACCCAGCCGGAGCCGACCAGCCCGGTTCCCACCACGGCCACCCGGCGGATCGTTGGATCGGTCGGCATCGGAGTTCTGGGTTCAGGCCGCGCCCGGCGGCGCCAGGTCGACCGCGAAGCCGCAGCCGGTCCGGGCCCGGACGTCATCGACGGACACCCCTGGGTGCACCTCGCGGAGCGTCAGCCCCCCGCCGGGGTTCACCGCGAACACGGCCAGGTCGGTGATGATGAGGTTGACCACGCCACGGCCCGTGAGGGGGAGCGTGCAGCGCGGGAGAATCTTTGGGCTGCCGTCCTTGGCACAATGCTCCATCACCACGACGACGCGCTCCACCCCCGCCACCAGGTCCATGGCGCCGCCGGGTCCTTTCACCATCTTCCCCGGCACCATCCAGTTCGCGATGTCGCCGTTCTCGGCCACCTCCAGCGCCCCGAGGATCGCCAGGTCGATGTGCCCGCCGCGGATCATCGCGAACGAGTCGGCGCTGGAAAAGAAGGCCGAGCCGGGCAGCGTGGACACCGTCTGCTTGCCGGCGTTGATGAGGTCGGGGTCGACGGACTCCTCGCCGGGAAACGGCCCGACGCCCAGCAAGCCGTTCTCGGACTGGAAAGTCACCGCGAGGCCCGGCGGCACAAAGTTGGCCACCAGCGTGGGGATGCCGATGCCGAGATTGACGTAATAGCCGTCGCGCAGCTCCCGCGCGGCCCGCCGCGCCATGAGTTCGCGGATCGGGGACTCCTTCCGCGTCGCAGCCGCGCCGCGCACGGTGCGGAACTCGATGCGCTTCTCGTAGCCCACGCCCTGGATGATGCGGCTCACGTAGATGCCGGGGGTGTGAATCTGGTCCGGGTCCAGCGCGCCCACCTCGACCAGTTCCTCGACCTCGGCGACGCAGACCCGGCCGCAGGTGGCGATCATGGGGTTGAAATTGCGCGCCGTCTTCCGGTAGACGAGATTGCCCGCCGCATCGCCCTTCCAGGCCTTCACGATCGAGAGGTCGGCGCGGATCCCCGGCTCCAGGACAAATTCCTTGCCGCCGAATTTCCGGGTCTCCCGCCCCTCAGCCAGGCGGGTGCCGAAGCCGGTGCGGGTGTAGAAACCGGGGATGCCCGCCCCGCCCGCCCGCAGCCGCTCGGCCAGCGTGCCCTGCGGGACCAGCTCCAGCTCCAGCTCGCCGCCCAGCACCTGGCGCTCGAACTCCTTGTTCTCGCCCACGTAGGAGGCCAGGACCTTCCTGACCTGCCTGGTCCGCAGCAGCAGGCCCATGCCAAAGTCGTCCACGCCCGCGTTGTTGCCGACGATGGTCAGGCCCTTCACCCCGCTGTCGCGCAGCGCCCCGATGAGGTTCTCCGGGATGCCGCAGAGGCCGAAGCCGCCAGCGGCCACGGTCATGCCGTCGCGGAGCAGGCCCGCGAGGGCGGACGGGGCGTCGGGAAACACCTTCGTCATGGGAGCTCGACGCACGCCGCGAGGCCCTCGCCGCCGCCGATGCAGATGGCGGCCACGCCCCGCTTGAGCCCGCGCTCGCGCAGCGCGGCGATCAGGGCCACGAGCAGGCGGGCGCCGCTCGCCCCGATCGGGTGACCGAGCGAGATCGCGCCGCCCCGGACATTGAGCCGGTCACGCGGGACGCCGAGTTCCCGCGCGAACGCCAGCGGCACGACGGCGAAAGCCTCGTTCACCTCCCAAAGGTCGACGTCCTCCGCCTTCCAGCCGGCGGCCGCGAGCGCGTTGCGCGCGGCCTGGACCGGCGCGGTGGTGAACCAGAGGGGCTCCTGCGCGTGGCCGCCAAAGGCGACGAGGCGGGCGACCGGCGCCAGTCCCTGCGCCCGGGCGTGTGCGGCGGTGGTGAGCAGGAGCGCCGCGGCCCCGTCGTTGAGCGTCGAGGCATTGGCGGCCGTGATCGTGCCGTCCGCCTGGAACGAGGGCTTGAGCCCGGGAATCCGGTCGTACTTCACCTTGCCCGGGCCCTCGTCCTGCTCGACCCGGGTCGCGCCGCCCTTGGCGGCGGCCACCTCGACCGGCGCGATCTCCCCGGCGAACCGGCCTTCCTGCTGCGCGGCGTTGGCGCGCCGGAAGGACTCGATCGCGTAGGCGTCCTGCTCCTCCCGCGAGAACGCGTAGCGGGCCGCGCACTGCTCGGCGCAGGCGCCCATGGAGATATCATTGTACGGATCCCACAGGCCGTCCGCGACCAGGGAATCGACCACTTGCTGGTGCCCCAGCCGGTAGCCATCCCGGGCCTTGGGCAGCAGGTATGGCGCCTGGCTCATGTTCTCCATCCCGCCGGCGACGATCAGCGTGCCCGCACCCGCCGCCAGCGCCTGCGCCGCCTGGATCACGGTCTGCAGGCCGGAGCCGCAGACCTTGTTCACGGTGACGGTGCGCACGGCAGGCGGCAGGCCGGCGGCCAGCGCCGCCCGGCGGGCGGGCGCCTGACCCTGGCCGGCCGACAGGACGCAGCCCATCAGGACGTCCGAGACGCCGGCCGGGTCAACCGCGGCCCGGGCCAGCGCGCCGCGGATCGCGGTCGCGCCCAGGCTCCAGGCGGGCACCGCGGCCAGCGCCCCCTGAAAGGAGCCAAACGGCGTGCGCGCAGCGGAGAGGACAACGATCTCGGACATGAGCGGGAGCCTAGCCGGACGACTTCGGCCGAGTAAAGTGCGATGAAGACCGTTGCAAGGTGGAGCGGGTTGTCCCTAACCCGCTCCACCTTCAGCCAGTCAGGCCGCTTGCGAAATCGGGACCAGCACCCGGTGCAGTTCCGCCAGCTTGACCGGCTTGGCCAGGAATTCGTTCATGCCCGCCTCCCGGCAGCGCTCCTGCTCCTCGGGCAGCGCGGCGGCGGTGAGCGCGACGATGGGGAGCCGTGCCGCCTGGTTCAGGTGCGCATTCGGGTCGTTCGCCCAAGCCCGGATCCGGCGCGTGGTCTCCCATCCGTCCAACCGCGGCATGTGGCAGTCCATCAGGATCACGTCCGGGAGCGGCTTCTGCTCCAGGGCGGCCAGCGCCCTCTCCCCGTCATCAGCGATGACGCAGGTGCACCCGAGCCGGGCGAGCTGGGCCGCGAGGATTTTCTGGTTGATCGTGTTGTCCTCGACGACGAGAACCCGCAGGTTCAGCTGGGGCTCCAGCCGTTCCCCGCCCGTGGGATAGCTCGGGGCCGCCTCGACCGGCCGGAACGGGACGGTGAAATGAAAGACCGAGCCCTGGCCCGGGGCGCTCTCCACCTCGAGGCTCCCCCCCATCATCTGGACGAGGCGGGCGCTGATCGCCAGGCCGAGGCCGGTGCCCCCGTAGCGCCGGGTGGTCGAGCTGTCCGCCTGGGTGAACCGCTCGAAAATCCGCTCAACCGTGGCCGGCTCCATGCCGATGCCGGTGTCCCGGACCTCGAACCGGACCGCGAGCGGATCCGCCGCCGGCGCGGCCGAGGTCACGGTGACCACGACGCCGCCGCCCGCCGGGGTGAACTTGATCGCATTCGACAGCAGGTTGAGCAGGACCTGCCGGAGCCGGTAGCTGTCGCCCTCGAGGTATTTCGGAAGCTCGGGCGCCACGGTGGAGCGCAGCTGCACCGAGCCGGCGACCGCCTTCGGCGCGACCAGCTCCAGGGTATTCCCGACCGTCGTGCCCAGTTCGAAGGTGTGGTGCTCGAGCACGAGCTGACCCGCTTCGATCTTCGAGAAATCGAGGATGTCCGCGAGGAGTTTCAGCAGCAGATCCCCCGACTCCGAGATCAGCCGGGCGTGCTCGCCGGCCTCCGGCGAGAGGTCCGTGCGGCGCAACAGCAGATCCGAGGAGGCGATGATCCCGTTGAGGGGCGTGCGGATCTCGTGGCTCATGTTGGCGAGGAACTCGCTCTTCGCCCGCGAGGCCTCCCTGGCCTGGCGGCTGGCCTCCTCGAGGTCGCGCGTGCGCTCCGAGACCAGCCGCCCGAGGTTCTCGTTGGTGCTGCGAGTCTCGCGCAGCGACTCCTCGCTGCGTCCGTGAGCCGACTCGATCATCTGGATCAGGGCGATGCCGAGGCAGAAGACAAAGCACATCGCGATCAGGCCCTGGGCCAACAGCTCGCGCCCGGCCAGGGCGGGCGATCCCAGGACCGCCTTGCCCCGCAGCGCCACGAGGTAGAACCCCACGTGGCAGGCAATCATCAGGGCGAACAGGCCGGTCGCGACGCGCCGCGAGGTGAAGACGATCGCAAACAGCAGGCAGATGATGTCGAGGGAGAAAAGCTCGATCCCCAGGGCCAGGGCCTGGGGATAGGAGCCGCCCACGAACCCCAGGGTGTGGCCGCCGAGGAAAACGAGCAGCACCAGCCCGCTGGCGGCCAGCTCCAGCCGTCCCTGCAGGAGCAGGCGCAACGACAGCAGGGCGGCTGAGCCCACGATCGCAATCATGACCAGCCGCCGGTCCATGCCCGGTGGATGCATCCAGCAGATCTTGGCGGCATTGAGCGGGACAAACACCAGCAGCATGACGTCGAAGGCCGCCAGCAGCCGGGCCTTCAGCCCGACGAAATGCGGCCGGTCGCGATAGGCGTGATCCAGGCGCCTGACCAGTGCCTCGAAGCCGGAGCGTGCGCGCATGGGTTTCACCGCCCGGGGCCGGGCCGTCGGCTCAGGTCAGCTCGTTCTGGAAAAACTCGATCGTTTCACCGTTGGGCCCCTCGCAGAACGAGATGCGGACCGGCACGCGGCCGATCCCGTTGGTCCCCTCGATCGTCAGGCTCTTCGGCTCCATCGTGATCTTGGCGCCGGCGGCGCGCGCCCGTTCCGTGACCTCGTCGAGGCGGGTCGTCCGCAGGGCGAAGTGCAGCAGGGCGCCGTTCGGCGCGGGGACATAGGCCAGGTCCTCAAAGACCTCGACGTAGTTGCCGTCGCCCGGATCGAGCATCACGGCGCGCTGGGGCGGCCTCTGCCACGCCAGTTTGACCGTAAAGCCGAGCGTCTCCTGGTAGAACCGCATCGTGCGGTCCCAGTCGCGCGTCTTGACGCAGATATGGTGCAGGCCTCCACGCCCGAGGATGGGATTGCTCATGATGGCGGCACCGTATCGGCGCCCCCCCGGCTCGGCAAGACCTGGATCGACCTCGGCCGGCCCCCGGGCCAGGCGGCGACGGCCGCCCCGAGCGCCACCCCGGCCAGGGCGTCAAGCGCCACGTGCTGGCGGGTGGCCACGGTGGAGGCGACGATACCCAGGCACCACAGCCCGCTCAGCGCGCGGGCCGGGCCGCCCGCGCCCATCGCGCGGAGCAGGCGGTCGAGCCAGATCGCGGTAAACACGGCGAAGGCCGCGTGCAGGGAGGGACAGGCGTTGCCCGAGGCGTCAACCGTCTTGAGGAAGGCAAATGAGGGATGCCGCGACCAATCGATCGCCGGCCGGGGCACCGCCGTCGGCCAGACCAGGAAGACGGCAAACCCGATGGCGCTGAGCGCGAAGGCGGCCGCGCCGTAAGCCCCAAGTTCCCGGCGGGTTTTCAGGAGGGCGGGCGCGAGCGGTATATAAAGCCACAGCGAGAGGTAGACCGGGAGAGCCTCCGGCCGGAATCCGACCAGCCGGTCGAGCGCGATGACGGGCATGACGGTCACCGGGAACAGTGGATGCTTGAGCAGCCGGAAGTAGATGGCGAAAAACGCGGTCATGCCGGCCGTCACGCCGATCATCTTCGCCAGCCACAGGGTGCGCAGCCGGAGGCCGAATTCCCGCAGCGGCGTCAGGGCGGCCCCGGGGGTAGGGTTATACTCCATGGATCGGTCGGGGAATATCGCGTATCCTCCGGAAGATCGATGGCAAACCACTGCCTTCCCTCCAATTAAAATCATGCACCTCCTCCTCTCGCCCGAACTCTCCAATATCTACTACGTCGGCGGCGGCTCGCTCGGCCTCATCCTCATCATCGTCGTTGTCGTCCTGCTGCTGCGCTGACGACCGGGGCCACTCTGTTCTTGCGTAGCCCCCGCCTTGGGTTGTGCTCGGGCCGTCCGTGCCCCGCACTCCCCGTCATTTCCCGGGTTGGATCAGCCCCGCGCTGGCCTTGCTGGTCGTCGCCGCGGTCTATTTTCACCGGCTCGACCGGCCCCTGCTCTGGGAGGACGAGACCTACACCGGGATCCAGGCGCGCAACCTCCTGCATCACGGCTTTCCCACGGCGTATGACGGGCGCAACGTCCTGCTCTATCAGAACGGCGCCCAGCTCAATCGCGACCTGGTCCCCGAGGAGGCCCCGTGGGCCCAATATTATCTCGGCGCCGCGTCGCTCGTCCTGTGCGGCGATGATACCGCGGGTCTGCGCGTCCTGTTTGTCCTGACGGGCCTGCTCGCCTTCTTCCCCGTCCGGGCGGTCCTGCGCTCCCGGGTCAGATACCCGGATTGCATCGCCGCCCTGGCCCTGCTCGCCCCGCAGATCGTGCTGTTCCAGCGCAACGCGCGCTATTATCCGCTGCTGATCTTCCTGTATGCGGCGCTCGTCTGGCACGTCTGCGCCGACTTTCGCAGCGCCCGCGTGCGCTTCGTCCTCGCCGTCGCGATCCTGACGCTGCTTTTCCACACCCACCCGTTTGCCGCGGTGTGCTGCGGCGCCGCCCTGGCCCTGTTTTGCGTGTGCTTTCGCCGTGCCGCGCTGGGCGGATACCTCGCCGCCACCGGGATCGGCCTCCTCTCCTGGCTCGCCTGGGGTGAGCTGCTCGGCCCGACGCTCGGGCGGACGCCGCGCTTCTTCACCGATGTCGGGACGCATTTTGGCTGGTGGCTCGGGAGCTTCCTCGCCGGATTGAAATCGACCGCGACGGACCTGGATGTCGTGGGCTGCCTGCCGGCGCTGCTTTGGCTCGCGGCGCTCGCGCTCCTGCTCGGGCGCAACCGCCGGGCGCTCGGCGCCCTGGGGCGGGATCCGCTCCCGGCCTTCGTCCTGATGACCCTGGCCGTCCAAACGGTGGCGGGCGCCGCCCTGTTCGGCTACGAGGGCGAGGCCCATTATGCGGTCCTGCGGTACATGCCCCACCTGCTGGTCTTCGCGCTGGTGCTGCTTTTCCTGGCGCTCGACGCCGCGGTTCGCCCCGGCTGGCTGTTCCTCCTCGTCTGCCTCGCCGGGGTAGCCTGCAACCTGGGCAGCCTGTCGTACTGGGTGACGCCGGCGCAGCGCAGCGTCCCAGCCTCCTGGCTCGCGCCGGTGTACGCCGAGATCCTGCACCCGCCGCCGGGCCCCTGGGACGGCGTCCTCGCCCGTCTGCGCTCCGACCCGGTGCTCTCCCCGGCCCGCGACCAGGCGGTGATGGCGATGCTCCCGACGGCCCAGGGCACCCTGATCTTCTACGTCGGCGACCTTTATGCGGTCCGGCCGGGCTGGGAGCTCCCGCCGGAAGCCTGCGGGGAGGCCATGTTGCGCGTGATGGGCGACGCGGCCTGCCGCCGGATCTACGCCCAGCCGGAGTGGATCGTGAACGTGGGCCTGGCGGGATTTGCCGGCGACGGCTACGTCACCGCGGCGCTCGCCCCCTCCGACCGGCCCCGGCCGGTCGACGGCGGCCGGCCCGAGCTCACCCGCCACAGCTTTCCCCGTCCCGGGACCGGCGACGGCCTGACCCTGCTGCGCCGGGCGGATTGATCACTCCTAGCTTGCGACGAAGTGGCAGCCCTTGCTCACGAGGATGAGCGACGCGGCGGCGCGGGGCGACTCAAGCCTTGAACTCGGCGCCATTCCCGCGAAAGTCAACCCTCCCCATGCCGCCCGAAAAACCGTGGTCCCGCAGTTATTGCCTCAGGGCCGCCGGCTTCGGGGTGGTTTATTTCCTCAGCGCGGAGCTGAGCAGATACCTCTCGGTCCCCCATACCTGGTTCGTCCCCTTCTGGCTGCCGTCCGGCTGCTTTGCGGCGATGCTGCTCCTGAACCCCACAGCCGCATGGCCCGCGATCGTCATCGGCGCCACGATCGGTTCGACGGCCTTTGATCATCTGGCTGGCACGCCGCTTCGCCTCAGCTCGATCAGCGATCTCGCCGACGCCGCAGAGGCCGTGACCGGCGCGCTATTGTTCCGGCGCTGGGTGTCGCGCACCCCGACGTTTGCCACGCTCCGGGAATTCTTCGGGCTGGTGGGGTGCTCCGCGGTGCTGGGCCCGGTCGTGGGGGCAACGATTGGCGCCTTCGCGCTTTGGGCGTCCGGCGCGGCGACATCGTATTTCGCGGATTGGCGGGATTGGTGGATCGGCGCCGCGATGGCGGTGCTGGTGCTGACGCCCCTCCTCGTCAGCTGGTTCTCGGGCGGACCCCCGGGCTGGCGCGGACCCCGCCGGCGGCTGGAGACGGCGGTCGCCATGGCCGGACTGACGTTCACCGCCTGGTTTGTCCTGGTGCGGGGAAATGGCATCCAATCCGGCGACGTCGCCCTGCTCCTGCCATTCGTCCTGTGGGCCGCCCTGCGTTTCGGCATCCGCGGCGCGTCGGCGACCGTCCTGGTCCTCGGGGTCGTGATGACCTTCTTCACCACCCACTATCTGGTGGGCCTGTCCCCCGCCCAGATCGCGGCGGGCGCCTACCTGACGACGCTGCACGTCTTCCTGGTGGTCTCCGCCCTCGTGGGATTGGTGCCGGCCTACGCCGTTGCGGAACTCGGCCAAATGGCCCACCGGATCCAGGCGAGCGAGGAGCGCTTCCGCACGCTGACCTCCGCCGCCTTCGAGGGCACGTTGATCACGGAAAACGGCCGGGTGGTGGATATCAGCGACCAGGGCCTGGCCATGCTGGGCTACACGCGGGAGGAGATCATGGGCCTCGAGGCCGTCAACCTGGTCAGCCCGGAATTCCGCCCGGTCGTGGCGGATAACATCCGCTTCGACCGCGAAACCTCCTACGAGCTCGAATTCCAGCGCAAGGACGGCACGCGTTTTCCGGGCGAGGTCCGGCCCAAGACCGCGCGGGTCGGCCACCGCGTGCTCCGCATGACGGCGATCCGGGACCTGACCGAACGCCGCCAGCACGAGGAGCGGCAGACGATGATGGAGGAACAGATGCGCCAGATGCAGAAGATGGAGGCGCTGGGCACCCTGGCCGGCGGCATTGCGCACGACTTCAACAACATCCTCACCGGCATCCTGGGGAATATCCAGATCGCCGAGATGGACCTGGAGGGCGGGCATGCGGCCGCCGGCGCGCTCGCGTCCGCCCAAAAGGCGGCCCGGCGCGCCCGCGACCTGGTCGCCCGGATCCTGTCCTTCAGCTGGCCGCGGGAGGACCAGCGGACCCGGGCGCCGCTCGGGCCGACCGTCCTCGAGGCCGTTGAGCTCCTCCGCGCCGGGCTGCCGAGCACGATCGAGATTCGGACGGAGATCGCCCCGGCCTGTCCCAACGTGGAGTTCGACTCGGGCCAGATCCACCAGGTGATCATGAACCTGGGCACCAATAGCGCCCAGGCCATGACCAGCCGCGGGGGCACGATCCGGATCAGCCTGCGGTCCTCCGTCCCCGGCCGGGCGCTGATGGACCGCCATCCCCAGGTCACCCCGGCCCACACCGTGTGCCTTACGATCCGCGACGACGGGTGCGGCATGCCGCCCGAGGTCCAGCAGCGGATCTTCGAGCCGTTTTACACCACCAAGCCGTTCGGCAAGGGCACGGGACTGGGGCTGTCCCTGGTCCACTCCGTCATGAAGAGCCACCATGGGGCGATCGTGGTCGAGAGCGACCGGGACCGCGGCACCACCTTCGACCTTTATTTTCCGACGGCCACCGCGGAGTCGGCCGGGGCCGCGCGGTCCCCGGGCGAGGCCGGGAGCTCGGCGCTGGAGCCTTTCGGGCTGGGCCGCTCCATCCTGCTCGTGGACGACGAAGACGGGGTGCGGGCGGTCGCCACCCACATGCTCGAGCGGCTCGGCTTCAACCCCGCGCCGTATTCCCGCGCCGCCCCGGCCCTCGAAGCGTTCCGCGCGTCGCCCGACCGATTTGCCGCCGTCATCACCGACATCACCATGCCCGGGATGACCGGCCTCGAACTGGCCAGGGGCCTCGCCGCGATCCGCCCCAATATCCCGGTGATCGTCATCTCGGGGCATTTCCGCTCCGGCCTGCAGCACGAGGCCCTGCCGCCGGGCGTCCACGGCTTCGTCAACAAGCCCTTCGACACGCGCGAACTGGCCGGGCGGCTCCACGCCGCCCTGGACCCGCATCTCACCCCTTGAGCGCGCCGGCCGAAAGCCCGCGGACAAACAGGCGCATCGTGAAGAAGAAAAGGACCAGCAGGGGGATCGACGCCACGAAATAGGCGGCCATGATCTGGCCCCATTGCTTCACGTACTCGCCGTCGAGGTAGATCAGCCCGACGCCGAGGGTGAAGAGGTCCTGGTCGCGCAGCACGATCAGGGGCAGCAGGAAGTCGTTCCACATGCCGAGGAACGAGAGGATGGCCAGGGTGCCGATGATCGGGCCCGACATCGGGATGACGATGGTGAAGACCTGCTGGAGGTGCGAGGCCCCGTCCATCTCGGCCGCCTCGAAGAGGTCCCGCGGCAGGTCCTCGATGAAATTGCGCAGGACGAAGATGTTGAAAACCTGGCCCGCGGCCACGCCGACCAGCACCAGGGCCCAAAGCGTGTTGAGCAGGTGGAGCGACTTCAGGACCATGAACAGCGGCGTGATGTTGACGACCGAGGGCATGAGCATGAGCGCGAGAAACCCCGCCCAGAGCAGGCCGCTGCAGGGCAGCCGGTGGCGGGCGAAGAAATACGCCCCGAGGATCGCGAGGAACAGGGAGGCGACCGTCCCGGTGACGGCGACAAACACCGTGTTGGCGATGTAGGGGACGATGAGGTGGAAGGCGAAGCTCCAGTTCTCCCAATGCCACGACATCGGGTTGGTCGGCAGCCAGGGATTGCGCAGGAAGCCGGCGTTGTCCTTGAAGCTCACCTCCAGCATCATGTAGAGCGGGAAGAGCGAGATCAGGATGAAGAACAGGATGACGACATGCTTCGGCCAGTCGCGGCGCAGGGCGGAGGCGGGGGCGGACGGGGCGCTCATTTGTCGACGCGGACGTACCGGTTGTTCACGAAGGTGAGCACGAGGATAAAGGCGAACAGGATCAGGCCGATGGCGCAGGCATAGCCGAACTCGCCGTTGAAGAACGCGCGATTGTACATCCACAGGCCGGGCACCATGCCCCGGCCGCCCGGGCCGCCGTAGATGTCGAGCAACTCGAGCTGCAGGCCGTAGCCCCCCACCGTTCCGATGATCAGCAGGACGAGGTTGAGCCGCATCTGGGTGAGGATGAGCGGGAGCTCGATGTAGAGGAACTTCTTGAACGGCCCCACCCCGTCCAGCTCCGCGGCCTCGTAGATGTCCTGCCCGATGGACTGCAGCCCGGCGAGGAAGATGAGCACGCCGACCACGCCGATCCAGGGGAAGCCCCAGAGGAACAGGGACGGCAGGATCAGTCCCGGCTGGGAAAGCCAGGCGATCGGGGCATCGGCGAAGAACACCCCCCAGCCGAACAGGTGGTCGAGCGAGACCAGCACGCCCTTCATCCCCGTGACGTCGAGCAGGCGGTTGAGCACCCCCAGGCTCGGGTCGAAGAAGAACTTCCAGATGAAGAGCGTGACCAGGGCGGGCACGATCATCGGGATGACGAGCAGGACGCGATAGATGAATTGCCAGCGGTCGCTCTTCAGGCGGTGGATCAGCACCGCGAGCAGGATCGAGGGGATCATCTGAAACAGGTTGAAGACCACCAGGATGCTGACGGTGAGGAACGAGCCCATCAGCACCTTGTCCTGGAACGCGCGGGTGAAGTTATCCAGGCCGATCCAGTGCCGGGTGTCGCCGCCGGCCCACTCGTAGAAGCTGTGGTAGATTGCGCTGGCGGCCGGGAAGTAGACGAAGGCCATGACCATGGCCAGGGACGGCACGATGAAAAAATACAGTTTCCACTCGCGCAGGAGTTTTTGCCGGGAAAGCGGGGCGGCCATGGGCGAGGCCCGTTATCGCGCAACGGGCCCGGCGAGCGCAAGCCGGGAAGCGGGGAATTTTCGTCCGCCGGCGGACCAACGCACTTGTGAGGGCCGGAATGTTCGTCCACAGTCCGCTTGAATTCATGAAGTTCACCCTCAAAACCGCGGGCTTCGCCGTGCTCGCGGCCGCCTACGCGGTCTCGGCCCTGCTCGTCTTCCGCCATGTTTCCCGGGATTCCGAACCGGGCCGGGTGACGATCCGGATCGCCCAGTGGCAGCTCGAGAGCGGCGTGCGCGAGGCCGTGGACGCCATCATCCACCGCTACGAACAGGTCAATCCGCATGTTCACGTCATCCAGATCGCCGTGCCGGGCGGCCCCACCTACATGTCCTGGGTCCTCACCCAAATGGCGGGCGGCACCGCCCCCGACCTGATCGAGTATTACTGGACCGGTTCGGACATCGGGCGACATTTCCAGCCGATCGACGCCGAGGTGATGGAGCCCAACCCATACAATCGCGGCACTCCGCTGGAGGGCGTTCGCTGGCGCGATACCTTCGTCGATGGGATGACCGGCATGGATAACTTCAATCCGCAGCTGCACGGGTATTACGGGATCTCGATGAACACGAATGCCTCGCGGATCGTCTACAACCGCCCCCTGCTCAAGGCGATCACCGGCAGCGACGAGCCCCCGCGCACTTATCGCCAGTTTCTGGCCCTGGGCGACCGGATCCGCGCCTACGCCAAGGCCCGCCAGATCAATCTCGTGGCGCTCGCCAATTCGCGCGACACCTATGGGTACTTCGGCTGGATGATGGACGTGGAAATGACGCCCCGGCTGTCCGAGCGGATCGATTTCCAGCACCGGCTGAAGGTCGAGCCCGCCGATATCGGCCTGTCGTTTCTGCGCGGCGACTGGAGCTACGACACTCCCGAGGTCGTGGCCAGCCTGCAGGAGCTGAGGGAGTATGGCGAGATGTGCACCCCCGGCTTCTGGCAGCGGGAGCGCGACGCGGCGGTGACCGACTTCGTCACCGGCCATGCGGTCATGATCATCGCGCCGAGCTTTGAGGCCACCAATCTTCGGACGCTCTCCACCTTCGGCCTTGGCGTGTTCACCTTCCCCTACCCCGACCACGACGATCCGGTCTATGGCCGCTTCACCCACGGCCCGTTCAGCGACGGGCCCCTCCTGCCCGGCATGCCCTTCTATCTCAACCGGGAGACCCGGCATCGCGCCGAAGCGATCGACTTCCTGCGCTTCATGAGCAGCCAGGAGGGCAGCACCATCTTCACCAACGTCAGCAACTGGCCGCCGGCCACCAAGGGGGTGAAGCCGTCGGAATTCGCCTCCCATTTTGAATACAACCTCGACGGCTATTGCTGGTTCGCCAATTACCTCGTCCCCACCGTGGACGTGAACACGCAGATGTATATTCAGACCCACTTCGCCGCGCTCTGGAACACCAGCGGCAGCGTCGATGGGTTCCGCAACGAGATCCGCGGGGGCGTGGGCGACTCGATCCGGGACGACTTCCGGCACGATCTGGGTTACGATCTGGACAACTTCCGGGCCGCGGACGTGGCGGCGGTGGCACAGGTGGAACTGGCCCCGCCGGGCGGACGTCCCGGCGTGCTCCCGCTCGCGCCGATTATCAATGAAGCCAGGTGGTACCAGACCCGCGCCGTGCTGGCCGGACCGGCCGGCGACGCGCCCGAGCGGCCGGCGGAGCCCACCATCCTGTCCGATCGCCGCCGCGCCGCGGCCATCCCCGTTCGGCCGGGCGATCCCTCGCTCGCTGCCGGTTGGCAGGAGCTGGCCGGTTTTCACGCCGCGCGGGCCCTTCCCATTTTCGACCCGCAACTGGCAGCCGCCGAACCGGCGGTCGCGCGGGAGGCGCGCCTGGGCCATGCCGTCGCCATTCTCGACAAGCAGCCGGTCGCCCTGGCGCAAATCGAGGAGGCCCGGGGCATCCTCGCCGGACTGGCGGATGTTCCGGACGACGTGGGACTGGGAGCGCGGTTCTGCCTCGGGCGGATCGCCCAGCTGCACCTGCCGACCCCCGACCCAGAGGAGGCCGCCCGGCAGTATCGCCAGCTGATCGCCGGGCAGCGGGACAGCCTTTGGGCCCAAACGGCCCTATCCCGGCTGGCCATCCTGGAGATCTATGCGCTCGATTTATCGTCGCCGCCCGCGACCAGGATCGCGCGGGCTGAGGCCCTGCTCCCCGCCGCCGACACGCCCGATGCGGCCTGCGAGCTCCAACAGGTCATCGCCGACGCCATCTTCTTCTACCGCCTGCCGGCCGGGCTGGCGCTCTCGCACCTGCTGGCAGCAGAGCAGTCGGGCCGGCTCGACCGGGCCTCCCGGACGGAGGTCCTGGTGCAGATCGCGGAATTGTCCCGGCTGGCGGGAGAAAAAGCCCAGGCCGCGCGGTATTACAGCGCCTTCCTCCGCGAAAATCCGATCGATTTCCGCTGCTACATCGTCCGCGAGCGCCTGGCCGCCGTGGAAAAAAGCTAAAATAAGGGCCTCCAGACAAGGTGGAGCGGGTGGTCCCTCACACGCTGGATCGACGTGGCATGGGCTTCCAGCCCATGTCATCCCCGACACGGGCTGGAAGCCCGTGCCACGGCTGAGGAGCGTGTTGGGGACAACCCGCTCCACCTCACATCGCAATCAAGCTGAGCGGCAGCCGCAGCGGCTTGAAATGCCAGGCGGCGATATGCGTGGGCGAGGGCGCATCGACCGGATCGGCGAAGTTTTTCACGCCGACCATCTGGTCGCCGCTGATCACGTGCCAATCCCCGCCATAGTAATGGTGCGGTCCGAAATGGTTGAATGTGCTGGGTATCAGCTCGACCCGCAACCGGTGCTCGCCCGCCGCGATCGGTTGGGCCAGCGGCAAACGCCAGTCCGGGCCCCACGCCCAGCCGAGCGGCCGGCCGTCGAGGCTGGCCCTCAGGGCGTCGGCAGCCACTCCCCCGAACGACAGCGCGTTCGCCGGCTGATTGAACTTCACGGTCGCTTCGGCCACGACCGCCCGCGCGGAAAACGGCAGGCCGGCTGCGACGAGTTCCGCGCCCGGTGCAATCGTCTGGGGCGCCGCGACGAACGGACCGGCCGTGCGGATGGTGCCATGGGGGCCAGGCTCATAAGGACTCTGGCTGAGGACCGCGAATCCCCCCTCGAGCCAGACATAGGGCAGGCTCTTTTCGCGGACGCAGCGGAAGCGCAGGACGTGCTGACCGGCGGACAACGACGGCGGCAGAATGGCGACGGTCCCATCGCCGCCTTTTTCCAGGTTCAGCGGCTGGTCGTCGAGGAATCCGGCGAGAATGTCGTCCGCGAAATGCAAAACCAGGGCGCCGGCCTCACCGGCGGGGAATGACGTGGTGAATGTCCCCGAAAATACCCCGGGCTCCGACGCCTTGAATTCGAGCAGCCAGGAATTGAGCGGCTGCTCCTCCAGGCGCCACTCGAGGGCGGAAGGCCGTTGACCCGAAAGTAGCGCAGGCGTCCCGCCTGCAATCTCGACGACCGCAGGCGGGACGCCTGCGCTACTTTCCGATCGACGGCTTCCCGCCGGCGGCTCCGTCCGCCAACCCGCCGCCGGGCCCCGAATTTCCGCGCCCGCCGCCACGACCAGATGCGCGTATGACATCTGCCCGAGCCGCACCCGCCCATCCTCAAAACCGCCGTCGGTCTCGAGCGTGCGTTCGTCCGTGACGTCATAGGCGACGCCCGCCGCCTTCAATTCCTCGAGCTGGGCCAGGAAGGCGCGATTGATCCGGCCCGCCGGGGTGTCCGGGTAGGTCGTGGCCACGTGGGCGTTGGTCTGGATCAGCTCCCACGGCTCGTACTCCGCCATCAGGCCGCGGTAGGGGGCGACGACGAGCGTGTCGCAAACCGCGGGCGGCCGGGCGGCCAGCTCGCGTTTGACCCGTGCCAGCACCTCGGGAAACGCCTCCCGCCAGGTCAGATGCAGGGGCTCCGAGGGCGGCCAGTCCCGAATCGCCGCACTGTCGAGGCGGTACTGGCTGAGGTGAAACACGAAATCGGTGAGCCCATTGCGGCCCAGCCAGAGCAGGTAGCGCTCGAGGTCCTCCGGTGCGGCGCCCCACCCGGCGCCCCCGAAGCATTCGACCATGCAGCGACCGTCGCCAAACTGCCGGGCCACGGCGGACGCCTGGCGCGGGTAAAAGTCGATCGCCGGGAAGCGCTCGAGCGAGTCGATGCCGGGCATGCTGAACAGGCGGTAGATCCGATGACACGACCCGACCATCGGCAGTTGAAACAGCGGATGCTCCTCGCCCTTGACGTGGCCGATGAACTGCTTGCCCTGGGCGCGGCACCAGGCCAGGTAGGGGGCGAGGAAACCCTCGCCGAACAGATCGGTCACGAGTTCCCAGTAGTCGACGCGAAACTCCCGGTAACCCTCGCCGCGGGTGAAGATCAGGGGAAGCTTTCGCACGTAGTCGGCTCCGTATCTGCTTTGCAGCGCCGCCTGCAGGCACGGCGACCAGGGCGCGCCGGAGGTCTCCGGGATCGGGCCCTTGATCGTGCCGGACTCGGGCTCATCGGCGAAGAACGCCTCGACGTACGCGAAGGCCTCCGGCGCCAGGCCGGCGCGGTAGCGCTCATGGATCAGCCCGAGAAACTGGCGGCAGACCTCCGGATTGAGCGTGTCGATCCCTTCGACGATGCGCGGCACCATGTACCAGGTCTTTGCCTCCGAGGCGGCTTCGGACGTGGCATGGGCTTCCCGCCCATGTTCTCCCACAACACGGGCGGGAAGCCCGTGCCCCGATTCGGTTTGGAACGAACCGATGGCAACCGGATCCGGCCGATCGAACAGGTCGAGCCGCACGGCGGCGCTCTCGGGATAGCGCGCGAGCAGCTGGCCGTCGGCCGTCCCGCTGGGCCAGCCATTTTCGTCATAGAGCCAGAAGCGCAATCCGATCTCCTTGGCGTAGAGGATCGCCGCGGAGACCTCGGCGAGATAGGCCGGACTCATATAGGGCGGGATGCCCGGATAAAACCGCGGATGAAACACGACGCCGTCGAGGCCGGCCGCCTGGAAGGCGTCCATCTGCTCCCGCAGGCGGGCCGGCACGAGCGGGCCGTTGATTGACCAAAAGGTGTAAAACCGGGAAGGGATCATGAGTTAAAGTAGCGCAGGCGGCCCGCCTGCCGCCGTCAATGGAGAAGCGGCATTCAGCCGCTTCCCGCGTAGGGATGCGGCAGAATGCCGCGTCTACCTTCAAGGCGGCAACTCCGCCGGCCATTTCGAGCTGAGCGTTCCATCCGGATTCTGGATGATCTCCCTGAGCACCAGGTTTCCCCCGTAGCCCTCCTCGCGCGTGAACGCCGCGCCGATGCGCCGGTCGCCGGTGAAGGCCGCGGTCTTCATCACCATCAGGTCGGGGCCGCCGATCACGTCGGCCGCCGGCTTCTGCCACGGTCCGACCGGGTGGCGGGACATCCGATAAACGGTGAGCCCCTGGTTGCTGAAGAGCAGGTAGTGCCAGCCGTGCCACTCGAAGGCGTCCGGGCACTCCGGCTGCCCGGGCAGGCCCGGCACGATGAAGGGCGGCCGCTGCTCCCAGGTCAGCAGGTCGCGCGAGACGAGTTCGGCCAGGCAGCCGCCGCGTTCGCCCAGCGCCGGGTCCGCCAGCCCGGTCGTCAGCAGCATGTGAAAGAGGCCCGTCGCCGGGTCGCGGAACACCACCGGGTCCCGGCCGTCCTCCGGCCGGTAGGGCGCGGTCAGGAAAGTGAGCGGCGGATGCTTGATAAAGTGAATGCCATCCCGGCTGGTCGACGCGCAGATCGGCGAAGCCGACCGGTCCACCGTCCGGACCGCATAAAACGCATAATAGGTTCCGGCGTGGAAGAAGACCGACCCGGTGCACATCGATCCCTCGCTTTCGTCCGTCAGCGGCACCGCGGTCGGATGATCCTCCCAATGGACCAGGTCGGTGGTGGACAGGTGCGCCCACTCGTGTCCGCCGAGTCCCCACCGGCTCTGGTGCCGGCGCCGGTTGTGGAGGTAGAAGAGGTGAAACCGGCCGTCGTGGAAGAACGGCATGCAGTCGCCGACGTTCACGTTGAAGCCGCGCGGCCGCCAGTGCTGGCCGACCGGGCGCATGGGACCGAGGATCCGCCGTTCGCGATCGGCCAGGCCCGCCGCGCCCCCCGCAAGGTCGAGGATTTCCGCGTCGCTGAGCCCGCGGTCCCAGAGCGCGATCCATTCCGCGCCCCCGCCGATCCGCAAAGCTCCCTCCGGGGCCGGCAGCAAGCCGAGCGGCCACTCCTCGTCCACCCGCACGCCATCGGCGAACAGGTCGAGCTTGAGCGCGGCCAGCCGCAGCACCACGACCGCCCCCCGGCCCGGCTCCAGCGCCGACCGCGGCAGCTCCAGGCGCAGCGCCTCGTCCCGAAAGTCCATCGCGACCTCGGCCGTCAGCGCCGGCTCCGCGCCCGCCGGGCCGCCCGCCAGCCGCAGCACGCTCCGCCCGCTTTTCGCCGCCCAGCCGACGATCTCCTCGGCGGTCCGGGGATCACTGCCGGCCAAGCCCACGGCCAGGGTGACCGCGCGGCCCGCCACGGCGGGCGGTACGATCGGGGCCGGCTCGCCCGCCATCCACGCCACCGCCGCCCCGCGCGGAAGCACCCGGCGGCCGGAAGGGAAGGATTGCGGGGTCATTTCGGGCGGGAGGGTTAGGGATGGGCCAGCAGAAAGGTCGCCAGATCGCTGTCCAGCGTTTTCCATGTCACCCGGGCACCGATCATCCGGTAAACGGCGTGCACCAGCCGGTTTTGGTGGCGGACAAGATTGTGCAGCGGCACCAGCCGGTGGCCGAGGTCCAACTTGGCCCGGTAGCCGGTCTGCCCGCTTTGCAGTTCGCGCGCCCCGCGGGCATACGCGAAGTCCAGGGCCGCGTCGAAGAGGCGAAAGTAGAGGTACGTCGCGCCTGCGCGCCGGTAGTCGATCCCGATGAACTTGTTGATCACCCGGTCGCCGAGGCAAAAAACCAGCATGAAGGTGAGCAATGCGCCGGTCGCCGGGTCGCGCTGCAGGATGAACCGCGCCGGTTCCTCTCCAGCGACGGCCCGGAAAAACGGCGGCCCCAGCCGCTCGAACTTCGTCGCGCCTTTCTCGTAGGTCTGCCGGAACAGGCCGTGGATTTCCTCCAGCTCCCGGTCCGAAGGCCGCTCGACCACGGAGGTCTCCAGGGCGAGCCGCTCCCGCGAACGGCGCAGTTTTTTCAGGAAATTATGGCGCTGCATCGAGGACAGGCCGCGGAGATAGGCGCCCCGGTCCGGGGACGGCAGCGCCAGGACCGTCCCCGGGTAGCTGACGACCCCGAAAAACCCGGCGGCCCGGGCCGGCGCGTCCAGCGCGGCGGAAGCGGCCTCCGGGAAATCCTTGAATACGATCATCGGCGCCCCGAGCCGGCGGGCCTCCGCCCGCAGGGCCCGGATGAGCTCGGGGGCGACTTCCGCGAGGTTCACTCCCGGGAGCAGCCCAACGCTCCCCTCGTCCGAGCACGGCGAGCCAACGAAAAAAGTGCGCTGGCGGCCCGCCCGGGGGAACACCCGCGACAGGACGCGCAGCAGGAGGGCCACCGGGCGCGGGGCCACCAGGGCGATCGACACGTCGTGCACGAAGCACGGGACGATCCCGACGGTCTCGCCGCCGCGCCGGAGCACGCCATAACGGAAGGCAAACTGCTCCTCGAGCCCGCTGTGCTCAAGCGCGCGGTACCAGAATTGCCCTTCCAGCGGCGGGGGAAAGCACCTCCGCCAGAGGTCGGCGCCGACGTCCCGAAAGTCGGCGGCGAACTCGACCTGCACCCGCGATCCATCGCTCGGCATGTTCACAAGGTCACCAGGACCGCTCCCGCCACGATGAAGCCGACGCCAAGCCAGCGGATCCCGCCCACGGCCTCCCTGAGGAAGAGCCGGGACAGGATCGCCACGCCGACAAAGCAGAGGCTGCCGACCGGGAAGGCCACGCTCACCGGCAGGCGGTGGAGCGCAAGGGTGTAGAGGGCGATCTCCCCGACATACAGCAGGACCCCCAGGACCACCCAACGCGGGCGACCGGCCGACCCGACCTTCAGCGCCATCTGGCCGAGACTTTCCACCGCGATCGCGGCGAGCAGGAGGACCAGGCCCCGGGGATCGGTGGTCATGGCGTGACGACGGTCGTGCTGGGGGTTCGGCTGATCAGGAACACCCCGGTCAGGATCAGCCCGACCCCGCCCATCCGGCCCGCGGACAGGTGCTCGTGGAGGAGAAGGTGCGAAAGCGCCAGCACGGTGACATAGCTCAGGGCGGTGAACGGCTGCGCGAAACTCAGGTCGGCGCGCGCGAGCACCCGGAGCCAGTTGGCGAGCTGAGCCGCAAAGGCCATCATCGCCACCCAGAAATACGGGCTCGCCAGGGCGCCGCGCGCGGCCGCGCCGGCCGGGGCGTTGTCCGGGACGCCCCCAACCGCCCGTTTCCAGGTGATCTGGATGACCGTGTCCAGCGCGACGGCGAGGACCAGCCCGGCCAGGACGGGTCCGGGGAGCTTGGGCCGGGGCGGGTTCATGAGGCGGTCTTTCAGGGGCGGGTCTGCCGCGCAAGAAAATACTCCGTGCGAGATCGGCGGGGAGCAGCCATGCGAGCTTGGATCCATTTGAGATTCCCACCAAAATTTGCCATAGCCGGGACCGGGGTTTCGTGCTATTTTCGTTCAAACCAACACCCACCATGGTCTCGATCAAAAAGGAAACGTTCATCAAGGGCCTGCCGCACGGAATCCCGGCGGAGGCCGAAGACGCCCTCTGGGGGGACTCCGTCTTCCTCCGCCCCAAGGACCACAAGCGCTGGCTGGCTCATTTCATCAGCGTGGAATACGCCATGGCCCGCCTGCTCGCCGGCTGGATCCCCGGCTGCGGGTCGCTGGAGTGGAAGCTCCAGCTGCCCCGGCTGATGTGGGAGCACATGCAGCGGGCCCGCCGGCTGCGGGAGCGCCACGATGAGCTGTCCGCCACGAGCGCCCCCATCGCCCCGGCCGGGCCGGTGGCGGCATTTTTCGAGGGGATCGCGAAGGCCGATCACGGCCCCTCGTTTGTCACGGCCCTCCTGAGCCAGGTGATGCCCGCGCTGTCGCGCGCCTACGGCACCTACCTCGCCCGTTGCGACGAGATCTTCGACGCCCCGACCCTCTACGTCCTGCGGATCAACCAGCCGGAAGTGGACCGCGCGGTGGCGTGGGCCGGGACCTTCCTGGCCGCCAACCCCCTGCTGGCCGCCGACCCGGCCGCGAGCGGGGCGTATGCGCGCTACGTCGGGGAATACCTGAAGAACCTGGGCGGCCTGACGCCCGACGATTTCGAGACGCCGTTCACGGCGCCCGTGAACCCGGTCGCGGTTCCGGCCGGCCCGAATCCGGCGAAGCGCTCCCAGGATCCCCACCTCAACCTGGTCGCGGGCTTTCCCGCGACCAAGGAGGGCAATCCCACGAAGTTCACCCTGCGCGAGATCGTCTACCACAATGCCACCGAGTGGCAGGTGATCGACCCGATGTGCGAGGTGTTCTACGGCCTGCCGGGCATGCCGATGGACTTCTTCGTCGATTTTTCCCGGCACATCTGGGACGAGTGCCGGCATTCCATGATGGGTTTTCGCCGGCTGGCGGAGCTGGGCTACAAGGTCGGCGACTTCAACTGGTCCCATGGCATGGACCGGCTCACGGTGCTGGAGGACTACTTTGCCGGCCTGACCCTGGTGGGGGAGGCTTGCAGCTTCACGCGCAAGAAGGGCAGCATTCCGTACTTTCTGAAGGCGGGCGACGCCCGCAGCGCCATGCTGCCGGAAGTGGACTGCGCCGACGAGCAGCTGCACGTGACCTACGGCCACAAATGGGTGACGAAGATTTACGAGTGCGTCAAAGGCCGGAGCGACAGCCGGGAGGAGATCGCCCGCGACCGCCGCCGCACCTTCTTCAAATCCATGATCGCGTCGGGCGACCAGGGCGAGGCTCACCAGATGCTCGCCAAGCTCGATGAAACGGCCCGGGAAGAACTCGTGAACAGCTTTTCCGGCTTCTGCGGAACGATCGAGTTCAAGATGGACATGACGGTTTATTGAAAAAAAGTAGCGCAGGCGTCCCGCCTGCCGTCGTTGAGATT
>Ga0302279_10001209_pt1 | contig 37317 bp, 31 predicted proteins | sample III_Bog_N3_3_FD_194541 | JGI IMG/M metagenome (GOLD analysis project Ga0302279, IMG submission 194541) | Peat permafrost microbial communities from Stordalen Mire near Abisko, Sweden - III_Bog_N3_3 | ecosystem: Environmental > Terrestrial > Soil > Wetlands > Peat | place: Sweden: Abisko...
GGCAGCTCTCGCATGACTGCGTTGGCCTCCTTTAGCGTATAGACCCGATACGCTGCAGTCGGCCGCCTTGTCCTGCTCGGCTGGCGCTCCCTGTAAATAACCAACTTATTTATGGACGATGCCTTAGACCCGCTCGAACACCGTGGCGATGCCCTGCCCCAGGCCAATGCAAAGGGTGGCCACGCCGGTCGCCAGGTTCCCGGCGTGCATCTGGTGCAGCAGGGTGGTGGTGATGCGGGCCCCGGAGCAGCCCAGGGGATGGCCCAGGGCGATGGCGCCGCCGTTGCGGTTGACCCGCGTGTCCGGGGCGTCCAGCTGCTCCAGCAGCCCCAGCTCCCGGAGCACCGGCAGGGACTGGGCGGCGAAGGCCTCGTTCAGCTCCCACAGTTCGATGTCCTCGACCTGCATGCCGGCCCGGGCCAGCGCCTTGCGCACGGCCGGCACCGGCCCCCAGCCCATGATGGCGGGATCCACCCCGGCCGTGGCCATGGCCCGGATCCGGGCCATGGGGGTCAGCCCCAGTTCCCGGGCCCGGTCCCCGGCCATGACCAGCAACGCCGACGCCCCGTCGGACACCGCCGAGGCGTTGCCGGCGGTGATGGTGCCGGCCGCGGGGTCGAAGGCCGGCTTGAGCGCGGCCAGGGCCTCCAGGCTGGTGTCGCCCCGGATCACCTCGTCGCCATCACACAGCACCGAGCAGCCGTTGGCATCATGCCCCTCCACCGGCACCAGCTCGGCCTTGAACCGGCCCGCCTCCCTGGCCTCCCAGGCCTTCCGGTGGGAGCGCAGGGCGAACCGGTCCTGGGCGTCCCGGTCCACGTGGTGCATCCGGGCCAGCAGCTCCGCGGTGAGCCCCATCGCGCCCGAAGCCTTGGCCACCCGCTTGCCCATGGCCGGGTTCGGGTCCACCCCGTGGCTCATGGGCAGATGGCCCATGTGCTCCACCCCGCCCACCACGAACACCTGGCCCTGGCCGGCCATGATCGCCGTGGCCGCGATGTGCAGGGCGCTCATGGAGGAGCCGCACAACCGGTTGATGGTCTGGGCGCTGACCGTGGCCGGAAGGCCGGCCAGCAGCGCGGCGAAGCGGGCGACGTTGAACCCCTGCTCCAGGGTCTGCTGCGCGCAGCCCCAGACCACGTCCTCGATCCCGGCCGGGTCCACCTGGGGGTTGCGCCGGAGCAGGGCGGCGATCACCGCCGCCGACAGGGTCTCGGCCCGCACCTGCCGGAACACCCCGCCCTTGGACCGCCCCATGGGGGTGCGCACCGCGTCGATGATGACGGCCTCCTGCAGAACCGATGGCTGCATGGATCACCTGCCTTTCATGGAAGGGGGAACTGCCTGCTCGCTGTCCTCACGCTGTTCCGCCTTGGCTTCCGCCTCCGGGTGGAAGGTCGCGCCGGCATCGGCCATCTGGCGCATCCGGGCCGTGGGCTGGTACAGCGGTCCCAGGGCCTCGTGCCGGGCCGCGGTCCGGCACAGGGCCGCCAGCCCCACGCTGTCGGCGTAGGCCAGGGCGCCGCCCCGGAACGCCGGGAAGCCCAGCCCGTAGACCAGGGCCAGATCCAGCTCCGCCGGCGACGCGACGATGCCTTCCTCCAGGCACCGGGCCGCCTCGATGATCATGGGCAGCAGCATCCGGTCCAGGAGATCCACCTCGGCCACCGGGGCGGCCCGGGGCGGCTCCGGCTCGATCACCGGGGCCAGGGATTCGGGGCGCCCCGCGGCCGTCCAGGCCGCAGGCGATGCCGCCGCCGGCTCCGCCAGGGCCGCCAGCAGCGCCACCGGCTCCGGATCGACGGCCTTGCGCGGCACCCCGCCCGGGTCGGGGGGGTAGCGGTAGAAGCCCAGGCCGTTCTTCTGGCCCAGCCGCCCGCGCTCGACCAGGAGCTCGATGGCGGTGGGACCGGCGTGGCCCATGCGGTCCGGATAGGCCCGGGCCATCACCCCGGAAGCGTGCCGGGCCGTGTCCAGCCCCACCACGTCCAGCAGCCAGGCCGGCCCCATGGGCCAGCCGAAGGCCTCCATGACCCGGTCTAGGCGCCGGAAGTCCACCCCGTCGGCCACCAGCCGGAGAAAGCCGGCGAAGTACGGGAACAGGATCCGGTTCACCAGGAAGCCGGGGCAGTCCCGGACCACGACCGGGGTCTTGCCCAGGGCCAGGGCGTAGGCCACCGTGGTGGCCACCGCGTGTTCGCTGGAACGTTCGCCGCGGATGACCTCAACCAGGGGCATGCGGTGGACCGGGTTGAAGAAGTGCATGCCGCAGAAACGTTCCGGCAACCGAAGGGCGCTGGCCAGGCCGGTGATGGAAAGGGTGGAGGTGTTGCTGGCCAGGACGGTATCGGCGCCCACCCGGTCTTCCAGCTCGGCCAGCACCCGGCGCTTCACCGCCACGTCCTCCACCACCGCCTCCACCGCCAGATCCACGGCCTCCAGCTCGCCATAGCCCAGGGCCGGACGGATCCGGGCCAGCACCGCCGCCATGGCCGCCGGCGTGAGCCGGCCCCGCTCCACCCGCCGCAGCAGGCGCCGGCCCGCCTCCTCCAGGCCCAGGGCCAGGGCCGGTTCGGCCACGTCCTTCAGGACGCAGGAAATGCCCTTGAGCGCCGACTGGCAGGCGATGCCGCCGCCCATGATGCCGGCCCCCAGCACGGCCACGGCGCGGACCGGGCCGGCGCCCCGGGCCATCCGCCGGGCCTTCCGGGCCACCGCGTGGTCGGCCAGGAAGATCCCCACCAGCTGGGCCGCGGTGGGCGTGCGGGCGATCCGGGCGAAACCGGCCGCCTCGATGGCCAGCGCCGCGTCCCGCTCCAGGGCCGCGCCCCGGCGCATGACCTCGATGGCCGCCAGCGGCGCCGGGTAGTGCGGGCCGGCCTTGGCCGCCACGAAGGCCTTGGCGCTTTCGAACACCATCGTCGCCTCGACCGGTCTCAGCAGCAGCGGCCCGGTCTTCTCCAGCCGCCGGGCCTGCCAGTCCCGCCGTCCGGCCATGGCCTGGCCCAGCAGGTCCATCGCCGCGGCCCGCACCTGGCCGGGGGCCACCACCGCGTCCACGATCCCCGCCTGCAGCGCCTCCCGGGCCGGATACTGGGTGCCGCTGGCGATCCATTCTATGGCCGTGTCGGCCCCGGCCAGGCGCGACAGCCGCACCGTGCCGCCCCAGCCGGGGAAGATCCCCAGCTTGGTCTCGGGCACCCCCACCCGGGTGTCCTCGGCCAGCACCCGGTAGCTGGCCGCCAGGGCGAACTCCAGCCCGCCGCCGAAGGCATAGCCGTTGATGGCCGCCACCGTGGGGAACGGGAAGTCCTCCAGGGCGCACAGCATCCGGTCCACCGCCAGGAGCCGCGCGGCCAGCTGGTCCTCGGGCTCCCGGAACCAGGTGCGGAACTCGGTGACATCGGCGCCCACCACGAAGCAGTCCTTGGCGCTGGTGATCAGCAGGCCGCGCACCTCCGGCGCCGCGCCAAGCAGCTCCAGGGCCTGGCCCAGTTCCTCCAGGGTGGCCCGGTTGAACTTGTTGACGGAATCCCCCTGCAGGTCCAGCTGCAGTTCGGCGACGCAGCCACCGGGCAGATCGTCCAGCAGGACGCAGCGCAGGGTCCTGCCTTCGAAACGCAGGGGGGACATGGCGGGCTTGGATGGCGTGGATGGCGTGGATGGCGTGGCGGGCATGGGTCGGCGCTCCGGTGGCCCCGGACCGCACCCGGTCCAGGCCAGGGCAGACCCTAGCACGGATGGAAAAAACAGGGGTAGGACAAATTCAGACGCGTGATCCTACAGGTTGCCCTTGAGCCCGATCGCCTGCGCCACCTCGCGCATGCCCTCGATGGTGCTGCCGGTCAGGGCCGCCACCTCCACGCCGAGCATGGCCGCGCCCTTCTCGATCACGCCCCGGTCCACCCCGGCGGCGAAGCCGCGGTCCTTCCACTTCTTGAGCACCGATTTCACCGGCAGGTCCAGCACGCTCCGGCTGGGCCGCACCAGGGCCGCGGCGGTCACCAGGCCGGCGAGCTCGTCCACGGCGAACAGGGTCTTTTCCATGCGGCTCAGCGGCTCCACATCCGAGCAGATGCCCCAGCCGTGGGACACCACCGCCCGCACGCAGACCTCCGGCCAGCCGTGCTGGTCCAGGATTTCCCGGGCCTTGACGCAGTGCTGGTCGGGAAAGCGCTCGTAGTCGATGTCGTGGGCCATGCCCACCAGCCCCCAGAGATCCTCGTCCTCCCCCGCGGCCCGGGCCAGGTGGCGCATCACCCCCTCCACCGCCAGGGCATGGCGCTGCAGGCTGTCGCTGGGCACGTACTCCACCAGGAGCTGCCAGGCTTCGGCGCGGGTGGGTTGCTGGGTCATGGGGCCTCCCTTCCTTGGCTGTTTAATTCATCTATTGAATCTAATCCATCATAGCGCCGCCGAGGGTGGAGCGGTCCGACGATCCCGGCCGCGGCCCGGGCCAGAGCCCAGGCGGGTCATGCTTGACGAGAATAGGTCTCATTCCCATATTTCATTCTTGACCGCCGCCCCGGGAACCCATATTAATCCTGCGGACCCAGCAGCCAGTGCCCCGGATGTGGAGACCTGCACCCCGCTTCGCCCTGGCCGCCCTGCCGTCAGGCTCAGGGTCCGCGCCCCGGCCCCAGGCCCCCGGTGGCGGCCAGGTCCGGGCGCAGCCCCCCCCATGCCCCGCAAAAGCCTTCCCAGGAGCCCCATGGCCACGAACACGCCCACCCAGACCCGGTCTACCGACCGGCCCCTCCCCTCCGCGCTGGAGGGGGACTTCGCCGCCGGCCAACGCACCCTGCCGGTCATCGTCCAGGGCCCGGACTTCGCCCGCGGCCAGCGCAGCCGGCCCGCCGCTCCAACCCAGGCCGATTTTGCCACCGGCCAGCGCACCCTGCGGTTCACCCAGGAGGGTCCCGATTTCGCCCGCGGCCAGCGCACCCTGCCGGTCGCCGGCGCGCCGGCGGGGCGCAGCGCGGCGTAGAAGGCTCCGGTCCCTACCTTTCGCCCCGGCCCGTTCTGTTGGATCGCTGATCGCGATCCAACAGAACGGATGGCTTTGCCGGAGGGCAACCTGCATTTGTGTATCCACCTCCGGAGTTTCGGCTCAACTGGATTTTCCGGAGGGTTGAAATTCATTGCTTTCCGGGACCACTCGCCCTTTGCACGGCATCAACTTGGTCCGCAAAAATCTTTCGACTGGGAGTGGAACACAGTCCTCCCTCTGCGGCAACCCTCCGTTGTCTCTTAACGCGCATGCGTTCAGAGACAACGACCAGGGAGAAAGAGAGGGACCCGGACCCTTCCCTCTACAGCTCCAGCGTCAGCGCCTCGGCGGTGTGGGCCCGCACCCCGAACACCGCGTGGATCAGCTCCGGGGTGAGCACCTGCTCCGGCGGACCGAACCCCACCAGGCCGCCCCGGTCCAGCACCAGCACCCGGTCGAAGCACAGGGCCGAGCGCAGATCGTGCAGGCTCACCAGCAGGGTGCTGCCCTGGCTGGCGAGCCGCTTGGCCAGATGCAATACCTCCAGGGCATGGCGCACGTCCAGGCTGGCGGTGGGTTCGTCCCACAGCTGCAGCGGCGCGCCGGTGGCCAGGGCCCGGGCCAGGAACACCCGCCGGCGCTCGCCGCCGCTCAACTGGGTGATGGGCCGGTCCCGCAGCTCGGCCAGATCCAGGGTGGCCAGGGCGGTCTCCACCCCCTGGCCGTCGTCGCCCCAGGCGTGGCGGCCCTGGGCCACCACCTCCCGGACCGGAAAGGCGAACTCCGCGTGGCTTTCCTGCCCCACCCAGGCGAGCGTACGGCCTCGCTCCAGGAAGGGGATCCGAGCCAGGTCCCGGTCGCCCCAGCGGATCCGGCCCTGGGCCGGCAGCAGGCCGGCCAGCACCTGCAGCAGGGTGGACTTGCCGGCCCCGTTGGGCCCCACCACCGCCACCATCAGCCCGGCCTCCAGGTGCAGGGACACCTCCCGCAGCCGCCGGCCCAGGGTCAGCCCCTCGGCCCTCAGCACGGGTTCCGCCGCAGCAGCCAGAGCAGGAAGGGGCCTCCCACCAGGGCGGTCATCACCCCCAGGCGCAAGCCCCCGGGCAGGAACCGGGTGGGCAGATCGCACAGCAGCACCAGGGACGCGCCTCCCAGCATGGACAGGGGCAGCAGCCGGCGGTGGTCCGGACCGAAGGCCAGGCGCAGCAGATGCGGCACCACCAGCCCGACGAAGCCCACGACCCCGCCCACCGCGGTGGCCAGGGCGGTGAGCACGGTGGACAGGGCGATGAGCTGCCAGCGCAGGCGCTTCACGTCCACCCCCAGGCTCTGGGCCGAGGGCTCGCCCAGGCTGAGCAGGTTCATGGGCCGTCCCAGCGGCAGCATCAGCAGGCAGCCCACCAGGATGGCCGGCAGGCCCACCCACACGTGCTCCCAGGTGCGGTTTTCGATGCCGCCCATGAGCCAGAACAGGATCTGCCCGCTCACCTGGAACTGGCCGGCCGACAGGGCCAGCAGGAAACTGGTGCCGGCGCCGAAGATGGCGTTCAGGGCCACCCCGCTGAGCAGCAGATGCTCGGGGCTGGCGCCCCGGCGGGCCAGCATCAGCACCGCCCCGGTGGCCAGGAAGGCGCCGACGATGGCCGCGACCGGCACCGTCCACAGGCTGGCGGCGGCGCCGCCCAGGGCCAGGGCCGCCACCGCCCCCAGGGCACCGCCGGCGCTGACGCCCAGCAGTCCGGGGCTGGCCAGGGCGTTGCGGAAGAAGGCCTGCATGGCCACGCCCGAGGCGGCCAGCCCGGCACCCACGGCCACCCCCACCAGGGTGCGGGGCAGGCGGATGTCCCACACCACCGTGCGGGCCAGTTCGTCGCCCCGGCCGAGCAGGGCCCGGCCCACCGCCCCGGGCGTCAGGTAGGCGTCGCCCAGGGCCAGGGAGGCCAGCACCGCCACCAGCAGCAGCAGGCTCAGCGCGGCGGTGGCGCCCAGCGTATCCAGGGTGTCCAGCCCGCGGGCCCTCACCGGAACGCCTCGGGATGCAGGGCCCGGGCCAGGGCTTCATAGGCGTCCAGCCGGGCCTGGCTGGTGGCGGCCATGAGCGCGCCGGGCAGCACCACCACCCGCCCCTGGCGAAAGGCGGTCATGAACTTGTAGGGCGCCAGATCCCGGAGCTTGGCCTGCATATCCAGCCCCGGCTCGCCGGGCGCCACCAGCACGTCCACCTTCCAGGTCAGCACCTGCTCGTTGGGGGTCGGCGCGTGGCCCTTCAGGCCCGCCTCCGCCGCCACGTTCACCGCGCCGGCGTGCTCGCAGAGATCCTGGAAGGTGGTGCCGAGCCCGGCGGTGAAGGGATAGAAGCCCACCGCCAGGACCCGCACCGGGCGGCAGCCCTTGAGGCGGGCGTCCAGGGCCTGGACCCGGGCCTGCCAGGCCTGGATCAGGCTTTCGGCCCGGGCCTCCCGGCCCAGCGCCCGCCCGATCCGCCGGGCGTTGCCGTAGAGCGCCTCCAGGCTGTCGAAGTGGTCCACCTGCAGCACCGGCACCCGGGCGCGGCGCAGCAGGGCCACGGTCTCGGCCTGGGTGTACGAGGCCACCAGCACCAGGTCCGGCCGGAAGCGCAGGATATCCTCGGCCTCGCCGTTGCGCAGGCAGGGCTGCTGGGCGGCCTCGGCGGCCAGGGGGCTGTAGCGGGCATCCCGGGCCAGGGCGCTCAGGGCGGCGATCTGGCCCGGGGCGGCGATGGCCAGCAGCAGATCATCGGTGCCGACCGTCTGGCTCACCACCCGTGCCGGCCCTCCCGCCCCCAACAAGCCGGGCAGGGCGAACAGGAGGACCAGCAGGAGCCTTCTCATCTAGAAACGGTAACGCACCTCGGCGGTCACCGTGGGCGGTTGCGCCGGGTAGCCGTAGATTTGCGAGGCGTCGTTCTGGAAATCCCGGGTGCCGGCCAGCCACTGGGCCAGGGAGGTCTTGGGCTGCATCAGGTTCTCTCCGCGCAGGGTGAACGCCAGATCTTTGCGTGCGTTCCACACCGCCGAAAGGGCCAGGTCATTGTAGTGCTGGCGGAATCCCCCGGGCACCCCGTACAGGTAGCGGGGCCCGATCCAGGACCAGCGGCCCTCCAGCCGGAAGTCGCCCAGCACCCGGTAGCCGTTGGCGCCCAGGGTCTGGAACGGACTGTTGACGATGCTGCCGGCGCTGCTCAACTGCTGGTCCGGAGCGGCCTGGAGATCCCGCACCTCCTGGTTCCGGTAGAAGCCGTCCATGCCCCAGACCTTGGTCTCGTAGCCGGCCTTGAACTCCGCCGACTGGATGCGCACGTGGCCGCTGTTCAGGTAGCCGTCCTGATTTTCGGAGTCCCAGTGGATCAGGTTGGAGAACAGCGTCCTGGAAAGCACCAGGCTGGATTTCCAGGGCCCGTCGCCGTAGCTCAGACCCACCTGGGCGGTGCGGCTTTTCTCGTTGTTCAGCGCCACCCCGTTGCCGTTGGTGGCGTTGAACAGCGCATCGTACAGAAGTGGGGCGCTGAAGCCGGTGCCAGCGTTGGCGAAAGCCCGAAGGCCGCCCGCCAGGATCCAGTTCAGGCCCAGCTTGACCGTGGTCTGGGTGAGACTGGCGTCGGGGGCCTGGGGCACGCTCTGGTCGTCCCGCTCGGTGCGCAGGGAGGCCACCCCGCGCAGGTTGGGCAACAGCTCCCGGGTCCCTTCCGCGTACACCGCCAGGTGCTTGGCGGTGGCCGTGAACTGTTGACTCTCGTCATAGGCGTTGGGACTGGTCGCGTTTTCATCGGACCCGTCCAAACCCAGCATCAGCGAGCCGGCCGAGGACGGCTCCCAGGTGATATGGCCGGTTGCCTGGTTGCGCCGGCTGTTGTAGGGATCGGATGGCAGGTAGGTGACCCAATTGGGTTCGATGCGGTCCTGCAGCACCTGGCCCAGGGTCAGTTCGCCGGACAGCACCGGGGAGAACTGGGTGCGCACCGTGCCGCTGAGGATCTGGCTGTGGTTGAAATCCTGCTGGAAAGCCACGTAGCTGGGGTATGCGCCGGTGGTGGAGCGGGGCGGGGTGACGGAGTTGATGGGCATGGCCAGGCCCGTGTAGGTGTTGTAGTAGTTCATCGTGACCAGCGTGTCCTCGCCCAGCTGGTAACCCAGGCCCAGGAAGGCGCCGGCGCTGCGGTACGGGTTGGACGGATCCAGCACCTGGTCTTCCTTCTGGGCGGTGAACGCCATGCGGATCCAGCCCTTGTCCCAGCCGTAGGCCGCTCCCAGGCCGCCCCGGACGATGCCTTCATTCCCGGCCCCGGCCCGGACTTCGCCGGAAAACCCCGCGGGCGCGCTGCCGGCGGTGAACAGGGCGACCGAGCCGCCCATGGCGTCCGAGCCGAACCGGGTGGAGCAGGGGCCGGTCTGGATCTCGACCCGGTCGATGCCGGCCAGGGCGATGACGCTGGCGTTCACCCCGCCTAGGCTGTTGGCGTCCTCCAGACGCAGGCCGTCCAGGGTGACCACCGTGTCCTGGGGCCGGGCCCCGCCCAGGGAGATGGAGGTGGCCATGCCCACCCCGCCGTTGGTAAACACCTGGCCCGGCAGTTGCTGCTGGAGCAGGCCGCCCAGATTCACCGCGCCGCTCTGGTCGATGGCTGACTTGTCCACCACCTGGACCCGGTTGGGGGTCTGGGCCAGCTCCACCGGCAGCGCCTCCGCCGTGACCGTGACACTGGCCGAGGCTTCGGACTGGGGCCGCGGCGCGTCCACCTCCACCGTGCCGGCGGCGCCCCACAGGCTGGCCCCCAGGGCCAAAAAGAAAGTGATCCGGGCTGTACCCATGACATGCTCCGCGCATGAGGCCGGAGGACGAAGCGGCCAGGCCCGGAGAAGGCCGACCCGCCCTGCCCCCACGGCAGGTTTGGGACATGCAGGACCGGTCTCCGGGCTCGCACACGACAGGCCCCTTGCGGCGCCCCCGGCGCCTTCCCGGGGATAGCCCCAGTGGCGCCAGTCAAGTCTCCCGGGCCCGTCGGGCCAGGGGTGCATACCGTTGCGGGGCAGCGCAGGAGTCTCACCTGCTTCCCGAACATCCTACACAATGTGGATTACATGATCCCAGAGGTGGTCTGGGAGGGCAAGGCGCGGTTGTGAAAGCACAGCACGCCCCGCTGCTCCTGGTAGATTTCCAGCTTGGTCAGGCCGAACGGCTGCCAGGCCAAATCCAGGGCCCGGTCCAGGGGCAGGCCCAGGTAGTGGGCCACGATGGCCCGCAGGATCCCGCCGTGGGCCAGGACCAGGGTCACCAGGTCCGGCCGCCAGGTGCCCTGGATGGCGGCCCGGGCCCGATCGGCGCACTGGAAGAAGGATTCGCCCCCGCCGGGCGGACGGCTGCGCACCGGATCCTTGAAGAACGCCTCGGCCCCCTGGATCTCCGCCCATGGCACCCCGTCCCAGGCGCCGAAGTGCTGCTCGGCCAGGTCCGGCAGCACCCGGCAGTCCAGGCCCAGATCCCGGGCGTGGTCCCGGGCCCGGCCCAGGTTGGAGGTGAGCACCCGGTCGGCGCCCAGGGCCAGCAGCTCGGCCTTGACCCGCGGCCACAGGGCCTGCCCGGCCCCGGTGACCGGCAGGTCCAGGCGACCCAGGGGGGCCCCCTTCAGGACGGCCTCGGTGGGCCCGTGACGGAGCAGGTAGAGGGTGGTCATCGGGCCATCAGGACCAGCAGCACGGCGGCTTCCACCAGCTGATTGCCCGCCCCCAGCAGATCCCCGGTCTGCCCGCCCATGCGGTGCTTCAGGTAGACCACCCACAGCAGCACCGCGGCCCCGGCCGCCAGGGCCGGCTGCCACAGATCCCGAAAGCCCAGCCACCAGGCGACCCCGTTGAGCAGCCCCACCAGCAGGGTGGACATGACCAGCGGCAGCCGGCCGGCCCCCTTGGCAGACTGGTGGACCGCCGCGGCCATGCCCTGGGAGGCCGGCGGCAGGGCGGTGAGCAGCACGGCCACCGACCAGCGACCCCAGACCATGGCCAGGGGCAGGGCCAGCAGCGCCCGGCGGTCCAGGGCCACCAGGGCCGCCCAGCGGAAGCTCAGCTGGACCCAGAGGGCCATGGCGCCGTAGGCGCCGATCCGGCTGTCGTGCATGATCTCCACCACCCGCTCCCGGGTCCAGCCCCCGCCCAGGCCATCGGCGGCGTCGGTGGCGCCGTCCTCGTGGAACCCGCCGGTGAGCAGCAGGCCGAAGGCCACCGCCAGCACCGCGGCCACCGGCGCCGGCCACCAGCGCTGGCCCAGCCGGAAGGCGCCGGCGGTGACCAGGCCCACCAGGGCGCCCACCAGGGGGAACCAGCCCACGGCCCGGCCCAGATCCTCGTTCCGGGTTTCCGGACCGGGGATGGGCAGCCGGGTGAGAAAACGCAGGGCCGCGAGCAGACTCATGAACGGACGCCAGGCCATGGCGTCAGGACCGCTCGGCCCGGTTCACCCCGGCGTCGCCGAAGGTGGCCATTTCGCGCATCATCGCGCAGGCGCTGCGCAGGATCGGCACCGCCAGGGCGGCCCCGGTGCCCTCGCCCAGGCGCAGGCCCAGGTCCAGGACCGGCTCCAGTCCCAGGGCGGCCAGCAGTTCGCCGGCGCCGGGTTCGGCCGAGCGGTGGGACCACACCAGGTAGTCGCGCAGCCGCGGCTCCAGGGCCAGGGCCACCATGGCCGCGCCGCCGGCGATGTAGCCGTCCACGATCACCGCCCAGCCCCGGGCGGCCCCGGCCAGCATGGCCCCGGCCATGGCCCCGAACTCGGTGCCGCCCACGGCGGCCAGCACCCCGATGGGGTCCCCGGGGTCCGGCCGGTTGCACTCCAGGGCGGTCCGGATCACCGCCAGCTTGTGCTCCAGGGTGCTGCCGTAGACCCCGCTGCCGGGGCCCACGGAACGGGCCGGATCCAGGCCGGTGAACACGCTCACCAGCAGCGCGGCGATGGCCGAATTGGCGATGCCCATCTCGCCCAGGCCGAGCAGGGCGAACGGCAGATCGGGCAGACTGGCCACCTCGTCGATCCCCGCCTGCAGGGAGGCCTCGGCCTGGGCGCGGGTCATGGCCGGCCCGACGCTGCAGTCGGCGGTGCCGCGCATGACATTGCGCTGGATGATCGCCGGGTAGGTGCAAGGCACAGCGACGCCCACATCGATGGTCCGGTGCTGGATGCGGTTGGTCCGGCACAGCACCGAGACCCCCGCGCCCCCAGCGGCGATGTTGGCCGCCATCTGCAGGGTCACGGAGACGGGGAAGGCGGAGACGCCCTGGGCGGCGATGCCGTGGTCCCCGGCGAAGGTGAGGATGAAGGCCTCGGGGTCGGCCGGCCGGAACTGGCCGCTGATCCAGGCCATCTGCAGGCCGAGGGCTTCCAGGCGGCCCAGGCTGCCCTGGGGCTTGGTGAGGTTGTCCAGATGGGCCTGGATCCGGGGTTTCCGGGCTGGATCCAGCACGGGCAGGGTCGGCAATCGCATGTCAGGCTCCTTCTCGCTCCCACGGCGAGGGAATGGCCCAGGGCTGGTGTCCGGACTCGCACGCGACAGATGCCGGAACCGGCACCCCCTTCTCCTTCCCGAGGCAGCGCCTCAGTGGGTCCGGCTGGGTCTCCCGGCGGCCATGGCGGCCTTCGGGGTGCTTACCGTTGCGGGGCAGCGCAGGCTTGGAACCTGCTTCCCAGTCTCCGGGGCTATGTAGGGTCCCAGGGTTCCACCACCCGGCCCGGGTGGCAAGCCATTCGGCGGAGACCGGGGACCGGTCCCCGCATCCATGGCCCGGGGCGGAAAAATCCGGCCATACTGTTGGCATGGCTCTTCGCTCCGCCCCCCAGGCTTCCCCCAAACTGCTGGCCCTCCAGCGCGACTTCCAGCAGATCGCCTCCATGGCTGGCTATCTGAACAGCGCGCTCGACCTGCCCCAGCTCAGGCTGTTCTTCACCCTGTATGGCCGGGTGCTGGTGGCGGACCCGGCCGAGGGCCTGGCCCTGACCCCGCGCCTGCAGGCCTGGGCCGAGCGGCTCGGCACCAGCCTGCGGGAGGACAGTTCCTCGGCGATCATGCCGCCGCAGATCACCCTGCCCCCGCCCCAGCCGCTGCCCAACGGGCAGGGCCACGCGCTGGTGGCCACCATCAGCTTCTCCACCAAGGTGACCGACAACAGCTACCAGCGGGTGCGCGGGGCCGTGCTGGCCGCCTACCAGGCCGCAGTCGCCCTGCGCGACAAGGGAGTCTTCGGGGACGGGCCCGCCCAGGCCGAGGACCAGGCAGACCTACATACCGGGAACGAGCCCGACGCCTGAGTCCGGCATCAGATAAACCTCCAGCCGGAGATGACCCCGGGATCCGCGGCCGCCATACCTGGCGCTACCATATGACCGGCCGCTCCGCCTCGGGCTGCTTCATGGGTTCACCGTCCTTGATGCCAAAGGCTTCATGGAATTCCGGCAGGTTGGCCAGGGGGCCGTTGACCCGGTACTTCGCCGGCGCATGGGCATCGGTCAGGAGCGCTTCCCGCAGGGCCTGCTCCCGGATCTTCTGGCGCCAGGTCTCGGCGTAGCCCAGAAAGAAGCGCTGCTCCGGCGTGAAGCCGTCGATGTCGGTGGCATGTCCGGCCGCCCGGACCTTCTGGAAGGCATCGTAGGCGATCTTCAGCCCGCCCAGATCGGCGATGTTCTCGCCCAGGGTGGCCCGGCCATGGACGTGCAGGCTCGGCAGGGGCTCGAAGCGGTCAAACTGCTTCACCATCAGCTCGGCCCGGGTGGCGAAGGCGGCGGCGTCCCCGGCGGTCCACCAGTCCACCAGATTGCCCTGCCCGTCGTACTGGCGGCCTTCGTCGTCGAAGGCGTGGGTCATCTCGTGGCCGATGGTGGCACCGATGTTGCCGTAGTTCACCGCGTCGTCCGCCTCGGGATCGAAGAAGGGCGGCTGCAGGATGCCGGCGGGGAACACGATCTCGTTCAGGCTGGGGTTGTAGTAGGCGTTGTTGGTGATGGCCGACATCTCCCATTCACCCCGGTCCACCGGCCGGCCCAGCTTGGCCAGGTTCCGGTCGAAGTCCCAGGTCCGGGCGGCCAGGACATTGGCCAGATGGCAGCGGCGGTCCACGGGCAGGGTCGCGTAATCCTGGGGGCGGTCGGGGTAGCCGATCTTCACGGCCAGGGCGTCCAGCTTGGCCAGCGCCCGCTCCCGGGTGGGCCCGCTCATCCAGGGCAGCTGGCGGATCCGTCGCGCCAGGGCGGCGCGCAGGTTGTCCACCATGGCCAGCACCCGGGCCTTGGCCTCGGGCGGGAAGGCCCGCTCCACGTAGAGCTGGCCCAGCAGCTCCGGCATGGCCTCGTCGGTGGCCAGGAGCATGCGCCGCCATCGCGGCAGGGGTGCCTGGGCCCCCTGGAGGATCCGGCCATAGAAGTCGAAGCTGGCCTGGTCGAAGCTGGAGCTCAGATCGGCGGCAGTGTCCCGGATCAGCCACCAGCGCAGGTAGGTTCGCCAGGCGTCCAGGGGCAGGGCGGCGGCCATGCGCCCCAGTTCTTTCATGAAACCGGGCTGGCGGACCAGGACCGCTTCCCCGGGGCCCAGCCCGAGGCTGCGGAAATACCCGGCCCAGTCCAGCCCCGGGGCCGAGGCGGCCAGTTCCCGCTGGGTCATGCGGTGGTAGCTGGCCCGGGGATCCCGCCTGGCCACCCGGTCCATGCTGGCCCCGGCCAGCCGGGTTTCCAGAACCAGGACCGTGGTGGCGTGCCGGCGGGCCAAGGCCGGGGACTCCCCGAGCAGGCCGAACATCCGGGCCACGTGGGTCGCGTACTGGCCCCGAAGTTCCCGGCTCGGGCGGTCCTTGCGCAGGTAGTAGTCCCGCTCGGGCAGCCCCAGGCCGCCCTGGACCAGGTTGGCGATGGGGCGGCTGCTGTCCTGGTCGTCCTGGTCCACATAGAACCCGAAGCCGGGACCGATGCCACGCCGGTGCAGGACGGCCAGTTCCCGGGCCAGGCCGGACCGGTCCCGGAGCCGCCGGATGCCGGCGAACTCGGCGGCCAGGGGGCCGAGGCCGGCCCCTTCGATGGCGGCCAGATCCATGCCGGCGGCATAGAAGTCCCCCACTTTCCGGCGCCCGCCCCCCTCGGGCGCCGAAGCGTCCCCGGCGGCCGACTCCAGGATCGCCCGCACCACGGCACAGGTGCGCAGCTCCACCTCGTCGTCCACCCCGAAACGGCTGTACTCGGGGGGGACGACCGCGGTGGCGAGCCATCGGCCCACGGCGTACTGGTAGAAGTCATCGCCCGGACGGGTAGCGGTGTCCATGAAGGCAGGATTGAAGCCGTGATGGACCACCTGGGCCGCCAGCGGCGCCGCCAGGATCAGGAGGATGAGCAGCAGGCCTGCGGATGAACGCAGGCCATGCACGGCGGAGTCTCGGGCACCGAAGGGGGTGGCCATGGGGAATGATCATAGCCCGGTCGGGACCTGCCGAACCGGGCAGGGCCACCGGCGTTCCCGGTGACCCTGCCCGCCCGGACCGTTCAGACGCCTTAGACCGCCAGCGCGCCGACCCCGCGGGTGGAGCTGAGTTCCTGGTTGATCTCGTCGGCGACCAGGTCGGCCACGGGGCCGATCACCACCTGGATGCTGCCGTCCGAAGGCCGGACCACGCCCAGGGCCCCGGCGGCCTTGAGCGCGGCGTCGGTGACCGAGGGGCTGTGCTTCACCACCACGCGCAGCCGGGTGGCGCAGGCTTCGACCTCGAGGATGTTGTCCATGCCGCCCAGGGCCAGGATGTAGCCGTGGGCCCGGGTGCTCGCCGCGGCGGGGATGGCCGCGCCGGGGACGCCGGCAGCGGGGGCGGCAACCGCGGTTTCAGCCTCGGCCGGCAGCGCCTCCCGGCCCAGGGTCGCGAAGTTGAAGCGACGGATGCAGACGGTGAACACCCCGTAGTAGAGGCCGAAATAGACCACGCCCACGGGAATCGCCATCCAGCCATGCTGGGAGCGGCCGTAGGAAAGCACGTAGTCGATGGCGCCGGCCGAGAAGGTGAAGCCCAACTTCACGTGGAGCAGGTTCATCGCCACCAGGGACAGCCCGGTCAGCACCGAATGGACCACGTATAGCGCCGGGGCGGCGAACAGGAAGGCGAACTCGATCGGTTCGGTGATGCCCGTGGCCAGCGACACCACGGCCGCCGAGAACAGCAGGGCGCCCACCCGCACCCGGTTCTCGGGGCTGGCGGTGCGGTACATGGCCAGGCAGGCCGCCGGAAGCCCGAACATCATCACCGGGAAGAAGCCGGCCATGAAGGCGCCTGCGGTGGGATCGCCGGCGAAGAAGCGGTTCAGGTCGCCGTGGACCAGGCCGGCCGGGCCGGTGAAGTTGCCGAACACGAACCATACGAAGGTATTCAGGACGTGATGCAGACCCGTGACCAGCAGCAGCCGGTTCAGCACCCCGTACAGGAACAGGCCGGCGTTGCCGGATCCGATCACCCAGTGCCCGACCGCGTCGATGCCGCGCTGGACCACCGGCCACACGTAGCCCATGACGAAGGCCAGGACCAGGCAGGCGATGCCGGTGGCGATGGGCACGAAGCGCCGCCCGCCGAAGAAGGCCAGCCAGTTCGGCAGCTTGATCTCCCGGTAGCGGTTGTACAGGGCGCCGGCGATCAGGCCGGAAAAGATGCCGCCCAGCACGCCCATGTTGATGGCGGGATTGATGGCCTTGGTGCCGGCGTCCAGCACGAAGTAGCCGACCGCCCCGGCCAGCGCGGCCGCGCCATGCTGGTCCTTGGCGAACCCGAAGGCGATGCCGATGGCGAACAGCAGGGCCATGTTGGAGAAGATCGCCCCGCCGGCCGAGGCCATGAACGGAATCTTCAGCAGATCGTCCTGGCCCAGCCGCAGCAGCAGCCCGGCAATGGGCAGCACGGCGATGGGCAGCATGAGTGTGCGGCCGAAGCGTTGAAACGTGTCGAAGCGTGTGCCTGACATCGGACCCTCCATCCTGGTGATTGGCCGGCGGCTTTTGCGCCGGCGGGGAAAAAACGCACGGCCTTGCATCAATCGTGTGGGTCCAGCCAGGGCCAGACGCTGCGCAGGTGGTTCCGCACCGCGCCGGCCGAAGCCAGGGCCAGGGCCCGCCGCGCCGCCTCCCGGCAGGCGCCGAGCTCCAGGCGGCGCACCACCTGCTTGATCCCGGCGATCTGGGCCGGGCTCACGGACAGTTCCGTCACCCCCAGGCCGAGCAGCAGGGGAACCGCGAGCGGATCGGAAGCCATGCCGCCGCACAGGCCGACCCAGCGGCCATGCCGGGCAGCGCCCTCGGTGGCCGTGGCGATCAGACGCAGGACCGCCGGGTGGCAATCGTCCAGCCGCCGGGCCACCGCGCTGTTGGTCCGGTCCATGGCCAGGGTGTACTGGGTGAGGTCGTTGCTGCCCAGGGAAAAGAAATCCGCCGATGCCGCCAGCTGGTCGGCCAGCACTGCGGCGGCCGGGGTCTCGATCATCACCCCCAGCTGGGGGCAGGCGTCCAGCCCCAGTTCGGCGGCCAGGTCGTCCAGGATCCGGCGGGTGCGCTGCAGGTCGTCCAGATCGGTCACCATGGGCAGCAGAAGGCGCACCCGGGACAGGGGCCGGAGCCGCAGGCAGGCCCGGAACTGGGCGCGCAGCAGGTCCGGGCGGGCCAGGCCCAGGCGGATCCCGCGCAGCCCCAGGGCCGGGTTCTCCTCCTGGGGCATGGGCAGGTAGGCCAGGGGCTTGTCGGCGCCCACATCCAGGGTGCGGATGATCAGGCAGCGGCCGCGATCGCCGCCGTCGTCCAGGGCGTCCAGGACCGCCTGGTAGGCCTGCCGCTGCTCGTCTTCGCTGGGCGCGGTGCGGCGCGCCATGAACAGCAGTTCCGTACGCAGCAGGCCGACCCCGTCGGCGCCGAAGCCGAGCAGGCCGGCCGCCTCGTCCGCCTGGGCGAGATTGGCCGCCACCTCGATCGCGACCCCATCCAGCGTCACGGCCGGAGCCGAGGCGCAGCGCCGCGCCTGGGCCGCGCGCTCCCGCCTGGCGGCGATGCCGGCGTGGGCCCGGGCCACCTGCGCCGCGCCGGGCTTCCAGCAGAGCGTTCCGCCGTCCGCGTCCAGCACCGCCAGGCTGCCTTCGGGCACCAGCCGGAGTCCCGCCCCCGCGCCGATGAGCGCCGGAACGCCATGGCTGCGGGCGAGGATGGCCACGTGGGACATGGGGCCGCCGCCCTGGGTCACGATGCCGGCCAGGCAGTTCCAGTCCAGGCCGGCCAGCTCGGCCGGGGTCAAGGCCTCGGCCAGCAGGAGGGCGTTCGCGGGCAGCCGCGGGGGCAGCGCGGCCGCGCCGGTGAGCCGACCCACCACCTGGCGCTCGATGTCCCGGAGATCCGCGGCCCGTTCCGCGATCAGGGCATTGCCGGAGGCTTCCAGCAGCCGGATCTGTTCGCCCAGGGTCCGGTTCCAGGCCCAGGCCGCGCCCTTGCCGGCGGCGATCAGCGCCCGGGCCCGGTCCAGCAGCTCCGGGTCGTCGATCAGCACCCGGTGCGCGGCGAAGATGGCCGCTTCCGCCCCGCAGCCGCTCTGGCCGGCCCGGAGGATGGCCGCGTCGATGGCCGCGGCCGCCCCGTCCAGGGCCCGGGCCAGGGCCTCCCGCTCCAGCTCCGGCCCCTGCCCCGGCTCGGGAAGGTCGGCGGGGTCCGCGGCCAGCCGGTAGTGGACGGTCCGGCCCAGGGCCAGGCCCCGGGAGGCCGTCGCCCCGGACAGTTCGCCGTCCACCGCCGGGCGGAGCGGATCCCCGGCCGCGGAGGCCGGATCAGGCTGGACCGTGCCAACGGCGGCTGGGTCCGGGCCCGCTTCCAGCGCCGCCACCACCGCGTCGCGGGCGGCGGCCGCATCGGGTCCGGTGGCGTGCACCTGCACCTGGCCGTCCTGTTCCACCGCCAGTCCCAGCAGCGCCACGACGCTGCGGGCGTTGGCCCGGCGGCCCGCGTGGAGCACGTCCACCTCCGCCTGGAACCCCCTGGCGGCCCGGGCCACCAGGGCCGCAGGCCGGGCATGCAGGCCCTCCCCGTGCCGGACCCGCGCGCTTCCGGATGCGGAACCCATGTCCTCGGCGCTGTCCGCCCCGGCCGGGCCGAGCGGCGCGTCGGCGCCAGCGCCCAGCTGCAGCACCCGGTCCAGGCCGGCCCGCACCGTGCCGGTGGCGTACCAGGACACCGGGTGCGCGTCGCTGTTTTCCACCACCAGCATGCTCAGGGCGTCCACCCGGTCCCGGTGCAGGGCCGCCAGATCGAACACCACCAGGCTTTGCCCAGCCTCCACCCGGTCGCCCACGGCGACCTGGGGGAAGAACCCGAGCCCTTTCAGCTTCACCGTTTCCAGCCCCACATGCAGCAGCACCCGGGCCCCGTCCGGCGTCTGGAGGCCATAGGCATGACCGGCCCGGTGCACCTGGATCACCGTGCCGGCGCAGGGAGCGGTGACCAGGCCATGGTCCGGCCGGATGGCGATCCCGTCCCCGAGCATCCTTTCGGAGAACACCGGGTCCGGGACCGCTTCGATCGGCACGATGGTGCCGGAGGCGAAGGCGAGCAGGGTGAGAGCGGAACGACTCATGCGGGATCACGTCCATGGCGAGGCGCCACCCGGTCCGAGATGGGAAGACTGGACCGGTCGTCAGCGCGCGGAAGGTTGTCAGGATTTCCAGGTATGATACCAGTTGAATACCAGATGGCCGGCGCTGTCAACTTGGTTTTCCGGCATTTTCATCGCCTTCGCAAAAAGTGGTGCTAGGGTGGTATTGCTCCAGCGGCCTGAGCCGTGAGCCCCGGAACGCGGTTGGAGCGAAGGCACGGCAGGGCCGACACGCGGAGGGCTGGCAGGCGGGATCGGCCCGGACCGCCCGCGCTTCAAGGACACCGAAAGGGATGCAGGCATGACCGTAACGCCCCAGGAACCAGGCAGCGGATCGCGGCGGATGGAAGGCACCATCCTGACCCCCGATGGCTGGATCCGCGGGGCGGTCGTGTTCGATCAGCGCATCCGGGCCGTGCGGGGCGAGCCCTCGGCCCACCCGGAACCGGGCCGGCCGGTGATCCTGCCGGGCTTCATCGATCTCCACGTGCACGGGGGCGGCGGCGCCGATCTCATGGGCGGCCCCGGGGCGGTCACCACCCTCGCGCGGATGCACGCGCGCCACGGCACCACCAGCCTGCTCGCGACCACCGTATGCGCCAGCCAGGAGGACCTGCGGCGGGTGGCGGCCGAGGTCGGCCAGGCGGTCCGGTTCCGCGGCCAGGGCTGCGCCCGGGTGCTGGGCCTGCACCTGGAGGGGCCCTTCCTCAATCCCGGCATGCTGGGGGCGCAACCGGACCAGCTCCGCCCCGGCTCCCTGGACGAGGTCCTGGAACTGGACCGGCTGGCGCCGGTCCGGATCGTGACCCTGGCGCCGGAGCTGGAAGGCCACCTGGACCTCATCCGGGCCCTGGCCGCGGCCGGCATCGCGGTCCAGATCGGGCACAGCCAGGGCGACTACGCGGCGGGCTGCGCGGCGATGCAGGCGGGCGCCCGGGGCTTCACCCATCTTTTCAACGCCATGACCGGCATGCACCACCGGGAGCCGGGCATGGTGGCCGCGGCCATGGCCCACGCCGAGTACGCGGAGATCATTCCGGATCTCCTCCATGTGCATCCGGGTGTCATCACCGCCGCCCTGCGCGCCATTCCCAGGCTCTACTGCGTCACCGACGCGACCGCGGGGGCCGGGATGGCCGACGGCCCCTACCGGCTGGGCAGCCAGCAGGTCAGCAAGTGCCGGGGTGCAGTCAGGCTGGCCGACGGGACCCTGGCCGGAAGCACCCTCACCCTGGACACGGCCCTGGGCAATCTGCTCGCCATCGGGCTTCCGCTGGAGGATGCCGCCCGCCGTCTGTCGCACTATCCTGCCCAGTACCTCGGCCTGGCCGACCGGGGCCGCATCGTGGCCGGGGCCTGGGCCGATCTGGTGATCCTGGACCCAGGCCTTACCCTTTCATCCGTGTTCACCGAAGGAGCAGCCATTGACCTCGCTGATGCTTGAAGAAACCTGTGCGGCCCCGCAAGCGGTCGCAACCATGCTCGAGGCCAACCTGGCCGAGACCATCTCGCTCGGGGCGATGCTCCGGGCCACCCCTCCGGCCGGCATCGTGACCCTCGCCCGGGGCAGCTCCGACCATGCCGCGGCCTACCTGGCCTACCTGCTCATGGCCCGTTCCGGCCGGCTGGTGACCTCCCTGTCCATGTCGCTGGTGACCCTCTATCACGCCCCTCTGGAGGCCCGGCGGCTGCTGGCCATCGCCGTGTCCCAGTCCGGGCGCAGCCCGGACGTGGTGGAACCGGTCCAGCAGCTGCGCCGGGAAGGCGCCACCACCCTGGCCCTGGTGAACGATCCCGGCTCCCCCCTGGCGGCTGCGGCCGAGCGGGTGCTGCCGCTGCACGCCGGCGCGGAGCGGAGCGTCGCGGCCACCAAGAGCTTCATCTGCAGCCTGGCGGCCGGCGCCGCCCTGACCGCGCACTGGTGCGCCTGCGCCGATCTGCTGGCGGCCCTGCCGGCGCTGCCTTCGGCGCTGGAAGCGGCCCGGTCCCTGGACTGGTCCGCGGCGGTGGAGCCGCTGGCCGGGTGCGAGCGGCTGATGATCGTGGCCCGCGGCCCCGGCCTGGCCATCGCCCAGGAGGCGGCGCTGAAGTTCAAGGAGACCTGCGGGATCCAGGCCGAAGCCTTCAGCGCCGCGGAAATGCGGCACGGCCCCCAGGCCCTGGTGGAGGCCGGGTATTCCATGATCGCCTTCGCCCCCAGGGGTCCCGCCCAGGCCGGGATCGTCCAGCTGGCGGCCGAGATGCGGGCCCGCGGCGCGCGGGTGTTCCTGGCCGCCCCCGCGGACATCCCGGAACGGGAGCTCACCCTGGCCACCACCGGCTCGGAATGGCTGGACCCGATCGCGGCGATCCAGAGCTTCTACCCCCTGGCCGAAGCCGTGTCCCGGGCCCGGGGCTGCCATCCCGACCATCCGCCCTACCTCAACAAGGTGACCATCACCCATTGAAAGCCGTCCACCCGGCCGATCAGCGGCGCAGTTCCACCACGAAGGCGTAGTAGTCGCTGCGGCAGAGGGTCTGGGTCACTTCTACGACCCTCCCGTCGGCCAGGTAGCTGGTGCGGGTCACGTCCATCAGGGCGAGCCCCACGGGAATGGAAAGCAGTTCCGCATGCCGGGCGCTGGCGTTGCTGGCCCGGAAATGCTGCAGGGCCCGGACCGGCATCAGCTCCCGCTCGGCCAGGTACTCGTACAGCGAGCTGCCCAGCTTTTCCGGGTGGGGCAGGAAGGCGGCGGAAAGCACGCTGAATTCATAGGCCATGGGCACTCCGCTGGCCAGCCGCACCCGTTCCAGGCGGACCACCTCGGCCCCCGGGGAAAGCCCCAGGGACACCAGTTCGTCCGGCCGGGCCATGGCCTGGACCCGGCTCATCCAGCGGGATACCGGCTTGAAGCCCCGCTGCTTGAGTTCTTCGGTGAAGCTGGTGAGCCGGGACAGCGGCTGTTCCAGCCTGGGCGCGATGTAGTTGCCCGAACCCCGCCGGCGCACGATCAGCCCCTCGGTGGAAAGCTCCTCGATGGCCTTGCGGGCGGTCACCCGGGAGATGCCGAACAGCTCGGACAGGGTCCGTTCCGAAGGAAGCGCGTCCTCGGGCTGGAACACACCTTCCTTGATGGCCTTCATCAGCCCTTTGCGCACCTGCAGGTAGAGCGGCGTGCTGTCGTCCGCGTCCAGATGGATGGCCTCCAGGAGCATGCTGGCGGGGTGGCGGTCCTCCGATTTTCCCTTGGGTGGCATCTGCCCATGCTATCACCGTGCCGGGCCCAGGCAGCCGCAGGGTCCTCCCCTCGATTCATTCCGCCGGCCGGACCTGCGGCCGGGTCTGGCGCAGCTGGCGCAGGGTCCGGGGCCCGGGCCTGGCCAGCACCGCCCAGCTCTGCTCCCGCGCCTCCCCCCGCTCGTCCACCGCCCGGAGGGTGAACCGTTGCCGGCCGTGGGCCTGGGCATGGGTCGGCACCCAGACCAGCACCCGGCCCTCCAGCGCGGCGCCCTCCGGCGCCCGCACCAGGGTGAAGGCCACCTCCTCCCGGTCCGGATCCAGGACGTTGGCGGCGTAGCGATAGGTCTGCCCTTCCCGGGCCAGGACCGGCGCCAGGGTGGTGAACCGGGGCCGCGGACGGATCACCCGCGCGGGTTCGATCTCCGTCACCAGTTGGGCCCGCACCGGTGGGACCCGGTCGGGCCCCCCGGCCCAGGCCAAGGTCGCCAGAACCAGGGTCTGCGCCCCCGCGGTCCGCACCGCCCAGCTGGATTGCCACCCCATGGAGCCCCCCCGCCAACGGGAATGCCGCCGGCGCCATTAACTTACCATTAAATCCCCCGCCCATACCAAGGCCGACCAGACGCGTTGCCGGCGCCCATACCGGCAACGACCCAGGTAATGTCGGCTCAGGCGCCGCCCCCGGCAATGGCACTATGAATATTATTTATATATACATTATTAAATAATTAATTAACCAATGCGGAACCCAGGCGAGAGTGGCTCAGGCCTGGAAGCCAAACCGGGCGGCAACCCGGGCGTAGACCGGCGTGGGCACGCCCAGCTGCTGCCCGAGCCGGACTACCTCGAACAGCAGCCCGTCCATTTCGGTGGGCCCGCCCTGGCGCAGATCCCGGTGCATGGAGGTGGTGGCCTCCGGATCCAGGGCGTCCAGGATGGCCAGGTGGGTGGCCACCGGGTCCGTCTGGAAGCGGATACCCATGGCCACGGCCAGCTGTTCGATCTCGCGGACCATGGCCACGAAGCTGGCCCGTACCTCGCCGTCGCTCTGGAAGGCCCGCGCCGGCTGGTCGTAATAGGCCCCGCAGGCGGCCATGGGCGAAACGTAGGAGAACTTCAGCAGCGCATCCCGCCGGATATCGGAGGACAGCTCGCCGGAGATGCCGCAGGCGTCCAGGTCCCGGGCCACCTGGGCCAGCACCGGCGGAGCCTGGCCTTCGCGGACCCCGAACACCACCCGGAAGATTTTACCCTGCTGCAGGATCACCCCGGGTTCCCGGATCTCCGCAGCGATGTAGATGCAGCCATCGGTCACCAGCAGGTCCGGCAGCCGCACCTGCATGCGGCCGCCGGTCCCGTAGAGGTTCAGCAGGGGGATCACCACCGTGTCCGGGTGGGCCACCCGCTGGATGAAGGGCAGGGTCTCCTCCAGGGAGTAGCCCTTCACGCAGTTGAAGATCACGTCGGGCCGGCCCTGGTAGTGCGCCATGTCCATGGCCGACAGCGGCCGCACCGTCTCATCCGGCTGACCGGCCCGCACCAGGCGCAGCCCGTCCCGCTGGATGGCCTCCAGATGCCGGCCCCGGGCGATCAGGGTGACCTCCCGGCCGCCCCTCGCCAGCTGGGCGCCGATGCTGCCGCCCGTGCCACCCGCCCCGATCACCAGATAGTTCAGCAATCCATGCCTCCATGTGCCCGGCAGCGGGCACCATGCCATGCCCGGATCAGCCCAGGCCCAGCCCCGCCAGGAAGGCCTCGCAGGCTCGGCTGCGGTGGCTGAGCTGATGCTTGGCCTCGGCCGGCAGTTCGCCAAACGTCTGCTGGTAGCCCTGGGGCAGGAAGATCGGGTCGTAGCCGAACCCCTGGTCGCCCCGCGGCGCCGGGGCCAGTTCGCCCTCCACCACCCCGCTGAAGGTTTCCGGCTCGCCCGCCACCGGGGCCCAGGCCAGCACGCACACGAAGCGGGCGGTGCGCGGCCGGTGCGCCGGCATCAGGCTCAGCAGCAGCCGGTTCTTGGGATCGGGGGCCAGGCCGGGGGCGAACCGGGCGCTCAGCACCCCGGGCCCACCCCACAGGGCGTCCACGCACAGACCGGAATCATCGGCCAGCACCCCGGCCACCGGGGCGGTGCCGTGCGCGGCCCACCAGTCCCGGGCGAAGGTGGCCTTCTGCAGGGCGTTGTCCTGGAAGAAGGCGCCCTCTTCGGGGATGTCCGGAGCCTCCCCGGGCCACGGCACCAGCTCCAGGCCGGGCAGCAGCTGGTGGAACTCCTTCAGTTTCCCTTGGTTGCGGGATGCGAGCAGGACGCGCATCTACGCGTACGGGTCAGGGAAATAGGGATCCGGATTGTACGGATCCGAATGCACCGGCGGCGGCTCCGGATTCCAGCCTCCGACCGGCGGAGGGACCCATGGGGGGACGTCGTTGTTGCCGGACATACCACACTCCAAGCACTGGGGTCTGCGACCCAGAACCCTAGAAGTTAGCACAATCGGTGTTGTGCGGCCAAACCCCTGGTCCGCATACATATATAAATATTTTTTTACCTTCCGCCCGGATCATTTGAGCAGCTGGCCGCAGGCCCCCTGCACGTCCCGACCCCGGCTCTTGCGCACGGTGACGAAGCAGCCCCGCGCCTTGAGACGCTCCAGGAAGGCCTGGAGGCGGATCTCGGCCGGCTGCCGGAACGGGGACGAAGGGTGTTCGTTCATGCGGATCAGGTTGATGTTGTGCCCCTGGCGCAGATCGCCCAACCAGTCGGCGAGCCGATCGGCATCCTCCAGGGTGTCGTTCTCCCCGGCCATGAGCACGTACTCCACCAGCAGCTTTTCGCCGGGCGCCAGGGTCCACTGGGCCAGGGCCTGGCGCAGCCGGGCCAGGTTCCAGACCCGGTTCACCGGCATCACCCGGCTCCGGGCCTCGTCGGTGGTGGCGTTCAGGCTCAGGGCCAGCCAGGGGCGGGGCCGCATGGCGCTCAGCCGCTCGATGCCCGGCACCAGTCCGGAGGTGGATACGGTGATGCGCCGGGTGGAGATGTTCAGGCCGGCCGGGTGGTTGAGGATCCGGATGGCCCGGTGGACGTTGTCCAGGTTGTGCAGGGGTTCGCCCATGCCCATGAACACCAGGGTCACCGAGTGGGACTGGGCCGGGCCCAGGGCCCGGATGAGGGCCAGCACCTGGCCGACGATCTCGCCCGCGGCCAGGTTGCGCCGGATGCCCATGGCGCCGGTGGCGCAGAAGGTGCAGCCCATGGCGCAGCCCACCTGGCTGCTGATGCACAGGGTCACCCGCGGACTGCGCACCTCCCGGGGCATGTGCACCGCCTCGATGCGCTCGCCGTCCGCCAGCCGCAGCACCACCTTGGTGGACCCGTCCTCGGAAGGGTGCGTTTCCAGGAGCTCCGGCAGGGCCGCGTCCGCCACGCCGCGCAGCCAGGCCATGGCCGCCTTGCCCAGCGCCGGTCCGTCCGGGGTCCAGGTCCAGGGCCGCTGCAGCCGGGAGAACAGCAGCTCCGGTCGGCCCGGAGCACCGAGCCGCGTCAGGTCCTCGGGCAGCCAGCCGAAGGCCGAAGGCAGCCCGGCCCGTTCCAGGGCGGGCGCATCCCAGGGTTGGGTGACCGGGTTCGACATGGCTTCAGTATACCGACGCCGGGAACGGGCGCCCGCGCAGTCCCCACGCCGGCGGCTGAGCAGGGTCAACCGAGCAATCAAACATGCAAGCATACCCATTCACACCCATGGCCGTCTGCGATATATGCTAAAATAAGCGAAATTTTAGAGCAGGAGCCCCATGCAGGAGGAGGTCATCCCATGAGCGCCGAGGTCATTCTTTACCGGACTGACGACGGCAAGGCCCTGGTCCGGCTCCGGGCCATGGGGGAGAGCGTATGGCTTTCCCAGGTGGAGATCGCCGAACTCTTCGCCACCACCAAGCAGAACGTCAGCTTGCACGCCAAAAATATCTTGGAAGAAAGGGAGTTAGACCAGGAGGCAACTGTCAAGGAATCCTTGACAGTTCAAACTGAGGGCGGGCGACAGGTCCGCCGGTCCACGCTGTACTACAGCCTGCCAATGATCCTGGCTATCGGCTACCGTGTTCGCTCGCCCCGTGGCACCCAATTCCGCCAGTGGGCCACCGCCCACCTGGCCGAATACCTGGTCAAGGGCTTCGCCATGGATGACGAGCGCCTCAAGAACCCTCGCGGATGGGACTATTTTGACGAACTCCTGGCGCGCATCCGCGAGATTCGGGCATCGGAGAAACGCTTCTACCAGAAGGTCCGCGACCTGTTCGCCCTCAGCGCCGACTATCAGGCTGACGACCGGAATGCCCAGATCTTTTTCGCCGAGGTTCAGAACAAGCTCCTATTCGCCGTGTCCCAGCAGACGGCTGCCGAGATCGTGGTGGCGCGGGCCGATCCCGCCTCCCCCAACATGGCGCTGACCACCTGGACTGCCACGCGGGTGCGCAAGAGCGATGTCATCGTCGCCAAGAACTACCTGAGCGTCGATGAGGTGGACACCTTGAACCGCCTGGTGGTGATCTTCCTGGAGCAGGCCGAACTCAGGGTCAAGGAGCGCCAGACCCTCACCCTCGACTATTGGCGCCAGAATGTGGACCGCCTGCTGGTGTTCAACGACCGCCCCGTTCTGGACCACGCCGGCAGCATCAGCAACGACGACATGAAGCACATCGCTTACGAGCGTTACGAGATTTTCGACCAGCATCGCCGGCGCGCGGAGGCCCTTGCCGCCGACGAAGAGGATCTGAAGACCCTCGAAGCCATCGAGGAGCAGGCCAAGCGGGGCCAAACCTAAACGTTTCAGGGCAGATGCGCCGCCACGAAGCGCGCCGGGTTGGCAATGTGCTGGCTGCGCATCCAGCGGTCCGCAAGTTCCACCTGCTCCGCGCCGGGCGGGCCCTCCAGCCGGCCCCGCCGGTGCCGCACCACCATGGCCTGGAGCGCCATGTCGCAGCCCAGGAAGGCCTGCTCGGCCTGGTACAGCAGGGCCCCCGCCTCGTCCATGCGACCCAGCAGCAGCGCTTCATGGGCCAGCAGCCGGCGGGCCAGGGCATCCGCGTAGCCCACCCCCTCGGCCTCCAGCCGGCGGATGTCCCGGCCCGCCCGGGCCAGGAGCGCCGCCCGGCCGGGCCCCGCCTGCAGCCCGGCCAGGGCCAGTGCGGCCCGGGCCCGCAGCTCCAGGCAGGCCACCCGGACCGTCTGCAGCCGCAGGACCCCGGACCGGCGCATGAGCTTCCAGTGGCCGGCCATCACCGCCAGGGCCTGGCCGGGGTCCCCGCTGTACAGCAGGATCTCCGCCCTGGAAACCAGCGCGTTGCTGTGCTGCAGGTGGAACCCGGCCCTGGACCAGCCGTCGATCGCCTGCTCCAGTTCCCGCAGGGCCCGGGCCGGGTCGTCATGGGCCAGGTGCACATGGGGCGAGACACTGGTGCGCAGATTGGTGATGGCCAGCAGATCGCCCTTGTCCTGGGCCGCCTGCAGCCGGGCCGAAAGGCGGATCTCCAGGTCCCGCAGGCTGCCCATCCTCAGGCGCCCCAGCAGGGCCTGGTGCTGGGCCAGGTGCAGCTCGAAGTCCAGCCCGGTGCAGTTGTCCTTGAGCAGGGTCTCGGCCTGCTCCAGCAGCTCCACTCCGGACTTCCACAGCCCCTGGTTCAGCGCCGAGGTGCCCGCCGCCACCAGCGCCCGGCCCATGGGGTTCGGGTGGCCGATGCGCTCCGCCAGGTTCTGGGTGAGGGTCTGGATCCGCTGGGTGGCGGCCAGGTTCCGGTTGCCCCGATAGGACAGGTAGATGGTCTCCAGGGCCAGGGCGCGCACCACCCGGAACGGCTCGCCCGCCCGCAGCGCCAGCAGCAGGTGCCGGGCCTGGAACTCGCCGCTGCGCACGTGGTCCACCGGGCCCAGCCCCATGGCCGCGGCCCAGCACACATCGATCCGGTCCAGATCGGCCTGGGCCACCTGCCCCTCGGTCCGGGAGCGGAACCCGTAGCCGCGCAGCCGCAGCCGCAGCCGGCAGGTGCGCTCCGCCAGCCGGGCCATCCAGGCGGGCTTGACCAGGCGCATGCCGGTCCAGGCCATGACCGTGTCCAGCACGGCCTCGCCCTGGTCGAAGTGGCCGCTGCGGAAGTACTCCTCCGAGGCCCGCCGCTGCAGCCGCGGCACCAGGGCGGCCGGCGCCTTGGACTGGGCGGCCAGGTAGGCCTGGGCGGCCTTGTGCCCCAGGCCGGCGCCGGCCAGCGCGTCCCCCAGCTTCACCAGCACCTCCGCCCGCTCCCGGCCCCTGGCATGGCCCAGCCGCAGCGCCCGCCGGTAGAACTCAGCCGCCCGGCCGAAAGCCAGGGCTGCCACGGCCTGGTCGGCGGCCAGCAGCGCGTACTCGCCGGCCCGGAGCCGGTCGCCGGCCGCCTGGAAATGCAGGCACAGCGCCTGGGCGTCCGGCTCCAGCGCCTGGGCCATGGCCTGGGCCATGGCCAGGTGGATCTCCCGCGCCCGCTCGATCGGGAAGTCCCGCAGCACCGACTGGCGGATCCGGTCGTGGTACGGCTCCAGGATCAGCCGTTCGGCACCCCGGGCGCGGATCAGGTGCCCGGCCCGCAGCGGGGTCAGCAGCTCCAGGCTGTCGGCGCCGATCCTGCAGGCGACGCAAAGCACCGACCACTCCACCGGGTGCCCGGCCAGGACCAGGGTCTCCAGGATGCGCCCGGAAAGGGCCGGCAACGAGGCGACCCGGGACCGGATGTAGGCGTCCAGGGTGTGGCCCTCGCCGCCCTGGGCCAGCTGCGGCACCCGGATGCCCGAGCGCAGCTGCCGGCTCAGCTCGCCGATGAAGAAGGGGTCCCCGCCGGATTCCTGGGCGATCCAGGCGGCCTCGGCCGAAACGTCGGGCCGGTTGCTGCCCAGCAGGGCCATGGCCAGGGACCGGGACTCGGTGGGCGGGATCTTCTCCACCGGCAGCCGCACCACATCATTGCCCTCCTCCGCCAGCCGCCCCTGCAGCGCCTGCAGCGCCGGCGTGGCCTGGCTCCGGCCGGTCTGGTACGACAGCACCGCCAGCATGGACGGCGGATCCGGATCCCGCAGCAGGCTGGACAGCAGCGCGGCACTGTCCATGTCGCCCCACTGCAGGTCCTCGATGACCAGCACCAGCGGATAGCGGGTACCCAGCAGGATCAGCAGCTCACGCAGGGCGCCGAAGGCGCGCCGGCGCAGCTCCTGCAGGTCCGGGGAGGACGGCGCCTCCCGTCCCCCTTCGGCCAGGGCCGCCACCTGCTGCAGCACCGGGAACAGCCGGGCCAGGCAGTGGATGTCCCGGGGCAGCAGGATCGCCGCCTTGTGCGGCGGCAGCTGCACCAGGTAGCTGCCCAGGCCGGCCATGAGGCCGTCCAGGGCCTTGTACGGCATCGCCCCCTCCTCGGAGCACCGGCCCACCAGCACCACCGTGCCGGGCTCCTCCCGCTTGAGCCGGCGCAGGAAGCGCCGCAGCAGGAAGTTCTTGCCGGTCCCGGTCTCGCCGTGGACGAACACCACCACCGCCTTCCCTTGCAGGGAACGCTCGAAGGCCCGGCCCAGGACCGCCAGCTCCGCCTTGCGGCTGATGAGCAGGTGGCTGGTGCGCAGCCGGCGGGACGGCATCTGTGGCCGCGGGACGGGCTGGAGCACGGCCCCCAGCCGTTCCAGCACCTGGGCCTCGGCGATCCGGGCCTCGGGCTTGCGTTCCAGCAGCTCCATGCACAGCGCGCCCAGATCCGCCGGGATCCCGGACACCAGCTCCTCCGGCGCCGGCGGAGCGCCCCGCAGCTTGTCGATCTGGGCGGACAGGGTGTCCCCGGGAAACGGCAGGGTGCCGGTGAGCACCTGGTAGAGCATCACCCCGAGGCTGTACCAGTCGCCCGCTTCGGTGGGCGTGTGCCCGCCGATGCGCTCGGGCGCCATGTAGGCCTGGGTGGCCGGACCGACCTCCGGCCCCAGGGCCTTCCGGGGCAGGCCGGCGGTGAAGCCGAAGTCCAGCAGCACCACCCGGTCCTCCGCGGTCACCCGCACGTGGCTCGGCTTCAGGTCCTGGTGCAGCTTGCCGATCCGGTGCAGGGCCGCGAGCCCCTCCGCCACCTGGCGCAGCAGCGCGCGCAGCCGCCGGAAGTCCCGGGCGGGCCCCCGGTCGGGACAAAGCGCCTCCAGGAAGGGCTGGCCCTCCACCCGCTCCATGGTGAAGAACCAGTCCGGTCCGTGGCTCATCACCTCGAACAGGCCCACCAGGTTGGGATGCACCAGCTCGGCCAGGGCCCGGAACTCCTGCTTGAACAGGCCCAGGTCCCGGGCCTCGGCGTCCTTGGCGTTGTGCGGCAGCTTCAGGGCCACCAGGCACTGGCGCTCCTGGTCGAAGGCCTCGTAGACCACCCCGCCCGCCCCGGAGCCCAGCCGCCGGCGGATGGCAAAGCGTTCTGTTCCAGTGAATGGACTCAATCCATGGCCTCGAATCCCAGCAACCTTCCATTCCAACCCGCCCGCCACCGCCCGGTCCAGCCGAGCGTGCGCTCAGGCGTCGATCATTCCTTCCTGCGCCTGCACTTCGAAGGCGTTGTAGCTGGAACGCACCAGCGGTCCGGCGTAGACCGCCCGGAAGCCCAGGGCCTTGGCCTGCCGGCCCAGCTGTGCGAACCGCTCGGGCGACAGGTACTCGCGCACCGGCAACTGGTGCCGGGTAGGGCGCAGGTACTGGCCCAGGGTGAGGATGTCCACGCCCACCGCCACCAGGTCGCGGCAGACCGCCAGCAGCTCCGCCTCGGTCTCGCCCAGGCCGAGCATGAGCCCGGACTTGGTGTGGAAGTCCTCGCCGTACAGGGCGGCGCCCAGCCGCTTGGCCTCGGCCAGCACCGCCAGGGTGCGCTCGAAACGGCCGGCTGGACGCACCGTGGGGTACAGGCTGGGCACCGTTTCGGTGTTGTGGTTGAACACCGCCGGGCCCGCGGCCACCACCTGGGCCACCGCCCCCAGATCGCCCATGAAGTCCGGGGTCAGCACCTCCACCCCCACCCCCGGGTTCAGGCGGTGGATGGCGCGCACGGTCGCCGCCAGATGGGCCGCGCCGCCATCGGCCAGATCATCCCGGTTGACCGACGTGAGTACCGCGAAGCGCAGGCCCAGGGCCGCCACCTGGCGGGCGGTCTGCTCCGGTTCCAGGGGGTCCAGGGGCAGCGGCCGGCCGCTGCGGATGGCGCAGAACCCGCAGGCCCGGGTGCAGGTGTCGCCCATGAGCAGGAAGGTGGCGGTGCCGTGGCTGAAGCAGTGGGCCCGGTTGGGGCACCGGGCCTCCTCGCACACGGTGTGCAGGGCCGCGTCCCGCAGCCCGGTCTTCATGCCGTGCAGATCGCCCAGGCGCACCCGTTCCCGGGTGATCCAGGGGGGCAGGCGAGGGTGTCCGGAAAGCACTTCGCGGCCGGCACGCTGACTGAAACGGGGCATGGCGGACTCCGGAGCGGGGTTCAGGAACGGCCGACCACACCGGCCAGAGGACTGGAGGCGCTGGCGTACAGGCGCCGGGGCATGCGCCCGGCCTCGAACGCCAGGCGTCCGCCCTGGACCGCCAGGTCCATGGCCCGGGCCATCAGGACCGGATCCGCGGCCTCGGCCACCGCCGTGTTCAGCAGCACCGCGTCGGCCCCCAGCTCCATGGCCACCGCCGCGTCGCTGGCGGTGCCCACCCCGGCGTCCACCACCATGGGCAGGCCGAAGGTCCCGGCCACGTCCCGGATGATCTGCAGCACGTAGGGGTTCTGCACGCCCAGGCCGGAGCCGATGGCGCTGGCCAGCGGCATCACCGCGCTGCAGCCGGCCTCGCACAGCTTCTTGGCCAGGATCGGATCGGCGTTGATGTAGGGCAGCACCACGAAGCCCTCCTGCACCAGGATCCGGGCCGCGCGCAGGGTCTCCTCGCCGTCCGGATAGAGACTGGCGGGATCGCCGATCACCTCCAGCTTGATCCAGGGGGTGTCCAGGGCCTCCCGGGCCAGCCGGGCCACCCGCAGGGCCTCGTCCCCGGTGAAGCAGCCGGCGGTATTGGGCAGCAGGGCCATGCCCTTGGGGATCCAGTTGAGGATGTTCTCGTCGCCCTTGGCGCCCAGATCGAAGCGGCGCACCGCCAGGGTGATCATGTCCACCTGCGCGGCCTCGTAGCAGGCCTTCATGGTGGCGAAATCCTTGTACTTGCCGGTCCCCAGCACGAGGCGGTTGCGGAAGGTCCTGCCGGCGATGGTGAGCATCTGGGAATCTCCAACGAAGGTCTGCCCCCAGTCTAGCCCCATCGCCAGGGTCTCCGCCCTGAGGGTGTCGGCTGCAAGGACTGTGGCATTCGGACTGCAGGAAGGCGAAGGCAGTCCAGACGCCTCGGGGTCCACCGGGGAGTGGGAAATCGGCGGGCCAAGATAGAGTCCGAGGAGTGGGTGATCGAGGTGTCGTTTGATATCGCATTTTTTGCAAATAAAGAAGGTGCAAGGCCGGTATCGAAACGATATCGCTCATGGCCGACTGATTCGGCAGTTTTGAGCGATATGCTTATGGAGCGATCCGGTATTTGCGTCCCCGGTTGATTCCCGTGGCATCCACACGCTTCTGTGCTGCGAGTTCATCCAGCATCCGCTTGACCTGTGAGCGGGGGATTTCGGGGCCAATTCGGGTATGGATTTTGCTGATCGCGGAATCTGGGTAGCGCTCCACATCCTCCAGGATGAGTGCCCGAAGGCGATGGGGCTCGATGCGAACCAGAGTGGTGTGCGGCTCCACCTCCAGAGCGGTCAGGACGTTGGGTGGCACGAAGTAGCGGGTGGCCTTGGTCCGTCCTCTCGTTGCGACCAGCCTGAACCCCTCAAGACGCCCCAGCCAGGGCTTCAGGGAATCGGCATTCTCCAGTTCCAGCCGGCCGCAGAGCTCCTGGGCCGTCAACCCATCCGAAAGGGCCAGGAGTCCCAGGGTGACCCTTTCTCTCCGTGAGTGCTTAACGGTCCACCCACCATCTTACCGTTGGGACCTGAAATGACTGTCATTCCCCGATGATCTTGATGAGCACCCGCTTGTCCCGGCGCCCGTCGAATTCGCCGTAGAACACCTGTTCCCAGGGGCCGAAGTCCAGGCGCCCCGCGGTGATGGCGATGACCACCTCCCGGCCCATGATCTGCCGCTTGTGGTGGGCGTCGCCATTGTCCTCGCCGGAGCGGTTGTGCAGGTAGCCGCCCCGCGCCGGGTCGGTCCCGGCCGAGAACGGGGCAAGCTTCTCCAGCCAGCGCTGGTAGTCCTCGAGCAGCCCGGGCTCGTCGTCGTTGATGAACACGCTGGCCGTGATGTGCATGGCGTTGACCAGGCAGAGCCCCTCCTGCACCCCGCTGGCGTCCAGCGCCTCCTCCACGTCCGGGGTGATGTTCACGAAGCCCGTCCGGGCCGGTTCGTGCAGGGTGATGGTGCTTCGATAAGATTTCATGGCCGCCTCCAGCACCTGAGAGCATGAGAGCCGCGGGCCGCGCGTGCAATCACCGGACGCCGGCCGCCGGGGCAGAAAAGGCTGGACTTTGAGACGGATTCTCGCTACATTGGTTTCATCGTGCTAGGAAGGTGCGCGCCGGTCTGCGCCTTTTTGCCTGCGGGTTCTCAGTTCGAAATCCATTCACGCCCCGACCGGGGCTCGCGCCGACCTGAAGGTCGCGCGGGCGGGCCCCTTCCAGGAGCAACCATGTCCTTCGATACCCTCGGCCTCATGCCCGAGCTGCTTCGGGCTGTGCGCGAGCACGGCTACGAGACCCCCACCCCCGTCCAGGCGCAGGCCATCCCCATCGTGCTGTCCGGCCGGGATCTGCTGGCCGGGGCGCAGACCGGCACCGGCAAGACCGCCGGCTTCGTCCTGCCCATCCTGCAGCTGCTGGCCCCCAACGCCAGCACCAGCACCTCTCCCGCGCGCCACCCGCTGCGCTGCCTGATCCTCACCCCCACCCGGGAACTGGCCATGCAGATCGAGGAGAGCGTGCGCACCTACGGCAAGTACCTGCCGGTGCGCTCCGCCACGGTGTTCGGCGGGGTGAACATCAACCCCCAGGTGAAGGCCCTGCGCGCCGGCATCGAGATCCTGGTGGCCACCCCCGGCCGTCTGCTGGACCACCACCAGCAGGGCAACCTGAACTTCTCCCAGCTGCAGTTCCTGGTGCTGGACGAAGCCGACCGCATGCTCGACATGGGCTTCATCCGGGACATCAAGAAGATCCTTGCCCTGCTGCCGGCCAAGCGCCAGAACCTGATGTTCTCCGCCACCTTCAGTGACGAGATCCGCCAGCTGACCTCGGGCCTGCTGAACAATCCCGCCTCGGTGGACGTGGCCGCGCGCAATTCCGCCGCCGAGCTGGTGGAGCACCTGGTCCACCCGGTGGACCGGGAACGCAAGCGCGCCCTGCTGTCGCACATCATCCGCAGCCAGAAGCTGGAGCAGGTGCTGGTGTTCACCCGCACCAAGCACGGGGCCAACCGCCTGTCCGAGCAGCTGGAGACCGACGGCATCGCCGCCTCGGCCATCCACGGCAACAAGAGCCAGCCGCAGCGCATCAAGGCCCTTTCCGACTTCAAGGAAGGCAAGATCACCGTGCTGGTGGCCACCGACATCGCCGCCCGCGGCCTGGACATCAGCCAGCTGCCGCACGTGGTGAACTACGAACTGCCCCAGGTGGCCGAGGACTACGTGCACCGCATCGGCCGCACCGGCCGGGCCGGCTCCGAAGGCATGGCCCTGAGCCTGGTCTGCGTGGACGAGACCAAGCTGCTCAAGGACATCGAGCGCCTGCTTCGGCGTCCGCTGCCCACCCAGGTGATCCCCGGCTTCGCCCCGGATCCCAGCATCAAGGCCGAGCCCATCCTCACCGGCCGTGGCGGCGGTGGTGGCCGCAGCGGCGGCGGCAGCCGCGGCCCGCGCCCGGGCGGTCCCGCCCGGCCCGCCGGCGCCCGTCGTCCGTCCGCTCCCTCTGCCCGCAGCGGCGCCTCGGCCCGGGGCAAGTAGTCCTCAGCCCCACCCAGAAGCCACATCCCGACCCGCGGCAGCCGCCGTTGGTCGGGATGTGTGCTTAACTCCACAGATTTCGTTCGGCTCCCGGCGTTTCGGTGCACATAGCCAACAGCATGGTTGGCCACATGAACCGAGCAGACATGGTTCCGCTGAATCGATGGACCGACAACGGTCGCCCCCGAAGCCTCGCGAAGGTGGAACCCATCCGCCACCAGGGGCTGTTTCCTGCTGCTCACGGCAGTCGCGAAGGCGACTGACCGGGAGCGAACAGGGCGCCGGATCGGGACCCGGACGACGAATGTGGACTGGCTTCTAGCTTTCGCGCACGTCCAGGATTTCCCGCAGATGGGGCTTGAGCACTTCCAGCAGGCGTTCCTTGGACAGATCCTGGACCTTCAGGGTGATCTCCCACCGGGCCCCCTCCGCGTCGGTGACCTCCTGGATGCCCAGGCCGACGATGCTCCCGGAGGCCTCGGCGATGGCCGTGGTGATCCTGGCCACCACCCCCTTGCCGGTTTCAGTGGTGGCCCAGACGCGCACCCCCCTGCGCCGGCCGCCCATGAGTTCCATGAAGTTCCCGAAGATGTCGCTCTGGTTGATCATGCCCACCAGCTTCTTGCCGTTCAGGACCACCAGGCAGCCCACGTTCCGGTCCGCCATGATCCGGGCCGCGTCCTCCACCGGGGTGTCCTCGGCGACGGTGGCCACATCCTTCACCATCAGCATCTCGACCGTGATCTTGGCCAGCAGGGCGGGGATCTCCCAGAAGGACAGGAGGGTGGCCGAGGACGGGGTGGCATTATGGAGATCGGTATCGGAAATGATGCCCACCAGGTTGCCGTGGGCGTCCACCACCGGCATGCGGTGCACCATCTTCTCCTGCATGAGGCTGAGCGCATCCGGCATGGTCATATGGGGGGAAAGCACGGGCGGCTTGGGAATCATCAGCTCACGGATCAGCATCGGGGCCTCCTTCAGGGTAGGCCAACTATAACAAGGACCCATGCCCGTCCAGGCCTGGTTTTTTTCACATTGAAGGACCTGGGGGCCTGGCCAGGACCGCCCGGGAGGCCCGGCGCCGGGGCGGCTTTCCTGATCCCGGCCCCCGCCCGGGCCCGGCGCAGGCCTTAATGACCTGGTTTGCCGCGTTTTTAGACCCGGAGCCGGAAAAGTTAGCCAACGGCGAACGGAGGTCCAGGCGGACGTAGCTGGCGTCCGGACCGCGACGATGTGATCAAAGGCCCAACCTCCCCGGAAACCCCTTGCACGGCTGACCGTACGCCCATTGGATCGCCACTCCGCTCGGACGGCCGTAGCCGGGGGCGATACCGGGCCGACGACCCATACGTGCCTACTTTTTAGGCATTGCGCCGGGAGTCCGTCCGCCGGGCTCCCGAAGCCTGGGGCAGGCTGCAC
>Ga0302279_10001210_pt1 | contig 37313 bp, 26 predicted proteins | sample III_Bog_N3_3_FD_194541 | JGI IMG/M metagenome (GOLD analysis project Ga0302279, IMG submission 194541) | Peat permafrost microbial communities from Stordalen Mire near Abisko, Sweden - III_Bog_N3_3 | ecosystem: Environmental > Terrestrial > Soil > Wetlands > Peat | place: Sweden: Abisko...
TCTGAGCAATTTTTCCGGCCGCGCCTGGGTGGGCACGGGGAGCAACATCCTGATCGCCGGTTTCGCGATTGCCGGAACCGCCCCGGAGACAGTCCTGATCCGCGGCGTCGGTCCCAGCCTCGCCCAACTCGGGGTGACAGGCTACCTGGCCAATCCCCAGATTGACCTGTATCAGAATTCGACCCTGCTCCAGCACAACGACAACTGGGGCGGCAGCAGCGCGCTCACCGCCGCCTTCGCCCAGGTGGGCGCCTTCCCCTTCACCAGCACCCAGGACGCAGCGATGATCGTCACCCTTCAACCTGGCCAGTACAGCGTCCAGGTGTCGGGCGTCGGCGGCACCACCGGGGTCGCCCTGGTCGAGGTTTACCAGCTGCAATAATCCGTTCGTCGGTTGGGGCGGCGCAGCTGGTCGCGGCGTAGCGCAGCGAAGACGGATCCCTGCGACGCCAGTTCCGCCCGGTCCCGAGTAGGGTTACAACCCATGGATGAAAAGGTGCGCCGGGCCTAATGTTTCCGCACGGCTGTGGTCGCGAGCCGGATAACCCACGGCCGCCATGCTCCAGTCCCCTTTCCATCCCGCCGCCCAGCTACCGGGCGCCCTTGCTGGGGTGTCCGTGCCCTCGCCCACGACGTGGAAAACGAAGGTCGGGTTTGCGTTCGCCCTGGTGTGCCTGGGCGTCACCGGCACCGCGTCGTATCTCAGCGTGATCCGGCTGCGCGACGACGACGCATGGGCGGGCCGGCTCGAGGAGTCGGTCGCCGCGTCCCGGTTGCTGCTCTCGCAAATCACCGATGCGGAGACCGCCCAGCGCGGCTACGCCCTGACCGGCGACGATAGCTATCTGGAACCCTACCACGCGACCCAGCGCACCCTTCAGGGAGACATCCAATCGCTGCGCGCACTGACGGCGGGCAATATCCTGGAGCAACGCCAGTTGGACGCCCTGGCCGTGCTCGTCCGCCAGCGCATGACCCGCCTCGGCGAGGAAGTGGCGCTCCGCCGGCGCGAGGGCTTCGTCGCCGCGCAGGCCGCCACCGAGACGGGCGTCGGCAAGGGGCAGCACGACCAGATCCGCCGGCTCACCGCCCAAATGGAAGCGGCGGAACAAGGTGCACTGCTCCAGCGTCAGACCGCCGCGCACCGCGGCGGTGAGTTGACCACCGCGATCATCGTCGCCGGCAGTCTGGTGCCTCTCGTGTTGGTGGCCGGCGCATTCTTCACCGTCGGGAAAAGGAGTCGGCAGGCCTTGACCGCCGCACAGCGGCAGCTCACCGAGCTGCGCGTTCTCTTCGATCTGATACCAGCACTGATCTGGTTCAAAGACGCGCACAACCGCATCCTGCGCGTCAATCAACGGGCCGCCGCGATGGTCGGGAAGGCTGTCCGCGAAATCGAGGGGCAAAAGACTTCCGACATCTATCCGCACGAGGCGTCGAAGTTTTATCTTTCCGATCTGGAAGTCATCCGGTCCGGCGTCCCCCAACTGGGGCTGATTGAGCCTTTGACCAACGCGGAGGGCGGGAAAATCTGGGTTCACACCGACAAGGTCCCCGTCTGCGACCGGGACGGCAAGGTGGTCGGGATCGTCGTCATGGCCCTGGACATCACCGAGCGCCGCAAGAGCATCGAAGCGCTGCGGGAGAGCGAGACCCGTTTTCGCGAGCTGGCCGAGAATATCGCCGAAGTATTCTGGATCGCCGATCCGCGCGAGGCCCGCAAGCTCTACCTCAGCCCGGCTTACGAGAAAATCTGGGGTCGGACCTGCCGGAGCGCCTATGAATTCCCCCACCAGTGGTTCGACTCGATTCACCCCGAGGACCGCGAGCGCGTGCGTGCGGCGTTGGAGAGAAAGCAAACCCACGGTACCTTCGACGTGGAATACCGCATCGCCCGGCCGGATGGAACCGAGCGGCTGATCCGCGATCGCGCTTTTCCGGTGCGCGAGGCCGACGGCGCGATCCGGCGCTGGGTCGGGGTGGCCGAGGACATCACCGAATATCGCGCGGTCAAAGAGCAGTTGGAGCAGACGCAGAAAATGGACGCCATGGGCACGCTGGCCGCCGGCATCGCGCACGATTTCAACAATATCCTGGCCTCGATCAACGGCTATACTGAGCTGGCCCAAATCGAGCTCAAGGGCAGCCCGGAAGTGCGCGAGTACCTGACCGCGGTGTTGCGGGCATCGTCGCGCGCCGCCGATCTCGTGCGCCAGATTTTGACTTTTTGCCGTCAGGAGCGGGTGGACCGCCGGCCGATCCAACTCGAGCCGGTCGTCCGCGAGTGCCTCGAGCTGCTCCGCGCCACCCTCCCCTCCATCATTCCGTTCGACACGCTGCTGGCCGCGGACACACCCGTGGTGCTCGCGGACGCCACCCAGGTCCATCAAATCATCATGAATCTGGGGACCAACGCCTGGCACGCCATGCAGGACCGGCCGGGGCGCCTGGAGGTCAGGCTGGAGCGGTGCGTGGTGGATGCCGTGCATGCCGCGACCGCGCCCCACCTGCACCCCGGCGTCTACGCGTGCCTCTCCGTGTCGGACACCGGGTCCGGGATGGACCAGGCGACCCTGCGGCGGATCTTCGAACCCTTCTTCACGACCAAACCGATCGGCGCCGGCACGGGCCTGGGCCTGTCGGTCGTGCACGGCATCATGGACAGCCATGGCGGCGCGATCACGGTCTACAGCCAGCCCGGGGAGGGCACGGTGTTTCACGTCTACTTTCCCGCGCACCAAGGCGCGGCGATCGGCGCCCCCGAGCCGGCCGCCGAGGTGCCGCGCGGCCACGGCGAACACGTCCTGGTGGTCGACGACGAGGAGGGCCTCGCCCGGCTCGGCCAGAAGTCCCTGGCCGCGCTCGGGTACGACGCCGAGTTCACCACGGAGCCGGCGACCGCGCTCGCCCGGGTCCGGGCCGAACCGGGGCGGTTCGCCCTCGTCCTCACCGACCAGACCATGCCCGGCATGACCGGCCTCGAGCTGGCGGGCCGGCTGCGGGAAATCCTGCCGGGGCTGCCGGTCATCCTGACGACCGGGTTCGCCCAGTCGCTCACGCCCGACCGGATGGAGTCCGCCGGCGTGCGCCAGCTCCTGCTCAAGCCGACCACCCTCCACTCCCTCGGCACCAGCGTGCACGCGGCGCTGGCCGGCGCCCGGTAGGGTTTCACCTCATCGCCGCTTCCGGCCCGCCCGGCTTTGATTGCGCCCCGGCGGTCATGGCGTCAACCCGACGGCATCCGCCGCTGACGTCACATGAAGTCCAGAAAAGCGCGCTGGGTGGGCGACGGACGCTTCCGCGCCCTCTTCAACCTGGGCCCGGTCGGAATCTACTGCTGCGATCGCGCCGGAACGATCCAGGAATACAACCGCGCGGCCGCGGAAGATTCCCGCGCTCCACGCGCACTGCAATCACCTCGCCGCGGACAAAAAACTGGAGATCAAGCTGACGGCGTTCAGCGGGGACGAGGGTGCGCGCGGATGTTCCCTTTCCCCCGCCCGGGGGCGGATAGTTTTCCTCCAGAAAGCGGGCCGGGCCGTCAGTGGTTGAACACCCCATAGGAATGGCGGCGGTTCTAGGCTACTCTGGTCACATGCCAGCCGCGGACGGGCCCTAACAATTATTTTATGACGTGGTACTGCATACATGCCAAGCCGCGGAAGGAACGCCGCATTGCCGGCTACCTCCGGGACCAACTCGGGCTGGAGACCTACTTTCCGCGGCTGACGCGGCGCAAGACGATCCGCCGCGTGCGCCGGATCGTGACCGAACCCCTGTTTCCCCGGTATGTCTTCTGCCGGTTTGACTTCGCCCATCGCTATCGGGCCGTGCGCTACGCACCGGACGTCATCGACCTGGTCGGCTTTGGCGCCGGCCCCGCGGTGGTGGATGACCAGCTGATCGCGGCCCTGAAAAGCTGGGCGGGCGAGGTCGTCGACGTCATCACCCTCCAGCCCCGCCTGCATCCGGGCGACCGGGTCGAGATCACCGACGGTCCGCTGCGCGGACTGGAGGCCGTGCTGGTCAACGAGAGCACCGGCCATGAGCGCGTCGCCGTCATCCTCTCGATCCTGGAGCGCAACGTCCAGATCATGATCAACCGCTGGCAGCTGACCCCCAAGGCCAAATGATCCCCCGGTCGCTTTCAAAACGGGCGGTCGATCTCGCCTTCGGCGTGGCCGCGGCGCCCCTGCTGGTCCTCTGCGGCCTGCTGATCGCGGTCATCCACCGGATTTTTTCGCCCGGGCCGCTGTTTTTCCTCCAGGAGCGCGTTGGACTCCAGGGCCGGGTGTTCCGGATCTACAAGTTTCGGACGATGGGCTGCGGCGCCGCCACCCAGGACCATGAGGCCTATTTTCAGCATCTGATCGGCTCGAACGCCCCGATGCAGAAAATGGATACGCGGGGCGATGCCCGCCTCATCCCCGGCGGCTGGCTGCTCCGCGCCTCGGGCCTGGACGAACTGCCCCAGCTGATCAACGTGCTCCGCGGCGAGATGAGCCTGGTGGGGCCCCGCCCCTGCCTGCCCGCGGAGTTTGCCGCCTACCTGCCGGAGCAGCGGCAGCGGGTCGGCGCCGTCCCCGGCCTGACGGGCCTTTGGCAGGTTTCCGGCAAGAACCGGACCACCTTCGCGGAGATGATCCAGCTCGACCTGGCCTACGTCCGCACCCGCTCGCTCGGGCTGGACCTGAGCATCATCCTGCGGACCCTCCCGGCCCTGGCGCGGCAAATCCTGGATACCGCCGGCTCCCGCCAGGCCACGGCCCGGCCGACCGCCCCCCCCGTCGCCCGGCCGATCGTCATCGCCGCCCCCGCGGAGGCCCTCCTGACCAAGGTCATATAATTCAAATGCAAAAAACAACCAACGTCGGCGTCATCGGCTGCGGCTACTGGGGCCCCAACCTGGTGCGCAATTTGCGGTCCGTGGCGGACTGCAGCCTGAAGTGGATCTGCGACATCAACGAGGACCGCCTGCGCCATCTCCAGACCCTCTACCCGGAGGTCAAGGCCGAGACCCGGTTCGAGCGCCTCCTGGAGCAGCCCAATCTCGACGCGATCGTTGTCGCCACCTCGGTCAAGCACCACTTCGCGATGGCCAAGGCCAGCCTGCTCGCCGGCAAACACACCATGGTCGAGAAGCCGCTCGCCTCCTCGGCGGCGGAATGCGAGGAGCTGATCGAAATCGCGCAGCGCAAGGGCGTGACGCTGATGGTCGGGCACACCTTCCTCTATTCGGCGGCGATCCGGAAGATCAAGGAAATCATCGACCACCATGACATCGGCGAGATCCGCTACATCTCCGCGCGCCGCCTCAACCTCGGGCTGTTCCAAAAGGACATCAACGTCACCTGGGACCTGGCCCCGCACGACATCTCGATCATCCTCCATATCATGGGAGAGATGCCCAGCAGCATCAACTGCCGGGGCAACGCCCACATCACCCCCGGGGTGGAGGACGTCACGTCGATGACCCTGCAATTCACCAAGGAGCGGTCGGCCATCATCCAGAGCAGCTGGCTCGATCCCCGCAAGATCCGCGACATGACCATCGTCGGCAGCGAGCGGATGATCGTCTATGACGACGTCGCGTTCCAGGAGAAGATCAAGATCTTCGACTCCCGGGTCGAGCGGCCGCCGCATTACGACACCCTGGCCGAGTTCCACTACGCCTACCACTACGGCGACATGTACAGCCCGCACATCAAGCTGGACGAGCCGCTGAAGACCGAGTGCCAGCATTTTATCGACTGCATCCGCCAGGGCCGGGCCCCGTTGACCGGCGGCAAGGATGGCCTGGACGTGGTCAGGATCCTCGAAGCCTCTTCCGAATCCGCCCGTTTGAACGGCAATGCCGTGGCGCTGCCGCAGGCCGTCCCCGCCGGTCACACCCGGGCGCGGGAGCCAGAGCCCGCGCGAAAGAGTCCGGCTGCGCCGGCGGCGGCCGCCCCCGCCGGCCTGAATCCGGGCGACCGCCTCGGCACCAAAATGGCGCGCACGACGCAAAACGGGGCCTGGCAGCCATGAGCCTCCCGGCCGCCACCCCGCTGGTGGCCTCCGACGTCAAACTGGGGCGCAACGTCCGCATCTATGGGTTCGCGAACCTTTATGGCTGCGAAATCGGCGACGACGTCAAAATTGGCTGCTTCGTCGAGATTCAAAAAGGGGCGAAGATCGGCCACCGCTGCAAGATTTCCAGTCATACCTTCATCTGTGAAGGCGTGACCATCGAGGACGAGGTCTTCATCGGGCACGGTGTCATGTTCACCAACGACCTCTATCCCCGGGCGACCAACGCGGCCGGGGGCCTGCAGACCGAATCCGACTGGCACTGCCAGCGGACCCTGGTCCGGCGTGGCGCGACCATCGGGTCCGGCGCGACCCTGCTCTGCGGCATCACGCTGGGCGAGGGTTGCATGGTCGGCGCCGGCAGCATGGTGACCCGCGATGTGCCCGCCGGCGCGATCGTGGCCGGAAATCCGGCCCGCGTGATGAAAACCCTCAACCGCACGGAACAATTTGCCCATACCTTTTCTTGATCTGAAGGCGCAGCACGCGTCCCACCGGGCGGAGATTCTCGCCTCGATCGGCGACGTGGTCGACCGGTGTGCCTTTGCCGGCGGCCCGTATGTGGAGAAGTTCGAGCAGGAGTTCGCCGCGTTTTGCCGCACCGGCCATGCGATCGGGGTCGCCAACGGCACGGATGCGCTGTGGTTCGCCCTGCTCGCCCTGGGCGTGGGCCGCGGGGATGAGGTGATCACCGCGCCCAATTCGTTCATTGCGACGGCCGAGGCCATCAGCTTCTGCGGGGCCACCCCGGTGTTCGTCGATATCGACGAGCATACCTACACCCTGGATCCCGCCCGGCTGGAGGGCGCGATCACCCGGCGCACCAAGGCCATCATCCCGGTGCATCTCTACGGCCAGATGGCCGACATGGATCCGATCATGGCCGTGGCCGCCCGGCACGGGCTCTGGGTGATCGAGGACGCCTGCCAGGCCCATGGGGCCGAGTATCGGGGCCGGCGCGCCGGGTCGATCGGACACCTGGGCTGTTTCAGCTTCTATCCGGGCAAGAACCTCGGGGCGTGGGGCGAGGCCGGGGCCGTCGTGACCCAGGACCTGCATCTCGCGGAGAAAGTCAGGATCCTGCGGGACCATGGCCAGGAGACGAAATATCACCACTCGGTCATCGGCTGGAACGGGCGGATGGACGGCATCCAGGCGGCCGTGCTGCAGGTGAAGCTGAGGGACCTGGACCGGGGCAACGCGGCGCGCCGGGAGAATGCCCTGATTTACCGCGGACTGCTGGCGGACGTCGCGGGCGTCCGCCTCGAGCCCCCGGCCGACCATGGAACATCCGTCTATCATCTTCTGGTCGTTCGCGTGGCCGGGCGGGATCGGGTCCTCGAAGGCATGGGCCGGCGGGAGATCGCCTGCGGCGTCCACTACCCGACTCCGATTCATCTCCAGCCGGCCTACGCCCACCTCGGGCTCGGGCCGGGCTCGTTTCCGATCGCCGAACGCTCCGCCCGGGAGGTCCTTTCCCTTCCCATGTTCCCCGAACTGACCGCCGGACAGATCGCCCTGGTCGCAAAAGAGCTCGCGGCCGTCGTGGCCGCGCCCCGGTTGGTGGAGGCCCTGGGTGTCTGAAGCCTTTCAGGTCGCAACGGCGGCACCGGCCGCCCGCACCCTCATCGCCTGCATCGATCCCCTGCTCGACAGCGCGGGATGGGACGCCGAGCTGGCGGCCTGCCCCGACACCTCATTTTTCCACGGCGCCGCCTGGGCCCGGGTGTTGCACGGCGCCTATGGCTTCCGACCGGCGTATTTCACGGCCCGCCTCGCGGGACGCCTCCGCTCGGTGCTGCCCCTGATGGAAGTCGACAGCTGGCTGACCGGCCGGCGCGGCGTGGCGCTGCCCTTCACCGACGAATGCGCCCCCGTCGGCGTGCAGTCCGACTCGTTCCCCGGCCTCTACCAGGCGGCCCTGGCTCACGCCGAGCGCCGCGGTTGGAGATACCTTGAATTCCGGGGCGGCCGGCCGCTCTTCGGCGAGGCCCCGCCCTCATCCTCGTATTTCGGCCACCGCCTCGACCTGCAGGGCGGCGAAGCCGCGCTGTTGGCCCGCTGCGAAAGCTCCGTCCGGCGGGCAATCCGCAAGGCCGGGCAGGCGGGACTGACCATCGAGTTTTCCCGGGAACTGGAGTCGGTCCGCGACTTTCACCGCCTGCTCCGCCGGACGCGCAAACGCCATGGCGTGCCGCCGCAGCCCTTCTCGTTCTTCGCCGGCATCCACCGCCACATCCTGGCGCCGGGTCACGGCTGGGTGGTCCTGGCCCGCCAGGCGGGGACCCCCGTGGCGGGCGCGGTCTACTTCCGGCATGGCCGGACGGTCACGTACAAATACGGGGCGTCCGACGAGGCCTTCCAGCACCTGCGGGCCAACAACCTCGTGATGTGGGAGGCGATCCGCCGCCATGCGCAGGAAGGCTTCACCGCGCTGGATTTCGGCCGCACCTCGCTGGAGAACGCCGGCCTGAGGAAATTCAAGCTCGGTTGGGGCGCGGTCGAGCATCGGATCGACTACGTGCGCTATGACCGGCGCACCCGCGGCTTCGCCGCCGCCGCGGACCGCGCGCACGGCTGGCATACCCGCCTTTTCAAACTCCTGCCGGACCCGATCCTCCGCTCGATCGGAGCCGCCCTTTACAAGCACGTCGCCTGAACACCATGAAAGACGGTCCCCCCCTGGTTCCCCACACCGCCGGAATGACGCTCGATGACGTCTACTATGCCCTCTTCCGCCACAAGTGGAAGATCATCATGGCCACCGCGGCCGGCCTCCTGGTCGCGCTGGGCCTCTACCTCTTCGACCCTCCGCCCTTTCAGTCCGAAGCCCTGCTGTTCATCCGCTACGTGATGGAGAACAGCGCCCCGGGACTGCCCGGGAATGACACCAAGGCAATCTCGCCGGACCAGCGGGGCGAGACCATCCTCGCCACGGAAGCCGAGATCCTGGGCAGCGAAGACATCGCCTATCAGGTGGCTGACGCGGTGGGCCCGGACAAGATCCTGAGCCGCGAGCGCGGCCCCAAGGATCGCGACCGGGCCGCCTTCGTGATCCGCGAAAACCTCATCATCCAGCCGCTGCCCAAGAGCAGCGTCATCCGGCTGGTGTTCCAGAGCCGCGATCCCACCATCGTCCAGCCCGTCCTCACGGCGGTGATCGACGCCTACCTCAAGAAGCACGTCGAGGTGCACCGCGGCATCGAGGTCGCCGGGGACTTCCTTTCGCAGGAAACCGACCAGCTGCGCTCGCGCCTCTCCCAAACCGAGGACGAACTGCGCAAGACCAAGGACCGGGCCGGCATCATCTCGCTCGACGACACGAGCAAGGCCTACGGCGAGCAGGTGGCGCGGATCCAGCAGGATATCTTCAGCGCCGAGGCCGAGTTGGCCGAGCGCTCCGCGACGCTCCGGGTTCTGGACAAGGGCGGGGCGTCCACGCCGGCGGCCGCCGGGCTCACCGGCCCGGCCGCCCCCCCGATTCCCGCCGCGCAACTTGACGCCTATCGCGGCCTCCGCACCCGCCTCGACCGGCTGCAGAAGACGGAGGAGCTGCTGCTCGCGCAGTTCACCGACCAGAATCAACGGGTGGTGGACGTCCGCGCCGAGATTGCCGCCGCCGAGAGCCAGCGGCAGATCCTGGAGGACAAATACCCGCTCCTATCGCGGATCGGCGCCCCGGCCGCGGCGGTGGCGCCGGGCGGAGGCCTCGACCTGGCGACACAATCGGCCCTGCTGGTCGGGCTGCAGTCCAAGATCGCGACCCTGAATTCGGAGCTGACCCAGGTGCGGGCCGACGAGAAAAGCATCGACCAACTCTCGGGGCCGATCACGGAGCTGCAACGGCAGCGGGACCTGGAGGAGACGAACTATCGGTATTACTCCGTTCACCTGGAGGCGGCCCGGATCGACGAGGCCCTCGGCGCCGGTCGCGCCTACAACATCGCCCAGATCCAGACTCCGACCCCGCCGCGCACCGACTGGCCCAAGACCGGGGAAATCCTGGGGGCGATCGCCATCGGCGGACTGGTGCTGGGCATCGCCTGGGCGCTCCTGATCGAGTCGTACCTCGACCATTCGGTCCGCCGGCCCGCCGATATCGAACGCGACATGCGCATTCCCCTTTTTCTGTCCATCCCGGACTTCGGCCGCAATGGCCACAACCGCCACATCTTCCACGAGACCCTGCGGGACCGCCTGATCGGTTACTTCGAGAGCAAGAACCTGACCCACAAGCCGAAGCTGGTCGCCGTGACCGGCGTGGCGCGAAACGCCGGGGTGACCTCCACCGCGGCCGGGCTGGCCCAGTGCCTGTCGGAGACCGGGGAAGGCAACGTCCTGCTGGTCGATATGACCCTGGGCCAGGGTTCGGCGCAGCAATTCTACCAGGGCAAGGCCGTCTGCGGCATCGACGAACTGCTCGACACCCGGGATACGGCCCAGGTCCAGAGCAACCTTTACGTCGTCGGCGAGGAACCCAACAGCGACAAGCTCTCGCGCGCCCTCCCCAGCCGTTTCCGCGAACTGGTGCCCAAGCTCAAGGCGAGCGACTTCGACTACATCATCTTCGACATGCCCGTGATCAACCAGATCAGCATCACCCCGCGCCTCGCCGGTTTCATGGACATGGTGCTGCTGGTCGTCGAGTCGGAGCAGACCGATCGCGACATTGTCCGGCAGGCGGTGACGCTGCTCGGCCAGTCGCAGGCCCATGTCGGCGCGGTGCTGAACAAGACCCGCAACTATCTCCCGTCGAAGGCCCATCACGAATTCCTGGGCAGCGCCTGAGCCGGCGGATCCCGTCCGTGCGATGCTGCTGCGCCGCCTCTACTACCTCTTCAAGCCGTGCCTGCCCTGGCGGCTCCGGATCGCCGTCCGCCGCCTGGCGGCGCGCCGGAGGCGGGCGGCGTCCGCCGCCGTCTGGCCGATCCACGAAGCCGCGGCGCAGCCGCCCCGGGGCTGGCGCGGCTGGCCCGAGGGCAAGAAATTCGCCTTCATCGTCACCCACGACGTGGAGGGACCCAGCGGCCTCGCCAAGTGCGCGCGGCTCGCGGAGCTCGAGCAATCCCTCGGGTTTCGCTCCTCCTTCAACCTCATCCCCGAGGGCCCCTACACCGTCCCGCCGGAACTGCGCTCCCACCTGACGGATCGCGGCTTCGAAGTCGGCGTTCACGATCTGCGCCACGACGGCGGACTCTATGCCTCCCGCGCGGCCTTTCGCGCCAACGCCCGCCGGATCAACCGTTACGTCGGCGACTGGGGCGCGGCCGGCTTCCGCTCCGGTTTCATGCTGCACGAGCTCGACTGGATCCACGATCTGGACATCGAGTACGATGCCTCGACCTTCGACACCGATCCCTTCGAACCCCAGCCGGACGCCGTCGCCACCATCTTCCCTTTCTGGGTGCCCGCGAGCGACCCGGCGTCGCCGCGGCGCGGCTACGTCGAGATGCCCTACACCCTGCCGCAGGACTCCACGCTCTTCCTCATCCTCAGGGAGACGGCGCCCGCGATCTGGATCCGCAAGCTGAACTGGATCGCCCGCCACGAGGGCATGGCGCTGATCAACATCCATCCCGACTACCTGCAGTTTCCGGGCGAGCCGGCCACGGCCCGCACCTTCCCCGTGGACCACTACGTCAAGCTCCTCGAGCACGTCCGCGACCGCCACGCCGGCGAGTACTGGAACCCGCTGCCCCGGACCCTGGCCCGCGCGGTCGCCGCCGTCCAGCCGCTGCACCGGCCGGCGCCGCGGAAGAAAGTGGGGCTGGTCACCTACTCCTTCTACGAGAGCGACTCGCGCGTCTTTCGCTATGGCGAGGCCCTGGCCGAGCGGGGCGACGAGGTGGAGGTGCTCGCGCTCCGCCGCTCGCCGGAGCAGCCCGAGGAGGAAGTCATCAACGGCTGCCGGGTGATCCGTCTCCAGGCCCGGATGGTCGACGAAAAGTCGCCCGCGCGCTACCTGCTGCGCCTGCTCCTGTTCTTTTGCCGGGCGTCGTGGCGGATCGCGCGCAGCCACGCGCGGCGGCCCTACGACGTCCTGCACATCAACAATGTGCCCGATTTTCTGGCCTTCGCTGGGTGGCTGCCCAAATGCGGCGGAACGAGGATCATCCTCGATATCCACGACATCGTCCCCGAGCTGTTCGCCAGCAAGTTTGGCGCCGCCCCGGGCTCCGCCACCATCCGGATGCTGAAGATGATGGAGCACGCCTCCGCGGCCTTTTCCACCCACGTGATCCTCGCCAACGACCTGTGGCGGGAAGTCTACACCCGGCGCTCCGCCCCGCCGGAAAAAGTCTCGGTCCTCCTCAACTATGTCGAGCGCCGGATCTTCTTTCCCCGGCCGCGCCTCCGGCGCGATGACCGGAAAATCGTCATTTTCCCGGGCAGCCTGCAGCTTCACCAGGGCCTGGACATCGCGATCCGCGCCTTTCCCCGGGTCGTCGCGGCCTTCCCGACGGCGGAATTGCACCTCCACGGGGAAGGTCCGGCCAAGCCCGAATTGACCGCGCTGGCCGCGGAACTGGGGCTGGGCGGCCACGTGCGCTTCTTCGACTCCTGTCCCACCCCGGAGATCGCGGCCATCATGGCCGAGGCCGATCTCGGCGTGGTGCCCAAGCGGGCCGACTCCTTCGGCAACGAGGCTTTCAGCACGAAAATCTGGGAGCTGATGTCGCTGGGAATTCCCGTGGTCGCGTCCAGCACCAAGATCGACCGGTACTATTTCAACGACTCGATCGTCCGTTTCTTTGAGTCAGGCAACCCCGAGGCTCTCGCCGCCGCCATCGTGGAGATCCTGGGCAATCCCGAATTCAGCCGCCAGATGACCGCGCGGGCGAGCGAACATGCCGCCCACAATTCCTGGGAAACCCGCAAGGCGGACTACCTCGGCCTGATCGACCGGCTCTGCCCCTCCCTCTGATGCGCCTCGACCGACTTCTCACGCTGGGCGTCGTGCATCCCCTGCGCCGCGCCTCCTCCCTCCTGCCCGCCCGGGACCCCGGACGCGCCGCGGGGCGACGGCCCCTGCCGATTCTCATGTACCACAGCGTCTCGGAGGATCCGGAGGCCGGGGTGGGCGCCTACTACCGCACCGCGGTCACGCCCCGGCGCTTTGCCGAGCACATGGCCTCATTGCGGCGCCAGGGCTGGCGCGCGGTGGGCCTGCGCCAGGGCATGCAGGCGGTCGCGGCATCGTCCCCGGAGAAGCTCGTGGTGCTCACCTTCGACGACGGCTTCCGCGACTTTCATTCCGCCGCGGCGCCGGTTTTGCGGGGGCACGGCTTCGGGGCCACGGTGTTCCTGCCCACGGCCTTCATCGTCGAGTCCGGGGTGCCGCACCGTTTTCGCGGCCGCGACTGCCTGGCGTGGCCGGAGATCCGGGAGCTCCAGCGCGACGGCATCGAGCTGGGCTCCCACACGGCCCGCCACCCCCAGCTCGCCGCCCTGCCCTGGCCCGAAGTCGAGTCCGAGCTCGCCCTGTCCAAGGCCGAGATCGAGCGCCAGCTTGGAGCCGCCGTGACCAGTTTCTCCTATCCGTTCGCCTTCCCGCAGGCCGACACCCGGTTTTGCGCCCGCTTTCGCGCGGCGCTGCTGCGGGCCGGTTACGCCGCCTGCGTCACGACCCGGATCGGCTGCGCGGCGGCCGGCGACGACCCGCTCCGCCTGCGCCGCCTCCCGGTGAATGAGGCGGACGACCCGGCCCTGTTCGCCGCCAAGCTCAACGGCGCCTACGATTGGCTGGCGGGGCCCCAGCGAGCCTACAAGGCGCTGCAACGCGCGTTCTGAAATGGATCTGTCGATCATCATCGTGAATTGGAAGTCCGGCGCCTATGTCCGGAAGTGCCTGGCCTCAATTTTTGCCTGCACCGAGGGTCCGGCCCTGGAGGTCATCGTCGTGGACAACGCCTCCTTCGATGACTGCGGCGCGATCGTCGCCCGGGAGTTTCCGGCGGTGAGGTTCATCCAGAGCGACGAGAACATTGGCTTCGGCCGCGCCAACAACCTCGGGTTCCAGCACAGCCACGGTCGGGTGCTGCTCTTCCTCAATCCCGACACGGAAGTCGCCGGCCCGGCGATCCGGGTCCTCTTCGAGCACCTGGAGCGGCTGCCCCGGGCGGGGGCCGTCGGGTGCCGGTTGCTCAACGCCGACCGCTCCGTCCAGACCAGCTGCGTCCAGTCCTTTCCCACCATCCTCAACCAGATGCTCGACTCCGATTTTCTGCGCCGCCGCTTCCCCAAGTCCCCGCTCTGGGGCATCGCCCCGCTCTATGCGGCCGGCCGCGAGCCCGCGGAGGTCGAGGCGGTCGAGGGCGCCTGCATCATGATGCGGCGCGAGGTCTTCGCTTCCATCGGCATGTTCAGCCCCGACTACTTCATGTACACCGAGGACATCGACCTCTGCTACAAGGCGCGACGGGAGAAGTGGGAGAACTATTACGTCCCGGAGGCCAGCATCGTGCATTTTGGCGACGGCAGCGTCCGCAACGCGAAGTCGAACTTCGCGGTGGTGATGGCGGTCGAGTCCCTGTGGCGGTTCTTCCGGAAGTACCGGGGCGCCGCCTACGCGGGCGGATATCGCGGGGCGCTGTTCCTCGCGGCGGCCGGCCGGCTGGCGCTGCTGTCCGTCGCGGCGCGGCGCGGCTCCGCCCTGAAGTGGTTCGCGATCCTGCGGTGGACCGTCGGGCTGGAAAACTGGTCATCGAAGTGCCGCTGATTGAATATGTCCGAACCGGCCTACATTGTCATCACTCCCGTCCGCAACGAGGAGGCCTATCTGCCCGGTGCCATCGCGGCGATGGCCGCCCAGACGCTGCCCCCGCGGTGCTGGGTGCTGGTGGACGACGGGTCGACCGACCGAACCGGCGAACTGATCGACGCGGCGGCCGCGGCGCACCCCTGGATCCGGGGCGTGCACCGCCCGGACCGGGGCTCCCGCCAGGCGGGCGGCGGGGTGATCGCCTCGTTTTATTCGGGTTATGCCCTGGTCGCCGCCGCGCCCTGGGACTATGTGGTCAAATGCGACGCCGATCTTTCCTTCCCGCCGGACTTCTTTGCGCGCTGCTGGCGCGAGTTTGAGGGCGATCCGGCCCTGGGCATCGCCGGCGGCGTCTGCTGCCTGCCCTCCGCCGGAGGGAACGTGCCCGAGTTCGCGGGTGAACCTCCCTTTCACGTGCGCGGACCGATGAAGATCTACCGCCGCGAGTGTTTTGCGGCCATCGGCGGACTGATCCAGGCGCCGGGTTGGGACACCGTCGACCAGGTCACCGCCGCCATGCTCGGGTGGAAGACCCGGACCTTCTTTGACATTCCCCTGGTGCATCACCGCCCGACCGGCGGCGCTTACGGGATCTGGCGGGACTCGATCAAAAACGGGATGGCCAATTACGTCACGGGATATCAGCCGCTGTTCATGGCGTGCAAGTGCGTGCGCCGCACCTTCCGCCGGCCGCATCGCGCCGGAGTGGCGCTGTGGCTGGGATTCATGCAGGGCTACTGGCGGCGCATCCCGCGCGTCCCCAATGCGGCCATGATCCGCTACCTCCGCCGCCAGCAATGGCGCGCGCTCACCTTCCAGAGCAGCCTGTGGGGCTGAACCCGACTCCCATGCCCACCCTAACTTCACCGGAGACCGCGCCGGCGGCGGCGAACGCCCGCGATATCGCCGAGTCCTTCGAGGCCCCGGAGTGGTACCTCAACCGCTTCGCGGCGAATATCCGCGTCCGCGCCGAGACGGTCGCGACCCTGACGGCGGGTCTCGCCTTCGCGCGGGTCCTCGACATCGGCTGCGGCGATGGCTCGCTGGCCCGGCCGCTCATGGCTCGGACCGGCGAGATCACCTTCCTCGACCGTTCGGCGGCCATGCTCGAGCGGGTGGCACAGCGCTTCGGCCCGGGCCAGCCGCCCGTCATCCGCTACGTCAACTCCGGATTCATGGAGGCGGCGTTGCCGTCCGAAAGCTTCGACCTGGTCCTGTGCCTCGGCGTCCTCGCTTATGTGCGGGAGCTGGACCCCTTTGTCGCCCGGTTGCACGCGGTGCTGAAACCCGGGGGACGGCTGCTCCTCGAATGCACCGAGGCTGACCACTTCCTCAGCCGCCTGGATCGGGCCTACCAGGGCGTGACGACCGCCATCCGGCCCGGCTTGTTCACCACCCATCCCCACCGCGCGCGGGAAGTCGTCCGGGCCACGGAGGCGACTGGCCTGCGCCTGGGGTCGATCTTCCGCTACGCCTACGGCCTGCCCGTCCTCTCCCGGCTTCTCTCCCAGCCGAGGACCTACCGGCTGATCCGCCGCCTCTATGGGACCGTCGCGGACAACCGGCACCGCTCGCTGGGCAACCAACTGATCCTGGGTTTTCAACGTCCGTAAACCGACTCCGGGGCCACCCTGACCGCGGCAGGCATCATCTTTCTCGGCGTCGTCGTCATCGGCGTCGTGGCCCGGTTCAACCGCGATCTTGACGCGGGGATGGGCACCTTCCTGGCCGGCATGGTCTTCCTGCCCGGCCTGCTTGGGATCGGATTGCCCGGCGACCTGCCGCAGTTCACCGTCCAGCGGATTCTCCTGCTGGTCGCCTGGTTTTTCCTCGGCCGGAGCGGATACCTCTCGGGCAGAGCCGAGCCGATTCCCTATCTGAGATGGCTGCTGTTCTTCGGCTTGGTCCAGGTCGTTTCCTTTGCCGGCGGGGTCGCGCGCCTCGCCGGCTTCAAGGAATGCATCGACTACGCCTTTGAGGCGGTCCTGTTCTTCACCCTCGTCACCGCCTACCTGCAGCGCGACGGCTCCCCGGTCCGCCTCCTGTCCAGCCTCTGCCATGGCCTCGCGGCGGTCGGCGTGGTGGCCGCGCTCCAGAAATACTTCCGCCTTGGCCCCGTCCCCTATGCGGCACCCGAATCGCTGCTGCTGTGGCTGGACCGGTCCGACATCTCCTCGACCTATCCCCACCGCATCCTCTTCGGATATGCGATGGCGATGGGTGTGCCGGTGGCCCTCGGCCTGGCCTGCACCGCCATCGAACCGGCGCGGCGCCGGAGAATGTACGCGATCGGGGTCGTCCTGATCGCCGCTGATTACTTCTCCAACAGCCGCGGCCCCTGGCTGGGCCTGGCCCTCGGCCTGGTGGCGATGGCAGCGCTGGGCGGCGGGGCCGTGCGCCGGCGCCTGCTCGTCGTGGCAGCGCTCGCCGCCGCGGTCCTCGTCCTGCGCCCCGGGGTGCGCGACACAATCAGCGATCTCGCCTCCTCGACCTTTGAGGACGACAGCCTCAAGGGGGCATCCTACCAGTTCCGCTGGCAGCTTTGGCACGTCGCCTGGTCGGAAATCCGGCTCTCTCCCGAACGATTCCTCTTCGGCTACGGCCCGGTCAGCACCGAGGGCATGGACTTCACCGACTACTGGCAGGGCCAGGAGGGCTCGACCTCGAGCATGGAAAAGCTCGGCCACACCAGCTGGGACAACAACTATGCCGCGAATCTGATCGAGCTCGGCGTCACCGGATTCGCCCTGCAGCTCATCCTCTTCGCCGCGATTATCCGCCGGCTCCTCCGCGGCTGGCGGCAGGCTGATCCGGAGACCCGCATGCTTCGCGCGGGCATCGCGAGCGCCTGTCTCGTCTTCATGTTTGCGATGACCAACGTCTTCATCTTCAGCCCGCAATTGAAGTACCTCTTCTGGGCCCTGGTCGCGATCGGGAGCAATCTGTCGTGGGCCGCGCGCGCGCCGTCGCCGGAAGAGGCTGAGGCCCTCCCGGCCGCATCAGACGAAGCCCGCCGCGATCAACCCGTCGCGGACCGCGGATTGGTTCACCGCGGAGGCGCGGAGAACGCGGAGACCTGAGGACCCAACCCCGTGCCACCACGCCCTCTCCGCGTCCTCCGCGCCTCCGCGGTGAGTCTGCTGGTTTTCCTCTTCTCCCGCCCAGTCCTGGCCTCGTCCGGCGCGAGCTATTACGTGGATTTCTCCGCCGGCGCCGATACCAACCCGGGCACGGCGGCGGCGCCGTTCCAGCATTGCCCCGGGGACGACAATGCCACCAGCGCGGCCGCGGACACCACCCTGGCCGCCGGGGACACGGTGATTTTCAAGGGCGGTGTCACCTACGCCGGCGCAATCAACTGCCGGTGCGACGGAGTCGACTATGACGGCAATTCCGCGGGGGCCTTCGGCGCCGGCCGCGCGGTCATCAGCGGAGAAAACCGCGCCACGTCGTCGAAAGGCTTTACCGCTGAGGGCCGGTCCGATCTGGCCTTCCGCAACCTGGAGCTGACCCGGTTCGGCGGCCACGGCTCGGACCCCTGGACCGGCACCGAGTCCCGTGGCCGGTATGGCTACGCGCTCTATCTCGATGGCTGCTCGCGGGTGACCGTCCGCAACTGCCTCTTTCGCGACATCGGCGACTGGCAAAACGTCGCCAACGCCAACGAGGGCTACATGGAGGGCGTCGGCATCGCCGTCATCGATAACGGTGACGCGATCACCCTCGGCGGCAATGAGTTCACCCGGATCGGCCGGGCGGGGATCATGATCGAGCCCAAGCAGGGGACGCAGATCTGCACCGACATCGCGATCACCGGCAATGAATTTCACGACTCCATCCGGTGGGGCGTGTGGCTGGCGACCGGCAACACCAGGTGCACGCTCAACGGCGTCACCATCGACGGCAATCGCTTCCACGACATCCACCAATATGACGTGAACGACTGGGTGGGCCGGCCCGGCGACGCCCCCCACGTCGACAGCATCATCGCCTACATCGGCAGCATTCCACCCCAGGACGGCCAGTCGCTGGGCACCGCCGCCCATCCCATTATCGTCCGAAATAACCTGTTCTACAACAATGCCACGGTGGCGCGGGTCCAGAATTCCGCGGTTTTTCTCACCAGCTGGGGCGGCCGGGTCCTCATCTATAATAACGTCTTCATCAATACGCTCTTCAACGGCAACGGCGCCATCTTCTGCCTGGAGGGCACCGACCCCGCGGTCAACCCCGCGCCCGACTACTGGATTTTCAATAACAGCTTTTACGACACGACCTATGCGGTGACCCTGGAGTCGGAGCGCTATCCGCTGCGGCACGGCGAGGTACACGTCCTCAACAACATCTTCGACAAGCCGGACGCCGGCGCGGGCTACTCCGTCCGGGTCATGGATGCCGCCAGCGTCCCCACCCAGCTCGACTACGATCTCTACTATACCGGCCGGCCCGACGGGCAGCTTGCGTTCACTCCCGCGGGCGCGGCAACGCTCGCCGAACTCCAGAGCCAGGGCTGCGAGCTCCACGGGCGGCAAGCTTACCCCCGGTACGCGGACACCGCTTTCGGACTCGGCGCCCGCAGCAGCTCCAACGATCTGCATATGACGGTCGGCTCGCCGGCCATTGGCGCCGGACTGAACCTTTCCGCTCTCGCCACCGCCGACGGGGACGGCACCGCGCGCCCGGCGGCACCGACCGCCTGGGATGACGGAGCCTTTGCCGGACCCAATCGATGAAATGATCCGCCGCTGAGGCGCAGAGGACGCGGAGGAACGCAAAGTCCCTCCTCCGCGCTCTCCGCGCCTCCGCGGTGAACCTGAATTGGAATCCAAATGCATCTTCACCGCCAAGCCCTGAAGGGAGCCTCCCTGCTCTCGGCGTCCGAGTTCGTCAACCAGGGCTGCTCCTTCCTCCGGAATGTCATCCTGGCCCGCACGCTCACCAAGGCCGATTTCGGCGTGGCGGCGCTGCTCGCCATGGTCCTGACGCTGCTCGAAATGACCAGTAAGCTGGCGCTGGGCCAGCAGGTGGTCCAGTCCCGGCACGGCGACAACCCGGCGTTCGTGGACAGCGTGCAGTTCACCCAGCTCGCCGCCGGTGTCCTCAGCGCCGCCCTCATCCTGATCCTGGCGTGGCCCGTCTCCCATTTCTTTTCCGGCCCGCGGTACCTGCCCGCGATCATGGCGCTGGCGCTGATCCCGCTCGTGAATGGCTGCGGCAATCTCGACCTGTTCCGGCGGGCGCGCCAGCTGGGTTTCGAACGGCTCATCGTGGCGGACACCGTCCCCCAGCTCGCCACGACCCTGGCGGCGTGGCCGGTGGTCCACCTGCTGCCGGACTATCGCGCCGTGGTGTGCCTCATGCTGGGCAAGGCCGTCCTCTCTTCCGCCCTCACCCACTGCCTGGCGGACCGGCGTTTCCATCCCCGCTTTGAGCGGGAGTGGTTTCGCGAGAGCATGCGGTTCGGGGCGCCCCTGCTTTTGTCCGGGTTCATCCAGTTTGGGAATTTTCAAGGGGACAGCATGGTGGTGGCCGCGCGTTATCCCCTCACCCAACTGGGGGAATTTTCGGTCGCGATGACCATGGCCATGACCCCGGCCTTCGCCTTCATGAGGGTGTCGCAGTCGTTGAGCCTGCCGGTCCTCGCCGAGGTCCAGGGCGATCCTTCCCGGCTGGCGGTCCGGTACCGTCGCTATGTCGAATCGACCGCCCTGCTTTCCTGCTGCGCCACTCTGGCCATGATCTTCGCCGGTGAATATGTCGTGGAGCGGTGTTTCGGCGCCAAATACGCCGGAGTCGGCACCCTGGCGTCCTGGCTGATCGCGGGCCAGGCATTGCGAATGATCCGGGGCGCAACCGTGAGCGCCGCCATGGCGCGGGGCGACACGATGAACATGATGGTCTGCAGCGCGTGGCGGCTGTGCGGCCTGCCGCTGGCCATCGGCGTCGGCTGGCTCCATGGCAGCCTGACCTGGTTTGCCGTCACCGGCTTCGCCGCCGAAGTCGTGGCCCTGACGGCATCCGTCGCCCGCCTCGCCTCGCGGCAGCACCTCGCACCGGGATTCACGGTGGCGCCCGCCCTGCTGGGATTGGGATGCGTCCTGGGCGCGGTCGCCGGCAAATGGGCGCTCCCGGTCCCGGCCGCCTCGCCCGCCAACGCGCTGCTGCTCGCCCCCGCGATCCTGCTGAGCATCGGGGCCTTCGCCCTCTGTTTCCCCGGTTTGCGATCGACGGCCACCGGGTTCGCGGCCCGGATGCGCGCGACCTCGGACGTCCGGTCGGAAAGGTCGGCGCGCCCTCCCGCCGCGGTGCCGCTGGGCGGCACGAAGGGGACCCCATGACCGCCGCCATCCAGGAAGTCTCCTCCGCCCCGGCCTCGGCCCGGCGTCCCGCGGTGCCTCGTCCTGCGCTGGTGTCCCTGATGGGCGCAACGTTCGACACGGGCAATCTCGGGGTCAGCGCGCTGGCCTCCGGCGCGATCGCGGCCATTCGTCACGGACTTCCCCAGGCCCGGATCTTCCTGCTCGATTACGGCGCCCAGCCCGTCGTGTGGACCGACCCCGTGGGCGGCGAACCGGTCAGCGTGGAGCTGTGCAACCTCCGTTTTTCCCGGCGGGCGTGGCTGCCCAACCACATCGCCCGGCTGCTCTTTCTCGCCCTCCTCATCAGGATGGTGCCCGGGCGAGCCCGTCGGAACCGGCTCGCCCGCCGCAGCGCCTGGCTGCGGCGAATCGCCGCCGCCGACTTCCACCTGTCCCTGGCGGGCGGGGACAGCTTCAGCGACATCTATGGCCTGCGGCGCCTGTGCTACATGGCGCTGCCCCAGGTCCTCGTCCTGCTGCTCGAAAGGCCGCTCGTCCTGCTCCCCCAGACCTACGGTCCGTTCCGGACCCGGACCGCGCGGGTGATCGCGCGCTGGATCCTGCGCCGCGCCAGCCTGGTCTACTCCCGGGACCGCGAGGGACTCACCGTGATCCGGGGCTTGCTCGGCCACCGGGGACCGGAGCCGCTCCTCGCCCATGATCTCGGGTTCGCCCTCGAACCCCTGCCGCCGCGGCCGGCGGTCACGCGGCGCCTGGGGACGTTCCGGCAGGGCGGGCCGCTGGTCGGCTTCAATGTCAGCGGCCTGCTCCATATCGGGGGCTACAGCGGGGCCAACATGTTCGGCCTCAAATCCGACTACCGCCAGCTCATGGGTGCGTTGCTGGACCGGTTCATCGCCGGGCACGGCGCCCGCGTGCTGCTCATCCCCCACGTCCACGGCGAAGGGGAGAACTCCGAAAGCGACCTCGCGGCCTGCCGGCAGATCGCCCGGCAATTTCAGCCGCGCTATCCGGGGCTCCTCGACACCATCGACGAGACCTTCGACCACCATGAGACCAAACACCTGATCGGCGGGTGCGACTTCTTTGTCGGCTCGCGCATGCACGCCTGCATCGCCGCGCTCTCCCAATTCGTGCCCACGGTCGGCCTGGCCTACAGCCGCAAATTCGCCGGAGTCATGGAGGCCGCGGGGGCCGGCGCGGTGGTGGTGGACCTGCGGGCCCTGGGTCTGGCCGAGGTCGTCGCGCGGGTCGATGCGGCCTGGGACGGCCGCGCCGAAATGCGCCGGCAACTCCTCGAGCGCATCCCGGCCATCCAGCAGTCGGTGTCCGGCCTGCTCCGGCGGCCGGAATTCACCGAGTTTCTCCGGCACACCCTCCCATGAGCAGAAGAATCATGAACGTGGCGGACATCGTGCGCTGGCGCCTCTGCGTCGGGTGCGGCGCCTGCGCTTCGGCCTGCCCGGAGCAGAACATCCGCCTCGTCGACGTCCCCGCCGAGGGCATCCGGCCGCTGCTCGCGGACCCGCAGCGGTGCGGCTCCTGCACGGCCTGCCTGGCGGTCTGCCCCGGGCACGAACTGGACTATTCGTACCACCGCTCACGCCCCGGTATCGTGGCCGGGCTCGCTCCCGCCTTCGGCCCGGTGATCGAGATCTGGGAAGGCCATGCCCGCGACCCCGAGATCCGCCTGGCCGGATCGTCCGGCGGCGCCCTGACCGCCCTGGGCCTCTACGGCCTCGAGCGCCTCGGGATGCACGGCGTCCTGCACGTCGGAGCCGATCCCGCGGAGCCGCTGCGTAATCGCACGGGCCTCAGCCGCAGCCGGCGGGAGCTGATGGCCCGGACGGGCTCCCGCTACGCGCCCGCCTCGGCCTGCGACAGCCTCAATCTGATCGAGGCCGCGCCCGCTGCCTGTGTCTTCATCGGCCAGCCGGCCGAGGTCGCCGCCCTGGAGAAGGCGCGCCGATTGCGGCCGCAACTGGACCGGCGCGTGGGGCTGACACTCTCGTTTTTCTGCGCCGGCAGTCCCTCGACGCAAGGCACGGTGGATCTGCTCAAGACCATGGGGATCGACGCCGCCCAGCTCGGGTCGCTCCGGTACCGCGGCAACGGCTGGCCCGGTTCCTTCGCCGCCGGCCTCAAGGACGGCTCCGCTCCGATCCAGCGCCTGAGCTATCGGGAATCCTGGGCGTTTCTGCAGCGGTACCGGCCGTATGGCGCACATCTGTGGCCGGACGACACCGGGGAGGCCGCCGACATCTCCTGCGGGGATCCCTGGTATGAGGATCCGAAGGCGGACGCGCTCGGCTCCTCCCTGGTGGTCGCGCGCACCGCGGCCGGCCGGGAGGCGGTGCGCGGCGCCATGGCCGCGGGCTATCTCGATCTCACTCCGGCCGAGCCGTGGAAACTCGTGGCCTCCCAACGCAACCTGACGCGCAAGCGGCGGGCGATCGCCGGCCGCCGGCTCGCCTTTCGCGCCTTTGGACTGCCCGTGACCCGCCTCCGGGGCTTTCCCCTGGTGCGGCTCTGGCTCGGCCTCCCGCCCCGGGAGCAATTCAATTCCGTCTTCGGCACCGCGCGCCGGATCTGGCAAAGAAAATACTACCGCCCCGCGGGGGAGGCGCCGGTCCGCCGCACCGCCCTCGGAGGGTTGCTCGTGCGGCGGGAACTCTGGATCCTCTCGCTGCGCGCGCGGGTGATCGCGCTGCTGGCCGCCACCGGCCTGGCCGTGGCCTGCCTCCGGGGCCTGTACCCATTCCTGGCGGTCACCTCGCGGGTGCCCGCCGCCGTGCTGGTGGTCGACGGGTGGCTGCCGACCGACGCGCTCGCCCAGGCCGCCGCGGAATACCGGCACGGGCACTACCAGACGGTGCTGGCGGTGCGCGGGGTCTATCCCCTCGACTCCGCCGAGCTGGACCGGCCCATCGATGACTATGTGGCCGACATCCTGGTTCGCCATGGGATCCCTCGCGCGCAGCTCAGCTCGGTGCTGTTCCCCGGGCTGCAGCGCGACCGGACATTCTATTCGGCCCGCGCGGTCGGCCAGTGGTTTCGGGATCGGCGGCTCCCCCTGCGCGCCCTCGATCTCGCCACCGCCGCCGGGCATGCCCGGCGCTCGCGCCTGCTTTACCAGGACGCGCTGGGCCGCGGCGTCGCGATCGGGATCGTGGCGCTGGAGGACCCGGCCTACGACGGACGCCACTGGTGGCGGTCCAGCGAGGGCGTCCGGGAGATCCTCTTCGAGGGCGTGGCCTACCTCTACGTCCGGTTCCTGTTCTGGCCGTCCCCTTTTCCCCAGGTTTCACCTCAGACCCATTCATCATGAAAATCGCCATCATCGGTTTAGGCTACGTCGGACTCCCGCTCGCGATCCAGTTTGCCCGCTCCGGCGCCACCGTGCTCGGCCTCGACATCGACACCCGGAAAGTCGAGGCCTTGAATCAGGGGCTCAGTTACATCCGGCATATCGCGCCCAGCGCGGTCGCCGACCAGGTGACGCCGGGCCGCTTCACGGCCTCGAGCGACTTCAGCCGCATCGCCGGCATGGCGGCGGTCATCATCTGCGTGCCCACGCCGCTGAACCGCAACCGCGAGCCGGACCTCTCCTACATCCTCGAGACCGGCAAGGCCATCGCCCCGCACCTCAGCCGGGGGGCGCTGGTGGTGCTGGAGTCCACCACCTTTCCCGGGACCACCGACGAGAACCTGCGCGCCGTGATCGAGCAGGGATCCGGCCTCAAGGCCGGCGTGGACTTTCATCTCGCATTTTCACCGGAACGCGAGGACCCGGGCAATCCGAGCAGCGTGGTCTCCACCATCCCCAAGATCGTCGGCGGCTTCACGCCGGCCTGCCTGCGGCGGGCGATCGAGCTCTACTCGATCGCGATCAAGACCCTGGTGCCCGTCTCCTCCTGCCGGGTCGCCGAGGCCGCCAAGCTGCTGGAAAATATCTTTCGCAGCGTGAACATCGCCATGGTCAACGAGCTGAAGATCGTCTACGCCGCGATGGGCATCGACATCTGGGAGGTGATCGACGCCGCCAAGACCAAGCCTTTCGGATTCATGGCGTTCTATCCCGGGCCCGGCCTGGGCGGGCATTGCATCCCGATCGACCCCTTCTACCTCACGTGGAAGGCCCGCGAGTACGGACAGAACACGCGGTTCATCGAGCTCGCCGGGGAGATCAACACGGCGATGCCGGAGTATGTCGTCCATCGGCTCGCGGACGCGCTGAATGACCGCTCGCGGGCGATCAAGGGCAGCCGCGTGCTCATCGTCGGCCTGGCCTACAAGCCGAATGTGGACGATGAGCGCGAGTCGCCCAGCTACGTCCTGATGGACCTGCTCGCGCAGCGCGGCGCCGACGTGGCCTACCACGACCCGTATGTGCCCGTGATCAAGCCGACCCGCGAACACAGCCATCGCGCCGGAGTGCGCTCGGTGCCCTGGAACCGCGAGTCCCTGCGGGCCTTTGATGCGGCGGTCATCGCGACCGACCACCGGGGAGTCAATTACCAGGAACTGGCCGACTGGGTGCCCTGCATCGTCGACACCCGCAATGCCATGGTCGGCGCCAAGACCAAGGACCGACAGGTATGGAAAGCATGAAAACCTCCCTCCCCCTTCTCCGCCGCCTCCCTCTGCGGGGCGCATTGCTTTGTCTGCTGGCCGCCGCGCCCGCCGCCTGGGCCCAGGAGCCGGCCGACCCGGGCGCCGAGGCGTCGGCGATCCCGCTGGGCCCGCAGACCGCCTTTGTGCCGCCGTCAACCGCGGCATCCTGGGGCAGCCAAAATCAGGGCGGCCCCGCCGTCCCTCCGCTCCCGGGCGCGCCAGAGCCGCCACCCCCCCTGCGGTGGGGCCAGGTCGTGCTCGATCCCCGGCTGACTTACGGGGTGTTCTACAGCGATGGCATCCTGGCCAGCCCGGGGCATCCGGTGAGCACCGTCCTGCAGAGCCTGTCCCCGGGCCTCTTCCTGCAACTGAGCCCGGAGTGGACCCTCGACTACGGCCCGACCTGGGAGTGGTACTCCAATCCCCTCTTCCAATCCACGTTCGACCAGGCGGCGCGCCTGGAGGGCAAGGTCCCCTGGCAGGACTGGGCGCTGGACTTCACCCAGACTTATGCCCGGACCTCCGAGCCCCTGGTGGAAACCGGGCGCCAAACCCCCGAGCAGGACTATGCGACCGAATTGAAGGCCGACTATGGCCCGGAAGGCAGCCCGCGGCTTGAACTCGCCCTGGATCAGGATATCCTGACGTCACCGGTGGTCCCCGATTCCTACGGCTGGTCCACGCTGGATTGGCTGCATTTTCCGATCGCTCCGCGATTGGACACGGCCATCGGAGCCGGCCTGGGTTACATCCTGGTCGATCCCGGCTATGACATGGATTACCTGCGTCCCGAGGCGCGGGTCACCTGGCGGGCCGCCGACCGGCTGAGCTTCGACCTCCAGGGCGGGGTCGAGGAACGCCGGTTCATCGGCAGCGGCGGCGGAACGCTCGAAACCCCCATCTTCAACGCCTCGGCCGAGTTCAAAGCCGGGGACACCACCACCCTGACCGCCGATGCCAGACGCGACGTCGAGGTCGGCTACACCGTGGACGAGGTGGAACGGGCGACCAACGTCAGCCTTGGCCTCCAGCAGCGCATCCTTCGGCACTTTGTCCTGGGCGGGGAAGTCGGGCGCGAAACGGTGACCTACATCGGGGTCGGTCGCAGCCTGGTCGACGTGCGCGGCGACCGCTCCACCACGTTTCAACTCAGCCTCAACACCGTCCTGTTCCGCCGGCTCAGTGTCGCCGTGCAATACTCGAACCTCCGGGATGACTCGAACCTCGCCGGATTCGGTTTCGCGAGCAACCAGTACGGACTGACCGTCCAGTACAAATATTGACCGCCCGTGACCGCTTCCTCCCAAACCCGGGGCCTGGCACCCGCGATCGGCGTGCTCCTCCTGGCCTTCGCGTGGCCGCTCTACCGGCTGACGCGCTTCGCCCTGGGCAGCGACCTCTGCTCCTACATCGTGCTGGTGCCCCTGATCGGCCTCGGCATGGTCTGGCTCAAGCGACCTTTCCCGGCGTCACCGGGCACTCCCAACCGCCGGCTGGCCGTGGTCTTGCTCGCCGCGGGCGCGGTCGCGTCCGTCGCCTCCGGCCTCGCGGCTTTTTCCGACGCGGGCGGGCCGCCGTCGAACTCCCTCGTGCTCGCCGTCCTCGCCTTCTGCCTCCTGTTCGCCGGGCTGGGCGGGTGGTTTCTCGGCCGGCGAACCCTCCGAGCCATCGCCTTTCCGCTCGGCTTTCTCATCTTCCTCGTGCCGCCCCCGGTCGGACTCGCCCGCGCCCTCGAGACCTTCCTGCAGCGCACCTCGGCCGTCGTGGCCTATGCGTTCTTCGACTGGACGGACATGCCGGTCCTCCGGCGGGGCGCCCTCGGGTTTCAACTGCCGGGCATGAACCTTGAGGTGGCCCCCCAATGCAGCGGCCTCCATTCCAGCCTGGCGCTGTTCATCGTCAGCCTCCCGGCCGGGTACCTCTTCCTCCGCTCGCCGTGGCGGCGGGCCGCGCTGAGCCTCGCGACCATCCCGCTCGGCATCGTGCGCAACGGGTTTCGGATCTTCACGATCGGCGAGCTCTGCGTGCGCATCGGCCCCCAGATGATCAACTCCTACATCCATCGGACCGGCGGCTGGATCTTCTTTCTGCTCTCGCTCGGGCCCCTCTTCGTCCTGCTGCTGCTGCTGATGTATGCGGAGCGCCCCGCCGCGCCCCCCAAATTCAACCTGGTGAGGATCTAACATGAAAAAACTGCTTTGCCTTTGCGCGATCGTCGGAGCCGCCGGGCTCCTCGTTCTCGGCTTTCTCCACACCCGGCCGCAGGCCAGAAGGGCCCGGCTGCTGGCGCGGGCCGGCCGCGATTTCAGCGCCGGGCAATTCGATGCGGCGGAGATCGAGTATGTGACCCTGCTGCGCGCCGATCGTCTCAATCCCGAGGCGATCGCCCGTCTGGGAATCATCTATTTCGACCAGGGACGCGGCGGGATGGCCCTCCCCTACCTGGTCGAGGGCCGGACACTCCAACCGGACAACCGGGAGGTGCGGCTCAGGCTCGGCCTGTCCTATCTCGCGCAGGGGGCGTTCGCCCAGGCCCGGGCCGAAGCCGACGCCATCCTCGCCCGCCATCCCCGGGACGGCGACGCGTTTCTCCTGCTGGCGGAAGCGGCCGTCGCGCCCGCGGACATCGCGGACGCCACCCGCCGCCTGGAGCACCTGCCGGGACCGGCGGCGGGCGGCGCGCCGGCCCTGGTGGCGCTGGGTACCCTGGAATTTCGCCAACGGCATTTTCCCGCCGCCGCGGCCCGCTTCCAGCAGGCCCTCGCCCTCGATCCCACCTCCAGCGACGCCTGGACCGCGCGGGCGGCGCTGGACTGGGCGGACAACGATTTGCCGCACGCCGACCAGGCCTTCGCCCGGGCCGTCGCCCTCGCGCCCGGCCGCCTGCCCAAGCAACTGCAGTACGCGGAGTTCAAGGTTGAGACCGGGGCGCGCGACGCCGCCCGACCCATCCTCGAGGCCATGACCCGGCAGCGCCCCGACTTCCTGCCGGGCGACCTGCTGCTCGCCGAGCTGGACGAGACGGAACACCGGACCGCCGAGAGCGCAGTCCTGGTCGCGAAGGTCCTCGACCGGGCCCCCTCGTATTTCGACGCCCTCCTGCTGCGCGGCCGATTGCAACTGGCAGCCGGCCAGCCCGCGGCCGCGGTCGCCGGCCTCGAAAAGGCCCTGGAAACCTATCGCCGCAGCTCGAAGCTCAACTTCGAACTGGCCCAGGCCGATCTCGCCGCCGGAGCCTCGGACAAGGCCGTGGACAGCCTCAACCGCGCGCTGGCCTGGGATCCGAATCTGACCGCCGCGTCCCTGATGCTGGCGGAGCTCCGCCTCGCGATGGGCGATCCCGCCTCGGCGATGGCCGCCCTGAAGCCGGTCATCCAGCAGCACCCCGGCCTGATCCAGGCCCGCTTCCTCCTCGCCCGCACCGAAGTCGCGCAAGACGACCTCGACGACGCCCTCGCCGAGTACCGGCAGCTCGCCCTCGACTCCCCGGGCGACTCCGCGGCCGTGCTCTTCGCGGGCATGATCCTGGCGCGCCAGGGCAGGAAGGATGAGGCCCGGCGGGACTTCGACCGCGCGCTCGCCCTGGCGCCGGACTCCGACCTCGCGCTGGAACAGCGGGTCGACCTCGACCTGGATGACCACCGCCCGGCGGACGCGCTCGCGCGCGTGCAGGGCCGGATCGCGCAGTCCCCCGCCCGACCGGAGCTCTATGTCCTGCTGGGCCGGATCTTCGCCGGTCAGCACGCGGTGGACTCCGCCGCCACCGCCTTCCGGCACGCGATCTCCCTCCGGCCCGGATCGCCGCTGCCGTACCTGCTCCTGGCCGAACTCGATGCCAAGACCGGCCAGGACGGCAACGCCCTGGCGGATCTGCGGGAATTGATCGCGCGCCAGCCGCAGGACCAAACGGCGCTCATGATGATGGGCACGATCCAGGAGCGCGACCGCGACTATGCGCCGGCCCAGGCCACCTACGAGAAACTGCTCGCCGTCGATCCCAACTTCAGCCCCGCCCTGAACAACCTGGCCTGCCTGGATGCGGAACTTCCGGGCCAGTTGGACCGGGCGCTGGACCTCGCCCAACAGGCCAGGAAGCTGCTCCCGGCCGATCCCCGCGTCGCCGACACGCTGGGCTGGATCCTGGGCCGCGAGCATCGGTATGCCTGGGGCCTGACCCTGCTGCAGGAGAGCGCCGGCCGGCTGCCGGCCGATCCCCAGGTTCAGTTTCACCTCGGGATGACCTACGCCGCGGTCGGGGACGAGGCCGCCGCCCGGCTCGCGCTCCAGCGCGCCCTGCAGCTCGACGCCGGCTTTGTCGGGAGCGGCGCGGCCCGCCGGGAACTGGCGGCCCTGGCGATCGACCCCGCCTCGGCCGGGCCGGCCGACCGCGCGCTGCTCGAGCAGGCCGCCGCCGGCCGGCCCGACGATCCGCTGGTCCTTTCCCGCCTCGCGGCGCTCGACGAGCGCGCCGGCGACGCGGGCCAGGCGATTGCCGGATGGCAAGCGGTCCTGCGCCAGAACCCGGAGGATGAGCCGGCCCTGGTCCGGCTGGCGCGGCTCGAGACCGCGCGGGGCGACACCGCCCGGGCCCTTCCGCTGGCCCGCTCCGCCCACGCCCTCGCCCCGGACGATCCGGAAGCCACCCGCGTGCTCGGCCTCCTCGCGTATCGGACGGGCGACTACCCGTGGGCGGTGAGCCTGCTCACGGACACGGTCGACCGCGAGCCGGACGACGCGTCCGCCGCGGCCGATCTCGCCCGGGCCCTGAAGAGCCTGGTGCTGCGCTACGCCGCCCAGCCGGGCGACGACCAGCGCGCCCTCGCCCTGGCCGCCCGGGCGCGGGCGGCGCTGCCCGCCGACCCCCAGGTCGCGCGCGCCTGCGGGATCATCATGTATCGCTCAGGTAACTACGCGATGGCCGAATCCCTCCTCGCGGCCGGCCCCGGCGGGGCCGACGGCGAGCTGCTCTTCTACCTGGGCATGGCGCGGTACCGCCTCCACGAGCCCTCGGATCGCGCCACCCTCGAACGCGCCGTCGCGCTCAATCCCGGAGCCGCCCTGGCGGCCCAGGCGCGGGGCGCCCTGGCCAGCCTCAAATAGCCCGCCCGGCGGCCCGTCCGGGAAACGTCGGGATTCCTTACGATTTGCGGGTGCGTTCCGGGGTCGAAAAGAAACGGACAAGTTTTAAACAGTTATTGCCCACTGCGTTACAATCATACCGAGGCGGCTGGCATGGCCGGTGCTATCTAACCGCTGGCTGCAACCGGGTTATTCCAATCCACCAGCCGACAACGAAAGAAAATACAAAGGACAAACCCACCGTGAAGAAAATATCCTCACTCGCCACTGCCGCCAGCGCGCTGCTCCTGGCCTTCTCGCTCAGCGGCAGCCTGGCCCGCGCCACGCCGATCGACGGCACCATCAACTTCGACGGCGAAGCGACCACCAACTCCGGAAACCTGAGCACCGCCACCTCCTTCACCAGCATCGTCGGCACGATGGTGGTCCCGCAGGAAACCGGCTCCTATTCCGCGATTCCCGTCGTGACCCCGGTCACCTTCACGCCGTTCTCGTTCAGCGCCGCCGGGGTGACTCCCCTGTGGACCCTGACCGTGGCGGGCATCACCTACAGCTTCAACGCGACGTCCATCGTGGTCGACGCGCAGAATGCCAACTTCCTCAACCTGAGCGGAACGGGCATCGCCAGCATCACCGGGGACACCAGCACCGCCGGGACCTGGAGCATCACCGACACCAGTGTCGGCGGCAGCCCGACCTTCACGTTCGGGGCTGACTCCGTCGTGCCCGACAGCGGCGTCACCGCCCTCCTGATCCTGCTCGGCCTCGCCGGCGTGGGACTGGGCGTTGCGGCGCAGCGCCGCAAACTCGTCCCCGTCGCGGCCTAGGACGATCCCAGGCCAGCTTCAATCGCGGCTACGGCTGCATCGGCGAAAGCCGATGCAGCCTTTTTCTGTCATGAGCCTTTCCACCTCCCTGTCCTTCGCCGGTGCCCTGGGCGCCGGCGCGCTGGCGATCGGCGCGCTGGCCCGGCCCCGGCGCCAGTCGGCCGACTGGGCGTTTGCCGCCGGCATGCTCACCCTCGCCGCCGCGGGGGCCTGCGCCGGGCTGACGGCGTTCCCGCCGCGGGCGCCCGCCTCCCTGATCCGCCGGGAGGAGTGTCGGCTGGCGGCCCTCTCGCTGCTGCCCGGCTGCTGGCTCTGGTTCAGCCTCAGCTACGCCCGGGGCGACGCCCGGAGCTTCCTGCGGCGGTGGCGCCTGCCCCTGGCCGTCGCCTTTCTCCTGCCCGTGGGCCTGGCGCTCGGCTGGCGCCACGGGCTGATCGTGAACGTGCGCGAGGCCGGCCCCGGTTCCGCCTGGACGTTCGGCCTCGGGGCGCCGGGGCTCGCCTTGAATTTTCTGCTGCTGGCCGGCGCGATCGCGATCCTGATGAACCTGGAGCGCACATTCCGGGCCTCGGTCGGTACGCTGCGGTGGCGCATCAAGTACATGCTCATGGGCGTGGGCCTGCTTTTCGCGGTCCGGGTGTACCTGGCCAGCCAGGCGCTGCTGTTCCACCGGCTGGATTCGTCCCTCGACCCCCTCGACGCGGGAACCCTGCTGGTCGCCTCGTTGCTGATGCTGCGTTCGTTCTTCCGCGCCGGGCGCGCCGACCTGGATGTCTATGCCTCGCCCTCCGTGCTGCGGGGCTCGGTCACCGTCCTGCTCGCCGGGATTTACCTGCTGGCGGTCGGGCTCTCCGCCCGGGTCGTCGCCTGGCTCGGGGGCGGCAATGCCTTCGCGCTCGAGGCCTTCCTCATTCTGCTCGCGCTCGCGCTGGCCGTGGTCCTGTTGCAGTCCGACCGCCTGCGCATGCGCCTGGGCCGGTTCATCAGCCGCCACTTCCAGCGGCCGCTCTACGACTATCGCACCGTCTGGCGGCGGTTCGCCGAAGTCACCCCCGCCCAGGTCGAGCCGGTCGAGTTGTGCCGCTCGCTCGCGAAGCTGCTCGCGGAGGTGTTCCAGACCCTGTCGGTCGCAATCTGGCTGGTCGACGACCAGGCCATGGTCCTCGCGGCCTCGACCTTCCTCTCGGCCGCGCAGGGACTCGAGCTCGCCCCGACCGCGGCGGAAGCGGGCCCGATCGTGGAGCATTTTCTCCGGCACCCGGACCCGGCCGACTTGGAGTCCGTCGCCGCCCCCTGGGCGGCCGCGCTGCGCCGGATGCACCCCAGCGAGTTCCCCCGCCGGGAAAATCGCGTCGGCCTGCCGTTGATCGCCCGCGGCCGGGTGATTGCCCTGTTCATGCTGGGCGACCGGGTGGGCGGGGCCGCCTTTTCGACGCAGGACTTCGAGATGCTCACGTGCGTCGGCGATCACGCCCTCGCCAGCCTGCTCGCCGCGCAGGCCGCGCAAAAGCTGCTGCAATCCCGGGAGCTCGCGGCCTTCCAGGCGATGGCGGCGTTCTTCGTGCACGACCTGAAGAACGCCGCGTCGAGCCTCAGCCTCATGCTCGGCAACCTGCCGGTGCATTTTGACGACCCGGCGTTCCGCGCCGACGCCCTCCGCGGCGTGGCGAAGTCGGTCCAGCACATCAATCAGGTCATCGGGCACCTGGGCCTGCTGCGCCACGAGCTGAAAATCCGGCCGGTGGAGTCGGACCTGAACAGCGTGGCCGACGCCTCGGTCGCCGGGCTCGAGGCCGACCCCGGTTTCCGGATTGCCCGGGAATTTTCCCGCCTGCCGCCCGTGCCCTTCGACCGGGAGCAGATCGCGAAGGTGGTCACCAACCTGGTGCTCAACGCCAAGGAATCCATGTCCGGCCGGGGCCGGGTTCGGATCGCCACCGGGCTGGAACCCGGCTGGGCCGTCCTCGCCGTTGCGGACGAGGGTTGCGGCATGAGCGCCGACTTCATCGCCCGCTCCCTCTTTCGCCCCTTCCAAACCACCAAGAAAAACGGGCTCGGCATCGGCATGTTCCAGAGCCGGATGATCGTGGAGGTTCACGGGGGCCGGATCACGGTCGCGAGCGAACCGGGCCGGGGCACGACTTTTCGGGTGTTCCTGCCGCTCCAGGGCCTGGTGGCCGCGCCGGCATGAGCGGGTAAGACCCCATACGTTTGCCGCACTATTCCGGGGCTGGCGCGCCACCCGCCCCCGCCACCCGGGTCCAACCTCCCGGTCAACCTGACTTTCACCCAGTGCCCCGGTCCAAGCCCTCATTGCTCATCGTCGACGACGACGACGAAATCCGCACCCAGATGCGGTGGGCGCTGGCTGCGGACTATGAGGTCGTGTCGGCCGGCGATCGCGCCGGAGCGATCGAGTCGTTCCGTCGCGCCCGACCCGCGGTCGTGCTGCTCGACCTGGGCCTGCCGCCGCATCCCGGCACCCCGGACGAGGGGCTGGCGGCCCTCTCCGAACTCCTCGCCATCGACGGCCTGGCCAAGGTCGTGATCATCAGCGGCCAGGGGGAGAAGGCGGTCGCCCTCCAGGCCATCGCGGCGGGGGCTTACGACTTTCTCGGCAAACCCCTGGACCCGGGGGAATTGAAGCCCCTCCTCAAGCGGTGCTTCCACGTCGCGGGCCTGGAGCGGGAATTTCGCGAGATGCAGGAACGGATGCGCGAGCCCGCCTTCGAGGGGCTGCTCGGGGCGAGCGATCCGATGCAGTCGGTCTTCAGCGCGATTCGCAAGGTGGCCGCGACCGAAGCGCCCGTCCTGATCCTCGGGGAAAGCGGAACCGGCAAGGAAATGACCGCCCGGGCCCTGCACCACCGCAGCGACCGCCAGGCCGGCCCCTTCGTCGCCATCAACTGCAGCGCGATCCCCGAGACGCTGATGGAGAGCGAGCTCTTCGGGCACGAGAAGGGCTCCTTCACGGGCGCGCACGCCCAGCGCAAGGGGCGGATCGAAGGCGCCGGCGGGGGCACGCTTTTCCTTGATGAAATCGGGGAAATTCCCCCGCCGCTCCAGGTCAAGCTCCTCCGCTTTCTCCAGGAGCGCTGCATCGAACGGGTCGGGGGCAGGCAGGAAATCCCGGTCGACACCCGGGTGATCGCCGCGACGAACGCGGATCTCAGGAAGAAGATGGCCGGCGGGGCCTTTCGCGAGGACCTCTACTATCGCCTGGCCGTGGTGCAGATGGTCCTGCCGCCGCTGCGGGAGCGCGGCAGCGATGTCGACCTGCTCGCAAACGCGTTTTTGCAGCGGCTGGGGAGCGAGCACGGCAAACCCGGGATCTCCTTCGCGCCGGACGCCGTGCGCGCCCTGCGGCTCCATGGGTGGCCCGGCAACGTCCGCGAGCTGCAGAACCGGGTGAACCGCGCCGTGATCATGAGCGGGGGCAAGCGGGTGACCGCCGCGGATCTCGACCTCGAGCAGGCCGGCTCCTCGGTCCCGCTCCGGGAGGCGCGGGAGGCGCTCGAGCAGGGCATGGTCCGCGAGGCCCTGCGCCGGCACTCCGGAAAAATCACGGCCGCCGCCGCGGATCTCGGGATCAGCCGGCCAACTTTTTATGAGCTGATGGAGAAATTCGGGATCCAAAAGACCGAGGGGCTCGAACGGCTCAACCCACAACCGTCCTATTCGCACTCCCCGTCATGAATGCCTCCCCCACCCACTCCACGCCCAAAACGGGCCACCGCCGCAGCCTCCTCGCCTGGGCGGCGGGAGCGCTCGCCGTGTCGCTCGCGCTCGCGGCCTGCCAGACCCCCGCGCCGGCGGCGGCCACCTCCGCCAACGACCGCGCCGAGCTCACGCTGCACGAGGGCGACGTGGTGAAGATCGCCTTTCCGGGCGCCGCCGACCTCAATCCCCCGGAGCCCCTGCTGATCAGGCGCGATGGGAAGATCACCCTGCCGATCGTCGGCGAGGTGGCGGCCGCGGGCCTGACCCCCGCCGAGCTGCAGAACGAACTGCTCGGTCTCTTCTCCAAGCAGCTGGTGACGAAGGAAGTCCTGGTCACGGTCGTGTCCTCCTCCTTTGTCGTCTTTGTGGACGGCAATGTGGTCCGCCCGGGGAAGGTGGTCTCCGATCACCCGATCACGGCGCTGGAAGCGGTGATGGAGGCGGGAGGCTTCGACTACCACAACGCCAATCCCTCGAAGGTCATGGTGATCCGCCACCAGGCCGGGACCCGGAATTACAGTTATTACACCGTCAACCTGAAGCTCGTCCTGGACGGCCGGGAGAGCGACGCCTTTTACCTGGCGCCGGGCGACGTGGTGCACGTTCCGGAGGCCTTTACCTGGTTTTGAACCGTCCCAAATTTTAAAATGAAATACCATCACCTAGTTCCGTCCGGCCTGATCCTCGCCGTCGGTTTGCTCGGGGCCGGAGTCGGCGCCGCGCGAGCCCAAAGCACCTATCCGAATCCCTACGCCATAAATCTCTTCGCCGGCCTGACGCGTTCGCCCGGCAGCGCCAACGGCAGCCCCGGGCAGTTCGCCTTTCCCTATGGCGTGGCGGCCGACACCGCCGGAAACATCTATGTCGGGGACACCGCCAACGACACGATCCGCAAGATCACGCCGGCGGGCGTCGTCAGCACGCTCGCCGGGCAGGCGACCGTCGCCGGCAGCGCCAACGGCACCGGCGCCGGAGCCACGTTTAACGCTCCGGAAGGGGTAGCGGTCGACACCGCGGGCAACGTCTATGTCGCCGACATCTCCAATACCGCCATCCGCAAGATCACGCCGGCGGGCGTTGTCACCACCCTGGCCGGGCTGCCCGGCACCTCGGGCACGGCCGACGGCACCGGCAGCGGCGCCCGCTTCAGCGGGCCGTCGGGCGTGGCGGTGGACACTGCCGGGAATGTCTACGTGACCGACACCTACAGCGACACGATCCGCAAGGTCTCCGCCGCGGGGGTCGTCACCACCTTCGCCGGCCTGGCCGGCAGCTCCGGCAGCGTCGATGCCGCGGGCAGCAGCGCGCGGTTCAACCAGCCCGCGGGCGTGGCGGTGGATGCCGCGGGAAATGTCTACGTGGCCGACACGTATAACGACACGATCCGCAAGATCACGCCGGCGGGCAGCGTGACCACCCTGGCCGGGCTCGGGGGCAGCTCGGGCAGCGCCGACGGCACGGGCACCGCGGCACGCTTCTACCTTCCGGTCGGCATTGCCGTCGACGCCGCCGGCAACCTCTATCTGGCCGACACCTACAACGACACGATTCGCGGCATCACCCCGGCCGGCATCGTCACCACCCTGGCGGGCCAGGTGGGGATTTCCGGGGCCGCCAACGGCAGCGGACTGGGCGCGCAATTCTACCTGCCCTACGGCGTGGCGGTGGACAGCACGGGTGACCTCTACGTGGCCGACACCCTCAATATCACCATCCGCAAGGGAGACTCCTTTGCGGTGCCGATCATCGTGACCCAACCGCTGGGCCAGACGGTCTCCGCCGGCGCCACCGCCACGCTAAGCGTCGTCGCCACGGGCGCCATCAGTTATCAATGGTACCTGAACGGGGCGATCGTGACGGGCGCCACCGGTTCCGCCCTCCCGCTGGCGAATGTCGGCACGGGCCAGGCCGGCAGCTACACGG
>Ga0302279_10001211_pt1 | contig 37306 bp, 29 predicted proteins | sample III_Bog_N3_3_FD_194541 | JGI IMG/M metagenome (GOLD analysis project Ga0302279, IMG submission 194541) | Peat permafrost microbial communities from Stordalen Mire near Abisko, Sweden - III_Bog_N3_3 | ecosystem: Environmental > Terrestrial > Soil > Wetlands > Peat | place: Sweden: Abisko...
CACCTCCGACGGCCGGACGGAGGCCGCCATCCAGCACGTCCTCCAGCGAATGCAGTGAGCCCTCGGCCACACCCGCGGCTCCGATAGCGACCCCGAAGCGAGCGATGCGCCCTCCACCCCCACCGGAGGCGCATCCCTCGCCACCGTTCGCCAGACCTTCGCGAACGTCGCCCTCTCCTCCGCACGCTTCGGCAACTCCCGCGGCTCGCTCGGCTCCCGCGACGCCAACGTCAGCTCTTCCCGCGTGAACGGTGGGCTATCGGCCATCATCGTTGCCATCTCCGGCCCCAACGTTGCCATCTCTTCCGCCAACGTCCCCTCCGGAAGCCCCATCGTTGCCGCGGCTTCCGCCATCGTTGCCCGCGGTTCCACCACCGTTGCCGCCTCTCGCGCCATCGTTGGCTCCGAAACCTCCATCGTTGCCCGCGCTCCTCTCATCGTTGACGCCCTTCGCGCCAACGTTGCGGCCGGAAGCCCCAACGTCGCCGCCCGAGACCCCAGCGTTGCCTCCGAGAACCTCAACGTCCACGCAGCAGCACCCATCATCGACACCTGAAAACCGAACCATCGAAAGATCCACTGCCAATGACTACGAAGAAGGTCACGAACCACACCACCCACGCCGGTACCCACGAGGAGACGGTCACCTCGGAAGGCGCGACAACGACCACGAAGCACCCGCCGGCCAAGCCCCACTCGACGACGGTTCCAGTGTCTGCCGCTCCGGTGGCACCTGCTCCAGGGCCGGGCAGCGTGACCGTCGCGGAGATTCAGCAGTTCATCGCCCAGCTCGACGCGATGACCACGCTGCTCGGAAGTTCTGCGACGCCGCTCTCGATCGAAGAACGGCGTCAGCAGCCCAAGATGAAGAAGGGGGGCGAGAAGCAGATCCCGGATGTTCTCAACCTCGCCGATCGTTACAAGGTCTCGATTCCGGGTGGCGGCACCGCCGAGGCCAGGACGGCTCTCGCGCTCGCCCTCGCGCTTCAGCCGCTGGCGACCCGCGTCGCGGCGATGTCGTCGCTGGTGGACGACGCGATCCTGCAAGCGAACAGCACGGCCTGGGAGACGACGACGACCCTGTACTCGATGCTCGTTCGCCTCGTGAAGCGCTTCCCCGCGCTCCAGGGGGAGCTTCAGCCGATGGCCTCGTTCATGGCGCGCGTTCACAAGGACGCGCCGACGAATCTCCGGCGCGCCGAAGCGACGACGCTCGCGAAGGGACGCGCGACGCGGAAGGCGACGAAGGCCAAGGCCGCCACGACGACCTCGGCGAACAGCGCTCCCGCGGTCGCAACGGCGGCGCCTGCGACCCCGGCGGCGCCGAGCGCGAGCGGCGCGGTTGCACCCGTGCAGCCCTCTCCGGCCGTGGCGCCGGCGAACCGATCGAACTGAAGGAGGTTCTGCGCGCGGAGCCCGGGTCGGTGGAAGCCGGCCCGGGGTTCGCCCCCTCGACTCGACAATCGATCGAGCCCTCTTCCCGTCGCCGTGTGACCCATGCAAAGGTTCCCCTCATGAGCAACGCGACCCCTCTGCGCGGGGGCACCGATGGCGACGCGATCAAGTGGCTCTACCTCGCCGCAGCGGCCGTCGGTCCGCTCGGGCTCGCGTTCCTCGCGCCTTCGCTCGCGCTTCGCGTGGTGCGCGTGTCTTTCGTCGCGTCGTGCTGCGTGGGCGTGTGGTGGGTTCGAGATACTTGGTCGGCCGTGCCCGCGCCGCACTCGGACCGGGAGGGGATCGAGGGGATCTCTCCGGGCGGCGCGGTCTGGCGCTTCGTCGTTCCGTTCTACGGGCTCTACTGGTCCTTCCGTGCCCACGTCGCTCTCTGTCGCGCGATGAACATTTCGCTCGACCGGTTGCGCATGCCGATGCGGGCTCACTCCGCGCTCGCCATCGCTGCGATGATCGCCACGACGCTCGCCTTGCGCGGAATGAGGCTCGGCCTCGTGACCTCGTCGGCTGGCATGGTCGCCCTCACGTGGCTCGCGTACGGACTCTGGTTCGGCTACATGGTCCAGGTCGACGCGGCGCGGAGGATCATGATCCTCGCGTTGCGGGCGGAGCGCGCGACCATGGAAGAGAAGCGCGCCTCGTTGCCCGCACGTTCCTGAATCGCGCCCCGGAGCCGCGCGAGCGCTCTCGCCGTCACGGCACGAGCAACCGCACCGCCCTCGCCACCACCCCGATCTCCACCCGCTCCGACGCCACCCACTCCTCGCCGTCAATCTGCGCCGCGTGCTTCACGTCCTTCGGCAACGTGAACGCGATCGCCAGCTTCGCCGCCCGGAACGACGGCGACACCTGCGCTCCCACCGCGCTGAGCATCTCTTCGGTGACGAGGCTCCCTTCGAGCGTCACGATCGACTTGGCCGTCCAGTCGCGCTTCCCGCGGAACGGGACCACCTCGAACAGGCCGTCGTCGTGCGCGCTCGTCTTGTCGAGCACCCAGGCGCCCGCGTAGATGCGCGTCCCCTTCACCACCAGGTCGGTGAGCCCCGTGAGCTCGTGGCGCACGCCGTCGGCGTCGATGACCGCGTCGAACTTGTCGGACGCGACGTACGACTCGAGGAACGTGCGGAGGAACGCCCCCGCGTAGACGAGCTGGTCGCGGTACACGTCGCGAAGGATCTCGATCTCCTCGACCGCGCGCCGGTCCTCGTTGCGCGCTGCCAGCACCCGCGCGCTGATCCCCCACCCTGCCGAGTCGAAGAACACGGCTTCGGCGACGACGCCCCCCGCCGCCGAGAGCGCGCGGATGCGCCCCGCGTCGAGGCGCGTCTCGTGCCCCGCGACGATGACCGCGAGGTTCTTCTCCAGCGCGTCGGCGCTCGCGTCGAGGCCGAAGCTCCGCCCCTGATCGTTCGCCGTCCCCGTCGGCAGCATCCCGAGCGCGATCTCTTCGCGCCGCGCGCTCGCCAGCAGACCGGCGGCGACCTCGCGGAACGTCCCGTCGCCCCCCATGGCGATGACCACGCGGTACGCCGCGCGATCGAGCTCGCGCGTCACCGCGTCGATCGTCTTGCCGCCCGGGAGCGTCGGCAGCACGTCGCACGGAATCCCATTCGAGGCGAGCCACGCGCGCGCGCGCTCGATGCGCTCGGCGTTGCGCCCGCTCTGGGCCGTGGGGTTCGCGACGAGGAGATGACTCGCGGTGCTCATGCCGTCGACTCTAGACCAAACAGACACCCCTCTCCCCTCGTGGGAGAGGGGCGAGGGTCGCGACAGCCGGGTGCTCCTCCCTCCTCCCGTCCTGCGCCCCCTACGCCGGCGCCCCGACCACCCGGTTCCGCCCGGTCTCCTTCGCCTTGTACAGCCGCTCGTCAGCGATCCCGAGCATCTTCGCGATGGTCTTCTCTGCGCCGCAGCACTCGAGCGTCGCCACGCCGGCGCTCACCGTGCGCGTGATGATCTGCCCGTCGATCTGGAGCTTGTTCCGCTCGCACACGACGCGCAGGCGCTCGGCGAGCTGCGTCGTGCTCTTCAGGTCCACGCCGCGCGCGACCACCACGAACTCTTCCCCCCCGTACCGCGCCAGCAGGTCCTCGGTGCGGATCGCGGCGCGCATCACGCCGGCGGTGGCCTTGAGCACCTCGTCGCCGACCTGGTGACCGTACGTGTCGTTGAACTTCTTGAAGTGGTCGATGTCGACGAGCACGACGGAGAGCTGCGCCCCGGCGTGACGCACGGCATACGCCAGCTCGGCGGCGAGGCGCTCGTCGAGGTACTTCCGGTTCCAGGCGCCGGTGAGCCCATCCTTGACGCTCGACTCGTAGACCTTCACGAGCGCGCGCTCTTCCTGCTCGTCGACCATCTGGAAGCGGAGGGTCACCGCCGAGCCGAGGCGCACCCGGTCGCCGTCGTGGAGCTGCGCGCGCTCGACCTTCACGTCGTTCACGAAGATGCCGTTTCGCGAGCCGGCGTCCTCGACGACGTAGATGCGATCCTTCCGCACGAGGCGCGCGTGGACGCGCGAGAGGCTCGCTTCGTCGAAGGCGTGCGTGCACGTGAGCTCGCGCCCGAACGTGCTCTCGGCCCCTTCGAGCCCGCACACCCTCCCCGCTTCGAGGCCCGACATCTGCGTGAAGACCGCCCGATCGCGGGTGTGGGCCTTGGTCGGGATGACGGAGCGCGTCTCCTCGTCGTCCATGATCGTCACCGCGGGGGCGCGGACGCGCTGCGGTGGGAGGCTCGGTGGGAGGCTCGGCGGCGGCTTCTCGGGCATTCGCGGACGCGATCATCGCAAGACGACGGGCGCTTGTCAGCGGTGAAGGTGCCCGCGACGGCGATCGCGCGCGCCGACGCGCGATCCCGCCCGCGACGCGGGAGCGATGGACTTGCGCCCGGGGGCATCCTATTCGCTCGCGTAGAGGCCCATGATCACCGTCCATCACCTGAACAACTCGCGCTCGCAGCGCATCCTCTGGCTGCTCGAAGAGCTCGGCGTCGAGTACGAGATCAAGCGCTACCAGCGCGACCCGGCCACCATGCTCGCGCCCCCGTCCCTGCGCGAGGTGCACCCGCTCGGGAAGTCGCCCGTCGTCACCGACGGAGGGGACACGCTCGCGGAGTCGGGGGCCATCCTCGAGTACCTCGTCGCGCGCTACGGCAACGGCCGACTGATCCCGCCCGCAGGCACCCCGGAGCGCCTCCGGTACACGTACTGGCTTCACTACGCCGAGGGGTCGGCCATGCCCCCCTTGCTCCTGAAGCTCGTCTTCGATCGCGTCGAGACCGGACCCATGCCGTTCTTCGTGCGCCCCATCGCCAAGGGGATCGCGCAGAAGGTGAAGAGCGCGTTCATCACGCCGCAGCTCGAGATGCACCTCGATTACATGGAGGCGGAGCTCGGGAAGAGCGAATGGTTCGCCGGGAACGAGCTGACGGCGGCCGACGTTCAGATGAGCTTTCCGCTCGAAGCGGCGAGCGGACGCGCGGGGCTCAACGCGAGCCGCCCGAGACTGATGGCGTTCCTCCAGCGCATCCACGCGCGCCCCGCGTACCGGCGCGCGCTCGAGCGCGGTGGGGAGTACGCGTACGCGACGCCGTGAGCCGCGCGCCCCTCCAGGCCTCGCGCGCCTGCTGCTCGTGGAGCGGCGGCAAAGACTCTTGCCTCGCGCTCTACCGTGCCGTCCGGGCCGGGCTCTGCGTCGACACGCTGTTCACGATGTTCGACGAGACGGGCGAACGGAGCCGTTCGCACGCGATCTCCCCTGACGTTCTGCGCGATCAGGCGAGCGCGCTCGGCCGTTCCCTGGTCATCGCCCGCGCGTCGTGGGGGGACTACGAGCGCGTCTTCGTCGAGTCGCTGCGCGCTCTCCGCGCCAAAGGACACGAGATCGCGGTCTTTGGGGACATCGACCTCGACGCGCACCGCGCCTGGGAGGAGCGCGTCGCCGCCGCCGCCGGGATGACCGCGCACCTCCCGTTGTGGGGCGAGCCTCGCCGCGCGCTGGTCGAGGAGCTCCTCGACGCGGGCTTTCGCGCGGTCGTCGTGTGCGTGAACGGCCGCTGGCTCGACCAGAGCTTCGCCGGCCGCGAGCTCGATCGCGCGTTTCTGGCCGATCTCCCCCCGGGCGTCGACCCCTGCGGCGAGAACGGCGAGTTCCACACGTTCGTCTACGACGGGCCCCTCTTCGAGCGCCCCGCGCGCTTCCGGCGGACGACGATCGATTGCCACCGGGCGGGCGTAGACGGCGAAGTCACGTATTTCTACCAGTCGCTCGCACTCGGCTCGCGTGGCTGAGGCTCCAAGGCTCCCATCGAATTTCAGCAGCCGGCGGCGCGCCATCCGTCGTTCCGCATCGCTATGTGCGCGACATGCCTGCGCGTTTTAAGGAAGCGGTCATCTCGCACCGGGTGTCATGGGTCTGAGGGGAGATTCCGCGGGCGCTGCACGTAGGTGGTGAGGACGCCGTACCTCGCTGGCCAAGCGAGCCATCCCACCCCGCGGCGCGCCCACAGGACACCTCCATGAAGCTCCTCTCAAGCGTCTCGCCCCTCGTGGGCAAGCTCTCCGCGACCCTGTTTCTCGGCCTCGTCGTCTCGACGAGCACCGGCTGCGGCGCGCTCGGCGCGATGGCGAACCCGAAGGTCGCCTGGGCAGTCACCGATCCGGCGCCGATGAACATCGTCGTGCGCCGCGCGGACGCCGCCGCCGCGACCTCGAAGGAAGTCGACCGGCTCCTCACGTCGACGCCCGCCAGCCCCGACTCCGACTGGATGGCGAAGGTCGGCCCGTCGACCGACGACACGAAGACCCTGATGAAGACCGTGGGCGACATGCCGGTCTACAAGCAGAGCAAGGCGCGGATCGTGGCCTCCGAAGTGTGGGTCCGCACGCTCCCCGGCGTCCGCAGCGACAACGGGCAGTACCCGAGCCTGCTCGCGGTGATCGATACGTCGCTGGCCGACAGCTACGCGAAGATCATGGCGAAGAAGCAGGAGGTCGCCGACCTCAAGGCCTCACGGGCCGAGGAAGACGCGGCGGCGAGCGCGAAGGACGTGAGCGACGACGACAAGAAGGTGCACAAGACGAAGATCTCGGCGCTCGACAAGCAGATCAGCGACGCCGAAGACGCGGTCAGCCCGCTGCAGAAGGACTTCCTCAAGGAGGCGAAGGCCAAGTCGAGCCAGACGTCGGCCGACGTGAAGAAGGGGTTCGGCGGCGCGTTCGTGAACCTGCGCCAGGCGGTCGAGGACGCGGAGATCGCCAACGGCGCGGCGGCCGTCCGTTACCCGATGGCCGTGCCGGGCATTCAGGGGGCCGTGAAGTCCCAGGTCAGCGTGATCGTGGCCGACATCCTCGAGGAGAAGACCGGCACGCGGCCGACGCTCGCCAACCTCAAGCTCGGCATCGGCTTCGACGGCTCCAGCCCCACGGTCACCATCGCCGGGCTCACGTCGACGGATCTCGGGAAGATCTCGGTGGGCGATCTGACGACCGAGACGCTCAACCGCACCAAGGATTGGATGGGCCACGCGCTCGGCCTGCTCGGAGACATCTCGAAGACGAAGGAAGTCCTCGGCTTCGAAGAAGACGTGCTCGACGCGGTCCTCGAAGGCTTCAAGACGGGGGCGTGGCAGGCCCCGACCGCGACGACCATCGATACCTCGGCGGCGGCCATGGCGAGCCTCTCGGTCTCGACGTCGGCCTCGGCGACGGCGACGACGTCCGCAACCACCGCGACGACCGCGAGCGCCACGACGGCAACCGCGACGCCGGCCACGAAGGCCACCAAGGCCATGGCGAAGAAGCGCCCCACCGCGACCCACTGAGAGCGGCCGAAGCGTCGAGCGAGCCCCCGCGTCAGGGCCGCTCGACCGGTTTCAGGAACCCCTCGTTGTCGATCGACACGCGACGCTCCTTCAGGAGCCGCCCCGCCGCGCGCTTGAACGCCTTCTTGCTGATCCCGAGCATCTTGCGAATCCACTCGGGGCTCGAGTCGTCGCCCAGCTTCGGCGGTGACGGGGCGAGGAGCAGCTCCAGCAATCGCTCGGCGTCGCCGTCCAGCTCCTCGTGCTTCAGCCCTCGCAGCGAGACCTCGACCTTGCGGTCCGGATGCATGTGCGTGATGCGAAAGCGCGCCGTATCTCCGGACCGCAGCCCGTGCGGCTCGGTCGCCGGGAGGAGGGCGAGCGCTCGCTTCTCCAGGATCACGAAGAGCCCTAGCCCCGGTTCTTCACGCCACGCCACCCCGTCCACCCGCTCGTCGCGCGCGTAGTCCCGCGCCGGGCCGAGGAGCTCGGCGACCCGCATCGTCCCGGCGAGCCGGCCCGTGTCGTCGAGGTAGAGGCCGACCGCGCAGCGATCTCCGATACGCAGGGGGCGCGTCTGCTCGCGAAGCGGGATGAGCAGATCCTTCTTCAGCCCCCAGTTCACGAACGCGCCGAAGGGGGCGACGTCCGCGACGGTGAGGATGGCGACCTCGCCGAGCATGAGATGCGGGGTGCGCGTCGTGGCGATCGGGCGGTCGTCCGAGTCGAGGTAGAGGAAGACGTCGACCGTGGCGCCGAGCGCCGGCGGCTCCTCCAGCTCGTTGGCGGGGAGCGGAACGGGCGCGTCGCTCCCCTCCGGCGCGAGCCACACCGCATCCGCGTCGATCTTCCGGACGGTGAGCTCCGCTCGCCGCCCAAGCCAGCTATCCATCCCTTCGATGTAGCGCAAAACGCATCACGCCATCGCCGGCGTGACCCAGTTCGTCGCGAGCCAGTCGGTCGCGACGACGCCTGGCTCGCGCAGGGCGCGGTCGACCGCGCGCGCGCGTTCGTCGGGGCCCGGGGCCGCGTTCGCGTAGGCGCGCGCGTAGAGCACCCAGTTCGACAGCTCGTGGCGGTGGAGGAGCGAGGCGAAGCGGTGCTCTTCGAACGAAGCGAGCGCGACGAGCGCCTCGTCGGCGCCGTTGCACGCGGAGAGCGCGCAGGTCGCGTCGAAGAGGAGCGCGCGTAGGTCCTCGAAGGCCCGGTCGGGATCGGCGGCGATGGTGCCCAGCATGGCCTCGAACCCCGCTTCGGAGAGCCCCGCGGCGTCGGCGGCCTCCGCCATCGCAGGGACCTGGGACTCGAGGAACGACGATTGCGGCGCGTGCCCCAGGAGGCGCCCCGCGAGGTAGACGTCGAACGCGCTGGCGATCGCTTCGCCCAGGAAGAGCGCCTCGGCCGACTGCGGCGTCCCCGGGCTCGACGTGAACGCCCGCGCCGCGAGGTGATGCCAGGCCGCGTGCGCGACGACGTCCGCCGGGATGCGGTCGCTCTCGAGCACGTCGCCGCCGCCGCCGCTCCCCCAGAACGTCAGGTTCAGGAAGAGCGCGCGATCCCAGCGACCGGCGAGCGACGCGGGGAGCACGCGAAACGTGTACCGGTCGCGACGCAGGATCTCCTTGAGATCGGCGTAGAGCGCGACGTGCCGGAAGGAGCGTTCGTCGTCGATCGCCAGCTCGTCGATCGTCTTCACCGCGAACACCGGCGCCGCGCGTTTGCTCATCGTCGGACCGTAGCACCGGGCGCGCCAGGCCCAGCCATGAGCTTGTTCTGTGGCTCGCGAGGCGTCATGATCAAGGCATTCCCTTGCTTCGCTCCGTATCCGTCGCACTCGTGCTCGCGTTCGCGGCGTGCTCGACGAGCGGCACCCAGCCGCCGACCGACACCAGCGGGACGACCTCCCCGCAGCCGGGTACGACGGGCACTCCGTCGCCGGACGGCGGGACGTCGATCTCCTCCTGCGGCTTCGTGACGTCGCCCAGGGCGTTCGCGCTCCCGGTGATCGTCGACGCTCCCAACTCCCCCTTCACGTCGCTGGGCGGCGCGGTCGCCTGCGCGTCGGGGACGAACAAGCTCACGTCGTTCCTCGACGACATGAACGGCGACGGCATCCTCGATCTGGTCGTGACGACCGCGTGCGCCGACGCCACCGTCGGAGTGAGCACGTGGCTCGTCTATTTCGGCTCGGCTTCGGGCTTCGCCTCGACCGCGACGCGCTTCGCCTTGCCGCCGCAGTCCAGCGCCGGGTGCGCGACCGTCTCGATCTTCGACGCCAACGGCGACCTCCTCCCCGACTACGTCGTCACGTCGCTCTGCTCCGACACGACCGTCGGCTGGTCGCGCTGGCTCGTCTACCCGAGCACCGGCACCAACTTCGCGACGACCGCGACCCCGTACCCGCTCCCGCCCGGCGCTACCCCGGGCGCGTTCGCCACGACCGGGACCACGACCGCGTCGTGCGGGACCTCGCTGAACGAGCCCGCATTCCAGCTGTTCGACATCAACGGTGACGGCAAGTACGACTTCGTCGTCACCCAGTCGTGCAGCGATCCCACCGTCGGCACGAGCTCCTGGAGCGTCTTCCTCGGCACCGGGACCGGTGCTTCGCAGACCGCGACCTCTTTCCCTCTTCCGACGTCTCCCACGTTCACGACGAACGCCTTCGCCACGACGAGCGGCACGGCGTCTTGCAGTCCGACCGCGAGCACGCCTCAGTTCGGGCTCATCGACTTCGACGCCGACGGCAAGCTCGACATGATGGTCACGCAGGTCTGCAACGAACCGACCGTCGGCACTACGGCGTGGCTCTACTACAAGAACACCGGGACGGCGTTCGCGGCGGCCGCGACGATCCCTCTCCCGCAGATCCCCGGCGCGCCGACGAACTCGTTCCCCACGCTCGGGGCCGCGGGCGCGTGCACCAACACGACCGGCACTCCGACGTACGCCGTCCTCGACGCCAACGGCGACGGTTTGCCCGACGTCCTCGTCACCCGCGACTGCCCGGATCCACTGACCGGCGCTGCGTACTGGCAGCTCTTCGCCAACACCGGCTCGGAATTCGCTTCGCCCTACGCCGCATTTGCCCTCCCCGCAGCGCTCGGGGCGACGTCCACGGCGCTCGCCGGTCTCACCGGCACGATGCAGTGCACGCCGCTCCCGGCCAGGCCCACGTACACGACGACGTACCTGGGCGGCCCTGCGTTCGATCTCGTGGACACGAACGACTGCACCAACACCGCGGTCGGCGCGACCGAGTGGCTGGTGTATTCGGCGTCGTGCCCGTGATTGACGCGCGGCCCGCGGGTCAGCTCGCTCCCGCCGGCACGTCCGCCGTGTCCTCGACCCGCACGCGCACGCCGTGCTCGTCGGGCTCGATCGCGCGCCCCTCGCGCCGCGCGAGCTCGCCGGTGGCGGCGGCGCCGTAGAAGAAGACCTGCGCCGAGTAGTGCACCCACAGGAGCAGCATGACGATCGAGCCGGCGGGCCCGTACCTGGCGTCGAGCGCCTTCCGGCCGAGGTACCACGCGATGATCATGGTTCCGATCGAGAAGAGCACCGCGGTCACCAGCGCACCGCGCCAGGCGTCGCGCCAGGCGATGCGCGCGTCCGGGAGCACCTTGAAGACCATGGCGAAGAGCACGGTCGTCGCCGCCAGGGAGACCAGCGCTTCTCCGATTCGCCACGCTAGGAGCGCGGCCTCGTCGCCGAGCGCCTCCGCCGCACGCGAGAGGATCGTCTTCGCGAGGACCACGGCGATGATGATCACACCGACGAAGAACACCATGAGCAGCGCGAGCCCGCGCTTGCGGAGCTGCTTCCAGACCTTGCCGCCCAGTCCCTGACCCGAGCGCGCCTGCACGTCCCACATGTGATTGAGCGCTCGCTTCAGCTGGCTGAAGAGTCGCGTCGACGCGTAGACGAAGACGACGACGCCGAGGAGGCTCACGCGCTCGCCCTCGTCCCGCGCAGCGCGGTCGAGCAGACCGAAGATCGTGCGCGTGCCGTCGTCGCCGATCCAGCGCCCGAGATCGAGCATGACGGCCGTACGTGCGCGGTCGTCGCCGGTCGCGAGCGCGGCGACGCGCAAGGCGATGAGGAGCAACGGCGCGATCGAGAGCAGCGACGAGAACGCCACGGCGGCCGCGAGCATGCGCCCCCCGTGCCGGGAGTAGGAGCGGAGGGCGTCCCGCGCGAGAGCGCGCACGTCGTCGAGCATCGCGTCCGAGCATACTCGCGACGCGCAGGGCCCCGGCCGGGGAAGGCACGGGACCCATTTTCCGTATAGTGTCTGCGTGTGGGCGCGATGACCTGCGGGACGTGTGGAGCGGGGCTCGACCCTTCGAATCTTGCGTGCCCTTTCTGCAAGGCGCCGACTCCGTTCGCGCAGCAGCAGCACGCGCAAGGTGAGCGCGAGCGCCAGGCGCGGGAGGCGGCCGAGCTCGTTGCGAGGCGGCGCAACGACGTCTTCGCGCGCGCGAACGCCCAGACGGAGCTCGATCGGCTGGCGCACCAGAGCGTCGTCTGGTCCGGCATCGGCATCCTCTTCTGCTTCTTGCCGATCCCGGCGCTGGTGGCGCTCATCCTCGTCTACCGAGCGCGCCTCCTCGCGCGGGAGAAGGGCTTCGTCTTCCCGACGCAGGCGACGATCGGGCTCGTGCTCGGCGTCATGACGCTGCTCACGAGCGGCGGCTTCTATGTCTTCGCCGGTGTCCTCGCGGTCCAGAAGCAGCAGGCCATCCACGCGCTCGAACAGGCCACGGCCGCCAAGGCCTCCGAGACGACGCTGGACCACGACACGGCGTGCGCTCTCGTACAGATGCACCTGCTCGAGCACGGCTACGGCCACGGCGACTCGGTCACGGACGTGAAGTGCGACGGCGCGCTCGACCAGCAGGGAGAGGTGGCGACCCTCCACGACGTCACGTTCGACGTCTCGACCTCGTTCCACACGGCCAACGCCACGCTTCGCCGCGGCGCTCGCTGGGTCGTCGAGCGGGTCGCGGACTCGTCCACGGCGGGTACGAGCGCCGCTCCGGCGGCCCACCCCGTAGCCCCGGCGCCCGCCTCCCCTGCGGCCAAGCCGCAGACGTCCGCCCACCCCGCGCCGCACGCCCCCGCCCCCTCGTCCAAGCCCCACTGACGGGCCGTCGGCGACGCGGCGCTGGAAAACCGGGCGAGAGCGCACCATAACGTCGGCACGATGCGCCTCCCCTTCACCGTCACCGCCGTCGATCCCGGCTCGCGCGCGCGCCGCGGCACGCTCCTCACGGCGCACGGGCGCGTCGAGACGCCGGCGTTCATGGCCGTGGGCACGCGAGCGACGGTCACCGGGCTCACCCCCGCGGATCTGGCCGAGCTCGGAGCGCAGGTCGTCCTCGGCAACACGTACCACTTGATGCTGCGACCCGGTCCGGAGCTCTTCCGCCGCGTCGGTGGCATCCACAAGTTCATGGGATGGTCAGGCCCCGTGCTGACCGACTCGGGCGGTTACCAGATCTTCTCTCTGCCCACCGATCGCACGCTGAGCGAAGAGGGGGCTCGCTTCCGCAGCTACACCGATCAGCGCATCCACATGCTCTCGCCCGAGCGCTCGATCGAGATGCAGACCGCGATCGGCTCGGACATCATGATGGTGCTCGACGTCTGCGTCGACTCGCGCTCCGACGCGACGACGACGCGCGCGGCGATGGAGCGCACGCACAGGTGGGCGCTCCGAAGCCTCGCCGCACGGACCAATCCCCAGCAGGCGTTGTTCGCCATCGTGCAGGGGGGTGTCGTGCCGGAGCTGCGCAAGGAGTCGGCCGCGGTGTTGACCGAGCACCCGTTCGACGGGTTCGCCATCGGCGGGCTCGCCGTGGGGGATGCGCGGGGCGAGCGCGAGGACGTCACGCACCTGTCCGCGGAGCTGCTGCCTGCCGATCGCCCGCGGTACCTCATGGGCGTCGGCACGCCGCCCGATCTGCTGCACGCGATGCTCGCCGGCGTCGACATGTTCGACTGCGTCTTGCCGACGCACCTGGCATGGCAAGGGACGGCGTTCACCTCGACGGGCCGCGTGCGCGTCACCCGCGGACCCAACGCGCACTCCGACGAGCCGCTCGACGCCGCGTGCGCGTGCTCGACGTGCAAGACGTGTAGCCGCTCCTACCTCCACCACCTCTTCAAGTGCAGCGAGCCGCTCGGGCCGCGGCTCCTTTCGATGCACAACCTGCACCACTACCACTCGCTCATGGCCGAGGCGCGGCAGGCGATCGAGCTCGGAACGTACGCTTCGTACGCGCACGCGAAGCTCGAAGCGATCGACAGGCACGAGCACAGCGATCGCAGGCTCGGTCAGGTACTCGCCTCGTGAGCACGGAAGACGCTCGCTGCGAGGTCGTCGTCACGCGGAGCGGCGCATACGCCATGCACGATCGCGCCGTCGGCGAGGTGATGCATCCCATCGTCGGCCCCGGAATCGAAGCGGAAACGCTCTACATCGCCCCCTCGCGCCTGGAAGCGCGACTGCAGAAGGAGGCAGCGGACGCACTCGTCCTCTTCGACGTGGGGCTCGGCGCCGGCTCGAACGCGATCGCGGCGTGGAAGGTCTCCGAGCGCTTGCCCCCCACCGCGCGACGGCTGGAGATCGTGAGCTTCGAGCGCGATCTGGAAGCGCTCGAGCTCGCGTCCTCGGAGGCGCACGCGCTGTCCTTCGGGTTCGAGGGGGACGCGCGGCGTGCCGTCCGCGCGTTCGTCGAGACCGGCCGCTACGAGACGCCGCGCACGCTCTGGCGATTGGTGCTGGGAGAGCTCCCCTCCACGCTCGCGCGGGAGCCCGAGGGCTCGGCCGAGGTCGTCTTCTGGGATCCGTACTCTCCTCGCGCGAATCCCTCGCTCTGGACGATGGAGGCGTTCGTCGCGCTCCGTCGCGTGTGTCGCGCTGATGCGACCGTCTACACCTACTGCGCGGCGACCGCGGCGCGCTCGGCCCTGCTGCTCGCGGGCTTCGCCGTCGGATTCGGCGAAGCCATGCGCGAAGGGAGGCAGACGTCGAAGGCCGCGATCCATGCGCGCGATCTCGAGACGCCGCTCGACCGTCGATGGCTCGCGCGCCTCGGTCGCTCCTCGGCCCCCTTCCCGCCCGACGCGCCGTCCGACGCGCTCGCGCGCGTCGCCGCGCTCCCGCAGTTCGCGGCGACGTGAAGCCTCAGCGAGGGGCCTCCCACTTCCCGCCCCAGTCGTGCTGCAGCTGGGTGAGCAGCTTCTCCCAGTCCTCGCGCGAGCGGGTCTCGGGGTACGGCGTCGCCTCCACCGGCTTCGGCGCGCTCCACACGACCTGCACCTTCCCTTCGGTGCCAATCTGCCCGATGGCGATCGTCTTGATGGCATGGCCGTTGGTCTGACTGATGCGCAGCTCACCCAGCGGCGTGCTCACGCTCACCTTGTCGAACGCGCGGCGAATGTCGGCGATGTCGAGCGAGCCCGCGCGACGTACGGCCTCGGCCCACAGAAGGACGGCGGAGTAGCTCGTCGCCATGGGGTCGGTCACGGGGCGGGGGCCGAAGCGGTCGTGCAACGCGCGCAAGAATTCGCGGTTCTCCTGCGAGTCGAACGCCTCGAAGTAGTTCCACGCCAGGTAGTCGCCGGCGACGAGCGCGGGATCGAGCTCGCGGTAGCCGGTCTGGTCGAGCGAGAAGCTGAGCATCGACATCGCTTCGGACGTGATGCCCGCGCCTCGCAGCGCGCGGATGAACGCGAGGTTCGTGTCGCCGTTGATCGTATTGAGGATCATCGTCGCGCCGCTCTTCTTGATCTGCGCGATCACGGGGGCGACGTCGGTGGAGCCGAGCGGCAGGAACGCTTCACCCGCCACGGTCGCTCCGAGGATGCGGAGCTGGTCCTTCAGGATCTCCGTCGCGACGCGCGGGAACACGTAATCCGAGCCGACGAGGAAGAAGCTCTTCTTCGCAAGAAAAGCGAAGGCCCACCGGACCGCGGGGATGAGCTGCTGATTGGGCGCCGCGCCGAGGTAGACGACGTCGGGCGAGGCCTCGATCCCCTCATACTGAACCGAATAGAAGAGCGGGCGATTGCGCTGCTCGAAGAGCGGGCGGACGGCGCGCCGGGACGTCGAGGTCCAGCAGCCGAACACCACCGGCACGGCGTCGTCGTCGAGGAGGTGACGAGCCTCTTCGACGAAGGTCTCGGCGTGCGAACGTCCGTCGCGAACGATCGCCTCGACGGGGCGCCCGAGCACCCCTCCCGCCGCATTGACGCGCGCAATCGCAAGAAGGATGGCGTCGACCAGCGACGACTCGCTCGACGCCATCGTGCCGGTGAGCGAGTGGAGAACGCCGACACGGATCGGAGCGCCGGGCACGGCGACGATCGACTGTGAGGGGGCGGTCGAAGCGGAGGCGCTCGGTGCGGGCGCGTCCATCTGGCGCCGTCGCTGCCAGATGCCAGCCGCGAGGGCGACGCCTGCGGTCGCGCCTGCGGCCACTCCGAATCCAAGTACGCGGCGGCGCGACAGGAGCGACGGCGTCGCTGCCAGCGTGAGATCCGCTCTGGGCGCGCGTGCGGCGCGCACGGAAGGGGTGGCCGTCTCCATCGACTGTCGATCCACGCTCTTCGCCGCGACCGGCACTTCGAGCGGGAGCTGACCCGACGGGAGCGAGCGATTCCGCGCGACCTTCTCGATGCGATCGAGGCGCTCCGAGGCACCATCGCTGGCGGCGGCGGCGAAGGGGGTCAGGCCCCGCGCCAGCTCGAGGACGCTCGCGAACCGCTCGGTCCGATCCTTGGCCAGGCACTTGTGAACGACCGCCGCGAGCCCCTCCGGGATGGCGGGGTCGTGCTCCACGAGCGGCTTGGGGTCCGATCGGACGACCTCCGATACCGTCTGGAGAACCCCATCGCCGACGAACGGCCGACGTCCACTCAGCGCTTCATAGAGCAGCGCCCCCAGCGACCACACGTCGGCACGCTCGTCGACGCTGTTCGGCGACTCGAACTGCTCGGGCGCCATGTAGGCCGGCGTCCCGATCATGTCGGTCGCCTGCGTGATCGTCGCCGCGGATTCGCGCGCTTTCGAGATCCCGAAGTCGATGATCTTGATCGACTCCGTCTCGTCGATGCGCTTGGAGACGAAGAGATTGTCGGGCTTCAGATCGCGGTGAATGATGCCGGCCGCGTGCGCCTCGGCGAGCCCATCGCACGCCTGGAGCACGAACGACACCGCCTCGCCGACGGGGAGCTTGCCGAGACGCCTTACACGATCGCCGAGCGTCTCCCCTTCGAGGAGCTCCATGACGATGAAGGGCTCGCCCGAATCGAGCCGCCCGAAGTCGAACACGCGCGCGATGTGCTCGCCGGTGAGCCCGGCGATCGTGCGCCCCTCACGCTCGAAGCGCGCGACCACCCCGTCCCGCGCGGACATGCCCGCGCGCAGGAACTTGATCGCCACGACGCGGTGAAGCTGCCGGTGACGAGCTGCGACCACCACCCCCATGCCGCCCGAAGCCAGCACCCGGACGACCATGTACTTCTCGGCGATGACGTCGCCGGGACGTATGGGCAAGCCGCGATCGGTGCCGTCCCCCACGGACATGGGACGACCATACCCCAACCCCCCGCGTCAGCGCTCCTGCCGGGAGCTCAGAATCGGGCATTCCGAGCCCGCCCGGACCATAATGGCCGCGGTGCGATCCTTCCGTCCCATTTTCGCGTCGAGTATCGCTTGCTTGGCGATTCTCGCCGGCTGCCACGGGCACCGCGAGATCGACGCACCCCGAAGTCGCGACGTCGAACCGCCGCCTCCGGTTACCGCGTTGGCCCCTACGGCGACGGCCGCCGAGAGCGCGTCCATGCCCGCTCCCCCTTCGAGCGCGGAGGCGGGCGCGGATCCGTCGCCCCCCCCTGGGCCCCCCCTTGCCGAGCTCCCTCTCGGTGGTCGCGAGCTCTTCCCCACGTACCGCCTCGTCGGCTACTGCGGCACCCCTGGCGCGCCCGCGCTCGGCCAGCTCGACGGCAACCTTCCCAGGAAGACCAAGGCGCTCCAGGCCTACGCGGACAAGTACCCCCAGGACCGCAAGCCGCTCCTCGTCTTCGAGCTGATCGTCGTCGTCGTTCAGTCCTACCAGGGGGCGGACGGCAAGTATCGACGCCGGATCGACAACAGCGTCGTCGACGAGTACCTCGCCGCGGCCCGACAGGCGAAGGCGCTGCTCCTGCTCAACATCCAGCCGGGGCAGTCGGACTTCATGACGGAGCTGAAGCGCTTCGAGTCGTACTTGCGAGAGCCGGACGTGGGAGTCGCGCTCGACCCGGAGTGGGCCGTGAAGGCCAAGCAGAAGCCCGGCGTCTTCTACGGACAGACGACAGGGGCGACCATCAACGACATCGCCTCGTACCTATCCACGATCGTCAAGGACGGGAACCTGCCGGAGAAGGCGCTCGTGTTCCATCAGCTGAATCGGTACGTCGTCAAAGACGAGTCGGTCGTGACGCCGTACCCTGGCGTGGTCGTGATCAAGAGCGTCGATGGCCTGGGGCCGAAGCACGCCAAGGTCCTGACCTACAACGATCTGATGAAGACGATGGCTCCGGGAGTCCACGCGGGATTCAAGGTGTTCCTGGACGAGGACAAGCGCATCGGCGGCAAGGTGATGAGCCCGGCCGAAGTGATGGCTCTGACCCCACCGCCCGAGTACGTGATGGTCGAGTGAGGCGTCGCGTGGAGTGAGCGCCGAAGCGCTCAGCTCCGCGCCGGGAGCGCTCCTCCGACGGTGTCGCGTGCATCGACGACTCCCGATGCCGGCACGAGGATGGCGAGATGCGCGAGAGCGAGGAACGCGACGGCCGCCGTCATGCTCCCAGACTGGGCGACCAGGCCAGCGATCATCGGGAGCACGAAGCCCCCCATCTGTCCGACGAGCATCAGTAGCCCGAGCGCCGCGCCGAGTCGGGCCGGACCGACCCCTTCGACCTCCGCGGGCATCGCGAGGAGGAGAGGTGCGACACACCCTCCCCCCAGCGCCGCGAGCGAGAGCCACGCGAGCGCGCCGCTCGGTGGCGCGGCGGCGAACCCCGCCAGCGCGAGCCCCGCGACGGCCGCTCCCGCCACGAGAACGATCCGCCGGCGCTTGAGGCGATCGGAGATCGCAGGGCCGACGGCGTTCGCGACGCCGGCGCACGCGAGCCAGGTAGCGACCGCCACGCCGACGCGGGACGGCGGGAGTCCGCGCTCGGTGAGGAGGCGCGGCAACATTCCGAGCAGGGAGAGGTAACCGCCAAAGAGGAGGAAGTGCATCGCGGCAATGCGCCGCAGCGCCCCGTTCCGCGCGAGGGCCAGCGCCGCGCCGAGCCCGGCGTGCTTCATGAGGACCGGCCGGTCGCCGAGCAGCGCACCCCAGGCTGCTGCCGCGCCGAGCATCGCGACCGACGCGACGATCATCGTCGGCCGCCACCCCCCGAGTGCCGGAGCCAGCCACGCTCCGGCGACGAGGACCGTCAGCGCGGTACCGAGCGTGTAGCCGAGGAGCGCGACGCCGTTGGCGCGCGCGAGCTTCGCCGGCTCGACGTCGGCGGCGAGCGCCTTGGGGATCGCTGGCGCGACGAAGCCGATGTGCGCCCCGAATGCGAGCATCGTGACGGCGAGACCCCACGGGCCGTGGACCGTTGCGCGGGCCGCGCAAGCGAGGGCGCCGAAGACGAGCGCGGCGCAGGCGACGCGCCGCGGACCAAAGCGATCCACGGCGGCCCCTCCGAAGGGCGAAGCCAGGGCGATCCCGAGTGACGCAGCGCCCCAAACGAGGCCCCCCATGGCGTGGGAAATGCCGAGATCCCGCGAGATGGCCGGCATGAGCGCAGGCAACGCCGACCACCCGAGCCCTCCGCCGATGGCTTGAATCGTGGCGCAGAGCGCCGTCGTCCGCAGTGCTGTCGAGCTGCTCTTCATCGCCGCGCCTCCCCGTCGGTGGTGCGACGCACCATCACGACATGCGCGACACAAATAGCGCCGAGCCGTCCACCGTCAAGGAGTTTATGTTGCGCCGCAACACGCCGCTTCCCCGGCGTTGGCCCGGGACGCGCCGGTCAGTCGCGGTCGTAGCGCGGGTCGCCCGTCAGATTCGCTTCGACTACATCGACCTCCACGAAGGAAGGGCTCCGCGCCCTGGCCGTATCCTGTACGAGCTCGCGAGGGATCGCGGCGGCTCTCGGGACGGCGACGTGCTTGAGAGGCGGGGGCGCCGCGCTTCGAAGAGGATCGAAAGCCACTTTCGCGCCATGTTTGGATGGGAAACGCTTCATGGAAAGCTCTCTTTCGAGGACTAGAAGATCGACTCGATGGATGCTGTCGCGGTCGCCTCGTGACCTAGCTCTCGGAGGGCGGCCACCAGGGAGGCATCATCATCCGCTCCGTGGACCGTCACCATCGAAGGGGGACGCGAGGACATCACCTTGATGACGCTCTCACTCCGCGGCTCCACTTGCAGTTCGATCATCTCGCCAGCCGCGGTGAAGATGAGAATCGAGCCCTCTGCGACTTCGATGTCGACGTGGTCCATCGCGACGTATGCCTTGCATCGGCCGTGCTCACGCGAGCGTCGCGCGCAACCCCGCGAAGGCTCGTACGGGCGACCGCGCCCCTCTATGCAAGAAGGTTCGAATCTCGCAAAGGCGAGCGTGGACCCGCCTGCCTTCACCCTCGTCACGCGCGTCGCCCCCCCGGCGTGTTCCCGCGCGGAATGGCGCTAGAGTCCGTCGGCTCCCACATGCGCGCCTGGTCCCGAGCCCCCGCAGCGTCGTCCCCTAGGGGGGCCGGCGCCACGTTAGGTGTGCTGGTGATGGCGTCCGTCTCCGTCGCGTCGGCGCAGCCGCCCACGGAGAAGAGTCGCGCGCACGACGCATTCACCGACAGCGACGTCCTCCCCATCCCCGACCGCGCGACCGACGGCCAGCCATTCGCGCCGGGGAGCGTCCCTCCGTTTCGGCAGGAGCGCCCCCGGTACACCCTCGTCGACCTCCATGCACATGCCTTCATGGATCGCGGGCTGGGGCTCCTCTTCGACGGCGACTTCCGGACCCCTCTGCGGAGCACGGACTGGTCCGATCTCTTCTCGAGTCAGATCAATGCCGACACGTTGGAGGCGTCGGGCCTCGGGCTGATCGTCGTCTCTCTGTATGCGCACCCCGTGTTCGCACCCGCGCGGCAGCAGTCCATCCGCCGGCAGATCGAGGACGCGCACGAGTTCGTCCGTACCCATCGCGACTGGGTGATTGCACGCAATCCGCAGGAAGCGCGCTCTGCTCATGCACGCGGTCAACGAGTGATGCTGCTCTCACTCGAGGGGGCATCCGGCATCCTCGATACGGAAGAGGACATCGAGGAGTTCGTCGATCGGGACGGCATCAGCATCGTCACGTTCGCCCATCTGGCGGACGACAAGCTCACCGGCGCGTTGCTCCTCCCGAGCTTCGGAGGTCTCGGGAATCCGCGCGGGCTCGTGTCGGCGTTGGTCGAACCGAAGCATGGCAACGACGGCGCTCGCCAGAACCCCCACGGTCTCACGCCCTACGGACGCTGGATCGCCTCGCGCCTGATCGCGCACCACGTCTGGATCGATCTCGCCCACGCCTCCGAGGTGGCCACGCTCGAGCTGATGGCGATGATGCTCGAGGCCGGCGAGCCTCTCCTCTACACGCACATGGGGCTTCACGATGACGCGCACGGAGCGCCCATCACCGATGCGCTGATCCGGCTCGTCGGCGGGAGCGGCGGCATCGTGGGTCTGATTCCCGGCGAGTCGATCACCGGCGCTACACGCGTCCCGGCTTCGCTCTGCCCCGCGACGTGCAATGGGCGGTGCAAGGGGGGCGTCTACGCGCTCGCGGCGCAGTTCGACGAGGTCGCGCGCGCGATCGGCGACGACCACACGTTCCTCGGGACCGACTTCAACGGCGCCCAGGTCCACCTGCCGCCGAACCGTTCCTGTCCGACCGGAACGACGCTCGATGAGCAAGGCCTCTACAACATCAGTCAGACCGCCGAGCTCTGGGAGGCGCTGGGCTCGACGAGCGCGCACTCGAAGGCCAACCAGGAGCACGGCGTCGAGAACTTCCTCGCCGCCTGGGAGAAGGCCTACGGACACTGACGCTGCGCGCCCGATGCGCGCTGGGCGAACGACTTGGATGACTCATCGAGGGACAGGGAAATGACCATGACCGCCAAACTCGTCCGCCGCACGGTACTCGTGGCCTCCGCAACGGTCGTCGCGTGGGCCGGGTGCGGCGGCAGCAGCACCAAGAACAACAGCTCCTTCGGCTCGGACGGCGGCGCTTCGCCGAGCGATGGCGGCGCGTCGGCGGACGGGTCCGAGCCCAACCTCCTGGGGAATGAAGAGGCGAGCGTCAACACCTGCACGACCTGCTCGGCCGACCTCCACGAGGTCCTCGACTGCAATACGCCGCCGAACGTCATCACGACCTGTCCGGCGGATCAGGGGTGCGGCGCCAACGGGCAGTGCGTGCCCGCGTGCGCGGCGGCGGCGCTCAACAAGAGCACGATTGGCTGCGACTACTACAGCATCCCCGCGGACGGCTGGAGCAACATCCCCCTCAACCCGGAGGCGGCGGCCGAAGAAGCGAGCGACGGGAGCTGCTTCGCGGCCTTCGTGACCAACAACTGGGGATCGCCGATGACCGTGAGCCTCGTCTGGAACGGGCAGACGATCGACGCGACGCCGTTCGCGTACATACCGCAGGGGAGCGGGACGGCGATCACGTATCAGCCCATTCCATCGACCGGCATCCCCGCCGGGCAGATGGCCATCGTGTTCCTCGCGCAGTACGGCGATCCGAGCGGCGACGAGTTCTTTCAGGCGTGTCCGGCGTCGGTCAAGCCGGCGATCACGACCGAGGACATCGGTACGCACGGCACGGCCATCGGTCACGCGGTCCATCTGCAAACGAGCGTGCCGGCCGTCGTCTACGACATCTATCCGTACGGCGGCGCCACCTCGTACATCGCGAGCGCCACGCTCCTCATCCCGACGGACGCATGGGACACCAACTACGTCGCCGTATCGGCCTCCGCGGGCCAACCGACCGCCGGCACGCCGACGGAGGGGGCGCCGATGGACATCGAAGTCGTCGCGATGCTCGACAACACGCAGGTTCAGATCCTGCCGACCAACGCCATCGTCGCCGGAACCGGGGTCGCGGCCGCAGCGCAGAACGTCGCTGCGACGTACACGCTCAGCGCCGGGCAGGTCCTGCAGTTCGCGCAGCTCGCCGACCTGAGCGGGAGCGCGATCCAGGCCAACAACCCGATCGGCGTCTGGGGGGGCCACTACTGCATGAACCTCCCCGACCAGGACACCCCCGCGTGCGACGCGGCGCACCAGCAGATCCCCCCGGTCAAGGCGCTCGGCAACGAGTACCTCGCGGTCCGCTACCGGACGCGCACGTCGGGCGAAGAAGCGGTCCCGTGGCGCATCATGGGCGTCGTGGACGGCACGCAGCTGACCTACGACCCGCCGCAGACCGGAGCTCCCGCGACGCTCACGACCGGCCAGCTCGTCGAGTACACCGCGACGGGTCCGTTCGACGTGAAGTCGCAGGACACCTCGCACCCGTTCTACATGGCCGCGCACATGACGGGAGGGTCGCTCGCAACGGTCCCCACCGCGGGCGTCGGCGATCCGGAGACGGTGAACATCGTGCCGCCGGCTCAGTTCCTCGAGTCGTACATCTTCTTCACCGACCCGACGTACTCCGAGACCAACCTCGTCCTCGTGCAGGGCCCCAACTCGACCGGTACGTACGACTCGGTCACGCTCGATTGCCTGACGAGCGCGGTCGCCGGATGGCAGCCCATCGGAGGCTCCGGATTTCAGTACACGCGCGTCGATCTCCAGACCGGCCACGCGCCGGTGGGCGCATGCGACAACGGCCTCCACTCGATCAAGAGCACGTCGCCGTTCGGGATCACGGTCTGGGGCTTCGACCAGTACGTGAGCTACGCGTATCCCGCGGGCGCGAGCGTGCGCCCGATCAACAACGTCGTCGTGCCTCCGACGCCGCACTGAAGGACGAAGCGCGGGCCGGAGCGTTCGAGACCGCGCGGGAGTGCGGGTGCCTAGTTGCGGAAGACGGCTTGCTGTAGCGCCGGGTCCCTGGCCGAAGCGGGGCCATCGATGTCGCAGAGCGACGCGCCGATGGACACCCCGGCGCTGTCCTTCACGTCGACCCGAATGACCCAGGGCCCGCCGCCCGAGGTCTGCGGCGGAACGCGCGCCGTCCACGTGTCCCCGTTGTGCTGCCACTGGAGATTCATCGGGTCGATGTCGAGCCGTGCGTCGACGGTGATCGCTTCGCGCGCCGCGTCGATGTACCCGCTCGGGTCCTCGACCTTCACGGTGATGTCGATCGGGTTCGCCGGCCAACGCGCCGGCTTCGGGGCGAACGAGATGTGTGCGCGCAGCGTGCGGCGGACGAGGACGAAGGACGTCTTGGTATGTGACGGCGCGTGACGGATTCGAATCTCGCGGCGGTCACCCGAGCCGAGCATGATCTTCGTCGACGCTGGGGTCCAGAAGAGCGCGTCGTCGGGCATGTCGTGGCGAATCACGGTCGCCACTTCGAGGTCGCGCGGATCGTCGATGTCGAGCCCCGTCCCGTCCGCCATGACGACGTTGCCGTCGGGCGCTGCGAACGCCCCCTTGGGGAGAGAGATGTGGGCGACGCGCAGCATCGTCGTCGTAGACATGGGCCCCACGATTCCATCGGGCGAAATCGCCCGCACGCGCAGGGCGAACGACCCGGCGCCGAGCGGATCGCTGTGAAAGACGGTGCCGGGAGCGCTGGTGACGGTCTCGTCCCCGGTCATCTCGGCGTCCTTGGCGAGCTCGATGCGATAGGTCCCGGCCCCCTCCACCGCTGACCATGCCGCTCCGACGACTCCCCCCTCGCTGCCGCGCACGAGCACAAACGACGGGGGGGCGCCGGGGTCGGTCGACCAGTCCGTCTTCCCCGGTATCGGGTGCGTACTGATCTCCTCCTTCGCGCCGAACACGGCTCCCTTGCCTGACGACAACGGCTGCCACTTCGTGCCGGCCCCCGCGATGGCCATCCCCTCGTAGAGAGCGACCGTCGCCTTGTCCGTCCCATCGAGGGTGACGTTCGCGCTGCCGCGCCAGAGCGAAACGCTTCGCCCGCCGGGGAGCAAGATCGTCACGCCGATCGCCCCCTTGGGATCGTGATCCGAAATGTCGATCTCTCCGCCCAGCATCGACAGCTGCAGCGCTCGGACGGCCATGGCGCCCGGGTGCTCTGCGGGGAGCCACGACGCCGATCGCACGATGAGGGTAGTACCTGGTGCGAGCCGGAGCGAAACACCATCCGCGATATCGAGGCGCGCAGGCCGGGTCGGGCTGGATCGAACCCCGTTCCCGGCGACGACGGCGGCGCCCTCCGTCGCAGGTGCGAAATCATCCCCGTCCGCCGCACGAACGAACGCGCCGCCGTGCACGACCGGCGTGGGATCGCCCGTCCTCGCGAAGGCCTGCGCACCACCCCCGACGCTGACTCCCACGGCGATGACTACGCTAAGAATCGACCCAAGCCATCTGCGCATGAACCCTCGTTTGACCCGCGATGCTCTCACCTGAGAGTGGCGCACGCCAAGGTCGATCATCGGTCACGGGCGCTGCGCGTCAATGCTCGGTTGTTGCAGGAGTCAAAATCGGTCGGAGAGTGTCGACGAGGTGCGTAGGTCGGCTCACGTGCGGCTCGGTTTGTCGAAAATGATTGCCCTTGTGGCCCCGCGATGAGGCATAGCCGCTGACGAATGGCACGCGTGAGCTCTCCATCTTACGAACATTGGCTCGGCGCGTTCGATCGTGCGCTCCTCCGCAAGCTGATAAGCCGCCGTTCGCTCGACGTCGCGCTCGCCAGCGAGCTTCGCTACGTACGTCCCCCGAACCTCGCCGGCCGCTCCGCCGACACCGAGAGCGCCGTCTATGCGATCCTCGACGACGGCGGCGATGGCCGCGGTCGCGTCGGCGTGGATCCGTTTCGCGTCGAGCTGCGGGTTCTCGACGGAAACAGCACGCTCGCGGGCGAGTGCTCGCGCTGTGCGCAGACGTTCGGCCCCTGCCTGCACGTCGCTGTCCTCGCGGTCGATCTCGCATGCGTCGCCGAGCTTCGCCAGGCGCTCCTCGAGGGAACGCCCACCGACGAGGCCGCTGCGAGCGCGCCGGAAGTTCGATTCGCCGTCAACGCGGAGGTGCGCTTCGACAGCGCGCTCGGCGGATGGCTCGCGCCGACGGCGGAAGGGACTCGCGTCGAGATCTCTGCGAGCCCCTTCGCCGACGTCGACCATCAAATCATCCGCGCGTACGGCGACCGGGTCGACCCCACGCACGCGCGCGTGCTCGCGATCGTCGTGCGCCGACCGGACGGACGGAAGCTGCTGAGCGCGACCGAGATCGCGGGGACCTCGCGCGACCGCGTCCACCTCGGAGCGCGCGATCGACGCGTGCTCGAGCACACGCGCGATCGCAGCTCGGGGAAGAAGGCGGTCTACGCGATAGGCGTCGAAGCCTCGCTGACTCTCGAGGCGATGCGCGCGCACGGCGGCGTCTTTGCCGACGGCTGGAAAGGGTTCCTCGACTTCCGCACTTCAACGGTCCGCCCGACGATCGCGCTTCTCCCGCCCGAGTCTCAAGGGGCCAAGCCGCGGTTCGATGCGCTCTCTGCCGCGTGGGTCGCGGAGAACGGCGCGACGCCGATCGCCTTCTCCGATTCGTTCTTCTTCCCCGGCCCCTTCCCCTTCGTGTGGGCCAAGAGCGGCGCCATCTACCGCGTCGCTCGCGACGTCGACCTCGACTTCGCAACGCAGCTCGCGCGAGCCCCCACGCTCCTCGTTCCACCGGGCAAGCTGCGCGAGACCGGCGCACGCCTTCTACGGGCCTCGCGCGGCCGGGGGGTCTCACTGCCGGCGCACGAGATCTTCGGTCTGCCTCCCACCGAGACGCCGCGCTTGATCCTGCGCCTCGCAGGCGAGCCGCTCGATGTCCGCGGTGAGCTCGTCGCCGCCTACAGCGCGCGCGAGGTGTCGCTCTTCCCGGCGGACGGCGTGGGCTCGGAAGAGGGGCGCGATCTCGAGTACGAAGCGCGGGCACGAGCCCACGTGGAAGCGGCCGGGCTCGTGCGCCGCAGCGACGAGGACTCCGTGGTCGACGACTCGAGCGTCGCGGCCTCGGACGAGGCGGCGATCGCGTTCTGGCAGGAGGGGCTCCTTGCGCTGCGCGCGGCGGTCGATCCGCCGATCGATGTCCAGCTGTCCGAGCGACTCGCGCGCGTTCGCGTGGGCGCGCCGCTGACGGGGCGCGTTCACGTCGTCCTCGAAGGGAACTGGCTCGACACGCGGCTGGAGTTCTCTTCGCGCGAGCTCCCGGTCGAGCTCGACGTCATCCGTACGGCGCTCGGGCGCAACAAGAGATGGGTCGCGCTGAGCGACGGGACCCTGTCGCGCATCTCGACGTCGATCCGAGCGCTCGCCGAGGAAGCCGCCGAGGTGATGGACGGCGCCGAAGCTCGCCTCCCCGCGCACCAGCTCGGGCGACTCGACCGGTGGATCGACGAGAACGACGGTCGCGTCGATGCCTCGGTCGACGCCTTGCGGAGCCGGCTGCGCGCGCTCGCCGTGGCCGCCGAGCCGGACATGCCTCGCGACCTCGACGGAACGCTCCGGCCCTACCAGTGCCTCGGTCTCTCCTGGCTCCAGTTCCTGCAAGCGATCGGCGCCGGGGGAATTCTCGCGGACGACATGGGGCTCGGAAAGACGATCACGACGCTGGCGTTCCTGCTGCGGCGCAAGGAGGTCGAGGGGCCGGCCCCGTCGCTCGTCGTGTGCCCGACGTCGGTCGCGACCAACTGGGTGCGCGAGGCCGCGCGCTTCACGCCGACGTTGCGCGTGCTCCTCCTCCATGGGCCCACGCGCGAGCGCGCCGCCGCGTCCATCGCCGAGTGCGACGTCGTCATCACCACCTATGCGCTGCTCCGTCGCGATCTGGACGCGCTCGCCGCCGTGCACTTCCGGTGCGCCGTGCTCGACGAAGCGCAGAACATCAAGAACGCGGACAGCGCGACGGCGCGCGCGGCCTCACGCCTCGACGCCTCCATGCGGCTCGCGCTCTCGGGAACGCCGATCGAGAACCGGCTGCGGGAGCTCTGGTCGCTCGCGTCGTTCGCGAACCCCGGGATCCTGGGGACGTCGCGCGCGTTCGAGACGCGCTTCGAGCGCCCCATCTCGACCGATCGCGCCAGCCCTCTCGCCGCCGAGCTCCGCGCCATCGTGCGTCCGTTCATCCTCCGGCGCACGAAGAACGAGGTGCTGCGCGAGCTCCCGCCGAAGACCGAGATCGATCGCATCGTCACGCTGAAGAGCGCCGACAAGCGGATGTACGACGCGCTCGCGCACTCGCTTCGCGCGAGCATCGCGAAGGACGTCGAGAAACGGGGCGGGCTCGGTTCGCTCAGCGTCTTCACGGCGCTCATGCGCCTGCGTCAGATGGCGTGCGACCCGCGGCTGGTCGACCCGAAGCTCGCGCTCGAAGGGGCGGAGAGCGCCAAGCGCGAGGCTTTCCTCGAGCTGGTGCGCGAGCTGGTCGCGGAAGGGCGCCGCGCGCTCGTGTTCTCCCAGTTCGTGCAGCTGCTGACGCTCTGGCGGCGGGACCTGGACGCCGAGAAAATCGGCTACGAATACCTGGACGGCAAGACGACCGCGCGCGACGAGGTCGTCGCCCGCTTCCAGGAGGGGACGGCGCCGCTGTTCCTCATCTCGCTCAAGGCCGGCGGCGCAGGGCTGAACCTCACGGCCGCGGACACCGTCATTCACTGCGATCCGTGGTGGAACCCGGCGGTCGAGGACCAGGCGACCGACCGCGCCTACCGCATCGGGCAAGACAAGCCGGTGACCGTCGTGCGACTGATCGCGAGCGGGACGATCGAGGAGAAGATGCTCTCCTTGAAGGCGAAGAAGCGCGAGCTCACGCGGGCGGTCATCGGCGACGATGCCCGCGCGCTCGAAGGGCTGACGGAGGACGACGTTCGCCTCTTGCTGGGCGACGCGGACGCCGCCGACCAGGACGACGACGACGAGAGCGAGACAGGGTCGCCGACCGACCTGCTGGCGACGGCCAAGAGCGTGCTCGACCCCGACTTCGACGCGCTGGCGGTCGAGGTCCGGTGGTGGCTGGCGTCGAGCGGGCGGTTGGCCCCGGACCTGGCGACGCTCGCCGATCTCCCCTTGCCGTTCGCCGTCTCGCTCTCGAACGGTGAACCGTTCCCGTGCTCGCGCGCCGTCGCCGACCGGATTCGAGCACGGCTGCGCGCCTGGTGACCCGGGCGCGAGGCTATTTCTCGCTGTCGAGGTGCCGCATCTGCTCGGCGGCGTAGCGATCGCCGACGATCGCCCCGGCCGGAACGAGCGCTTCGAGCGCCGCCTGGTCGCTCTTGGACAGCGGGTGAGCGAGGGCGCCGAGCGTGTCGTCGAGCTGCGCCATCGTCTTCATGCCGATGACGGGGACGAACGCGGGCTGCCGCGCGAGAGCCCACGCGACCAGCAGCTGCCCGGAGCTCATGCCCCGCTCGCGCGCGAAGCTCTGGATCGAGGCGACGATCTTGGCGTTCGCGGCGCCGTTGTCGCCCGCGAACCGGGGGAGGAACGCGCGGTAGTCCCCCTTCCCCGCCGGCTTGCTCCCTGCGAGGAGACCTCGTGAGAGAACGCCGTAGAGCGTCGCGCTGATCCCGAGCTCGCCGAGAACCGGGAAGATCTTCGCCTCCGGGCCGCGCGTCGCGAGGGCGTACTCGATCTGGAGGTCGGCGATGGGGTGCACGCGATGGGCGCGACGAATGGTGTCGGCGCCCACTTCGGAGAGGCCGATGTGGCGGACGTACCCTGCCTTCACCAGGTCGGCGATGGCGCCGACCGTGTCCTCGATGGGCACCGCCGGATCGAGGCGGGCCGGGCGATAGACGTCGATGACGTCGACGCCCAGTCGCTTGAGGCTGTACGCGGCGAAGTTCTTCACGGCGGCCGGGCGGGTATCGACGCCGCCCCAGCTCCCGTCGGGGCCGCGCATCGCGCCGAACTTCACCGACAGCGTGACGCGGTCGCGGCGGCCGGAGATCGCGCGCCCGAGGAGCATCTCGTTGTGGCCCATCCCGTAGAAGTCGCCGGTATCGAAGAGCGTCACGCCCCGCTCGATCGCGGCCTGGAGGACCCGCACGCTCTCGGCGTCGTCGGTCGCGCCATAGACGTAGGAGAGCCCCATGCAGCCGAATCCAATCGGCGACACGAGAGGGCCCGTCGCGCCCAGTCTCACGCTCGGACTCACGCTCGGACTCACGCTCGGACTCACGCTCGGACTCACGCTCGGACTCACGCTCGGACTCACGCTCGGACGCAGGTTTTGCGCAGGGTTGGTCGTCATGCGCAGGAGGATAAGCAAACGCTTCCGCGACAGAAAGAGACGTAGCGTCGAGAAACGATCGCTTCGCGGTTGTCTGAGGAAGAGTCAGCCGCCATACTCGGAGTGTTGAAAGCGACTTTCAACATCGGGCGTTGGGTCCTTCCGTTCGTCGTCGCCCTCGCGGTGATTGCGCTGGTCGTCGTCACGTTCCGAGGCGGAGAGAGCGGCGCTCCGCCGTCGGTCTCCACCGGGAGCGACGCGGCTCACCTGGTCTCGATCCTCCAGTACCTGGAGTCGGACTACCCCGCCGCGGTCACGTCGAACGACGCAGGCGAGCTCGAGGAGCAGCGGTCGCTCTCGGCCGAGGCGCTGGGCGCCGTAGGGGGACTTCCCCAGCTCAGCGCGTTCGTCCCGCGGGTGGCCGCGATCAACGCGCGCGTGCAGAAGGCGGCCGACGGCCCGGGGGTCGGGGCCGATTGCGCGTCGCTGGTCGAGGACCTGATCGCGGCGACGGGGATGGCGCGTACGCCGTCTGCGCCGCCGGATCTGACGCAGGGCGCGCGGCTCTTCGCCGACAACTGCGCGGCGTGCCACGGCGCGACCGGGCGAGGCGACGGCCCTGCCGCGACCGCGCTCAGCCCGAAGCCCGCCAACTTCCACTCCGACGAGGTCATGTCGGGGCTCACGCCGTTCAAGGCCTTCAACGTCGTGCGCTTCGGCGTGAAGGGGACGGCCATGATCCCCTTCGACAAGCTCGACGAGAAGCAGCGATGGGCGCTCGCGTTCTATCTCTTCTCGCTGCGGCAGCCCGCGTGCGACCACGCGCCGGCGCGCGTGAGCCTCGATGCACTGGCGAACGCCACCGACGCCGACCTGGCCAAGGCCAACGGCGCGGCGGAGGTGGCCTGCTTGCGCCACACGCTCCCCGAGCTCGACGCGCCCGCCCTGCTCGCCGCCGCGCACGCGCGCGTGGAGCAGGCGGCGCGCCTCGCGAACGACGGGGACACCCGGGGCGCCGAGAGCACGGTGCTCGACGCGTACCTGACGAACATCGAGCCGATCGAGCCGTGGCTTCGCGCGCACGGCGCCGACGTCGTGCCGCAGCTGGAGGCTTCGTTCACCGCGACGCGCGCCGCCCTCCAGGAGCGCGACCCGCGCGCGCAGGCCGACGTAAAGGAGCTGCTCACGCTGCTGGATCGTGCCGCGGGGTCGCACGCGGCGGCGACCTCGCAGTCGGTGTTCTGGTTCGCGATGCTCGTCATCGTGCGCGAGGGGTTCGAGGCCACGGTCATCATCGCGGCGCTCCTCGCCGTCCTGAAGAAGCGCAAAGAGCTGACGCGCGCGCGATGGGTGCACGGCGGGTGGATCTCCGCCCTCTGCGTCGGCGCTGTGGTGTTCGCCGTGGGGCGCAAGGTCCTCGCCGGCGCGATGAACGAGAAGCTCGAAGGGTGCATGGCCTTCGTCGCCGTGGCCATGATCCTTCACGCCGCGTTCTGGGTGAACGCGCGCGGCCAGACGCGCAAGACGATGGGCGAGCTGCGCGACAAGACCGCGGGAGCGCTCGATCGCGGCGCACTCGCGCTGTTCGGGATCGCGTTCCTCGCGATGTTCCGCGAGAGCTTCGAGGTCGCCGTGTTCCTCGAGGCGCTCTCGATCGACGCGCCCGCGGCGGTCGTGTGGGGTGCTACCGCGGGCGTCCTGCTCCTGCTGGCGCTCGTCTACGCGGTAGGGCGCGGCGGGATGCGCCTTCCGATGACCACGCTGTTCCGAGCCTCGACGGTCGTGCTGGTGGTGACCGCCGTGGTGCTGCTCGGCCAGGGCATCCACTCGTTCGAAGAGGTCGGGATACTCCCCTCGCACCCGATGCCGTTCCTCCGCATCGAGTTCCTCGGCATCTACCCGGATCGCCTGGGCGCGCTCGCGCAGATGGCGCTCGCCGCGCTGCCGCTCGCGTGGTGGGGGTACGGCACGAGATCAGGGAAGGGCGCCGCCCTCAAAGCGACGCCCGATCCCGGAGAGTAATCGTCACTCGTTGCGAGTCGGCGCGATCAGAGGACCTTTACGTTCTCGGCGCGCGGTCCCTTCGGACCCTGACCCTCGGTGAACGAAACGCGCTGCCCCTGCTTGAGATCTTCGAACCGGGCGCCTTCGACGGCCGACATGTGGAAGAAGAGGTCCTTCCCGCTGCCGGTCTCGATGAAACCGAAACCCTTGTCCGTGAGTCGCTTGATGGTGCCTTCAGCCATTGGATTGTCCTTCGAGAAAGCGGCGTCGCTCGACCGAAGCGTTGTGCTCAGGCGAAAGTCACCGTCGTGTGTGAGTCACCAGTAAGACCACGTCCGAGGGCGGAGCGTAACCGTGATCGTGCGAGAATCGTGCTTCCGAGGGGACGTTTCGGCCGCGTGTGGTGACGGTGCCCGGTCCGCTTCGAGCGGGTTCGGACGGTTCAGCCGCCGCTCGCGATGACGGCGTCGGTCAGCTGAGTCTTCGCCTTCATGCAGCGCGGCTCACCCGCGCTCGTGCACGCTTTGGTCACGAGATCCGCCTTCTTGCGGAGCTCCGGAGAAGCGAGGAGCTCGGTGCGCGTGTGGTCCGGCAGCTTCTCCCAGGCGATGGGGGCGTGCTTGGGGGCTGGCGGACGCTTCATCGTGATCTCGTCGGACATGAGCGAGACGCACGTGCCGTCGGCCCGGAGCGCATCGACGCTCGTCCAGCCGCGCGTGTTGCTCGCGCCCACCATGACGACACCGCCCGTGGGTTTGTACGGGTGCAGGACGACGACTTCCTCGTCGAGCGAGAGGCGGACCTTGCGACTGAGGCGGCTCGGGTCCCACGACTCGAGGTCGCGCGCGACGTAGGCGCGGGTCCACGGCGTCCCCTTGCGGAAGAGCGCGACCGTCACGCTCGGGTCGCTACGACCGCAGAGCCACGTACGGTACGCCTCGCTGGCGAAGCACCCTTCGCTCGCATCGCCCGCGGGCTCGCACGTCGCCGCCGGGGTCTCGTCGACCGCAGGCGCGGGGGGCGCCGGCTCCTCCGGGGCCTCGACGACGGCCGATGCGACCGTGACCGGTAGCGGGGGCGCCGGGGGGGGCGGCGGGAGCGTCGCCGCGCAGGCGACCATCGGGAAAGCGAGCGCGAGAGCGATCGAGATACGCAAGCGAATCCTCCTCGAAGGGGGCGGACGGGTTCCAGAGAGCGCGGAATGCCGCCCAGCCTGGATCACGTACGCACCGAGTCGCGCGGATCTCCCCTATGGCGCCCCGCCGGTCAAGGCGGCGTCTGCCACGAGCTGCCGAGCGTGGGGGAGGCTCAGCCGAGCGAGCGGACCGCGTCGAGGACGCTCTTCGCCGACATCCCGAACTTTTCCATGAGGATGGGCCCCGGCGCGCTCTCGCCGAAGTGGTCGATGCCGACCGACCGTCCGTCGGTCCCCACCCAGCGCTCCCAGCCGAGCGTCACCCCCGCCTCGATGGACACGCGGCGGCGGACCCCCTTCGGCAGCACCGACTCGCGGTACGCCGCGTCCTGGCGCTCGAAGCGCGACCAGCACGGGAGCGACACGACGCGTGTTCCGCCTCCGAGCTCTTTGGCGGCGGCGACGGCGTGCTGAACTTCGCTGCCCGTCGCGAGGAGGATCGTCGTGAGCGGCCCCGTCTCCTTCACGAGAACGTAGCCGCCGCGACGCACCCCTTCCCGCTTCGTCTTCGCGTCGCCCGGGAGCACGGGGACGTTCTGGCGCGTGAGCGCGAGCAGCGTCGGGCCGTCGTTCCGCTCCATGGCCGAGACCCACGCGCCTGCCGTCTCTTCCGGATCGGCCGGGCGAATGACGTCGAGGTTCGGGATCACGCGGAGCCCCATCACGGTCTCCACCGGCTGGTGCGTCGGGCCGTCTTCGCCGACGCCGACCGAGTCGTGCGTGAACACGTACGTCACGGCGAGATGCGAGAGAGCCGCGAGGCGGATCGACGGGCGCAGGTAGTCGGCGAACACCAGGAACGTGGCGCCGCTCGGGCGAATGCCGCCGTGGTAGGCCATGCCGTTCATGACGGCGCCCATCGCGTGCTCGCGGATGCCGATGCGGATGTTGCGTCCGGCGCGGTGCGCGGGATCCCAGTCGGTGCTGTCGGCGATGTAGTTGAACGTCGAGCCGTACAGGTCGGCGCTGGCGCCGATGAGCGACGGAATCTCGCGCGCGACCGCCTGCAGCACGGTCTCGCCGGCCTTGCGGGTCGCGAGCTTCGCGTCGGCGGGGAACTCCGGGATCTTCGCCGAGAGGTCCGCGGGGACCTTGTGCGCGAGTGCGTCGTCGAGCTGACGGGCGAGCTCGGGGTTCTTCGCGCGCCAGGCGTCGTAGGTCTGCGTCCACTTCGCATGGGCGTCGCCGAGCGCGCTCTTTCGTGCCGCGAAGAACTGCTTCACCTCGTCGCTCACGAAGAAGTGGCCCGGCGGCAGGCCGAGCTTCTTCTCCGCCTCGTCGATGAACTTCGCCCCCCCTTCGCCGTGCGCCTTCTGCGTCCCTTCGACCTCGGCGATCCCCTTGCCGATGAGCGTGCGCACGATGACGAACCGCGGCTTGCCGCTCTTCGAGTCGCGCGCCGCAGTCAGCCCTGCGTGCACGGCGGCGATGTCGTTCCCTTTCTCGATGTGGATGACCTCGAAGCCGTACGCCTCGTAGCGCTTCGCCGTGTCCTCGCTCTGCGACTTGATCGCCATCGCGTCGAGCGTGACGTCGTTCGAGTCGTACATGAGCACGAGGTTGTCGAGCTTGAAGTGGCCGGCGATCGCCGACGCCTCCGACGCGACCCCCTCCTGCATGCAGCCGTCACCGGCGAGCGCCCAGATCGTGTGATCGAAGATCGCGTGCTCGGGCGTATTGAACCGCGCGCCCAGCATCTTGGCGGCGATGGCGTGCCCGACGGCGTTGCCGACCCCCTGCCCGAGCGGCCCCGTCGTCGCTTCGACGCCCGGCGTGTGCCCGAACTCCGGGTGCCCCGGCGTCTTCGAGCCGAGCGCACGGAAGTGTTTCACCTCGTCGAGCGACAGCGGGTAGCCGCTCAGGTGGAGCCATGCGTAGAGGAACATGCTCCCGTGGCCGGCCGAGAGGACGAAGCGGTCGCGGTTGATCCACTGCGGATCGGCCGGGTCGTGACGGAGGAGCTCTCCGTAGAGCACGGCGCCCACTTCGGTCGCACCGAGCGGCAGCCCGAGGTGCCCCGACGAGCAGGCGTGAACGGCGTCCATCGCGAGACCGCGGGCGATCGTGCAGGCGGCGGCGAGCTTGGCAAAGTCGGGCATCGGGAGGCTCCTCCGAGTCGGTTTGGGCTTACGTGTTAGACGACCGCTCGCGCCGCGGGAAGACGGAACCGGAGCGGCGGCAGAGAACGGCGCTCCCGCGCTTGCGGGCGCGCGCGCCTCACTCCTTCGTGTAGCGGTCGATCCAGGAGAGCACTTCCTCGTGCCAGCGCTTGGAGTGCGCGGGCTTGAGCACCCAGTGGTTCTCCTCCGGGAAGTAGAGGAGGCGCGAGGGGACGCCGCGGCGCTGAAGAGCGGTGAACGCCGCGAGCCCTTCGGCGTCGACCACGCGGTAGTCGTGGCCGCCGTGCACGATCAGGGTCGGCGTCTTCCAGTTCTTCACGAGGCTCATGGGGCTCGAGCGCGCGTACGCGTCGGCGTGATCCCACGGCAGCCCCTTGAACTCCCACTCCGGGAACCAGAGCTCTTCGGTGTGGTAGTAGGCCGTCGCGTTGTCGAAGATGCCGTCGTGGCAGACGAGCGCCTTGAAGCGGTCGGTCTTCCCGTTGACCCAGTTGATCATGTAGCCGCCATACGAGGCGCCGAGCGCCGCCATGCGGTTCTTGTCGAGGAACGGGTACTTCACGAGGGCCGCGTCGAGCCCCTTCATCAGGTCGTCGAACGGCGCGCCGCCCCAGTCGCCGCTGATGGCGTCCGTGAAGGCCTGGCCGTAGCCGGTGGAGCCGTGGAAATCGATGAGGATCGTGCCGTAGCCGTGCCCGGCGAACGCCTCGGCGTTCCATCGGTAGTGGAAGTGGTCGCCGAACGACCCCTGGGGGCCGCCGTGGATGAGGAAGGCGACGGGGACGTGCGCGCCCGGCGCCATGCCCGGGGGCTTGATCAACCAGCCGTACACCTTGTCGCCGTTGGCGCCGGCGAACGTGAACTGCTCCGGCTCGCCCCACGCGATCGACGCGACCTTCGCGTCGTTCAGGTGCGTGATCGGGTGCGCCTTCGCGCCGCTCGCGTCGGCGATCCAGAGCTCGGGCGGGTGGCGGAAGTCGTCGTGGACGAAGAGGACGCGGTCCCCCGCGGCCTGCGCGTCGCCGCTCGTCCCCTTGCTGAAGAGCGTCGCGACCTTGCCCGAGTGCGCGTCGATGGCGAACAGGGACGCGCTGCCGAGGTCGTCGGCGGTCGCGAGGATCTTCGAGTCGTCCTTCGACCAGGCGATCCCGTGCGGGGAGCGGTCCCACGCCTCGGTGAGCGTGGTCGGCGTCTTCGTCTTCCAGTCGATGACGACGACGCGGTAGCGATCGGCCTCGAAGCCCGGGCGCGCCATGGCGAGGTACGCGAGCTTCGACCCGTCGTGCGAGAACACCGGCTGCGTATCGGTCGCCGGGTTGTTCGTGAGGGGGCGCGGCTTGGCCGAGCCGTCGGCGGGGACGGCGAAGAGGTCGAGGTTCGTCGACCAGGCGTCCTCGCGTCCGACCATCTTCGAGACGAAGACCACCTCGGAGCCGTCCTTCGCGATCGTGACCTCCTCGAGGCCGCCGAAGGGCTTCGAAGGCGCGTCGTACGGGAGCCCTTTGAGGAGATCGATCGGGTCGCGCGTCGGATCCCACACGAACAGGTGCGTGCGCTTCCCGTCGTCCCACGTGTCCCAGTGGCGGACGGGGAGCTGGTCGTAGGCACGGACGTTCTGCTTGCTCGACGCGGCGGTCTTCTCGCGCTTCGCGCTCTCGTCGAGCGTGGCCGCGTCGGGGTAGACGTCGAGCGCGAGCAGGAGCCGCTTGCCGTCGGGGAACGGGAGCACGGCGCCCACGTCGACCGGGAGGCTGGTCACCTGCGTGGCCTCGCCGCCGTCGAGCGAGATCCGCCACACCTGGGTGGAGCCGCCGCGCGCCGAGAGGAACTCGATGCTCTTGCCGTCGGGGGCGAAGCGGGGGCTGAAGTCGGCGTCGGGGTGGCTGGTGAGCCGGCGGACTGACGAACCGTCGGTCGCCGCGACCCAGACGTCCTTCGCCTGCTTGTTCGCCTCGACGTTCGGCGTCGCGACCGTGAACACGACCAGTTTGCCGTCGGGGGAGACCGAGGGGTCGCTGATGCGGTCGAACGAGAGCATGTCGTCGACGGTGAAGTTGTGGCGCGGGCCGTTCGGGACGAACTGGGGGGATGTGGCGGCGGCGGCTTCGAGGGCGGCCTGCGACGGGTCCGCGGCGGGGGGGGTGTTGTCCGCGCAGGAGGTCGTGGCGAGGGCGCAGAGGAGGGAGGGGAGGAGATAGGCGAGCGACGCGAGAGGAGTCCGCATGGGGGGGGTCCTTACCGCATTTTTGGGGCGTCGTGACGAGAGA
>Ga0302279_10001212_pt1 | contig 37300 bp, 31 predicted proteins | sample III_Bog_N3_3_FD_194541 | JGI IMG/M metagenome (GOLD analysis project Ga0302279, IMG submission 194541) | Peat permafrost microbial communities from Stordalen Mire near Abisko, Sweden - III_Bog_N3_3 | ecosystem: Environmental > Terrestrial > Soil > Wetlands > Peat | place: Sweden: Abisko...
GCAAGCTGGCAGAGCCAGATGTTGCTCTTGACGTTGGAACTCATGATCTTGTCGAAGGCCTCGTCCGTGATGTCGAGCAGCGGGCCGTAATAGGGATTGACCGCGGCGTTGCAGACCAGGATGTCGATCTTGCCGTAGTGCCTGGTCGCGCCCGAGATCAGGCCCTCGACTTCCGCGCGGCGCGAGATGTTGCAGGCGATCACATGGGCGTCGCCGCCCGCTTTCCGGATGCCGTCGGCCACCGCCTCGCAGGCGTCGGCCTTGCGGCTGGAGATCACCACCTTGGCGCCGAGCTTTGCCAATAGCTCGGCCGAGGAACGGCCGATGCCGCGGCTGGAGCCGGTGATGACGGCGACTTTGCCGGTGAGATCGAACGGGGTTCCCTTCACGACGCGTGCTCCCTTATTTTCTTGTCGTCATTGCGAGGAGCGCAAGCGACGAAGCAATCCATTCTTTCCCGGTGCGGCGCGATGGATTGCTTCGCTTCGCTCGCAATGACGGTTTTGAGATGTCATTCCGGGATGGTCCGAAGGACCAGACCCGGAATCTCGAGGTTCCGGGTTCGCGCTGACGCGCGCCCCGGAATGACGGTTCTGGCCCCTTACACCAGCCCGCCTGCGTTCGTGACGCGGCGCAGATGGTAGTCGGTGTCGCCGAAGGTGTTCTCGATCATGGTCAGCCGCTTGAAGTAGTGGCCGATCTTGGCCTCCTGCGTCATGCCGATGCCGCCATGGAGCTGGATCGACTGCTGGCCGACAAACTTCGCCGACTTGCCGATCTGCACCTTGGCCGCCGCGACCGCGGTCGCCCGCTCCTTGGCGTCGCCGGAATCGGATGCCATGGTCGCGAACATCGCCATGCTGCGGGCCTGCTCGGTGGCCACGAACATGTCGGCGGCGCGGTGCTGCAGGGTCTGGAAGCTGCCGATCGGCACGCCGAACTGCTTTCGCGTCTTCAGGTATTCGACCGTGGTCTTCAGCGACTCGTCCATGGCGCCGACGGCTTCCGCGCACATCGCGGTGCGCGCCTCGTCGACCACGCGCTCGACCAGCGCCAGACCGTTCTCGGGATCGCCGATCGCGGCATCGGCGCCGACCTCGACGCCGGTGAAGGTGATGTCGGCCGCATGCAGCCCGTCCTGGGTCGGATAGCCTTTTCGCGAGACGCCCCTGGCGGTCGCCGGCACCAGGAAGACGCCGACGCCGCCGGCGTCACGCTGGCCGCCCTTGGTGCGCGCGGTCACGATCAGGGTGTCGGCGTTCTCGCCGTTGAGCACGACGAACTTCTCGCCGTCGATGATCCAGCCGTCGCCCTTCTTCTTGGCCGACGTGACCACGTCCTGCAGGTCGTAGCGCGAGTTCTTCTCGAGCTGCGCGAAGGCGAACGTTTTGCTGCCGTCGATGATGCCGGGGATATGCTCGGCCTTCTGTTCGGCGGAGCCGCCGTGGCGCAGGAAGCCGCCCGCGATCACCACGGTGGCGAGATAAGGCTCCAGCACCAGCGCCCGGCCCATCGCTTCCATCACGATCATGATCTCGACAGAGCCGGCGCCGAAGCCGCCATCGTCTTCGGAAAACGGCAGGCCGAGCAGGCCCTGCTCGGCGAGCTTGGTCCAGACCGCTTTGCTCCAGCCGCCCTTCTCCGCCATGTACTTCTTGCGCTGCTCGAACTCGTAGGTGTCGCCCAGGAGGCCGTCGACGCTTTCCTTGAGAAGCCGCTGCTCCTCCGACAGATCAAAATCCATGTTCTCTACTTTCTCCGGCTACCTTAAATTCCTCGTCATGCCCGGCCTTGTGCCGGGCATCCACGTCTTTCTTTCCGCGCCAAGCCGTGGATGGCCGGGTCAAGCCCGGCCATGACGACAAAAGCGTCTGACCGCTTCGTTGCGCGCTCAAAGCCCCAGCACGGCCTTGGTGATGATGTTGCGCTGGATCTCGTTGGAGCCGCCGTAGATCGAGACCTTGCGGTTGTTGAAATAGCTCGGCGCGATCTGGGCGGTCCAGTCCATGGTCTCGTTGGAGCCGTCGTCGCCATGCACGTCGTAGGGTGCTGCGAACGGGCCGATCACTTCCATCAACAGCTCGGTGGTGGCCTGCTGGATTTCAGAGCCCTTGATCTTCAGCACCGAGGACGCCGGATTGGGCTTGCCCTTGCCGTGCTTGCCCTCGTCGGCGACGACGCGAAGCTGGGTCAGTTCCAGCGCCTTCAGTTCGATCTCGACCTCGGCGAGCTTTTCGCGGAACTTCTGGTCCTCGATCACAGGCTTGCCGCCGGATTCGACCTTCGACGCCAGTTCCTTGATGCGGCGGATGCGTTCCTTGGAAACGCCGACGCGGGCGATGCCGGTGCGCTCGTTGCCGAGCAGGAATTTGGCGTAGTCCCAGCCCTTGTTCTCTTCGCCGATCAGGTTCTCGACCGGCACCTCGACGTCGTCGAAGAACACCTCGTTGACCTCGTGGCCGCCGTCGATGGTCTCGATCGGCCGCACCGTGACGCCCTTCGACTTCATGTCGAACACGATGAAGGAGATGCCCATCTGCTTCTTGGCGTTAGTATCGGTGCGGCACAGGCAGAAGATCATGTCGGCGTGCTGCGCCAGCGTGGTCCAGGTCTTCTGGCCGTTGATGATGTACTTGTCGCCCTTGCGCTCGGCTTTTGTCTTCAGCGAAGCGAGGTCGGAGCCGGAGCCGGGCTCAGAGAAGCCCTGGCACCACCAGTCGTCGACATTGGCGATGCGCGGCAGATACTGCTGCTTCTGCTTTTCGTTGCCGAAGGTGTAGATCACCGGACCGACCATGCTGACGCCGAAGGCGAGCGGCGCCGGCGCCGGATGCATCTGCAGTTCCTCGTTGAAGATGTAGTGCTGCACCGAGCTCCAGCCGGTGCCGCCATACTCCTTCGGCCAGTGCGAAACGCCCCAGCCCTTCCGGTTCAGGATCCGCCACCAGTCGACCATCTCCTGCTTACTGAGATGGCGGCCTTCGACCAGCTTGCGCCGCGTCTCCGCCGGCACGTTATCCCTGAAGAACGTTCGCACTTCCTCGCGAAACGCCATTTCTTCCTTGCTGAAGCTGAGATCCATCGGATCCTCCTGTGAGCGAATGAATTACGATCTCTTATTCTTGTCGTCCCGGCGAACGCCGGGACCCATAACCACCGCCGTCGGCGTTGGCGAAAAGCGTCTGCCTCCGCGCCCCACGCGAGACCTCGCGGTATGGATCCCGGCATTCGCCGGGACGACGATGGGGTTGTTGCCCCGCGCCACTCACGCGCCGCCTCCCGCTGCGAGCTGCGGTTTCGGCGCGGCCGGCCGCCGGTCGCGCAATTCGTGGCGCGACAGTTTGCCGACCGAGGTGCGCGGCAGATCCTCGACGAATTCGAGCGCCGCGGGGATTTCGTGCTTGCCGAGCTTGCCGGCGAGGAACGCCTTCAGTTCGTCGAGGCTGAACGGCCTGGCTGCCGCGCGCAATTTGACAAAGGCCTTCGCCGCCTCGCCGCGGTAGTCGTCGGGAATGCCGATCACGATCACCTCGTGCACGGCCGGATGCTCGTACATCGCCTGCTCGATCATCTGCGGATAGACGTTGAAGCCGCCGGAGATGATCATGTCCTTCTTGCGGTCGACCAGGTAGAAATAGCCGTCCGCGTCCATGTAGCCGATATCGCCGGTGAGGAAGCGGTCGCCGACGAAGGCCTCCGCGGTCTCCTGCGGCCGGTTCCAGTAGCCTCTTGTCACATTCGGCCCGCGGATGCGGATCTCGCCGACTTCGCCCGGCGGCAGCACCTTCTTGGTGTCCTCGAGCGCGACCACGTCGATCTCGATGCCCGGCAGCATCAGCCCGATCGAGCCCGGTTTTTCCGGCCCCTCCGGCGGATGGGCGGTGCCGGGCGAGCAGGTCTCGGTCATGCCCCAGCCGCTCTTCAGCTTCATGTTGGTCTTGCGCTCGAAGATGCGGGCGACTTCGACCGGCAGCGGCGCGCCGCCCGATCCGCAGGACACCAGCGACGACAGGTCGCGCTTGTCGAGATCCGGCAGGCTGGCGATCGCGATCCACATCGTGGGCACGCCGGGAAAGTCGGTGGCGCGCTTGACCTCGATGTCGCGCATCACGGCCTCGACGTCGAAGCGCTGGTGCAGCGAGATCAGGTCGCCGCGCTCCAGGCTGCGCAGCAGGATCACCGTCAGCGCGAAAATATGAAACAGCGGCAGCACGCAGATCACCCGCGCCGGCCCGGGGCGCTGGGTGCGCGCGTTCTTGCCCCAGACGTCGTAGATCGACACCGCCGCGGTCAGGTTGCCGTGGCTGAGCATGGCGCCCTTGGGCAGCCCGGTGGTGCCGCCGGTATATTGCAGCAGCGCGACGTCATCGACGGCGACGGGCGGCCACTGCGCGGGTTTTGCGACGCCTTCGGTGAATTTCCCGAACGTGACGATCGCCGGATGATCGGGGATCGGCGTGTGCGGATTGCCGACCGCGCCCCAATGATCATCCTCGCAGACGATCACGCGGTCGAGCAGGCCCTTTTCCAGGAATTTCAGCGCCATCGGCAACAGCGCGGCAAGGTCGGAAGTGACGAGAATGCGCGCGCCGGAGTCGGAGAGCTTGTGCGACAGCGCGCGCTCGCCGTCGAGCGGCGACAGATGCACGACCCGGGCCCCGGCCTTCAGCGCGCCAAAGAAATTCACGGGATGGTCGGGCGAGTTGCCGAGGAACAGCGCCACCGAACGGTTCTTGCCGTAGCCGGCGCGCAGCAACGAGGCGGCCGCGACCTCGACCTTGGATTCCAGTTCAACATAGCCGATGGCGCGGTCGCGGAATTCGATCGCCGGCCGCGCGCCGTAATCGGCCGCCGCCTTCGACAACAGGTCCGGCAGCGTGCCGCGCGCGATCGCATCGTTCCAGTGAACGCCTTCCGGATAGAACTGTTCGCCGGGATGGGTCATGCTTACCCCGCTTGGTCATTCCGGGGCGCGCGGAGCGCGAACCCGGAATCTGGAGATTCCGGGTCTGCGCCTGTCGGCGCATCCCGGAATGACACGTGGCGAGGGTGTGGCATCACGCAGCTTTCGCGGTCTGCGCCAGCGAGGCGAAGGTGGCGCCTTCCGCGGCCAGCCGCTTCAACAGCGGGGCCGGCTCCAGCGAGGGATCGTTGGTTTCCTTCGCGTAGAACGACAGCCGGTCGGCGATGTGCTTCAGCCCGACCTGGTCGGCGTAGAACATCGGGCCGCCGCGATAGATCGGCCAGCCATAGCCGTAGAGCCAGATCACGTCGATGTCGCTCGGCCGCGCCGCGATGTTCTCCTCGAGGATGCGGGCGCCCTCGTTGATCATCGGGTACATCATGCGCTCGAGGATTTCGTCGTCACTGACCACGCGGCGCTTGCGGCCGAGCCGGGTGAGCGTCTCGTCGATCAGCTTTTCCACTTCCGGATCCGGCAGCGGCGAGCGCGAGCCGGCCTCGTATTTGTAGTAGCCCTTGCCGGTCTTCTGGCCGAAGCGGCCGGCTTCGCACAGCGCGTCGGCGATTTCCGACTTGATGCCGCGGTCCTTGCGCGAGCGCCAGCCGATGTCGAGGCCGGCGAGATCGCTCATCGCGAACGGGCCCATCGGCATGCCGAATTTGGTCACGACCGCGTCGACCTGCTGCGGCAACGCACCCTCGAACAGCAGTTTCTCGGCCTGCTTGCCGCGCTGCGCCAGCATCCGGTTGCCCACAAAACCGTCGCAGACGCCGACCACCGCCGGCACTTTTGCAATTTTGCGCGCGATCGAAACCGCCGTGGTCAGCGCATCCGGCGCGGTCTTCGCCGCGCGCACGATCTCGCACAGCTTCATCACATTGGCCGGGCTGAAGAAGTGCATGCCCAGCACGTCCTGCGGACGGCTGGTCACCTTGGCGATCTCGTCGATGTTGAGATAGGAGGTGTTGGAAGCCAGCACCGCGCCGGGTTTTGCATATTTGTCCAGGGCGGTGAACACTTCCTTCTTGATCGCCATGGTCTCGAACACGGCTTCGATGATCAGGTCGGCGTCCTTGACGTGCTCGAGGCCGACCATGCCGGTGATCAGGCCCATGCGCTTGGCGGGCGCATCCGCCGGAATGCCGCCGCGCGCGGCGGTGGCTTCGTAGTTCTTCTGCATCACGCCCATGCCGCGCTTGAGCTGCTCTTCGCCGCTCTCGATCAGGGTCACCGGAATACCGGCATTGGCGAACGACATCGCGATGCCGCCGCCCATGGTGCCGGCGCCGATGATGGCGACGCGCTCGACATTGCGCGGTTTTGTCCCTTCGGGCACGCCGGCGATCTTGGCGGCCTCGCGCTCGCTGAAGAAGGCGTAGCGCTGCGCCTTGGACTGGTCGCTGGTCAAAAGCTTGAGGAAGCCCTCGCGCTCCTTCTTCAGCCCCTCGTCGAACGGCAGTTCGATCGCGGCGCGCACCGCATCGGCGGCGGCGAACGGGGCTTCCAGCCCGCGCGCCTTCTTGGTCAATGCGGCAACCGCATTGGTGAAGAGCGAGATGTCGGCCTTGGCGGCGGCGAGCTTGGAGTCGTCGTCGCGCAGTCTGCGCAACGGGCGCTTCTCGGCGAGCACCTTGCGGGCGAAAGCCTCGCCGCCGGCAGCCGGGCCTTCGACGATCTCCTCGATCAGGCCGTGCTTGAGCGCTTCCGCCGCGTAGATCGGATCGCCGCCGACGATCATCTTGACCGCGAGTTCGGGACCGACCGCGCGCGGCAGGCGCTGGGTGCCGCCGGCGCCCGGCAGCAGGCCGAGCTTCACCTCGGGCAGGCCGAGTTTTGCTTCCTTGGTCGCCACCCGGAAATGACAGGCAAGCGCAACTTCGAGACCGCCGCCGAGCGCGGTGCCGTGAATCGCGGCGACGATCGGCTTCGGCGAGTTCTCCATCACGACCAGCACCTCGTTGAGGCCCGGCGGCTTCGGCGGCTTGCCGAATTCGGTGATGTCGGCGCCGGCGATGAAGGTGCGGCCGGCGCAGGTCAGCACGATGGCCTGCACCTGGGGATCGGCGATGGCGCTGTTGACGCAGTCGAGAATGCCGTCGCGTACGGCGGCGCTCAGGGCGTTGACGGGAGGGCTGTTGACCGTGACGACGGCGATGATGTCATGACGCTCGAGCTTTACGACTTCGTTCACGAGACTCTCCCTGAATAGCGCGTTCTTCGTTGCGTTGTTCTTGAATTGGTTGTTGGCTTGCGTTTACTGGCTATTTCGCACTGCGGAATTTAATTCCACATCTTGACACGGAGGGTTATTTTGAAGCACGTCGGTTGTCAACGAGGTCCGCGCAGCAGCAGCCGATGAAACGTCCAGCGAAGAAAGTGGCGACCGATCGCAGCTTCGTCGTCGCGCTCTCCCGCGGGCTCGATGTCTTGCGCGCATTTCGTCCCAACGACGGGCTTCTTGGCAATCAGGAGATCGCGGCCCGTACCAACCTGCCAAAGCCGACCGTCTCCAGACTGACCTATACCCTGACCAAGCTCGGCTACCTTACACCCGTTCCGCGGTTCGAAAAGTACCAGCTGGCGCCTTCGGCCATGTCGCTCGGGTATGCCGCCCTCGCCAATCTTGGCGTTCGGCATTTGTCCGAACCCTTCCGCGAGGAGGTGATGCGCGAGACCGGCGGCGCGGTGGCGGTCGGCGGCCGCGACCGCACCAGCATGATCTACTTCGGGCAGAGCCGCGGTCAGACCGTGGGCGTTCAACTGGACGTCGGTTCGCGAGTCCCGATTGCAACCACCGCGATGGGGCGGGCCTATATCTGGGCGCTGCCGGGCGACGAGCGGGCCTCTTTGTTGCGCGAGCTGCGCGAACACTACGGCAGCCGCTGGCCCCGGATGCGCGACGGCATCGAGCGCGCCGGCGAGACCATCGCCCGACACGGCTTCGCGATCTCGGCCGGCGAGTGGCACGACGACATCCACGCGGTCGGTGTAACATTAAGGCTAAATGACGGAACCGGTCCTTACGCGTTTAATTGCGGCGCACCGGCATTCCGCTTCACGGAAGACCGGCTGCGCAACGATATTGGACCTCGCCTCGTGGCGATGGTAAGGAAGATCGAAGCAGCGCTTGGCGGCACGACGCCACAATCAACAAAAGAAACAAACAAAAAGCTGAAAGCAGGAGGGAAAGTTGCACGTGTGGTCGAGGGGATCAGGTAGCCTTCATCGTTGCGGCCGGCGAACGAGCTCGCGGGCCGATCGCAGCCCGACCGGTCCGGGCGCAGTGAAATGACGCAGGCACAGCTCGCGCAGGGGCAAGATCCCCTGCTCGCGGTTCGCGACGTCAGCGTCGTGTTCGGCGGCATCGTCGCGCTGAATGGCGTGTCGTTCGACATGCACAAGGGCCAGATCCTCGGGCTGATCGGGCCCAACGGCGCCGGCAAGACCACGCTGTTCAACTGCCTGTCGCGGCTCTACCAGCCGTCCAGCGGCGACATCCTGATGGAGGGCCGCAGCATCCTGAACCGGCCGCCGCACCGGATCGCCGAGATCGGCATTGGCCGCACCTTCCAGAACGTCGCCTTGTTTCCCAACCTCTCGGTGCTCGACAACGTCCGGGTCGGCACCCACGCCCGCACCAACAGCGACATCATCTCCGACTCGCTGAGATTGCCCTGGGTCCGGCACGGCGAGGCCGCGCTCAACGAACGCGTGCACGAGATCATCAGCTATCTCGACCTCGAGAGCGTCGCCCATCTCACGGTTTCCGGCCTGCCGTTCGGCACCCAGAAGCGCGTCGAGCTGGCGCGCGCGCTGGCGGCCGATCCCAAGATCCTGCTGCTCGACGAGCCGGCCGGCGGCCTCAACCACGAGGAAGTCCACGTGCTCGGCGACCTGATCCGCCGCATCCGCGACCAGCGCCACATGACCGTGCTGCTGGTCGAACATCACATGGGGCTGGTGATGTCGATCGCCGACCACGTGGTGGCGCTGAATTTCGGCCGCAAGCTCGCCGAGGGAACGCCGGCCGCGGTGCAATCCGACCCGGATGTCATCAAGGCCTATCTGGGGAGCAAGGACCAATGACCGTGTTGCTCAATGTCAGGGATCTGCGCGCCTATTACGGCCAGGTGCAGGCGCTTCACGGCCTCGAATTCGGCCTCAACGAAGGCAGCATGACCACGCTGCTCGGCGCCAACGGCGCCGGCAAGACCACCACCCTGCGCGCGATCTGCAACATGGTGCGCTCGACCGGCGCGATCGAGTTCGAGGGCACCTCGCTCGCCGGCCGTTCCACCGAGAGCATCGTCCGCCTCGGCATCGCCCATGTACCGCAGGGCCGCGGCACCTTCACCACCATGACGGTGGAGGAGAACCTCCAGCTCGGCGCCATCACCCGCAGGGACAGGGCCGGCGTGGTGTCCGACATCGAGCGCATGTACGACCATTTTCCGGTGCTGAAGGCCCGCCACACCCAGCAGGCCGGCACGCTGTCGGGCGGCGAACAGCAGATGCTGGCGGTCGCCCGCGCGCTGATGCTGCGTCCGCGGCTGATGCTGCTCGACGAGCCGTCGTTCGGCCTGGCGCCGCTGATCGTGCGCGACCTGTTCAAGATCCTCGGCAAAATCAACCGCGATGACAAGGTTTCGATCCTGGTAGTCGAGCAGAACGCGCAGCTGGCGCTGGAACTCGCCGACAAGGCCTATGTCATCGAAACCGGTCGGATCGTGATGTCGGGGACCGCCTCCGAAATCGCCAACAACGAAGACGTCCGCAAATCCTATCTGGGTTATTGAGGAGCCGGGACAATGGAGCTTTTTACCAATCAGATCCTGGCCGGCATCGCCACCGGCGCGATCTACGCCTGCATGGCGCTCGCCGTGGTGATGATCTACCAGGCGATCGACCATCTCAATTTCGCCCAGGGCGAAATGGCGATGTTCTCGACCTTCATCTCCTGGCAGCTGATGCAGTGGGGCATTCCCTACTGGGGCGCCTTCGTGCTGACGCTCGCTATCTCCTTCGCCGGCGGCATCGCGATCGAGAGGTTGCTGTTCAAGCCGCTGGCGAAAGCGCCGATCCTGACCAACGTCGCCGGCTTCATCGCGCTGTTCGCGATCATCAATAGCGTCGCCGGCCTGATCTGGGACTTCACCATCAAGCAATACCCGACGCCGTTCGGCTCGCACCCGTTTCTCGGCAGCCAGCTGATCTCGACCCACCAGGCCGGCATGATCGGGGTCACCATCCTGCTCCTGATCGGACTGTTCTTCTTCTTCCAGTTCACCCGGATCGGCCTGGCGATGCGCGCCGCCGCCTCGCTGCCTGAATCGGCCCGGCTGGTCGGCATCAACACCTCCTGGATGATCGCGCTCGGCTGGGGCATGGCGGCGGCGATCGGTTCGATCGCCGGCATGCTGATCGCGCCGGTGGTGTTCCTGGAGCCGAACATGATGGGCGGCGTGCTGATCTACGGCTTTGCCGCCGCCGTGCTCGGCGGCCTGACCAGCCCGTTCGGCGCCGTGATCGGCGGTTTCCTGGTCGGCATCTTCGAGAATCTCGCCGGCACCTATATCCCCGGCGTCGGCAATGAACTGAAACTGCCGATCGCACTGGCGCTGATTATCACCGTGTTGGTCGTCAAACCGGCTGGGCTGTTCGGCCGGCCCATCGTGAAGCGAGTTTGATCATGAGCGCCATTCAGGAAGTCGTCACCGAAGCGCCCACCGTCGAGGCCGTTCCCAAGCGGGCCATGACGCTCGGCGCGGGATCCTCGCTGGTAATGCTGGCATTGCTGATCCTGGTGCCGTTGTTCGTGAAGAACTTCATCATCTTCCAGCTCACCATGCTGCTGATCTACGGCCTGGCGGTGCTGGCGCTGAACATCCTGACCGGCGGCAGCGGGCAGTTCTCGCTGGGCCAGAGCGCGTTCTACGGGGTCGGCGCCTATACCTCGGCGATCCTGATGGAACACGTCGGCATGAACTACGCCCTGACGCTGCCGATCGCCGGCGTGATCTGCTTCGCCTTCGGGTTCCTGTTCGGCCAGCCGGCGCTGCGGCTGTCCGGGGTCTACCTGGCGCTGGCCACCTTCGCGCTGGCGACCGCGATGCCGCAACTGCTGAAGCTCGGCTATTTCGAGCCCTGGACCGGCGGCGTGCAGGGCCTGGTGGTGACCAAGCCCGACGCGCCGTTCGGCCTGCCGATGTCGCAGGACATGTGGCTGTATTACTTCACGCTCGCGGTCACGATCGCGATCTACATCTTCTCGGTCAATCTGCTGAAATCGCGCTCGGGGCGCGCCTTCATGGCGATCCGCGACAACGAGATCGCGGCCTCCGCCATGGGCGTCGACGTCGCGCTGTACAAGACGCTGGCGTTCGGCGTCTCCGCCGGCATCACCGGCGTCGCCGGAGGCCTCGGCGCCATCGCCGTGCAGTTCGTGGCGCCGGACAGCTACACCATCACGCTGGCGATCTCGCTGTTCCTCGGCATGGTGGTCGGCGGCGTCGGCTGGCTGCCGGGATCGATCGTCGGCTCCGCCTTCATCATTTTCGTGCCGAACATCGCGGAGGGAATTTCCAAGGGTCTCTCCGGCGCCGTGTTCGGCGTGTTACTGTTTTTGGTTATCTTCCTGGTGCCGCACGGCGCGAGGCAAGTTGCCATCGTCGCCCAGCAAATGCTCGGCAAGCTCAAGAAAGGCTAGGAGACTCCATGCTTTCCAGACAAGAACTACGAATCGCCGCGTTCTCGACGGCGGTCATCCTTCTCTCGGCCACTTCCGGCGCAGCACTCGCCCAAAAGAAATACGACACCGGCGCGACCGACACCGAGATCAAGATCGGCAACATCATGCCCTACTCGGGTCCGGCCTCCGCCTATGGCGTGATCGGCAAGACCGAGGAAGCCTACTTCAAGAAAATCAACGCCGAGGGCGGCGTCAACGGCCGCAAGATCGACTTCGTCACCTATGACGACGGCTACAGCCCACCGAAGGCGGTCGAGCAGGCCCGCAAGCTGGTCGAGAGCGACGAGGTGCTGGTGGTCTTCAACCCGCTCGGCACGCCGTCGAATTCGGCGATCCAGAAATACCTGAACTCGAAGAAGGTGCCGCAGCTGTTCGTCGCCACCGGCGCCACCAAATGGAACGATCCGAAGAGCTTCCCCTGGACCATGGGCTGGCAGCCGAGCTACCAGAGCGAGGGACGGATCTACGCGAAGTTTCTGCTGAAAGAGAAGCCGGACGCCAAGATCGCGGTGCTGTTCCAGAACGACGATTTCGGCAAGGACTACCTCAAGGGCCTCAAGGACGGCCTCGGGGCCAAGGCGTCGATGATCGTGGCCGAGGAAAGCTACGAGACCACGGAGCCGACGATCGACAACCACATCGTCAAGCTGAAGGCCACCGGCGCCGACACCTTCATGAGTGTCACCACGCCGAAATTCGCGGCGCAGGCGATCAAGAAGCTGGCCGAGATCGAGTGGAAGCCGCTGCACATCGTCGTCAACGTCTCGGCCTCGGTCGGCAGCGTGCTCAAGCCTGCCGGCTTCGAGAACTCGCAAGGCATCCTGTCGGCCGCCTATGCCAAGGACGGAGCGGATTCGCAGTGGGACAACGACCCCGGCATGAAGAAGTTCTACGCCTTCCTCGAGAAGTACTATCCAGAAGGCAACAAGCTCGACGGCTCGGTGGTGTACGGCTACGGCGCGGCGCAGACCCTGGTCAAGGTGCTTCAGATGTGCGGCGACGACCTGACCCGCGCCAACGTCATGAAGCAGGCCGCGAGCCTGAAGGACTTCACGCCGGACACCTTGCTGCCGGGCGTCAAGATCAACACCAGCGACACCGATTTCGCTCCAATCGAGCAGCTTCAGATGATGCGGTTCAAGGGCGAGAAGTGGGACCTGTTCGGCGACACCATCAGCGGCGAACTCAACAACTAAAGCGCGTCTGATCGAAGGACGCATCGTCTTGCGCGAACGAACACACTGAATCGCAAGGCCTCGGGTTCACGGCTGCGTGAATCCAGCCCGTTCGACTAATTGACGCCCTCCGCGACATCCGTCGCGGGGGGCTTTTTCTTGCCGGGTGACCGACAGGGGTATTCAATCCGCCCAGGAGCCGCAAAGCGCTCCGCAATCAAAAAAATCGACACATCCGACCAGATCAGGGAGATCAAAATGCCTGCTATCCATATGCGATTGGGGGCCTTTTCGGCTGCCCTCGCGATCGCCGCGTTTGCCAGCAGTTCAGCGTCGGCACAAAAGCAATACGATACCGGCGCCACCGACACCGAGATCAAGATCGGCAATATCATGCCCTATAGCGGTCCGGCCTCCGCTTACGGCGTGATCGGCAAGACCGAACAGGCCTACTTCAACAAGATCAATGCGGAAGGCGGCATCAACGGCCGCAAGATCAATTTCATCAGCTATGACGACGCCTACAGCCCGCCGAAGACGGTCGAGCAGGCCCGCAAGCTGGTGGAGAGCGACGAGGTCCTGTTCCTATTCAACCCGCTGGGCACGCCGCCGAACTCGGCGATCCAGAAATACATGAACATGAAGAAGGTGCCGCAGCTGTTCGTCGCCACCGGCGCCACAAAATGGAACGCCCCCCGGGAATTTCCCTGGACCATGGGCTGGCAGCCCAACTACCAGAGCGAGTCCCGGATCTACGCCAAGTACATTCTCAAGAACGTGCCCAACGCCAGGATCGCCGTGCTCTATCAGAACGACGATTACGGCAAGGACTACCTCAAGGGCCTGAAGGACGGGCTGGGCGCCAAGGCCGCCACGATGATCGTCGCCGAGGAAAGCTACGAGACCACCGAGCCGACCATCGACTCCCACCTCGTCAAGCTGAAATCGACCGGCGCCGACGTGTTCTTCAACGTCACCACGCCGAAATTCGCCGCCCAGGCGATCAAGAAGAATGCCGAAATCCAGTGGAAGCCGCTGCACTTCCTCAACAACGTTTCGGCCTCAATCGGCAGCGTGATCGAGCCGGCGGGCTTCGACGCCAGCCAAGGCATCGTCTCATCGGCCTATCTCAAGGATACCTCCGATCCGCAGTGGAAGAACGACGCCGGCATGAAGGCCTTCGACGCGTTCCTCACCAAATACTTCCCCGAAGGCAATCGCACCGATGCCTCCGTCATGTACGGCTACACCGTCGCGCAGGGGCTCGTGCACGTGCTGAAGGGCTGCGGCGACAACCTGACGCGGGAGAACGTCATGAAGCAGGCGGCCAGCATCCGGGATCTCGAACTCGGCGGCCTGCTGCCGGGCATCAAGGTCAATACCAGCGCCACCGACTTCGCGCCGATCTCGCAGCTTCAGCTGGAGAAATTCAACGGCAAGAAGTGGGACCTGTTCGGCGACATCATCAGCGGCGACGTCGGCGGCTGAGCTGTGGCGAACCGGCCACCGGCTGGGCCGGCCGGCTACTAAAGAAGCAGCCTCTGCGACATCGTCGCAGGGGCTTTTTCTTGATGGCGACCGCCAAATGGTATTGACTTGCGCCTGCGCCGCAAGAAGCCCCAGCCAAAAAAATGGACGCACGCATAAACATCCAAGGGAGATCCGGAATGCCTGTCGCCTTCAGTAGAGCAGCGATCGCCTCGGCGACGCTGCTTATCCTCGCGGCGTCGATCAGCGGCGCATCGGCGCAAAAGAAATACGATACCGGCGCCACCGACACCGAAATCAAGATCGGCAATATCATGCCCTACTCGGGTCCGGCCTCCGCCTATGGCGTGATCGGCAAGACCGAGGAGGCCTACTTCAAGAAGATCAACGCCGAGGGCGGCATCAACGGCCGCAAGATCAATTTCATCAGCTACGACGACGCCTACAGCCCGCCGAAGGCGGTCGAGCAGGCCCGCAAGCTGGTGGAGAGCGACGAGGCGCTGATCATCTTCAATTCGCTGGGAACGCCGTCGAATTCGGCGATCCACAAATACATGAATGCGAAGAAGGTGCCGCAGCTGTTCGTCGCCACCGGCGCCACCAAGTGGAACGACCCCAAGGAATTCCCCTGGACCATGGGCTGGCAGCCCAGCTACCAGAGCGAGGGGCATATCTACGCGAAATACCTCCTGAAGGAGAAGCCCGGCGCCAAGATCGCCGTGCTCTACCAGAACGACGATTACGGCAAGGACTACCTCAAGGGCCTCAAGGACGGGCTGGGCGAAAAGGCCGCCTCGATGATCATCGCCGAGGAAAGCTTCGAGACCACCGAGCCCACCGTCGACAACCACATCGTCAAGCTGAAATCGAGCGGCGCCGACGTCTTCGTCGATATCGCGACCCCGAAATTCGCCGCCCAGGCGATCAAGAAGGTCGCCGAGATCGACTGGAAGCCGCTGCACATCCTCAACAACGTCTCCGCATCGGTCGCCAGCGTGATGAAGCCGGCGGGCTTCGAGAATGCCCAGGGCATCATTTCCGCCGCCTATCTGAAGGATGCCTCCGATCCGCAATGGGACAACGACCCCGGCATGAAGGCGTTCTACGAATTCATGGCGAAGGATTTTCCGGAAGGTAACAAGCTCGACCAGGGCACCGTGGTCGGCTACGGCGTCGCACAGACCCTGGTCCAGGTGCTGAAGCAGTGCGGCGACAACCTCACCCGCGAGAACGTCATGAAGCAGGCGGCGAGCCTGAAGGACTTCCGCACCGAGGTCATGCTGCCCGGCATCAAGATCAGCACCAGCGCCACCGATTTCGCCCCGATCAACCACCTTCAGCTGATGCGCTTCAAGGGCGAGCGCTGGAACCTGTTCGGCGACGTCATCAGCGGCCAGGTCGGAGGCTGAGGCCTCCGCTTCGCGGAGATCGACCCGGCATCGATGCACCCCCGCGGCAGGCCGCGGGGGTTTTCTTTTGCCGCAATCGGATGGATAAACAGCGTCCCATGCCCTCGAATCCCCTGAAGCCATGACCGACCGACGCTCCCTGCTGCGCGCCATTTTCGACGCCGCCGTCGCCGCCGCGCATCCCGACGTGGTGCTGGCGGCGCATCTGCCGCCGGCGCCGAAAGGCCGGGTGATCTGCCTTGCCGCCGGCAAGGGCGCGGCCGCGATGGCAGCGTCAGCGGAGAAGCATTACCTCGACGACCTCGGCCTCGATCCGGCTCGGCTGTCGGGCATTGCGACAACCCGCCATGGCCATGGCGTGCCGACACGGCGGATCAAGGTAGTCGAAGCCGGCCATCCCGTGCCCGACGAGGCCGGATTGAGGGGTGCGGCGGAAAGTCTGCTCTTGGCCGAAGGCGCCGGCGCCGACGATCTGCTGCTGGTGCTGTTGTCCGGCGGCGGCTCCGCCAACTGGATCGCGCCGGTCGACGGCGTTTCCTTTGCCCAGAAGCAGCAGCTGACCCGGGCGCTGTTGCGTTCGGGCGCGCCGATCGGCGAGGTCAACACTGTCCGCAAGCATCTGTCGCGGATCAAGGGCGGCCGGCTGGCGCGCGCCGGCCGGCACGCCGAAATCGTGACGCTGGCAATTTCCGACGTTCCGCACGACGACCCCTCCGCGATCGCCTCGGGGCCGACGGTGCCGGATCCGACCACGCTTGCGGACGCGCGCGCCCTTGTCGCGAAATACGGGCTCAAGGTCGACGACGCCGTCGCCCGCGCGCTGGACGATCCCGCGAACGAAAGCTGCAAACCCGGCGACGCGGCGTTTGCCCGCGCGCGGTTCGAGCTGATCGCGCGGCCGAAGGCGTCGCTCGACGCCGCGATATCAATCGCGAGCGACGCCGGCTATGACATCGTCGATCTCGGCGCCGACCTCGAGGGCGAGGCGCGCGCGGTTGCCGCCGAACACGCGCAGCGCGCGCTGCAGGCGCTCCAGCAGGGCCGGCGCGTGGCGATCCTGTCGGGCGGCGAGCTCACCGTCACCGTGCGCGGCCAGGGTCGCGGCGGCCCCAACCAGGAATATGCGCTGGCGCTGGCCGATCTGCTCAAGGATGTCACGGACATTTCGGCGCTGGCGGCCGATACCGACGGCGCCGACGGTGGCGCCGGCAACGCGACCGACCCGGCGGGCGCGATCATCGACGCCGCCACGTTTGCGAAGATGAAATCGCTCGGGCTCGATCCCAAAACCTATCTCGACAACAACGACGCCACGGCGTTCTTCGCCGCGACCGGCGATTTGCTGCTGACCGGGCCGACGCTGACCAACGTCAACGATATCAGGGTGATCCTGGTGAACGGCGTTCGATAGCAATCGATGACGGCGGCCTTCGCCGCCGCCTCTATTTGCAATTGAAGCTCGCCGCGTCCTCGATGCTCCCCGCGCCGGAATAGCGCGCATAGCCCGGATAGGGACAGAGCGGCCGTGTCCGGCCCGGCCACGGCACGCCCGGAATATCGCGGGCTTTCGCGATCAGCCGTTGCGGTGGCCGGCCCTTGTCCACCCAATCGTCGAGCGCAGTGAGCGCGTCGAACTGGTCGGTCGCCGGACCGCCGGCGCAGTGATTCATGCCGGGGACCAGATACAGCCGCGTGAAATCGTCCGAAGCGCCATACCGCTTCGCCAGCGCTTCGACATAAGCCATGGTGTCGTTGGCCGAGAAGATCGGATCGGCCATGCCGTGGTAGAAGATCATCTTGCCGCCGTGCTGCCTGAAGGCGTCGACATCGGTGGAGTCGGCCGCTTCGGCCGATCCGCCGGATTCCGTGAACGGCGGCACGACCGCTTCGACCGCCCTGACGCCGCGATCGAGATCGAAAGACAGCGTATACTGGTAGAGATCGGTGACCTTTTCGGGCGGCGTGGAGAAGTAGTAGGCGACGGAGCCGGGAACCAGCGTCACGTTGCGCGCGTCCGGTGGCACCTTGGCCGGTGATCCGATCTTCCAGGCGGTCCAGCCGGGACTTGCGATGCCGGGGTCGTAGGGCCATTCGGAATACAGCAACCCGCCGCCCGAAAGCCGCGCGCCCTTGAAGATGCGATCGATCGCATTTGCCTTCTCCGGCGCAAGGCAGGCGCCGGTCTGACCGGCCGCGCAAGCCAGCGCCAGCGGATCGAACTTGCAGGCCTTGACGTCGTTGACCATGCCGTCGGCGAGACCATCGGCCGCATCGCAGGCCTTGGTGATTTCAGCCGACACCAGTTTCAAGTCGTCCATGCTCAGCGCCGCCCCGAGGTCGGGCCTGCCGTCCGCTCCCTTGGGCGCGATGGACGCCAGCGTCTGCACTTCCGCCATGGCCTCGATCGCCGCCCGCGGCACCCGATAGGCCGGCGCTCCCGCGACCACACCGTCGAACAACGACGGATAACGTTGCGTCGCGGCCATGCCCTGCCGTCCGCCGTTCGAGCAGCCGACGAAATAGGCCCGCGATTGCGGCTTGCCGTACACCTGGCGGATCAATTCCTCGGCTTTGGCCGTCACCACCGGAATGTGGTTGTAGCCCTTGTCGGCCCGCGCCTGCGGGTCGAGGCCGAACAGATAGGGGCCGATCGGGCCGGGCTCGTCGCGATGGCCGGCATCAGTGGAGGCGATCGCATAACCCTTCGCCAGCGCGGATGTATCGCCGGTCGCCTGCACGCCGATCGCGGGACGGAGCACCCCGTCGGAACCGCCGCCGCCCTGAAAGACGAACTTGCCGTTCCAGTTTTCCGGCAGCCGCAGCTCATAGCCGATCGCGTAGTTCTTTCCATCGATGCCGACATGCTGCGCCAGCGCGCCCTGTATCAGGCAATGCGCCGGAGCGCTGATGCTGACGGGTGGCGGCCCGGCGAAATTCAGTTGCCCGGCGGCGACGAATGTCGCCTGGGAGATGTCCGGCGCGGCCGCCGCGCTCGCCAACGCCTCGCATTTCTCGCGCAAGGTCTGCGCCGATACCGGGCCGCAAGCCATGGCAGCCGCGCCGATCGCCAGACCGGCCATCCAGTTTCCCTGTTTCAACCCGACCTCCCGATTTTTTATCGTTATCCGTCCGAGAGCAATTGAAGTTCAGAACTCGCCTGCGATCTTCGCCAGCATCTCCAGCAGCGCGGCGCGGTTGGCGGGGCCGAGCAGTTCGTTGAGGCGGGCTTCGTGCTTGGCGGCGACCAGCTTCTTGGCGCGCGCCAGCACCGCCCGGCCCTTGTCGGTCAGCACCAGGATGTGGGAGCGGCGGTCGTTGGTCGACCGGATCCGCGAACAGAGGTCGCGGCTCTCCAGCCCGTCCAGCATCGCCACGAAATTCGGCCTGAGAATGCCGAGCGTATTGGCGATTTCGGTCTGGTTGCGGCCGGGGTTCTTGTCGAGCAGCAGCAGCACCGAGAACTGCGCCGGCGTCAGTTGCAGCGGCGCCACGCAGCGCAGAAAATCCTCGAATACCCGCAGCTGCGCCCGCTTGAGCGAATAGCCCAGCAATTCGGACAATTCGCCCAGTTGCAGTGCGGTGGTTTCCGCCGTCGCCTCGGCGAGCGCCTTGCGGGCCAGGCGGGAGGCCTTGGCGGCATCGGCCATGGCGGGTTTGGAAACAGTCATCGCTCGATGCTCGCAATCCCGTTAGGCTGAAAACGGCCCGGACCGGACGGCCGGGCCTTGAGATTATATTTGATAATTGTTATGCATTATATCAAATATTGGCAGACTTTTTCAACTGCCGTTATCGCAACGGCCGGCCGCTTGCCAAAGCGCGCGCGGCCGGTCCGATGTGCGAGGGGGAGCGTCCGGTCTTGAACACGACGATCATGCTGTTCCTGCTGCAGGACGGCATTACCAACGGCGCGATCTACGCGTTGCTCGGGCTGGCGCTGGTACTGGTATTCGCGGTCACTCGCGTGATCCTGATCCCGCAGGGCGAATTCGTCACCTATGGCGCGCTGACCTATGCCTCGCTGTCGTCGGGCCAGATGCCCGGCACCGCGCGGCTGGCGCTGGCGTTGGGGATCGTGGCGTTCGGCCTCGATTTGTTCGCCGGCCGTCGCGCGCTGCATGTCAGGCTGGTGGCGCGGGCGTTCGCGCTCAATGTCCTGCTGCCCGCGGCGATCCTGGCGCTGACCGCCTGGCTCGCCGGCCACCATCCCCCGGTCGGCGTCAGCATCGCGCTGTCGCTCTTGATCGTCGCGGCGATCGGACTGTTTCTCTATCGCATCGCGTTTCAGCCGCTGGCGCATACCTCGGTGCTGGTGCTCCTGATCGCCTCGGTCGGCTGCCATCTGGCGCTGCAGGGATTCGGGCTGGTGTTCTTCGGCGCCGAAGGCCAGCGCGGCCCGACGATTTCGGACGCGGCGTTCACCGTGGGCCCGCTGCGCTTCACCGGCCAGAGCCTCTGCGTCTACGCCATCACGATCGCCTTCATCGTCGGGCTGTGGCTGTTCTTCGGCTTCACCCTCTACGGCAAGGCGCTGCGCGCCACCGCCGTCAACCGCCTGGGCGCGCGGCTGGTCGGCATCCGCACCACGCTGTCGGGACAGATCGCCTTCCTGCTGGCCTCGGTGATCGGAGCGGCGTCGGGAATCCTGATCGTGCCGATCACGACGCTGTACTACGACACCGGCTTCCTGATCGGCCTGAAAGGTTTCATCGCCGCGATCATCGGCGGCCTCGTCAGCTATCCCCTGACCGCGGTCGCGGCCCTGGTGGTCGGCACGGTGGAAGCGTTCTCTTCGTTCTACGCCAGCAATTTCAAGGAAGTCATCGTGTTCACCCTGATCCTTCCGGTTCTCGTGCTGCGGTCGCTGGCGGCGCCCGCGGTCGAGGAAGAGAAGGACTGATCGCGATGTCGCAGCGGCTGCCCATCATCCTCTTCGCGCTGGTCATGGCGGCGATCCCGTTCATCCCGGGCATGCCGCCGTTCTGGATCGTGCTCTTGGACAATATCGGCCTGTCAGCGCTGGTCGCGATGGGGCTGGTGCTCTTGACCGGCGTCGGCGGCCTCACCTCGTTCGGTCAGGCCGCGTTCTGCGGTTTCGGGGCCTATACAACGGCGGTGCTGACCACGACCTATGGCGTGTCGCCGTGGCTGGCGCTGCCGATGTCGCTGCTGGTCTCCGGCCTTGCCGCGGTGCTGCTCGGGCTGGTCACGGTGCGGCTGTCGGGCCACTATCTGCCGCTCGGCACCATCGCCTGGGGCCTCGGCCTGTTCTATCTGTTCAGCAAGCTCGAATTCCTCGGCCGCAATGACGGCATCAGCGCGATTCCGCCGCTGTCGATCGGCTCGTTCAAGATGATCGACCCCGCCGCGATCTATTTCGCGATCTGGATCGCGGTGCTGATCTCGGCGCTGCTCACCATGAACCTCTTGGACTCGCGCACCGGCCGCGCCATCCGCGCGCTGCGGCGCGGCCACATCGCCGCCGAGGCGTTTGGGGTGCAGACGCCGCGCGCCAAGCTTTTGGTGTTCATCTATGCGGCGGTGCTGGCCGGGCTGTCCGGCTGGCTCTATGCGCATTTCCAGCGCGCCGCCAACCCGACCCCGTTCGGCGCGCAATCCGGCATCGAATATCTCTTCATCGCGGTGGTCGGCGGCGCCGGCTATGTCTGGGGCGGCGTGCTGGGTGCTGCCATCGTCGTCATCCTGAAGGAAATCCTGCAGAGCTATCTGCCCTACATCTTCGGAGGCCAGGGCCAGCTCGAGACCATCGTGTTCGGCATCCTCCTGGTGGGGCTGCTGCAACTGGCGCCGACCGGCGTCTGGCCGTGGCTGATGTCGCGCCTGCCGCAGCGCGCCAGCCGCAGGCGGATCGACCCTGCGCTGACGCTGCCGGCGCGGCCTCGCGCGACGCCTGCGTCCGGGGTCCTGCTGCAGATCGAGCACGCGCGAAAACAATTCGGCGGCGTGATCGCCGTCAACGACGTGTCGTTCGACGTCCAAGCCCGCGAGATCGTGGCGCTGATCGGCCCGAACGGCGCCGGCAAGAGCACCACCTTCAACCTGATCACCGGCGTGCTCACCTCCACGGGCGGCACGATCACCGCGCTCGGCAGGAAGATCAACAACACGCCGCCGCAAGAAGTGACAAAACTCGGCATCGCCAGGACCTTCCAGCACGTCAAGCTGGTGCCGGACATGACGGTGCTGGAGAACGTCGCGATCGGCGCGCATCTGCGCGGGCATTGCGGCGCGCTTTCCAGCATGTTCCGTCTCGATCGCGCCGACGAGGCCGGATTGCTGGCGGAAGCCGCGCGCCAGATCGAGCGGGTCGGCCTCACCGACCAGATCGACGCGCTGGCGGGCTCGCTCTCGCTCGGCCAGCAGCGCATCGTCGAGATCGCGCGCGCGCTGTGCGTCGATCCGATGCTGCTGCTGCTCGACGAGCCGGCCGCGGGCCTGCGGCACATGGAGAAGCAGCGGCTCGCAGCCCTGCTGCGGACCTTGCGCGACGGTGGCATGTCGGTGCTGCTGGTGGAGCACGACATGGGTTTCGTGATGGACCTGGCCGACCGCATCGTGGTGCTCGACTTCGGCACCAAGATCGCGGAAGGCACGCCTGCGGCGATCAAGACCAATCCCGACGTGATCAGGGCCTATCTCGGAGCGGCATCATGAGCGAAGCAGCAACCGCGCTGTTGTCGGTCGCCGACGCGCATATCGCCTATGGCAAGGTGGAAGCGGTCCGCGCGGTATCGCTCGAGGTCGCCGACAACGAGATCGTCACCATCATCGGCGCCAACGGCGCCGGCAAGACCACGCTGCTCAACGCCATCATGGGGATCTTGCCGCTGAAGGGCCGCGTCGGCTTCGCCGGCGAGGACATGCAGCGCCTCGAGATCGAGGACCGGGTCGCCGCCGGCCTCAGCCTGGTGCCGGAGCATCGCGAGCTGTTCACCACCATGAGCGTCGAGGACAATCTGCAGCTCGGCGCGTTCCGGATCGCGCGCGCGGTCGCCGCACGATCGTTCGAGCGCGTCTACGCGCTGTTTCCGCGGCTGAAGGAGCGGCGCAGCCAGATGGCGGGCACGCTGTCCGGCGGCGAACAGCAGATGCTGGCGATGGGCCGCGCTTTGATGGGCGCCCCAAAACTGTTGATGCTGGACGAGCCGAGCCTCGGGCTGGCGCCGATCATCGTCGCCGATATCTTCCGCATCATCGTCGAATTGCGCGCGGCCGGCGTCTCGGTGATGCTGGTCGAACAGAACGCGCAAGCCGCCCTGCAGGTCGCCGACCGCGCCTATGTGATGGAGCTCGGCGAATTCATCCTGAACGGACCGGCCAAGGACATCGCCAGCAACGCGCGCGTGGCGGCGAGCTATCTCGGCTTCACGCACGAGGGCGAGAGCGCGGTTTAGCGACCTGTCAGGCCCTCCCGAAAGCGGGGCATCCGGTCGTCCACGAATGAGCGACCCATTCTCCAGTGCGACAAAGCCTGAAGTCGCCGTTCAATTCGACGCTCGACCAAGGCTGAATGGCCGCGAATCGTCTCGCGGCGGCGCTTCGGTCGTGCGTTAACCCAACCTCTTAAGAAAACGTGAACGAATGCCTGCAAATTTGATGGGACTCCAGGAGGGGTGACATGAGCAACATAGGCCCAACATACCCGGCCCACATCGTGGTCAGTCAGGCAGAAGTCAGGCTCGTCGCAGACCAAACAGCCGACGCAAGTACGGCGACGATCAAGTCCGATCAGCAACGCGTCCGAGCTGCTCAGGAGATCGAGACCGCAGAGGCCGAGGCGTCCAGCGTGAATATCGTTACCTGAGCCATGCCGGCCAGGGCGTCTTAGGACAGCGGGCTGCGACGGCGACTCGGGCGCGGGATGTTCTGCGCCCTGTCCGACCATGCGCTGCAATTTTGCGTTCTCCCCTAACAAGCCGACATTTTCAGAATTTGTCAGAGCTTCGCATTGACGCCAACGGCGGAACCGGCTCGTCCGATGAGTGCGGGTGCTGAAGTTGACCGCGAGTGCTCAAGCGATCTACGCTAAGCGGAGTTAAAGCACGGGAGCCCGCGTTGGCGCAGGAAGGTTCAACAGATTCCACTGCAGAGGCCACGCCGCGACGATTTCATGTAGAGCTGTTCATTGTGCACCCGGCATTGGACCCAGCAGACATCAGCGCCACCCTTGGCCTGGAGGCCCACTTTGCTCATCGGGCCGGGACCCCCCGGAAGACACCGAAGGGTAACCCTCTCCCGGGAGACTACGGGCACACGCGATGGAGACACTGCGTAGAGTACAATGTCACGGATCAGTGGTTTGCTGGAGAGGTGACCAGTTTACTGGATCGCCTTGGGCCTCACAAAGCGTTTTTTGCAAACCTTAAATTAACTGGCGGAAAAGCCTGCGTAGTCATCCAATTCTTGGGCGACGGATATTTGTCAGACGAGATACCGCATGACACTCTGGCGAAGCTGGTCGAGCTTGAACTTGCTCTTGCTATTGAATGTTTCATAGATCGACAATCATGACCACAAGTCGCGGCGAGCCGGCACCGGACGCCCGTGCGCATCGCCGAGCGCCGGCGATCCTCTAGGCGAGGGTAAGAAAAAAGCCGGCCCCTTTGCAGAGGCCGGCTCCAACTTCATTCGTTCAGACAAGTGCGAGCGACAGACCGCCCGCTCACTTCGCCAGCACGTACTTCCCGTCCTTCACCGTCAGCAGAATCCGCGAACGGTCGTCGAGGCCGTAGCGGTCTTTTTCGGTGAAGTTGTAGACGCCCTGGGTGGCGGCGATGTCGCGTTCGCTGAGCAGCGCCTGGCGGATCGCCTCGCGGAATTCCGGCGTGCCCGGCTTGGCCGTCTTCAACGCCACCGGGATGACGCGTGCCAGCACCAGGAACGCGTCGTAGGAATGGCCGGCGAACTGGCTGCGGCTGCTGGGGCCGTATTTGGCCTCATAGGCCGTGTCGAGCGCGAGGCCCGGCTTCTTGGTCAGCGCACTGTCGGGCTGATCCTCGGGATCCATCACCGGACCTGAGGCCATCAGCACCCCCTCCGCCGCCGCTCCGGCGATGCGGATGAAGTCCATGCTGGCGGCGCCGTGGGTCTGGTAGATCAGGCCCTTGTAGCCGCGATCGCGCAGCTCCTTCTGCGGCAGGCCTGCCGCGGTGCCGGAGGCGCCGACCAGGATCGCATCCGGATTGGCCGCGACCAGCTTCAGCACCTGCCCGGTCACCGACGTATCCGGACGAGCGAAGCGTTCCTCGTCGACCAGCGTCATGCCCATCGCCACGCCCTGCGACTTGAAGTCGTTGAACCAGAGATCGCCGTAGGAATCGGAGTAGCCGATATAGCCCACGGTCTTGATGTTGTGCGCCTTCATGTGCTCGTAGATCACCTTGCCCATGATCGGGATCGGCTGCGGCATCGACACCGACCATTTTGTACGTTCCGGCGTGATCGGGAACGGCGAAAGGCCGATATGGGGAATTCCGGCCTCATTGGCGACGTTCGACAGCGCGATGGTCGGCGGCGTGATCGACGAGCCCATGATGATGTCGGCCTTGGACTCCGTGACGAAGCGCCGCGCATTGGTGGTGGCGTTGGTCGGATCGCCGCCGTCGTCGAGCACGATGACCTTCAGCGGCACGCCGCCGATCTCCTTGGGCACGAATTCCAGCGCGTTGCGCTCGGGAATGCCGAGTGCCGCGCCGGGTCCCGTCGTCGTGATCGAGATGCCGATGGTGATTTCACTGGTCTGCGCCAGCGCGGGCAACCCCGGCAGCGCCAGCGACGCCGCCACCACGGCCGCGGACAGATAGAACCTCTTCATGCATTCCTCCCTCTGAGCGTTGTTCTTGTAAACGTTGTGCTTGGTCTGGATCAAAACCGAGGCCAGTTCAGCCCCTTCTTTAGGTGATACTTCCCGCCGAGTCAGCCCCGCAGGAACCGCTCGACGATCTCCGGCGGCACGGCGGCCGATTTCAGCCGGGCCGGATCGTCCGGGTGCCGTCCGACCAGCACCCGGGTCTCGAACGCCTCGATCGCCAGCGCCTCGCCCTTGAACACCTTGTGGGTCACCTCGAAGCTCGAGCGCTTGAAGCTCTCGACCCGGCTTTCGATCGTGATCCAGTCGCCATGGGTCGAGGCGATGTGGAATTTGGCGCGCGTATCCACCATGGGAATGCCGACCAGCCCGTACTTTTTGATGATGTCCTGCTTGGAAAAGCCGGCGGCCTCGAACAGGATCGAGGTCGAGTCGTCGAACATCGCGAAGTAGCGCGGGTAATAGACGATGTTGGCGGGGTCGCAGTCACCCCACTGGATCTGCACGTCCCTGCGGTTGACGAACATGCACGCGCTCCCTGTTGCCGGTTTTCCCAATGATGCTCCCTAGCGCGGCGCCATGCGCAGCGAGGCGTCGAGCCGCACCACTTCGCCGTTGAGGTAGGGATTGTCGATCATGTGCATCGCCAATGAGGCGAACTCGTCGGCGTGGCCGAGCCGGCGCGGGAACGGGATCGACGCGGCCAGCGAGTCCTGCGCCTCCTGAGGCAGGTTGGCCAGCAGCGGCGTCAGGAACAGGCCGGGCGCGATGGTCAGCACGCGGATGCCGAACTGCGCCAGCTCGCGCGCGATCGGCAGCGTCATCGCCACGATGCCGCCCTTGGAAGCCGAATAGGCCGACTGGCCGATCTGGCCGTCATAGGCCGCGATGGAGGCGGTCGAGATCACCACGCCGCGCTCGCCGGTCGACAGCGGCTCCAGCTTCGACATTTCGGTAGCCGCCAGCCGCAGCATGTTGAACGAGCCGATCAGGTTGACCTTGATCACCTTGTCGAAATCGGCAAGCGGCATCGGGCCGTCGCGGCCGATCACGCGCTTCGCCACGCCGATGCCGGCGCAATTGACCAACACCCGCGCCGGGCCGTGGGCCCTGGACGCGGCGACGATGGCGGCTTCGGCGGAGGCCGCATCGGAGACGTCGCAGACAACAGCGACACCGCCGATTTCGGCGGCGACGGTTTCGGCGAGCTTGGCGTTGAGGTCGCAGACGGCAACCTTGGCGCCCGCCGCGGCAAGCCGGCGCGCGGTCGCGGCACCCAATCCCGATGCGCCGCCGGTAACGATGGCGGCCTGGTCCTTCAACTGCATGGCTTCTCTCCCTGAAAAAAACGGTTCTGCGACGGATTGGCTAGAGCGATATCACGGTAGCGGGCGGCGCCTGCGAATAAAGCGCGTCGATCAGGCGGTCGCGCGCATCCAGCACCGCGCGCTGATTGATCGAGCCCTTGTCGGTGACCTCGCCGCGATCGATCGACAGCGGTGTGTCGAGCAGCACGGCGCGGGTGATCCGCGTCGACGACCCGGTCGAGGTCGCCAGGAATTTCGTGAACCGCTCGCGAAAGGCCTCGCGGATCAGCGGATCCGCGGCCGTTGTGGCGAGGTCGTCGAGCGGCAGCGTCGGATTGATCAGGCGGCAGCCGTCGAGATCGAGGATCACCAGCGCCGAGACCTCGTCGCGGTTGATGCCGGCGATGACGACGTCGCGCACCAGCGGCGCGCAGCTCGCGATGAAGCGGGCACGCAGCGGACCGACGCTGACCCAGGTGCCGCTGGCGAGCTTGAAATCCTCGGCGATGCGGCCGTCGAAATCAAAGCCGGCATGGAAATCGTCAGCCACGGCCGGCTTGAGCGCATCGCCGAGCTTGTAGAAACCCTCCTCGTCGAACGCCTTGGCCGTCATCTCCGGCTGGCGCCAGTAGCCCGGCGTGACGTTCGGCCCCCGGCAGCGAACCTCCAGCTTGCCGTTGTTGGGAACCAGCTTGGCGTCGTTGCCCGAGACCGGAAGGCCGACATGGCCGGACCGGCTGGTGCGCGGATTGACCGACATGAAGAACGGCGCGGTCTCGGTGGCGCCGAGTCCGGTCAGCATCGGCACCCGATAGCCGGTTTGCAGCACGCTCAGCTGATCGAGGCTGTTCCAGACGAACGGCGACAGCGCGGCCCCCGAGAAAAACATCGCATGCAGCAGGTGGAAGAATTTTCCGCGCAACTCCGCGTCGTCGCGCAGATAGGGCAGCAGCGATTCGTAGCCCTTCGGCACGTTGAAAAACACCGTCGGCGAGATGTCGCGCAAGTTTCGCACGCTCTCCTCGATGCCGCCCGGCACCGGCTTTCCGGAATCGAGGTACATCGAGCCGCCATTGTACAGCGTCAGCCCGATATTGTGATTGCCGCCAAAAGTGTGGTTCCACGGCAGCCAGTCGACGATCACCGGCGGCTCGTCCTTCAGGAACGACATGGTCTCGCGGATCATCACCTGATTGGCGCAGATCATCCGCTGGGTGTTGATGACCGCCTTGGGGTTGCCGGTCGAGCCTGAGGTGAGGAGAAATTTCGCGATCGTGTCCGGGCCGATCGCGGCATGCACGGCATCGAGGTCGGGGTGCAGCGGGGTCGCCATCAAGTCGGCGAGCAGGGTCACCCCGCGGCCGCGCAGGCCGCCATAGGCGACCGCGATCTCGACATCCGCGGCCACGTTGGCTTCGAGCGCCTCGGCGAATTTGTCGGCATCGTCGGCGAATACCAGGCCCGGCGTCAGCAGCTTCATCAGGTAGGAAAGCTTGCCGAAATCCCGCGACACCAGCGAATAGGCCGGAGACACCGGACAGAACGGAATCCCCGCATACAGCGCGCCGAACGCGATCAAGGCGTGATCGATCGAGTTGCCGGAGAGGATCACGACCGGCCGTTCGGCGGAAAGCCCGCGCGCCAGCAGGCCGGAGGCGATGTGGCGGCTGGAGATCAGCAATTCCCCGTAGGTGATCTGCCGCCAGCCCTCGCCGCCCTCGCGCTCGGCCATGAAGATGCGGCCGGGCGCGGCCTTGGCCCAATGGTGCAGCCTGTCGGTGAGGCGGTCCGGATAATCGCCGATGCCGGTCTTGGGACGAAGATAGATGGTGCCGTCGTCGCGGCGCTCGATCGTGACGGCGGGATCGCCGAACGAGATCGGGCGCAGCGGCGCGTCGCTGCGCGCGGCCGAGGCAGAGATATCGATGTTCGGTTGTGCGCTCATGTCAGGACGGCTTCACCTTGGCGGTCTTGCGGTCGAGGAAGGCGCGGATCCGCGTCTTTGCCTCCTTGTCGCTCTGCGCCACAGTCGCCATCAGCGATTCCATCAACAGGCCGGTCTGTGGATTGGCCTCCGCGATCATCGGCAGCGCCTGCAGCACGGCGAAATTGGTCAGCGGCGCGTTGGTGGCGACCCGGGCGGCGAGTTCCATCGCCTTGGCAAAGGCGTTGCCTTCCTCGGTCAGGTATTGCGAGAAGCCGTAAGATGCGCCTTCGGTCGCGGAATAGACCCGCCCGGTCAGCATCATGTCGGTCATCCTGGCGACACCGATCAGCCGCGGCAGCCGCACCGATCCGCCGCCACCGACGAAGATGCCGCGCTGGCCCTCGGGCAGCGCGAAATAGGCTGACGGTTCGGCGACGCGGATATGCGCCGCACAGGCCAGCTCCAGCCCGCCGCCGATCACCGCGCCCTTCAGCGCGGCGATCACGGGGACCCGGCAATATTGAATGCGGTCGAACACCCGGTGCCACATCTGCGAGTGGCGCAGACCCTCGGTGGCGTCGTGCTCGGTCAGTTCCGACAGGTCGAGCCCGGAAGAGAAGTGATCGCCGATGCCGTGGATGACCACGGCGCCGATCCCGTCCGGGATATGCGAAAAGCAATCCTGCAGCGCCAGGATGATGCCGTCGTTCAGCGCGTTGCGTTTGGCCGGTCGGTTGAGCCCGATGCTGAGCACGGCGCCCGTCGTCTCTACCTCGAGCAGCGCGGATCGGTCCGCGGCGGCGGTGGCGGCGTTTCCCATGTGCTTATTGCGTCCTTTTAAGAATAGTTATGTTTTATAACGAATTCGGCGGGAGTCAACAAGCTGCGGTTGGCCCGGTTGCTACCCGGGCATTCGGTGCGTCCCCTCCCCCCTTGCGGGGGAGGGTTAGGGAGAGGGGTGAGCCGCAAGCGCCGGAGATTGCCGTACCCCCCTCTCCAGCTCTCCCCCACAAGGGGGGAGAGGGCGCAGTGTGCGCGTTGCCGCGATAAACTTCACTCCAAAGAAGTCGCTACAGCACCTGGTGCACGTCGATCTCGACGCGATCGGGATGGCGGGCGCCCACGCCGATGAACAGGTTTTCCATCAGCCAGCGATAGTTCGCAGCCCCGGTCTCGAAGCGCGGCACCGAGCGGAAATAGATCTGGCCGGGATCGACGATCTCGCCCTTGGCGATGCGGTCGAGCAGCGCCTTCGGGCCGAAGCGGATACCGATGTTCTCGATATAGACGACGGCGCCGTCGTCCAGCTCGAAGGCGTATTTGGCCTCGAGTTCGGTAAAGCCGTTGGGGCGGATGGTCTGGAAATCCGCGCCGCAGGGAAAGATCGTCCCCTTGATGCCCGGCCCGCGAACCTCGCCGCCGAGGATCGGGATGACCCGCCTGACGCCGTGGCCGAGATCGCCCGCGACGATCGGCGCGCCGACCTTGATGGCGAGGCTGAAGACGTAGCTGGTTTGAAGCGCAGGTGCCATGGATCGCCCGGCCTTCTTGTTTCAGATTTAATGCGCCATCCGTTGCGGCAGCCAGGTCGCCAGCAGCGGAAAGGCGATCAGGATCACCAGCCGCACCAGATCCGTCGCCACGAACGGGATCACGCCCTTGAAAATGGTGGCAAAGGACACGTCCTTGACCACGCTCTTGATGACGAAGACGTTCATGCCGACCGGCGGATGGATCAGGCCGAGTTCCACCGTCATCACGATGATGACGCCGAACCAGATCGGATCGAAGCCGAGATGGGAGATCACGGGAAAGATGATCGGCACGGTCAGAATGATCATCGCCATCGCGTCCATCAGGCAGCCCAGCACCAGGTACATCACCATGATGAGGGCGAGCACGCCGTAGCTGCCGAGGCCGAGGCCGGTGAGGAATTCCGTGACCTTCTGCGGGGTCTGCGTCACCGTGAGGAAATAGCCGAAGATCAGGGCGCCGATCAGCACCGTGAACACTGCCGCGGCGGTGCGGGTCGCCTGCAGCAGCGAGGCCAGGATCTTCTCCTTGTCGAGCCTGCCGGTGACGACGCCGATCAGGAACGCGCCGGTGGCGCCGACGCCGCCGGCCTCGGTCGGCGTGAAACGCGGCAGGAACGGCAGGCCGTAGAGCCCGCCGATGACGAAGACGAACAGCAGCACCGGCGCCCAGATGTCCTTCAGCCCGGCGAAGCGTTCGCGCCAGGTGGTGGGGGCGCCCTTGGGCAGGAAGTCCGGGCGGAAATAGCCGATCAGCGCGATGGTGATCATGTACATGGTCATCGCCAGCAGGCCCGGAATGATGCCGGCCATGAACAGCTTGCCGATGTCCTGCTCGGTGATGATGCCGTAGACCGCCAGCACCGTCGACGGCGGCAGCATGGCCCCCAGCGTGCCGCCGGCCGCGATCACGCCGGTGGCGAAGGATTGCGGATAGCCGAAGCGGCGCATTTCCGGATAGGCGACGGCGGAAAACGTTGCCGCGGTCGCCACCGACGAGCCGCAGATCGCGGCAAAGCCGCCGCAGGCCGCGACCGTGGCGATCCCGAGCCCGCCGCGCAAATGCCCGACGAAACCGTTGGCGGCGCGGAACAGTTCACGGCTCATGCCGGAATTGCTGACGAAGGCCCCCATCAGGAGGAACATCGGGATCACGCCGAAGGTGTAGTCGGTCACCGTGCGCATCGAGGTCTGGCCGACCAGTTTCAGCGCCGGCGTGCCGCCGACCAGGTAACCGAAGCCGGAAACGCCGACGAGCCCCATCGCCATGCCTACAGGCACACGCAGCAGCATCAGCCCGAACAGCGCGACGAATCCCAGCACGGCAACGGCATCGGTACTCATTCGAAATCTACTCCGTGGCCGCTATCTTGGGGTCGTGCATCTCGTCCGGGTGAAAGATCAGCCGGTAGGTCCGGATCGCGATCAACAGCACCGCGGAAACGTCGCCGGCCCAGGCAACCGCGAAGAACGGCCAGGTCGGCATATGCATGTCGAAGGTGAGGACGTGGTCGTTATAGGTGCCGCGGACCTTGTCGAACAGCGTCCAGGTCTGCACCGTCACGACGAACAGCAGAACCAGCGTCGCGAACACGTCGATCGCGCGCTGGTATTTCGGACCGACATTGGCCCAGATCAGGTCGACGGTGATGTGGGCGCCGCGATAGCTGGTGGCCGCGATGCCCCAGAAGATCAGGATGCCCAGCATCAGCCGGCCGATATCGAAGGAGTCCGGGATCGAATAATTGAAGATATTGCGCAACAGCACCGAGATGAAGATATTGGCCGCGACGATGCCGACGAATCCGGCCGCGACCCATTCGATGGTGTCGATGAAACGATCCATGTAGGCGCGCTTCATGCCCGCTCCGTGAGCTCGATGGTTGCTGGAACGCGGCGGCAGGGATGCCTGCCGCCGCAAGGGGTCCGCCGGACTCTTACTGCGCCAGCGCGTTGTATTTCGAAAGCGACGCGCGAAGTTCAGCCAGGGCTGCATCCGGATCGACGCCGGCCTTCTTGACGCCGTCGGCCCAGCTCTTGACCAGCGGCTCGGACGCCTTTTTCCACAGCGCCGTCTGCTCCGGCGTCAACTTGTAGACTTCCTGGCCTTCTTCCGCCTTCACCTTGTCGACGCCGGCGTCCTCGAACTTGCCCCAGGGTTCGCCGACGCGTCCGGCGGCCTCGGTGTTGCAGTTGTCGTCGATCGCCTTCTTCTGGCGGTCGGACATCTCGTTGTATTTGTCCTTGTTCATCACGAAGGCGAAGGTCGTGACGTAGAGCGGCGCTTCCATGTGATATTTGGTCACCTTGTCGACGCCGAACAGCACCAGCGATCCCCACGGGAAGGTGACGCCGTCGGCGACGCCGCGCTCGATGATGTCGCGGACTTCCGGCGCCGAGGACTGCACGTTGGTGCCGCCGAGCAGGGTGACGAAATTGGCGATGGTGGCGTCGGCCGGGCGGATCTTCATGCCCTTGACGTCCTCCGGCACCACGATCTTCTTGGTGCGGGTGTGGAACGACGACGGCGAGTGGATGAAGGCGAGGCAGAACTTGACGTCCTTCATCTCCGTCCCGGCGTATTTGCGATACCAGGCGTCGAGCCCTTCCGAGCCGCCCTTGGCGTCCGACATCAGGAACGGAAGCTCGCCGGCGCCGATGATCGGGAAACGGCCGGGCTGATAGCCCGGATTGATGTAGGTGACGTCGGCGATGCCGTCGCGCGCCATGTCGTAATGGTCGAACGCCTTGCCGAGCTGCTGGGCCGGATAGACCTTGTAGTGGATGGTACCGCCGGACGCCTTCTCGACCGAAGCGCCCCAGTCCTCCAGCGCCTTCTGCAGCGGATGCGACGCCGGCACCCAGTGCGACAGTTTCAGGTCGAAGGTCTTTTCCTGCGCGAACGCAGGCGTCACGCTGGCGGCCAGCAGCAACGCCAGGAATGCTTTTCTCATCGACGTTTTCTCCCTTTGAGCATGACGGCGGGCTTGGCGCCCAGTCTTGTTAGTTAACATGTTATATAGTTTGGCCGGCTTTTCAAGCCGGCGCGGACGCCGGATGCGGAACGCATCGTTTCGCGGCAACGTCCTTTGCCAAAATTGTTATATGATATAATTATCATTGCAAGTCTGCGGGGGCACGCCGCGCCGGCCGGCTTCGAGCCTATAATAATCAAGGGGGCAAGTATTGCGGACAAAAGTAGCAATCATCGGAGCGGGACCGGCGGGATTGCTGCTGGGGCAGTTGCTGCACAAAGCCGGCATCGACAGCGTCATCCTGGAGCGCCAGAGCCCGGACTATGTACTCGGCCGCATCCGCGCCGGCCTCCTGGAAGAGGGAACGGTGGCCCTGCTCGACGAAGCCGGCGCCGGGGCGCGCGCCCACCGCGAGGGTCTGGTGCATGAAGGCGTCGAACTCGCCTTCGCCGGCCATCGCCACCGCGTCGATCTGAAGGCCGCCACCGGCAAGACCATGATGATCTACGGCCAGACCGAAGTGACGCTCGACCTGATGAACGCGCGCAAGGCGGCCGGGCTGACCACGATTTACGAAGCCGGCGACGTCAAGCCGCAGGATTTCGACACCGATCATCCGCGCGTCAGCTACGTCAAGGACGGTATCGGTCACGAAATCGACTGCGATTTCATCGCCGGCTGCGACGGTTTCCATGGCGTCAGCCGCGCCAGCGTCAAGCCCTCCGCGATCCAGACCTTCGAGCGGGTCTATCCGTTCGGCTGGCTCGGAATATTGTCCGAAACCCCGCCGGTCAGCCACGAACTGATCTATTCGAACCACGCCCGGGGTTTCGCGCTGTGCACCATGCGCTCGATGCGCCGCAGCCGCCATTACGTGCAGTGTTCGCTCGACGATCATGTCGATCAATGGCCGGATGAGCGGTTCTGGGATGAACTGAAGCGGCGGCTCGACGAAAAGGCGGTCGACAACCTCGTCACCGGGCCCTCGATCGAAAAGAGCATCGCGCCGTTGCGCAGCTTCGTCGCCGAACCGATGCGCTTCGGGCGGATGTTCCTGGCCGGCGACGCTGCGCATATCGTGCCGCCGACCGGCGCCAAGGGACTGAACCTCGCCGCCAGCGACGTGCATTATCTGTCGCGCGCATTGCAGGAATATTACGAAGAGAAATCCTCCGCCGGAATCGACGACTATTCCCGCAAGGCGCTGTCGCGGGTCTGGAAGGCGGTGCGCTTCTCCTGGTGGATGACCTCGATCCTGCACAAATTCCCCGACGACGGCGAACTCGGCGCCCGCATCCAGCTGGCCGAGCTCGACTATCTCGTCCACTCCAGGGCGGCGTCGACCGCGATGGCCGAGAATTACGTGGGATTGCCGTATTAGAGTTCGATCTCCTGCCATCACCGTCATTGCGAGGAGCGTCAGCGACGAAGCAATCCATTCTTTCCTTGTAGCGCATGGATTGCTTCGCTTCGCTCGCAATGACCGATGCGGAAACAGTTAGTTTAAGCGCTCGGCAAAAATCCCGTTTAAAACTTTGTAAGCGGTGAATTCGACCCGGTTTGCGCCTAGTGTTGGTTGCGCCAGCAACACGAAAGCCCCGCATGACATCCACCGAGATTCCCGAAGGCTTCGAGCCGCATTTCCGGCAAAGCCCGCTGACCGATCCCTGGGAGCCGCTCTATTCGAAACGGACGGAGCGGGCCGTGATCATCGGATTGCGGCTGGCAAAGCCGCACACCAACGGCCGCGGCCTGATCCACGGCGGGCTGATCGCGGCATTGGCCGATAACGCGATGGGCTACAGCTGCGCCCATGTCATGGGCGGCGTCTCGTCGCTGGTGACGATCGGGCTTGCGGTCGATTTCATCGGCGCCGCCGAGGTCGGACAATGGCTCGCAGTCGAGTCCGACGTCATCAAGACCGGCAGCACCATCTGCTTCGCGCAAAGCCTCATCAAGGCCGACGACGTGGTGATCGCGCGCGCCAATGCCACTTTCCGCGTGGTGCCGAAGAAGGCGTAGCCGTCATTCCGGGGCGCGCGAAGCGCGAACCTCAGATGTGCAATTGCACATCGGGGAACCTCGAGATTCCGGGTCTGGCTCTTCGAGCCATCCCGGAATGACAGCGTTGTTACCCGATATGCCAGTCGCTGGTCTCGGTCACGAGATCGATGAAGCCGCGCACCTTGGCCGACAATAGCCGCGACGTCGGATAGACAAGGTGGATCGGCAGCGAGGGCTGCTCGAATTTCGCCAGCACGATCTGGAGCCGGCCGGCCCTGATCGAATCCGCCGCCTGATAGGCCAGCACGCGCGTCAGCCCGCCGTCCGCTTCCGCATATTGAATCGCGGCATCGGCGCTGTTGGTGGAGAAGCGCGGCGTACAGGCCACGCGAACCTCGCGACCATTTTCGACGAAGCGCCAGTCCGGCGGCACGGCCGTGTCGCCGAACTGGATCGTGTCGTGGGAGGCGATGGCGGCGGGTGTATCCGGCTCGCCGCGTTCCCCGAGATAGCCAAGCGAGGCGACCACGATGCGCCGCATCTCGCCGACATGGCGCGCGACCAGGCTGGAATCGGCGAGATGGCCGATCCGTACCGCCAGATCGACGCCGTCCTCCACCAGGTTGATCATGCGATCGGACAGCCGCAATTCGCCCGATACTTCGGCGTAGCGCTTGAGATAGGCCGACATCACCGGACTGACATGGAGCCGCCCGAATCCGACCGGCGCGGAAACCACCAGCCGTCCGCTGGGGCGGGTGCGTTCGCCCTCGGCCGCCGCTTCGGCTTCCTCGACATCGGCCAGGATGCGCCGGACCCGTTCCAGATAGCGGGCGCCGATATCGGTCAGCGTCACCTGCCGCGTGGTCCGCTGCAACAGCCGCGCGCCGAGACGATCCTCCAGCGCCGCGATCAGCCGCGTAACCCCAGACGGCGACAGCCCGAGCTTGCGCGCCGCTGGCGCGAACCCCTGGAGGTCGGCGACGGTGACAAAGGCCTGCATGGCATCGAAACGGTCCATGCGATTATTTCATATACTGCAACAATGAAGTGTCAATCCGGCAGATTGTCCAAATTCGGGAGAGGGCCATGTTATGGGGACGAACGGGGGATTTTCCAGGAGACTTCTGATGTCAGACACTCATACTTATTCCAGCGACGTGGCGTTCAGCCCCGCGGTGAAGGCGATCCAGACCCGCAAGGGATCGCGCCACGCCTATGCCGATGTCGAGGCGCGCGGCGGCTGGCGCACCGAGATCGACGACAACCTCGCCGCGTTCCTGGCCGATACCGACAGTCTTTATTTCGCGACCGCCAGCGCGGACGGCCAGCCCTATATCCAGCATCGCGGCGGGCCAAAGGGATTTGTCAAAGTGCTCGACGGCAACACGATCGCCTTCGCCGACTACATCGGCAACCGGCAATACATCACCCAGGGCAACCTGACGGAAAACCCGAAGGCGCATATCTTCCTGATGGATTATGCGCATCGCCGCCGGGTCAAGATCTGGGGCGAGGCTCGCGTGGTGGAGGATGATCCCGCGCTGCTGCAATCGCTGATGCCGCAGCGCTACAGAGCGCGGCCCGAACAGGTCATCCTGTTCAGGATTTCGGCCTGGGACACCAACTGCCCACAGCATATTCCGCAGAAGTTCGACGCCGCCGACGTGGCGGCGGCGCTGGCCGCGCGCGACGCGCGGATCGCCGAACTGGAGACGGAGCTGGCGGCGGCGAAAGCCGCGCTGACACCGGCGCATTGAAGCGCTACTCGTGTATCATTCGTCATTCCGGGGCGCATCGAAGATGCGAACCTCAGATGTGCAATTGCACATCGGGGAAGCTCGAGATTCCGGGTTCGATGCTTCGCATCGCCCCGGAATGACGACGCGGATATTCAACCCATCCTCTCGAGGTGCCTCACGCGGCCTGTTGCAGCGGGGTCC
>Ga0302279_10001213_pt1 | contig 37237 bp, 32 predicted proteins | sample III_Bog_N3_3_FD_194541 | JGI IMG/M metagenome (GOLD analysis project Ga0302279, IMG submission 194541) | Peat permafrost microbial communities from Stordalen Mire near Abisko, Sweden - III_Bog_N3_3 | ecosystem: Environmental > Terrestrial > Soil > Wetlands > Peat | place: Sweden: Abisko...
CTGGCCGTCGCGGGGCACGGCGAAGGCGGGGCGGAACCTAAGGCCCCTCAGGCGCTCTCGCGCCCGCAGCCTCAGGTCCAGGAACTCGGTCACCCGGGAGAGCCTCTCCTCGAGGAGCAGGTTGTCGGAGGCGTTCAGGACGACGGTCTGCGCGAGCCCGGAGTCCGCCTCGACGAACACGAGCTCGCACGCCTCGCGGGCGCCGCGAAGCGCGGTATAGGTTGCCAGCTGCACGAAGTAGCCCGGGTAGTCGGCGCGCAGCTCTGCCTCCCCGGCCGGCAGGGGCCTGGTCACGGTCTTTATCTCGCGAAGCCGGGACCCCTTCCCCTCGCGCACGACCTGGTCTATCCGGCCCGAGAGGGCGATCACCCAGCCGCGCCGCGCGAGCTCGCCGCTCACCGAGACCTCAAAGAGCGCGTCCGCGCCGTCGGCCACCGCCTGCGCGCGGAGCTCGTTGTGCCAGCGGGTCCCCAGCTGCGCGCGCCAGATGCCGCCGCCCCCCCCGCCCGAGCCCTGGGGACCGATTGAGAAATCCGACAGGTCGCCGACGCCCAGCTCCACCCGCCGCTTGTCCAGGTCAAACCTCACGGGATCACGATCTCGGTGTTGGCCCCGAGGTAGTCCTCGAGGCTCCGCCTGAGGCGGGCGACCTCGGCGGGCGCCGCGTGCTGCCCGGCGACCGGGCGGTTGATCAGCGCCGTCGCCAGGGCCTGGTCCCCGTCGCGCAGCGACGGGACCCATTCCTGCTTGACGGGGTAGCCCTCGTCGCGGGCAAAGACGTAGAGGCTCTTCAGGTGGACCACGTCGGGCCTCTCCGACGAGCCGAAGGCGTCAAACGCGGTCCTTAGCAGGAGCGCCACGTTCTCGCGGCTCTCCTCATGGACGGGATTGCGGCCTATGACCGCCGCGAGCGCCGAGGCGAAGCGAAGGGCGTCGTAGCTTCGGCCGATCGAGGCGCGCCGGGTCGAGATGCGCAGGTCCTTCACGAACCACGTCCTGCCCTGGTTGGAGCTTTCCAGGAGGGCCGAGACCTCGTCGAAGAGGTCGGGGACGACGTGGGGAGAGGACGCCCGCTTCGGGATGCGCTGCAGGGCGAGGAGGTTGCCGTGCTCGGCCGAGAAGAGCCCGAAGCCCTGGAACGCGTCCGTCGGGGGGCGCTTCTCGATCACGAACGCATCGGCGGTGAGCGTCTGGCCGGGCACCAGGGAGAGTCTCGCGGGCTACTTCGCCTCGCGGGGCTTTGCGGGTTCGGGGGCGGGCCACTGCGGGGTCACAGCCCCGCCGGAAATGATCATCTTCATCCCGTCGCCGACGGCCATGTCGAGCTCGATGACGTCCGCCCTCGGGATCATCAGGAGGAAGCCGCTCGTCGGGTTCGGGGTCGTCGGCACGAAGATCGTCCACACCTCAAGGCCGGCCTTGCCCTGGGCCTCGCCCTGGACCGTGTTCGTGAGGAATCCGATCGTCCAGCACCCCTTCCTCGGGAACTCTACCAGAACGACCTTGTTGAACATGTGCCGGCTCTGGGAGCTGAAGGTGTTCACGATCTGCCTGACCGTGTTGTAGACGGCGTTCACGCCCGGGATGGACTGGATGAAACGGTCCCCGATGCTGAAGAAGAACTTCCCGAAGACGTAGCGGGAGACGTAGCCAAGGAGCGTCACCAGGGCCATGACGATCAGGGTCGCCACGATCGACCACACCGCGTCCAGCCCCTGCCTGTCCCGCAGCCCCAAAGGCACGAAGACAAGGAAGAGCGGCTTGAAGGTGCCACCCACGAAGTCGATGATCTTGCTGAAGACCCAGATCGTCAGGCAGAGGGGCGCCACCAGGATCAACCCGGAGAAGAAGGCGTTCCTGATCGCGACGTAGCGGGAGATTGTCGGTTCTTGGTCGGCCATGGATGGGTGGATGTGTCGTACCAACCGCGGGCGGGCTACGCCAGCTTGAACCGGGGAAGGGCGCCCTCCCTCTCGAGCAGCGCGAGGGCGCGCCGCTCGGCGCGCCTCATCGCCCGCTTGGCCGCGGGCCTGAGGTCGTCGTAGCCCGCCAGGTGGAGCCAGCCGTGGACGACGTAGAGGGTCACCTCCCTGGAAACCCTCGCCCCCGAGCGCCCCACGTGCCGGACGGCGGCGTCCACAGAGACGCAGATCTCGCCCGCCTGCCCGTACGCCGGGTCCCCCTCAAATGTGATCACATCGGTTCGCGAAGCGTCCTTGAGGTAGCGCCCGTGGAGCTCCGCCAGGGCCTGGTCCGTCAGGAGGGCCACCGAGAGCTCGCCCGGGGGGCACCCCCCCCTGAAGGAGGCGGGATGGGAGTCGAGGACCGCCACGGCCGCCTTCAGGGCCCGGCGGTCGGCCTCCAGCCGGGGATGCCGGACCGCCACCTCGAGGATGCGCCCGGGGCCCTTCACGCCTTCGCCTCGTTCGGAGCATCCCCCGAGGCCTGGTAGGCCACCCGAGCGTGGAGCATGTTCAGAAGGGTGAAGGTGAAGCTGTTCTTAATCTTCGCTAGGTCCTCGAACGTGAGCGGCGCCTCGTCGAGCTGGCCGTCGGAGACCCGCTCCGAGACAAGGCGGTCGATGATGGCCCCGAGCTTCTCGGCGCTGATCGTCCGCACCGAGCGCGTGATCGCCTCCACGCCGTCGGCAAGGGACACGACGGCGCTCTCCTTGAACTGCGGCTTGGGCCCCTCGTACCGGAAGGGGCCGTCGGGCACGGCCGGGGGCTCTACGCCCGGGAACGGCGACTGCGAGAGCGCGAGCGCGCGCTCGTAGAAGAACTTCACGAGCGTCGTGCCGTGGTGCTGGCGGATCACGTCGACCACGGCGCGGGGCAGGTGGTGGCGCGCCGCCAGATCGACTCCGTCGGCCACGTGCTGGCGGATGATCGCCGCCGAGGCCACCGGGTCCTTCTCGTTGTGGGGGTTTCCTATGTTGCGCTGGTTCTCCGTGAAGTACGCGGGGTTGGCGGCCTTGCCGATGTCGTGGAACAGCGCACAGGCCCGCGCCAGGAGCGGGTTGGCGCCGATCGCGTTGCACGCGTTCTCGGAAAGCTGGGCGACGATCAGCGAGTGGTGGTAGGTGCCGGGTGCCTCCAGCTGCATCCTCCTGAGGAGCGGGTGGTTGAAGTCCGTGAGCTCAAGCAGCGTGATGTCGGTCGTCCGCTTGAAGAGGGACTCGAGGACCGGCAGCAGGCCGACCACGGCGACACCCGTGAGCAGGCCGGTGAGGAGGCCGGCCGCCATCTGCCATCCGAGGGTCTCGTAGGGGGTCTGCTGGGCCACGCCGATCAGGGCGGCGAAGGCCGCGACGGTCAGGCCTCCCATCCCGGCGGCCCGCACCACGCGGCCGCGCCTCCGGGCGTCGCGGCAGCCGAAGATGGCGACCATGGAGGCCAGGAAGGTGAGGACGAGCAGGTCCAGCCGGTTGCCGTAGATCACGCCGGTGAAGATCGAGATCAGGAGCGCCATGAAGATCGCGCTGCCGGCGTCGATCAGGATGGCGACGATAAGGGGCGCGAGGGCGGTCGGCGCCACGTAGGGCAGGGCGGAGGCCCAGGTGGCGTCTTTCACAAAGAGCTCGGCGCCTCCGATCGAGTAGACGGCGCGCACGAGCGCCAGGTTGAAGATGACGACCAGGGCCAAGAGGCCGAGCCTGACGTTGCTGGCGAGGGTCTCCGGGTCCTCAAGGCGGACGTACAGAATTGAGGCGACCACCATCGCGAGCACCAGCAGCACCCTGCCGAAGAGCTCAAGCCCGTCGTCCAGCTCGGCGGCGCCCCCCTCGAGCGCCGCCCGGCGGTAGGCGGTCGCCATCTCGTACTGGTCCTGCGTGACGCGGTCGCCGGCGTCTACGATCGTCTTGCCGGGTGCCACGCGGACCGAGATGGGCTTAAGCCGGGAGAGGACCTCCGCCTCGCGGGTCGCGGCCGCGGCCGTGTCGAAGACCAGGTTTGGCCGGACGCCGGTCCGGAACAGCCTGAAGAGCGCGTGCGCCGCGGGCCTCGGCACGCCCTCGGAGGCCAGGCTCACCCTAAGGAACGTGAGCGCGTCCTCCATCGACTGGACGGAGCGCGCGGCGACCCCGCCCGAGGGCCGCTCGATCTCGAACATCATGACGGAGTCGGGCTCCGTCCCGGAGGCCAGGTTCTCGTGGACGCCCTCGCTGTAGATCTGCCGCAGCGCGGCGAACCCGTTTTCGAAGAGCGCGGCGCGCGCCATGGCGTCCCCGGCCGTGAGCAGCGCCGCCAGGTCGTCCGCGTTCGTCTCGTAGGGCCCGCGGGCGTTGAACTCGTCGGCCAGCGCCGCCAGCGCCTTGCGGCGGTCAAAGAAGAGCGCTGAGGGGTCGGGGTGCGCGGTCTCGAAGGCGGCGAGCTTGCCGAGCAGGTCCCGCGCCGCGCCCTCGAACTTGTCCAGGGCCTCCGTGTCGAGCCGGTAGATCGGGGGCAGGCGCGACAGGCTCTGCTCCCTCTCGGCCCGCGTCCTCTCGGTGCTCACGTAGCTGAAAGGGAACCCGGCCACGATGCGCACGGGGGCGATCTGGTTGGGCAGGACGGGCAGGTCGAGTACCCGCATGCCCGCCGAGCTCACGATCACGATCGCGGCCACCGTGACGACGAAGATCAGGCCGGCAATGAGGCGGCTCTGGTCCAGGAACTCGCGGAAGCTCGACCCCGAGGTGGACCCGGCGTCGCCCCGACGGGCGTTGAGCCCTCCCATCAGGAGCTTCAGCTGGTTGCGGACGCTCATGGCTAGCGGCCGTCGACGGGGTTCCCGTCGCCCAGGGGGTTCTTGTAGTGGTCGTAGGCCTCGATGATCCGCTGCACGAGCGGGTGCCGCACGACGTCCTCGCTGCCGAAGGTGTGGAACACGATCCCGGGGACGTGCTCGAGGATCCGGCGCACCTCGAGGAGCCCCGACACCTTGGAGCGCGGCAGGTCGACCTGCGTGACGTCGCCGGTCACGACCATCCTCGAATCCTCGCCGAGGCGCGTCAGAAACATCATCATCTGCTCGGGGGTCGTGTTCTGGGCCTCGTCCAGGACGATGAAGGCCCGCGAGAGGGTCCGCCCCCGCATGTAGGCCAGGGGCGCGATCTCGATGATGCCCTTCTCGGTGAGCTTAACCACCTCCTCGGGGTCGAGCATGTCATGGAGCGCATCGTAGAGCGGCCTGAGATAGGGGAGGATCTTCTCTCGGAGGTCGCCGGGGAGGAAGCCCAGGGCCTCCCCCGCCTCGACCGCGGGACGGGTGAGCACAATCCGTTCCACCTCATGGTTAAGGAGCGCCGAGACGGCGGCTGCCATCGCCAGGTAGGTTTTCCCTGTGCCGGCCGGCCCGATCCCGAAAACGATGGGCTGCTTGAGGACGGACTGGAGGTACTCCTTCTGGCCGATGGTCTTCGGGACCACGCTCTTGCGGTTGGTGGCGATCACCAGGGGCTCGTCGAGGAATGCCCGCCACCTGCGGGCCTCTCCCTTCGCGAAGGAGTCCACGAGCCGGGCGAAGTCGGGGGTGCGGATGTTCATCCCCTGGCCCCGGGCGGCGTTGAGGAACGCGAAGAACTCCTCGGCCAGGGCCAACGGCTCCTGGGGGGCCTCGATCTTCAGCCAATCCTCGCGCGTCACCAGCTTCACGCCGAGCGCCCGCTCGGCGTGCGCGAGGTTCTCCGTCTTGCCCGCGTAGAGCTGGCTCAGGTGCCGGGGGCTCGGGAAATGGAGCGTCTTGGCGGGCACGATTTTCCGCGATCAGGGATTGGCGGCCAGCACCGCGACGGCGGCGGCTAGCCTCTCCCAGGTTGCCTCGAGCGCCTGGGGCAGCACCCGCGTCTGCGTCAGCACAGGCATGAAGTTGTTGTCGCCGTTCCACCGCGGAACGATGTGCCCGTGCAGGTGGGCGATGCTGCCGCCTGCGGCCGCCCCGAGGTTGAACCCCAGGTTAACGCCGTCGGGCTTCATGGCCGCCGTCAGGAGCCTCCTACCGAAGACCATCTCCTCCATCAGGTCGGTGCGCTCCTCCAACTTGAGCTCCTCGAGCTCCACCACCTCGCGAAACGGCACGGCCAGGAGGTGGCCGGGGTTGTAGGGGTAGCGGTTGAGCACCAGGTAGGAAAGCCTTGAGCGGTGGACAATGAGGGCCGCACGGTCGTCGCCCATCAGTGGCAGCTCCGTGAACGGGCGCTTCATCTTTGCCGGATAGCGCGGCGCCTCAATGTATTCCATGCGCCAATAGGCGTGAAGCTGCTGCATCGTGAAGGGCCCTCCACCTGAACATAAAGGGGGGGTAAAGTCAAAGACTTGCCAGCAGGCCACAAGCTCGTGTCATTTAGGCACCATGCGGGCATCTCAACTCACAAGAAGGGTGGCTATAACGGGACTTGGAGCGGTCACTCCGATAGGCGCAAACGCCCCTTCCACCTGGTCATCCCTCCTTGCCGGGAAAAGCGGCATTGGACATATAACCCACTTTGATCCAACGGGTTGTAATGCTAGAATTGCCGGCGAAGTGATCGGATACGACCCGACCGCCGGCACGGGTGTGCCGGTGCATCCCAGGGGTGCCGGGACGGAGGCCGTGCTCTCCCCGATGTCGCCAAAGGAGGTGCGTAAGTTAGGGCGTTTCACGCACTTAGGTCTTGGCGCAGGTCTCGAGGCCTACATCGACTCCGGGCTCGATTCCCATCGGTCCTCCCTGCCGCCCGAGCGAATCGGCGTGAACCTAGGCGTCGGCCTCGGGGGCCTCCCTGAGATCGTCGCAACGCACGAGGTCTGGAGGCTGGGGGGCTTCAGGAAGATCTCACCCTTCTTCATCCTGCAGTCGGCCCCGAACATTCTGGCCGGCCAGATGGCGATCCTGCTCAACTGTCGCGGCCCGAACATGAGCATCGCCTCGGCCTGCGCGACGAGCGGCCACGCGCTCGGCGAGTCGGCGCGCGCGATCCACCGCGGGGACGCCGACGTCATGGTCGCCGGCGGCGCCGAGGCCGTGATCACCCAGGTTGCCGTGGGCGCGTTCGCCCAGATGAAGGCGCTCTCGACCCGCAACGACGCCCCGCAGAAGGCGTCGCGGCCCTATGACGCCGACCGCGACGGCTTCGTGATCGGCGAGGGCGCGGTCGTTTTTATCCTGGAGGAGATGGAGTTCGCGAAGCGGCGCGGCGCGCGCATCTACGCCGAGCTCCTGGGCTACGCCGCCACGGCCGACGCCTACCACCTCTCGTCGCTGGCGCCCGAGGCCGAGGGCTCCCGCAGGTCGATGCAGCTGGCCCTGGATGACGCGGGCGTGCCGGCGGAGCGGGTGGGGTACGTCTCGGCCCACGCCACGTCGACACCCGGCGGAGACGGGGAGGAGGCCGCGGCGATCGCCTCGGTCTTTTCGGCCGGCAAGGGGAGCCTCCACGTGAGCGCCGTCAAGTCGATGACCGGCCACCTGCTCGGCGCAGCCGGCGCCCTGGGGGCCCTGGCCGCGGTCCTTGCGATCGACAAGGGGGCGATCCCCCCGACCATCAACCTGGACAACCTGGACCCGGCCTGCGCCGCGCTCGGCCTCAATTTCACGGCCAACACGGCCGTCGAAAAGCGGGTGGACGCGGCCCTGGCGAACAGCTTCGGGTTCGGCGGGACGAACGCCTCCCTCGTCTTCGCCAGGGTTTAGGCGAGGTCACGAGCCGTCCGGCGGCGGAGCCGCAGGGGCCACCTTGAGCGGGCCCGTGCCCGCGGGCGCCGTGTAGGGCCGCACGATCACGCGCGACGCCCGGTCCGGGGCGAGGAACGCCCTGGCGAGCGCGTCGATCTCGGCCTTCGAGACGGATTCAAAGTCGGCCTTGCGGGACCTTGCCCAGTCCAGGACCTCGGGGCGCTCCTGGGCGCGGAGGAGCACCGTCATCCAGTAGGTGTTCGTTCGCTCCGACTCGCGCAGTGCCGTGAGCTTCGGGTTCTTGGCGCGGTCGAGCTCGTCCTGGGTGACGCCGTTCGCGTTCATGTCGCCGGCCACGGCAATCACCACGTCCTGGATCTGCTTCACCTTGGCGGGGTCGACGATGACCGCTGCCTCCAGGTAGCCGTATCCCGGGAAGATGTCGCTCGCGAAGCTCCCGACGTTGGGGGAGTAGGTGCTGCCGAGCTGCTCGCGGATCTTCACCCGGAGGCGGTCGCCGAGGACGTCGCCCAGGATGTTGAGGCGGCGGGCCCGGTGCACGTCGGTGCCGTCGGATGTCGGCCAGTACACGGCCACGAGCCCCTTCGGTATCTCGGAGTCTATCGAGTAGTCCCACGTGAAGGGCTTGCTCGGGTAGGAGACCTTCTTCAGGTCGTCGAGGGAGGGCTTGGGATCGCGCTTGGGGAGGGTCCCCAACGTGCGCGAGGCATCCGCTATCACGGTGTCGATGTCCAGGTCCCCGATGACGGAGACCTCGAGCGGGCCGCTCGCCAGCTGCGGGGCGAGCCACGCCTTCACCTCGTCCATGTTGCGCGCCATCATCTGGTCGCGCGACGGGAGCCCGAAGCGCGGGTCGCCGCTGGCCAGCAGCCGCGGCACCTTAAGGTTCATCGGCCCCCGCTCGGTGTGGGCGAAGGAGATGTAGGCCGCGTCGATGCGCTTCCTCGCCTGGCGCAGCGCCTCCGGCCTGTAGCCCGGATCGGTGATCGACGCGGTCAGCAGCTGGAACTCAAGGGCGATGTCGTCCTTGTTCGTCCCGCCCTCGAAGAGGAAGGCGTCGGTGGTGGAGGAGAACAGGACGCCGACGGTCTTGCCGGCGAGCACCTGCTGCAGGTCGTCCTCGCCGTGCTTGCCGAGGCCGCCTGCGGAGAAGGTGAGGGCCGAGAAGCGGGAGAGGCCGGGCTTGGTCGATGCCGGCTCGGTCAGCATGCCCGTACCCAGGCGGGCCCCCACGTGGATCGTGTTGGCCTCGAAATCGGTCTTCTTCACGTTCAGGCGCACGCCGTTCTCAAAGACGACCTCGGTGAAGTCGAGGTCGTCGACGTGGGTGCGGCTGGCGACCTTGCCCGCGGGCCCGAAGTCGGAGTAGCCCCAGGTGACCGACGCCCGCGCGTCGGGGGCCTTTATCGGAACGGCCCTCGCCCGGTTGTAGGTCGCGGCGACGACCGCGTTCGCGGCGTTCGCCACGCCGACAATCTTGGCGTTTCCGGAGACGAACACGAAGCGGCCGGGGCTCGACCAGGCCTGCCTGTAGGCCGCGACGCAGTCCTCGAGCGTCACCTTTGCGAGGGCCGGCCCGTAGAGGGACAGGTCGTCGGCGGGGGAGGTGAACACCTCGCGGTCGACCAGGCTCTGGGCGAGGTCCCCGGCGAGCTCGTCGGACCTCCGGGTCGAGGCCGTCTTGTCGGCCTGCTCCAGGGCGTTCCGGAAGTTGGACACGACCTGCTTGAGCTCGTCGGCGGTGAAACCGTACTCGTAGGCCCGGCGCATCTCCCGGTCGGCGACGCCGAGGGCGTCCGCCCACTGCTCGGCCTTGCACGCGACGTTGATCTCGGTCTGCCGGTAGAGGTGGAAGGAATCCTCCACCGAGGCGTCCGCGCGGATAAACGGCGCGTTCTCCTGCTTGGAAAGGATCTCAAGGCGAAGATTGAGGATGTCGAAGGCGAGCATCCGCGGAAGGTACTTCATCCGGATCGCCGCCGTGTCGGGCTCCTCCACGTAGGGCACCGCGGTGGCGATGACGACATTGGTATTGGGCGCCTCCGGCTCGCCGTGGTAGAGCACCTTTAGGCCCGTGAAGACCGGAACCTTTCCCAGGTCCACCGCGGGCGGCTCGGGGCTCCTCGGCGCGATCCCGGAGAACCCCTCCACGATCTGCTTCTCGATGGATGCGGCGTCGATGTCGCCCACCACGATCACGACCATCTTTTCCGGGCGGTACCAGGTGTTGTAAAACTCGACGAACGGGTCGCGGTTGGACTTCTCGATCACGTCCTCAAGCCCGATCGGCAGGCGCTCCGGCACGCGGGTTCCCTTCAGCATGAAGTCGAGCTGCGCGACGAACGTGCGGTAACCGACCGAGTCGCGGCTGCGCTTCTCGCTCAGGATGATGCCGCGCTCCTTCTCGACCATCTTCTGCTCGAGGAGGAGGCCGCCGCAGTAGTCGGAGAGGATCTGGAGGCCCTCGGAGAGGGTCGCCGGCGCGGTGTCGGGCAGCTCCAGCTGGTAGAGGGTGTGGTCGAAGGAGGTGGAGGCGTTGGTGTCGGCCCCGAAGCCCATGCCCAGGCGCTGAAGCTTCTCGACCAGGGTGCCCGGCGGGTAGTGGGTGCTCCCGTTGAAGGCCATGTGTTCGAGGTAGTGCGCGAGGCCGCGTTGCGCCTCGGTCTCGTCAAACGACCCTGCGAGGACCAGGAGGCGCAGCGAGGCGCGCGCCTTGGGCTCGTGGTTGGGCATCACGACGTAGCGGAGACCGTTCGGGAGCGTCCCGAAGTGCGCCGCCGGGTCGGCCTTCAGGTCGCTCTCGGCCTGCGGGAAGGGGAGGGCGGCCCGGAGCGAAAGCGCGAGGGCCAAAGAGGCCGCCAGCGCGGTGAGGAGGGTGGTGCGGCGCATGTTGAGGCTGGAATCGTTACATCGGCCCGGGCCCCGGCGACAGCAAAAAAGCCGACCGGAAAACTTGTTGTGGCATTGTGGTTCGGTTTGGCTGTGCTTGGACCCTGTGAGGAAACGCGCAACACCATGATCTGGTTATACCGGCTGCTGTTCCCGGTCGTGCTGCTGGCCATGGCGCCCTACTACCTGCTCAGGATGCGCAGGAGGGGCGGCTATGCGCGCGGCTTCGCGCACCGGTTCGGTTCCGTGCCGAGCCTGCCCGAGAGGAGGCCGGGGGTCCGCCGGGTGTGGCTCCAGGCCGTGAGCGTGGGCGAGATGCTGGCGATCGAGCCCCTGCTGCGCGCCCTCAGCGCCGACGGGACCGAGGTGGTCCTGACGACCACGACGAGCACCGGCTACCGGGTCGCGGTCGACCGGTATCCCAGGCTCGTGGCTGCCGCCGCGTACTTTCCGCTCGACTGGGCGCCCTTCTCGGCGCGCGCCTGGGAGGCGATCCGCCCCGACCTGGCCATCATCACCGAGGGGGAGCGCTGGCCCGAGCACCTGCGCCAGGCCTCCAGGCGCGGCGTCCCGGTCCTGTGCATAAACGCGCGGATCTCGGACCGGAGCTTCTCGCGCCTGGCGCGCTTCCCGATGGCCGGGCGCTTCGTGACGGCGGGGATCACGCGCCTCCTGGCCGCCTCGGCCCAGGACGCCGAGCGCTTCCGCTCGCTCGGGATCGCGCCCGAGCGGGTCGAGACGACCGGCAACATCAAGCTGGACGTCCAGATCCCGATCCTGGATGAGGCGGCCCGCGCCGCCCTCAGGCGCGAGCTTGGGCTCGGCGGCGACCGGATGGTGCTCCTCGGCTCGTCAACCTGGCCGGGCGAGGAGGAGGCCCTCTTGGACGCTCTCGTGGCGGCCCGCGCCAGGGGCATCCCGGTGTCCCTCCTGCTTGTCCCACGGCACGCCGAGCGCCGCTTTGAGCTCGAGAAGCTGCTTAGGGGCACGGGCCTCCAGTCCCATTTCCGGTCCCGGGGCGGCGCCCCAGGCGGGGTCGACGTGGCCGTGGCCGACACCACGGGGGAACTGCGGGCGCTCACCCAGCTGGCGGACCTGGTGTTTGTCGGCAAGAGCCTACCCCCCCACACCGACGGGCAGACGCCCGTCGAGGCGGCCGCCCTGGGCAAGCCCATCCTCCTCGGCCCGGGCATGGCGAATTTCAGGGCGATTGCGCAGGACCTGCTCGCCCGCGGCGCGGCGCTCCAGGTGGCGGACTCACCGGGGCTTGAAAGGGAGGTCATGGTGCTCCTAGCCGACCGGTCGCGCAGGGTGGCGATGACAACGGCTGCAGCGGCATGGAGGCGGGACACCGGGGGCGGCGTCGAGCGGACGCTCGGGGCCATTCGCCGCGAGTTTGCAAGAATTAATAAGTCCGGGTGATTCGGGGGCCTCTTCCCTGTCATACCGGCGCGATGGATCAGGAACCTCCTTGCCTTCGCCGGCTCGGTTTCCTCAATGTATACGCTCCTGCGCTAACGCTGGACCCGCAGATCGGGGCATCACCTACAACACACACACCTAAGACACTCCCATGGCTGTCAAAATTGCTATCAATGGTTTCGGCCGCATCGGCCGGCTGGTATTCCGCGCTCTCGTTGAACAGGGCCTGCTGGGCTCGAAGTTCGACGTGGTCGCCGTCGGCGACATTGTGCCGGCAGACAACCTGGCCTACCTACTCAAGTACGACTCCACGCAGGGCCGTTTCCACGGGACGGTGTCCTCAAAGAAGTCCGCCCCGGAGAAGACCGAGGACGACGTGCTCGTCGTGAACGGCCACGAGATCAAGGTCGTGAGCGCGAAGACTCCGGCGGAGCTGCCCTGGGGATCCCTGGGCGTGCAGGTCGTGATCGAGTCGACGGGCCTCTTCACCGACGCCGAGAAGGCCAAGGGCCATCTGGCGGCCGGTGCCAAGAAGGTCATCATCTCGGCGCCCGCCAAGGGCGAGGATGTGACCGTGGTCCTCGGCGTGAACGACAACAAGTACGACCCGGCCAAGCACAACATCATCTCCAACGCCTCCTGCACGACGAACTGCCTGGCCCCCGTGGTCTACGTGCTCCTTAAGGAGGGCTTCGGGGTCGAGGAGGGCCTGATGACGACGATCCATTCCTACACCGCCACGCAGAAGACCGTGGACGGCCCCTCGAAGAAGGACTGGAAGGGCGGGCGCTCGGCCGCGATCAACATCATCCCCTCGACGACGGGCGCGGCCCGCGCGGTCGGGCTGGTGCTGCCCGAGGTCAAGGGCAAGCTCACCGGCATGTCCTTCCGCGTCCCGACGCCCACGGTCTCCGTGGTCGACCTGACGGTCCGCACAGTCAAGGAAACCTCCTACAAGGCCATCTGCGAGGCCATGAAGAACGCCAGCGAGACGTACCTTAAGGGCATCCTCGCGTACACGACCGACGAGGTCGCCTCCTCCGACTTCATCCACGACAAGAGCTCGTCAATCTTTGACGCCGGCTCGGGCATGGAGCTCAACAGCCGCTTCTTCAAGCTCGTGAGCTGGTACGACAATGAGTGGGGCTACAGCAACCGCTGCATAGACCTGCTCAACAAGGTCGCCGCGGCTCTATGAGCTTCAAAAGCATCCGCGACCTCCAGCTCTCGGGAAAGCGCGTCCTTGTCCGCGTGGACTTCAACGTCCCGCAGGACAAGGCCACGGGCGCCATCACGAACAACCAGCGGATCGTGGCTGCGCTGCCGACGATCCGCTACGCGCTCGACCAGGGCGCGACGGTCGTCCTGATGAGCCACCTCGGGCGGCCCGACGGGCAGAAGATCGCCAAGTTCTCGCTTAAGCCGGTGGCCGCGGAGCTTGAGAAGCTCCTTGGGAAGCCGGTCACGTTCCTGCCCGACTGCGTCGGGCCCGAGGTCGAGGCCGCCTGCGCCCATCCGGCGCCGGGCTCGGTCATCCTCCTTGAGAACCTGCGCTTCCACATCGAGGAGGAGGGCAAGGTGAAGCTCGAGGACGGGACCTCCAAGAAGGCCGACCCGGCCGCCGTCGCGGCGTTCCGCGCGAGCCTCTCCAAGCTGGGCGACGTGTACGTGAACGACGCCTTCGGCACGGCCCACCGGGCGCACTCGTCCATGGTGGGGGTAAACCTCCCGCAGAAGGCCGCGGGCTTCCTCATGGAGGCCGAGCTCAAGGCCTTTGCGGCGGTGATCAGCTCCCCGCGGCGTCCCCTCCTGGCAATCCTCGGCGGCGCGAAGATCGCCGACAAGATCCCGCTCATCCGCAACCTGATAGACAAGGCCGACGAGATCATCATCGGTGGCGGCATGGCCTACACCTTCAAGAAGGTCCTAAACGGGATGGAGATCGGCAGCAGCCTCTTTGACCCGGAGGGCGCGAAGATCGTGGCCGAGCTGGTCGAGAAGGCCAAGGCTCGCGGCGTGTCCATCATCCTCCCCGTGGACTACGTCTGCGCCGACAGGTTTGCTCCGGACGCGGCCACCCGCCCCGCCGACGACTCGACAGGGATCCCCAAGGACTGGATGGGCCTCGACGCGGGTCCCAAGTCGATCGCGCTCTACCGCGAGGCGATCCTTCGCGCCAAGACGATCATCTGGAACGGGCCGAGCGGCGTATTCGAGTTTGAGAAGTTCGCCGGATCGACGCGGGCGATGGCCGAGGCGATCGCGGAGGCGACCGCCCACGGAGCCACGACGGTGGTCGGCGGCGGCGACACTGCGACAGCCGCCAAAAAGTTCAAGGTGGCCGACAAGGTCACACACTGCTCCACGGGCGGCGGCGCCAGCCTCGAGTACCTCGAGGGCAAGGTCCTGCCCGGGGTCGCATTCCTGGAATCCTAAGCAACCCGCCCCTGGGCGGCCCCCCCCATGATCCGAAAGAAACTGATCGCCGGCAACTGGAAGATGAACAAGACCTCGGCCGACGCCGTGTCGCTGGCGCACGAGCTGGTCACAGCGGTGGGCTCGCAGCCGGACGTCGAGGTCGTGATCTGCCCCCCGTTCACCGCCCTCGAGGGCGTCGCGAAGGCGATCGACGGATCGCTCATCAAGCTCGGGGCCCAGAACATGCACTTTGAGGCGTCGGGTGCGTTCACCGGCGAGGTGTCGGCGCCGATGCTGCGCGCCATCTTCGCCACCCACGTGATCCTGGGCCACAGCGAGCGAAGGACCCTCTTCGGCGAGACCGACGAGTTCGTCAACAAGAAGGTCCTGGCCGCGTTCAAGAACCAGCTTAAGCCCATCCTCTGCGTCGGCGAGAGCCTCGCGGAGCGGGAGGCCGGGGCGACGCTCAAGGTGGTGCAGACCCAGACCGAGCGCGGCCTTGAGGGCGTCAGCAAGGAGCAGGCCGTCACCCTCGTCGTGGCCTACGAGCCCGTGTGGGCGATCGGGACGGGAAAGGTCGCGACGACCGAGCAGGCGCAGGAGGTGCACGCGTTCATCCGGGGCCTCCTCACCAAGCACTACGGGGAGGCCGTTGCCCAGAAGGTCCGCATCCTCTACGGCGGCTCGATGAAGCCCGCCAACGCCCCCGAGCTCCTCGCGCAGAAGGACATTGACGGCGGCCTGATCGGCGGCGCGAGCCTCGAGGCCAGGAGCTTCACGGAGCTCGTAAAGGCCGCCGCCGGCGCCGCCTAGCGAGCTTACTTGCCCGGGGAGCCGGAGTCGCCCGCGGGCTGACCGGCGGGCGTGCCATAGGCCTTCCGAAGCCTCTCCGAGGAGCGCTGCGACGCCTCCACCGAGTACGCCTCGAGGCTGCCGTCGTTCTGGTGCGAAAGGAGCAGCTCGGCCTCGGGGATCGACACGCCCTCCCTGATCTTCATCGCGCGGTAGATCTTGAGCATCGCCGTCCACCCGGCGAACGGGTTCGGGTCCTGCTTGCCGGAGGAAAGCTGCGCCTTCACGCATCCCGCCAGGTAGGCCGCAAGCAGAAGGCCCCGCTCTCCCGAGTTGGAAAGCTCCGCGATGCCCTTCTTCACGTCGCACCACGGCACGGCGTCGGGCCCCAGGTCGACCACGACGTCGTCGCTTTCCAGGGAGTATTTTAGGATCGTGTTGGCGGCGCGTGCCACGGCGTCGTTCTTGAGGGTCTCGGGCTTCGCCCCGGCCATGTCCCCGGAGGCGTTCGCCTCGAACACACGGATGGACTCAAGGACCTGGCTGCGCGTGACGGACTCCGCCGCGGCAAGGGGCAGGGCGGACGCGAGGAGCAGCGCGAGGACGCGAGGGGTGAGTCGGGGCATTTCGGGGTAGGCCGGACGACACGTCACCCAATCGTTGCGAATATTGCAACGATTAGTGGGTGCGCGCCGTCAGGTCGGACGTCAGGCGCCTGAGGAATCCCGTGTCCCCCGGGAGCCCGTGAAGCGTGGAAACGGCCGAGTCCGAGCGCTCGCGCGCGATGCGGCGAGCCGCGTCAAGCCCGTGTACCGAGACGTAGGTGGCCTTGCCCGCCTTCGCGTCCTTCCCCGCGGTCTTGCCGAGGGTCGAGGTGTCCGAGGTGGCGTCCAGGATGTCGTCCACGATCTGGAACGCGAGGCCGAGATCCCGGCCCGCCGCGCGCAGCGTCTCGACCGAGCCCCCGGGGGCCCCGGCGCACAACCCTCCCATGACGAGCGAGGCCTCGATCATCGCGGCCGTCTTGTTGAGATGGATGAACTGGAGGAGGTCCGGCCCGGTTCCCGGCGTATGCTCGGCGAGGAGGTCCTCCATCTGGCCCCCGACCAGGCGCCTGCTTCCCGCGGCGTCCGCGAGCTCCCTGACAAGGCCGGCGGCCAGCGCGGGCGTGCCCGCGTAGGCCTCACCCAGGATTGCGAACGCCCGCGTGAGGAGCGCGTCGCCCGCCAGGAGCGCGGTCGCCTCGTCAAAGGCGCGGTGCGCCGTGGGCCTGCCCCGCCTAAGGTCGTCGTTGTCCATGCAAGGCAGGTCGTCGTGGACCAGGGAATAGGTGTGCACGCACTCGACGGCCACGGCGGCCCCGAACGGGTCGGCCTTTCCGGGGGTGTCGAAGAGCCTCCACGCCGCCAGCACGAGGACCGGCCTCAGGCGCTTTCCTCCGGCCATCATCGAGTAGCGCATGGCCTCGTGGAGCCGGGCCGACGGTTCCCGGGCCCCGGGCAGGAGCCGGTCAATCGCCACCTCCACGCTCGCCGCCAGGCCCTTGAGTTCCTCTCCGTGATCCATGGGTAAAGTGAGCGGATTTGCGGTCCGTCTGCCGAGAACAAACTCGCCAAACCCGTGGGCTTAGCACATATAGGCGCGGTCCACCCGATGCCCACCTACGAGTACGCTTGTTCTAAGTGCGGTCACCAGTTTGAGCAGTTCCAGTCCATGCGCGACGAGCCGCTTAGGAAATGCCCGAAGTGCAAAAAGCTTGCCCTGAAGCGCCTGATCGGGGGCGGGGCGGGCCTTATCTTCAAGGGCAGCGGGTTTTACATCACCGACTACAAGAACAAGGGCATGGCATCGGCGGCTGCGGCCGAGTCGAAGGGTCCGGCGGCCAAGCCCGCCGAGACCGCGGCCAAGCCCGCTCCCAAGGTGGCCACCCCCTCTCCGAAATAACGACCCCATGATCTCCAAAGTCAAAAAAGCGCAGAAGGGCCCGAGCTGGGTTGAGGTTGGGCTCGGAGCGGCCCTGAGCGTCGTCCTCGGCGTGATCCTGGGCGCCGTTTACCTGGTCACCAAGCCCGTGCAGTCCGTCAAGGACATCCCGAAGGACGCGCCCTCGGGAGCGGTCTACTACATCGAGGGGTCGCGCGACTTCAACAAGGCGTCCGTGATCGAGGAAAAGCGAAAGAGCTTCACCGATGGCGAGTCGATCTCGGTCCAGGAGGGCGAGCTGAACGCCTTCATTGGGAGCGTGGCGAAGCCGGCGGCCTCGGGCAAACCGGGCGACAAGAACGCCCCGCCCGCCGACCAGAAGATGCTCACGCCGGGCACCCTCAACGTGAGGATCCGCAGCGGGTCGATCCAGTTCGCCAACCCCGTCGCCTACAACATCTATGGCTTCGCCGGTTCGATCATCGTGCAGGCCACAGGGACCTTTTCCCGCCACGGCGGAGGCTTTGAATTCGACCCGGAGTCCATCTTCGTCGGGGGATGCCCGATCCAGCACTTCCTGTTCGTGCGCAGCTTCGTCCTGAAGAAGCTCCTTTTCACGCAGCAGGTCCCCGACGACCTTGCGGCCGCCTGGGCCAAGGCCTCCGACGTCACCGTGGTGGGCAACACGCTGCAGGTGAAGATGCCCTAGGCCAAAGAAAAGGCCTAAGCCTTCGTGTCGAAGAGCCTCAAGAGCATCGGTGTCATCTCGTTCCTAACGGTCGTTTCCCGCGTGCTCGCGCTGGTGCGCGATTCGCTCGCGTTCGCGATCTTCGGCTCGGGGTGGCTCTACTCGGCCTTCCTCACGGCGTTCATCCTCCCGAACCTCTTCCGGCGCCTCCTGGCGGAGGGCTCGATGACCGCGGCCTTCGTGCCGACGCTCCAGGAGGAGCTCCACGCCAACGGAAGGCAGGGGACGTTCCAGCTCCTCTCGAAGGTGGCCTCGTGGCTCCTTGTGGCGACGGGCCTTCTGGTCCTCCTGGCGGCAGCGGTCTTTAGCCACTCCCGGCTCATCGCCGGCCACGAGGAGAAGTGGTACGTGGCCGCGGACCTGGCGGTTGTCCTCTTCCCGTACCTTTCGCTCATAAGCCTCGCCGCGGCGTGCAGCGCCGCGCTCAACGTGCACCAGCACTTCGTCGAGCCGGCGCTCTCCCCGATCTGGCTGAACCTGGCGATGATCGCGACCCTGGCGGGCGCGGGCCTGCATTTCGCGCACACGCCGCTTGGCGAGGTCCACTGGCTCTGCGCGGGCGTCCTTGCGGGCGGGTTCCTGCAGATGGCGGTCCCTGCGGCGGTCCTCATATCGATGGGATGGCGTCCCCGGTTCGACCTGGGGCTCTCGCCGCGAGTGCGCGAAATCGCGCTCCTGATGACGCCTGGGATCTTCGGCACGGCGATCTACCAGATCAACTTCTCGGTCTCGCGCTTCATCGCATTCTCGCTCGACGACTCCTCGGCTACCTATCTGTTCAACGTGAACCGGCTGATGGAGTTTCCGATAGGGGTCTTCGCCGTCGCGGTCTCCACCGTCGTCTATCCGCTGATCGCGGCCCACGCCGTCAGGGGCGACTTCCGCTCGATGGCCACCGACTTCCAGAAGGGCATCCGCCTGATCCTGATCATCAACGTCCCCGCGGCCGCGGGCATGGCGCTCATAAGCGAGCCCCTGGTCCGCCTCATCTACCAGCACGGCCATGCGACGGGCGCGGACATCCACCGCATGGCGTTCCTGCTCTCGCTCATGGTGATCGGCCTGCCCTTCTTCTCGGTCGTGAGCCTGACGGTCAGGGCCTTCTACGCCGTCAAGGACACCCGGACGCCGGTCCGCGTGGCCCTGGTCGACTTCGGGATCAACGTCGGGCTCACCCTGATCCTCATCCAATGGTTCGGCGTTGTCGGCATTGTCCTCGCGAGCACGACATCGATTATCGCCCAGACGCTGCTGCTGGGGCGGGCGCTCGTCAGGCGCCTGCCCGAGATGCACCTTGCGCCGCTCGTGCCGAGCCTCCTGAAGGTGTGCGCGGGCACGCTAGCCATGGCCGTGGTCGTCGGGGGCGGCCTGCACGCGCTCCCGGCCCTCGGGGTCGGCTCCCGGGGCTCCGACGTCGCGGCCGTGGCGGTCTTCGTTCCCGTGGGGATAGGCGCCTACGCCCTGGCCCTTTGGCTCCTGCGCATCGAGGGAAGGGACGACCTTGAGGCCATCCTCGCGCGGGTGCCCGTTTTGGGTGGATTTTTGAGGCCCAAGCTTTGACAAATCTCCCGACTGCCACTCGTTCAGATTCCGTACCCATGCCATCCGTACCCGCAGCCGCTGTCACCGAGGCCCTCAATTGGCGCTACGCCACAAAGAAATTCGACCCGTCTAAGAGGATCGCCAAGGAAACCTGGGCGGCCCTCGAGCAGTCGCTCGTCCTCGCCCCGTCCTCCTACGGGCTGCAGCCCTGGAAGTTCTTCGTCGTCGACGACCCCGCCACCCGGGAGCGGCTCTCCGCGGCGTCCTGGGGCCAGCGCCAGCCGGTCGACTGCTCCCATTTCGTGGTCTTCACGGCCCGCAAGAACTATGACGGCGCCGACCTGGAGCGCTTCATCAACCGCAGCGCCGAGGTTCGCAGGGTGTCCCATGAGAGCCTGAAGGGCTACGCCAAGGTCATTTCCGGCAGCCTTGAGCGCGCCCGCAGCGGCGGCGCCCTCGACAGCTGGATGGGCCGCCAGGTGTACATAGCCCTCGGCGAATTCATGACCGCGGCCGCGCTCCTGCGCGTGGACACGTGCCCGATGGAGGGCCTGGACCCGGCCAAGTACGACGAGATCCTGGGCCTGGGCTCGCAGGGCTACGGCACGCTGTGCGCGTGCGCCGCGGGCTACCGCGCGAGCGACGACAGGTACGCCTCGGAGCCCAAGGTCCGCTTCAAGGACTCCGAGGTCCTTGTCCACATTTGAAGCCCCCATTCCAAGGGCGGGCACGATGAAGGCCCTGACGATCGAAGGGATCGGCAAGGTGGCGCTCATGGAGGCGCCGGATCCCGTCGCCGGGGCAGGCGAGGCCGTTGTCGGGCTGCGCGCCGCCGCCCTGAACCACCGAGACGTGTGGATCTTGAAGGGCCAGTACGCGGGCCTGAAGTACCCGTGCATCCCGGGTTCCGACGGGGCCGGCGTCGTCGTCTCGGTGGGTCCGGGCGCCGATGCGTCGTGGGTGGGCCGCGAGGTGATCATCAATCCCGCGTTCAACTGGGGGCCGAGCGGGTCCGCACAGGGGCGCGAGTTTTCAATCCTCGGGCTCCCCCGGGACGGGACGCTGGCCGAGCGGATCGCGGTCCCGGTCGCGCAGCTGGCGCCCAAGCCGGCCCACCTCTCGTGGGAGGAGGCCGCGGCGCTCCCCCTTGCGGGCCTCACGGGTTGGAGGGCCCTCATGGGCCGTGCGCGCCTCGCCGCGGGCGAGCGGGTCCTTGTCACCGGGATCGGCGGAGGCGTGGCGCTTTTTGCGCTCCAGTTCGCGGTCGCGTCGGGGAACGAGGTCTGGGTCACCTCAAGTTCGGATGAGAAGGTGACCCGCGCCGTGGCCTTGGGTGCCAAGGGGGGGTTCAGGTACGACCTCCAGGGGTGGGCGGCCTCCGCCGCGAAGGCGCCCGGACCCTTCGACGTGATCGTGGACAGCGCGGGAGGGCCGGGATTTGGGGACCTGCTCGACGTGGCCGCACCCGGCGGCCGCATCGTCTTCTTCGGCGCCACCCGGGGCAACGCCCCCGACGTTGCCCTGAGGAAGGTCTTCTGGAAGCAGCTCTCGCTGCTCGGGTCGACCATGGGCAGCCCGTCCGACTGGGCGGCCATGACGGAGTTCGTGGGCCGCCACGCGGTGCGGCCCGTCGTGAGCGACGTCTTCCCCATTGCCCGGGGGCCCGAGGCCTTCTCCCTCATGGAGAAGGGCGGCCAGTTCGGGAAGATTGTGTTGCGCCTCTAGGGCGGCCCCCGGGGAAATCCCTTGGCGCGCACTCTTCCGGCTTGGCGCGGGCCCGTTCGCCCGCGATTCTTTCGGTAAATCCTGATGAAACCAGATCCCAGGTTCCACGCGTGCATCATCGCCGGGGGAAGCGGCGAGCGTTTCTGGCCCATGAGCCGCGCGGGCTGCCCGAAGCACCTGCTGCGGCTCTTCTCCGAGCGGACGCTCCTTGAGGAGACGGTCCGCAGGCTCGACGGCGTGGTCCTTCCATCAAACATCTGGATCCTCACCAACCAACTCCAGGTGCCGCTTATCCGCGAGGCGCTCCCGGACTTCCCCGCCGCCCAGATCATCGGCGAGCCGGCGAAGCGGGACACGGCGCCGGCGGCGGCGCTTGCCACGGGCCTAGTGAGGGCGCGCGACCCGGACGGCGTCCTGGCGCTCCTGCCGGCCGACGCCCTGATCAAGGACACAAAGCGCCTGGGGGAGCAGCTCTCGGCGGCCCTCCGGTGGGCCGCAGGGGACCCCTCGGGGAAACCCTCCAGGGACCTGTTCACCTTCGCCGTCCCGCCGACCTACCCGGCGACAGGGTTCGGGTACCTCGAGCTCGGGGAGCCCTTGGCCAAGAGCGCCGACGGCAGCCGGCTCCTGCGCGTGCGCCGCTTCGTCGAGAAGCCCGACATCGAGAAGGCCCGGGATTACCTGGAGAGCGGCCGCTACATGTGGAATGCCGGGATGTTCATCTGGTCGGTCGGAAGCTTCCTGGCCGAGGTCGAGCGCAACGCGCCCGAGCTGGCCGCCTTTGTTAAGGATTTCCCCGGCGGCGACCCCGCCTCTTACCTTGCCGCGCGCTTCCCGTCGCTTCCCAAAATATCCGTGGACTTTGCCGTCCTCGAGAAGGCCGCATCCGTGTCGACCGTCGTGGCGGAGTTCGACTGGGACGACGTGGGCTCGTGGTCCGCGCTCCCGAAGCACCTTCCCTCGGACGCCTCGGGCAACGTCGCCAAGGGCCAGGTCGTGTCGGTGGGCTCCAGCAACACGATCGCCGTGAGCTCCGGCCGGCTGGTGGCCCTCTGCGGGCTCAAGGACATCGTGGTGGTCGAGACGGCCGACGCCGTGCTCGTCTGCCACAAGGATTCCGTCCAGGATATCAAGAGCCTGTTGCCGCTCATCCCCAGGGACTCAGTCTAGGACTCCCAGCGGCCGAGGCCTAACCCCCATGCTACAGTCGCTCCGCATCCGAAACCTGGCGCTCCTGGAGTACGTCTCCGTCGACTTTGACCCCGGATTTGCCGCCGTCACAGGGGAGACGGGCGCTGGGAAAAGCATCCTGATCGGCGCCCTCTCGCTCCTGGCGGGGGAGCGCGCCGACAAGGCCGTCATCCGCCAGGGCGCCCCGGCCTGCGAGGTCGAGGCCTCGCTCCACTTCAGGGATCCAAGCCGGGTGGACGCGCTCCTTGCGGAGCTCGACCTGCCCGCCTGCGAGGAGGGTCTCCTCCTGCTCAAGCGAAGCGTGCCGCGCGAGCGGGCGCCGAAGATAACGGTGAACGGGGGCCTGGCCACGCTCGCGGCGCTGCAGCGCCTCGGGGAACTCTGGATAGATTTTCACGGGCCGAGCGAGCCGAGGCGCCTCCTAAAGGACGCCTGCCAGCTGGAGCTCCTGGACCTCTACGGCCGCGCCGGGCCCGCCCTGGAGGCGTATGGGGCGAACTACCGCGCGTGGTGCGAGCTCCAGGCCGAGAGCGAGCGGATGGCCTCCGAGGCAAGGCTCTCGCCGGACGAGCTCGCCTTCACCGAGGCGCAGCTGGCGAAACTCGACCGGCTGGAGCTCACCGAGGAGGCGATCGCGGCGCTCGAGAGGGATTTCCAGCGGATGAGCCGGGCGCAGGAGATCGCTGCCATCGCCTCGTCGCTTGAGGCGGGCCTGGCGGGCGACGAGGGCGCCGGCGCCCAGGTCGCCTCCCTGGTGCGCGAGGCGCGCCGCCTGGAGGCGGTCGACCCCGCGAGCAAGGAGCTTGCCGACCGCATGACGAGCGTCTCGGCGGAGTTGGGCGACCTCGCCTCGGAATTCGCGAACCTGGCGCACGAGCTCCAGGCCGACCCCGAGGGCCTGGGCCCGCTCGAGGAGCGCATGAACGCCTGGCTGGAGGCGCGCAGGCGCCACGGGCCCGACGTGCGCTCGGTTGCAGCCGCCCGCGAGGCCATGCGGAGGCGCGTCCTGGTGCAGGGCGACATCGAGGGGACCCTAGCGCGCCTCGACCGGCAGATCGAGGCCGCGGCGAGAGAGGCTAGGAAGTCGGCCGCGGCGCTCCGCCTGGTGCGCGAGAAGGCGGCCAAGAGCCTGGCCAAGGTGGCCGCGGCGGGCATCGCCGAACTCGGGTTTGCAAAGGCCGAGTTCAGGATCTCGATCACCGACGGCCCTGGCCTTGGCCCCACCGGGGACTGCGGCTGCGAGTTCCTTTTCTCGCCAAACGTGGGGGAGGCCCCGCTGCCGCTCGGGAAGATTGCCTCCAGCGGCGAGCTTGCGCGGGTCATGCTCGCCCTGAAGGCCGTCCTTGCGGACCTGGACTCGGTCCCGGTGCTCGTGTTTGACGAGGTCGACGCCAACGTGGGCGGGGAGATCGGGAGCGTGGTGGGCGAGCGCATGGCGGAGGTCGCCCGGCGCCACCAGGTGCTCTGCGTGACCCACCTGCCCCAGGTCGCGGCCCAGGCGGCAAGCCACTTCGTGGTCCAAAAGGACCAGACCGGCGAGCGGGCGATCGTCACGATCGAGCCCATCCACGGGGACCGGAGGGCGCGCGTGGCGGAGCTCGCGCGGATGCTTGGCGACCGCAACGCGAAGAGTGCGCTCGCGCACGCGGAGAAGCTCCTGAGAGCCGGCTAGCACCCCGCCATGAAACTCGAGCCCCTGGGTGACGCGGCGGTGGTGGCAACGCTCGGCGAGGCCATCGACCCGGCCACGCTCGTCGCGGTCCTGAACTTCGCGGAGGCTGTGGCGGCGGCCAAGGCGAAGGGCGTCACCGACATCGTGCCCGCCTACGTCTCGGTCACCGTTTTCTACGATTCCTCCCAGCTTTCCGACGGTGCCGAGGGGGCCTATGAGAGCGTGTGCCGCCTGATGGATGCGTGCGCCCTGAAGGCAAAGGCCTCGCCCGGGGTTCTGGGCACCAAGGTGGTGGAGATCCCGGTCTGCTACGGGGACGACTACGGCCCGGACATCGAGCTCGTCGCCGAGCACTGCCGGATAGGCGTTGACGACGTGGTGTCGCTGCACTCGGGCGGGGACTACCTGGTCCACGCGATCGGCTTCACGCCCGGCTTCCCCTACCTGGGCGGACTTCCCGAGGCGCTCAGGATCCCGAGGCGGGACTCGCCGCGCGCGCGCGTCCCCGCGGGTTCCGTGGCCATTGGCGGCTCCCAGACGGGCGTCTACCCCGTGGCCTCCCCGGGCGGCTGGCACATCATCGGCAGGACCCCGGTGCACCTTTTCAGGCCCCACCTCGAGCCCGCTTCGCTCCTAAGGCCCGGGGACCGCGTCCGGTTCAAGCCCATGTCTCCGGGGGATTTCGAACTATGGAGATAAGGGTCATCCACGCCGGCATGCAGACGACGGTCCAGGACCTGGGCCGCCGGGGGCACTTTGCCCAGGGCGTCCCGATCGGTGGGGCGGTCGACCCGATCGCCCTCAGGCTCGCAAACCTCCTGGTCGGAAACGCCGAGGACCTTCCCGCGCTCGAGATCACCCTCACCGCGCCCGAGCTCGAGTTCGAGAAGGACGGTTGGATCGCCGTCTGCGGCGCCCGCTTCGAGGGCATATCCTCATGGAGGCCGATCCGGGTGTACGAGGGCGACCGGCTCAAGTTCGGGAGCCGCATCCAGGGCTGCCGCGCGTACCTCTCCATCTGCGGGGGTTTTGAGGTCGAGCCGATCATGGGGGGCCGCGGCACGTTCCTGCCCGCAGCCTTCGGGGGATTCGAGGGTCGGGCCCTGCGCGACGGCGACCTGATCCGCTCCGTGCCCTCGGAGCGCGTCCTCACGGGGCACTGGAGCATCGACGCGCGGGTGCTGCCGCAGTACTCGCGCGAGCCCACGGTCTCCGTGATCGCGGGCTCCCAGGCCGACGAGTTCGGCGACGCCTTCTACACGGAGCGCTTCGCGGTCACGGCACGCTCGAATCGCATGGGGATACGCCTTGAGGGCCCGACCCTGACGCGGACCTCGGGCACGGAGCTCATCTCCTCGGCCGTGGCGCCCGGAACCGTCCAGGTTCCGCCCGACGGCAACCCGATCGTTCTCATGGCGGACGCCCAGACGCTCGGGGGCTACCCGCGCATCGCACACGTGGCCATGGCCGACATTCCCCTCCTGGCCCAGCTGGCCCCGGGCGACGGCGTCCGGTTCAAGAAGATCACGGTTGCCGAGGCGCACGCCCTGGCCCGGGCCGAGGAGCACCGCCTGGCGCTGCTCCGCCAGGGGCTGGCCGAGAAGATCCGTTCGGCATGAGTCGCGGCGCGACCATCGACCTGAACGCGGACGTGGGGGAGGGGTGCGGGTTCGACGGGGAACTGATCCCGCTCGTCTCCTCGGTGAACATCGCCTGCGGGGCGCACGCGGGCGATGAGGCGACGATGAGGGAGGCGCTTGGACTCGCGCTTCGCTCGGGGGCGGCAATCGGCGCTCACCCCGGGTTTGCGGACCCGGAGAACTTCGGGAGGAGGGAAATCGCGATCGCTCCTCACGATGCGGGCAGGTTGGTGCTTTCCCAGATCGACCGGCTGCGCCGCGTGGCGAAGGGCCTCGGCGCCCGGGTGGGGCACGTGAAGCTCCACGGCGCCCTCTACAACATGGCATCCCGGGATCCCGGGCTCGCGTCTGCGATCGTCGCCGCGCTCGCCGCGGACGCTCGCCAAAACGGTGCCCTGGTCCTTTTCGCGCTGGCGGGCAGCGCGGTTCAAAGGGCCGGCAGGGAAGCGGGCCTAAGCGTCATCGGGGAGGCCTTCGCTGACCGGTCGTACAGGAGCGACGGGTCGCTGCTCCCGAGGTCGGAGGAGGGCGCGGTCATCGAGGATGAGACTGTGGCTGCGAGCCAGGCCCTGCGGATCGCCCGCGAGGGCATTGTGAGGACTCGGGAAGGCGTGGAGGTACGGGTCGATGCGGGGACGCTCTGCATCCACGGCGACAAGCCCGGTTCGGCCGCCTTCGCGCGGAGGATCCGCAGGGAATTCGCTCATGCGGGCATCGTCGTTGGGCGCTGATTTGCGAACTTGAGGTGCAAGGAGGTGCTACAGCTCCCTCCTCGGCAGCACACCTAGGCGTCATAAGTATCTTTAGAATAATTAAATAAGATACATTCATTGGAACTCTCGGCAGTATTTTCTTAATGAGATTGAGATCGGATTTCATTAATTTCTTGATTTTGGAATGGGTGGGGCTTGAGTGGCGAGCACACCTTCCCCCATCCGATGTTGGTCACCATTCCCGATCTCCTAAATCCCGACCAGGTCGCCAGTGCCCGGACAACCCTCGATGCCGCCGAATGGGTCGACGGCCGGCTCACGGCGGGTCCCCAGTCGGCACAGGCCAAGAAAAATTCCCAGATCGCCGAGGGCCACCCGGCCGCACGCGAGGTGGGTGCCCTGATCCTTGACGTCCTCGGGCGCAACCCCCTTTTCCTTTCCGCGGCGCTCCCGCTGCGTGTGTTCCCGCCGCTTTTCAACCGGTACTCCGGGGGGCAGGCGTTTGGCACCCATGTGGACAATGCGATCCGCCAGGTGCCGGGAACTCCCCACCGCATCCGCACCGACCTCTCCGCCACGCTTTTTTTCTCCGGACCGGAGGAGTATGACGGGGGGGAGCTTGTGGTCCAGGACACCTACGGCAGCCACAATGTGAAGCTGCGGCCCGGCTCGCTCGTGCTCTACCCGTCGACGAGCCTGCACCATGTGACCCCGGTGACGCGCGGTGCGCGCCTGTGCTCGTTCTTTTGGATCCAGAGCATGGTCAGGGACGACGGGCAGCGATCGATCCTCTTCGACCTGGACGTGTCCATCCAGAGGCTCAGCCGGGAGATTCCCGGGCACCCCTCGCTGGTCCCGTTCACCGGGGTCTATAACAACCTGCTGCGGCAGTGGACCGAGGTTTGAGCCGCCGGGCCATGGGGAGAAGCCAAACGGGATTATTGCCTGGCCCCGTGACGGCGCCGTCGCCCGTGGAGCACGCCCGGTGGCACCGTGCGGGGTGCGCCTGGACGGACCGGGGCTCGGCCCTCCTGGGCCGCGGCACCCCGGACATGATTGCTGCCTCGGTCGGCTGCCACAGGCGGGCAGTCGCGGTCCTGCGCAAATTGCCCTTCCAGGAGCGCGCGGACTACCTGGCCGACCTCGGCGCCGCCTGTGTGAACCTGGGCTGCTCCCTCCAGGCCGCGGGCGGACGGGAGTCGCTTGGGGACGCGGTGGAGGCCTTCGACAAGGCGATCGAGCTCCTTGGCGGATTGCCCATCGGCGGCGAACCGAGGTTCCGGCACAACCTGGCTGCCGCCTGGATGAACAGGGCCGATGCCCTCGCCCAGAGGGACTCGGTCCCTGACAGGGAGGGTGCCCTCGTCTCCTACGGGCGCTGCATCGGCCTCGCTCGGGAGCTGCCGCTGGACGAAAAGGCCTCGTTTAGGATCCTGCTCTCAAGCTGTTTCATCAACCAGGGGAACCTCCACCAGCGCCTGGGCCAATTCTCGGACTCGATGGGTGCCTACGGCGAGGCGGTCGCGGCGCTGGGGCCCCTGCCCGGGGCAGGCCACCGGATGTCCTGCCACCTCGCCGCGACGGCATGGACCAACCGCGGGGAGGTCCTGCTCCGCGAGGCAGGGCCCGGCGCGTGCGAGGAGGCTGTCCATGCGGCGAGGACGGCGCTCTCCCATGTGAATGGCCGCCGCCTTGGAGGGACTGCGGAAGCCCTGCTCGGGGTGCAGGCGCTTCGCGTCATGGCAAGCGCCCTTGAATCCCTTCTCGGCCCCGGCGGCCCGCGGTTCGCCGACCGCCTCGCCGAATTGACGGATGTCGCCGAGCGCGGGATGGAGCTTGCCCTGGCGGGACGGGAGGCGGCCCCCGGGACTTTCGACCGGCATTTCGCATGGTTCTATTGCCTCGGGGGACGGGTCTATGGGCGATACCAGCCGCAGTTCCTCGCGGAATTCCTCCGGGAGGGCATCGCACGGCGCCCCGGCCGCGACTCCCCAGCTTTCGCTGACGAGCTGCGAGCCGTCGCGGCGCGCGCGACCCGACAGGCGCTCGGGCGCCTAAATTCCAGCAGGATCATTGTCGGCGGCACCCTCCATGCCGAGCAGCTCCTCGGCACGGTGTGCCGCCTGCGCGACGCCTCGGCCGAATTTGAGCGATGAGCAACCCAGGCACAACGAACCCCTTCCCAGGAATGGAACCGGCCGCGCGGCTCGCCGCCGCCGGCCTCACCTTCGCGGGTATCCTTGCGGGCGCCGCCCGGGGTAACCCGGCCGCACAGCCCGGGGACGGGACCCAGGCGCCGCAGTCGGACTCCGTCACCAGCCTTCCCGCGGTCGAGGTCACGGGGACCGTCTCCAGCCTGCCCCACGACGTGCCGCAGTCGACGGCGACCGTCGGGCAGGCCGAGGTCGCGGAGCAGGGGATAAGCAGCATGCAGGACGTGCTCCGCAATGTCCCGGGGATCACCATAAACGCCGGAGAGGGCGGGGCGCACGGCGACTCGGTCAACCTGAGGGGCATCTCGGTTCCGGACAGCTTCTTCGTGGACGGGGTGCGCGACATCGGCCTCTACCAGAGGGACACCTTTGACGACGAGGCGGTCGAGGTGCTGCTTGGCCCCTCGTCCGTCCTCTTCGGGCGCGGCTCGACTGCCGGGGTCATCAACCAGGTGACCAAGCAGCCCATGCTAGCGACGATGGAGTCCGCCAGCCTCGAGGTGGGCACCGCCTCGACCGAGCGGGCCACGGCTGACCTGAACTGGTCCGCGGGCGACCACACCGCCGTCCGGCTCAACCTCATGGACCAGCAGTCGGGCGTGGCGGACCGCGACGACGTCAAGAATGCACGAAGCGGCGTCGCCCTGGCGGCCGCGTTCGGCATCGGGACCGCGGACACCCTCACGCTGAGCTACCTTCACCAGTACGAGAGCGACCTGCCCGACTACGGCATCCCGTTCATCGACGGGTCCCCGGCGCACGTGAACCGCCGCAACTACTACGGGCTCGTGAACTACGACCGGACCCGGAACACGGTGGACCTAGGGACGGCGCGCTTCGAGCACAAGTTCAACGACCACGTCTCCCTCATCGATTCCCTCCGCTACGGCCATTACGGCTTCGAGTACCTGCTGAGCGCCCCGCACCTGGACGACGACTACACCGAGCCTCCCCCGCCCGGGACGCCCCTCTCGGACATTGTTATCTACCGCGACCAGCCGAGCAGCGCAGGGACGGAGCAGGAGCTGGTCAACAGCACCGACCTCACCGCAAAGTTAAAGACGGGACCCTTCTCGCACACGCTCATCGCCGGGGTCGAGCTAAGCCGCGAGAGGGCGGACATCACCCGGTACGTGAACGGCGTCGACACGATCCCGCCGACCTCGCTCCTTGACCCTTACCCCTATTACTCGCCCCCCACGCCCCTCGACGTCGACACGCTTCCGCGGATCTACGGCAGCGACGTGAGCCTTAACGTGATGGACCGGATCAGGCTCGCGTCCCAGTGGGACCTGGACGGCGGGATCCGCTATGACCGCTTCAACTCGCATTTCAGCGAGGACGTGACGGGGAGCGCCTTCTCGCGCGACGACACCGAGGTGAGCCCCCGCGCGGCTCTCGTTTACAGGCCCGAGGCCTGGGAGAGCTTTTATGCCTCCTACGGCGAATCCTACAACCCGGCGATCGAATACCTGACCCTCGCGCCCACCAGCGGGAGCCTCTCCCCGGAGAAGGACTTCACGACCGAGGTCGGAGCGAAGCTGGAATTCCTCGACGGCTCGCTCAGCGTCACCGGGGCCCTGTTTGACACGCTCCTTGAGAACGCCCGCCTCGCGGACCCGGGCGACCCGACGGTCCAGCAGATGCCCTTCGACCAGCGGGTGCTGGGCGCCGAGGTGGGCGTGTCCGGCCACCTCGCGCGATCCCTGGAGCTAAAGGCCGCGTACACCCACCTCGACGACCGGATCTCGGAGTCGACCGACCCCTTGGCTGTGGGAAACCGGGTGCCGAACATCCCTACCGACTCGCTTAACCTGTGGTCCACGTGGGAGCCGGGCGGGGGATGGAAGGCCGGGGCGGGGGCGACCTGCATGAGCGGCCGGTATGCGGACACCTACAACACGGCGAGCGTCCCGAGCTACGTGCTGTTCAACGCCATGGTCTCCTACCGCGTGAACGCTCACCTCGAGTTCCAGGTGAACCTGAACAATGTCGCCGACAAGCTCTACTACAACAGCGTGTACTACTCGGCCGTCGACGAGAGCCACGCCGTTCCGGGACCCGGCCGCACGCTGCTTGTTACGGCAAACGTCCGGTTCTAGGCGCCCCGGGGTGTTGTCCCCGGCACTCCTCCTGGAAACAGTTGCGCGGGGAGCCCGCTTTGGGTAGAGGGTTTCCCCTGCTCGGCTGTCGTATCCTCTGATGAAGCTGTGTCCTCGCCTTGCGATCGTCCGCGCCGGCCTCCTGGTCGCCGGCTTCCTTGCGTTCGCGGACGCGGCCCGCGCCCAGGCTCCGGTCATCACGACCCAGCCCGCGAGCCAGAGCGTCGACATCGGAACGACCGCCACCCTGTCGGTTGTCGCGACCAACGCCACCGGCTACCAGTGGTACCAGGGCACGACAGCCCTGACGGATGGGGGTGACCTCTCCGGCAGCCTGACCGCCACCCTCACGATAACAAACGCCCAGGCCGCCGACAGCGGCAACTTTACCGTGGTCGTCTCGAACGCCTCCGGGTACGTGACCTCTTCCGCAGCCACCTTCACGGCCGCGGTCCTCCACGCCCCGACAATTACGAGCCCGTTGACACTTAGCGTCATCCCGCAGGTGCCATTTACCTACACGATCGCGGCGACCGACCTTCCCACGTCCTTCGGGGCGACGGTGCCGGCCGGCCTCGCCTTCGACGCCGCGACCGGCACCCTCTCGGGCGCCTTCGCCGCCGCAGGCACAACCACCGTGCCCATCTCCGCCGGCAATTCCTTCGGCACCACGAATGCCTCGCTGGTCATCACGGCCGCCCCGCCGCCCACCAAATACGCCTATTCGCTCGTTTCCAACTATGGCGCTCCATCCCCCACGGGACTCGCCTTCGTCCCGAGCGTCGGGGTGTTCGCGTCGTACACGTCGCTCGACTACGTGGCCTCCGGGTCCGGCGTCGCGGTCGGCGCCTCCGGGGAGGTGGGCAGCACCGACGGGCCCGCCGCCAGCGCCCGCTTCTTCCATCCGACCGGCCTTGCGGCGGACGCCGCCGGCAACCTCTACATCGCCGACACCGGCAACGACACGATCCGGGTCTACAGCGGTGGAAACGTGACGACGCTCGCCGGCAGCCCGCAGGCAACGGGTGCGGTTGACGCGACCGGGTCCGCAGCGCGCTTCAATGGGCCCACGGCCCTCGCGGTCGGGTCGGACGGCACGGTCTACGTGGCCGACACCGGCAACAACACCATCCGCAAGATCACGACCGGCGGGGTCGTGACGACGCTGGCGGGAACTGCCGGCCAGACCGGCAGCGCGAACGGCACCGGCGGCGCGGCCCAATTCAATTCGCCCTCGGGGATCGCGGTGGATGGCGCCGGGAACGTCTACGTCGGCGACAGCGGCAACAATGCGATACGCAAGGTGACGCCGGCCGGCGCGGTCACGACCCTGGCCACCGTTGCCGGGGCCGGGAGCCTCGCAATCGACGCGTCCGGCAACCTCTACGCCAGCTCCTCCTCGGTGGTTGAGGTCTCCCCTGGCGGCACGGTAACCCCCCTGGGCCCCTTCGTGCCGGCCGTCACGCTTGTGAACAATGGCTTCAGCCCTTACGTCCAGTCCGGGTTCCCCCAGCAGACCACCGAGGCGCCGCTGAGCGGCCTCGCGGTTGACGGCCAGGACAATGTCTATTTTGTCAACAGCCCGGCCGGAGGCGCGAACAACGGGATCATGGAGCTGCAGCCGTTCGTTCTCCTGTCGGTGGTTTCCAATCCTGTTAACCAGCAGGTCTTCGTCGGCGACTCGGCTCCCATGACCTTCGCGGTCACCGGCACCAATCCCCAGTACGTGTGGTTTCCCATATCCTTTCCCATCTCGGGAGGCAGCCCAGAGAACGGTGTGATCGTGGCCGCCACGAGCACCTTCGACCCGCCGACGTCCTTGGACGGTACCTATTCAGAGAACGGAATCGGCGACTCCGGCGATTACGCGGTGATCGCGTACAATGCGGGAAGCTTCGTCAAAGCCTCGGCCTCGGTCGAACTGTTGGAGACGCCCAGCGTCCTCCTGAGCGGAACGATCGCCGTCGGCCAGCCTGCCACCCTAACGTGCTATGTCAGTGCGGAGCGGGAGTCAGGCCCGCCGGCCACGGGCCTCTCCTACCAGTGGACGAAGAACGGCACCGCAATCCCGGGCGCCACGGGCCCGACACTCACCTTCGCTTCGCTCGCCCTGACCGACGCCGGCCAGTACCAGGTGACGGTGGCGACGTCGAGCGGCGACATGCGCCCCGCCTACAACGGCGCGGTCATCAACTTTACGACCAACAATCCCGTCGTGACGACGCCGCCCGTCTCGCAGACCGTCTACCCGGGCGGCCCCGCGACCTTCACGGTCGCCGCAACCGGGGCGAACCTCACCTACCAGTGGCTCCTCGACGGGGTCGCGATCCCGGGGGCGACCAGCGCGACCTACACGATCCCGGCGGCCGCGGTCGCGAATGCCGGCAGCTACTCCGTCAGCGTGAGCCAGTACGGCGAGGTCACGACGACCGCGCCGGTGACGCTCGACGTCAACACGACGCGGCTCATCAACCTGTCGGCGCGCGGCTCGGCCGGCAGCGGCGCCGGCGCGCTGATCGTCGGATTCGTGACGTCGGGTCCGGATCCCATGGAACTCCTCCTGCGCGGGATCGGCCCGGGCCTCACCTCCTTCGGAGTCGCCGACGTCCTGGCACAGCCGCAGCTCAACCTTTACAGCTCCACGGGAACCCTGCTTGCGACGAACGCCGGCTGGGGAGGCGACGCGGACCTGGCCGCCGCCTTCTCCGCCGTGGGCGCCTTTTCGCTGTCGACCAGCTCGGCTGATTCCGCGCTCCTGCTCCCCGAGACGGGCGGAGCGTACACGGCGCAGGTCGCGGGGCTGAACGGCGGCACGGGCAACGCCCTGGCGGAGATCTATGACGCCGACACCGGCAGCCCCGCGCAGCACCTCATCAACCTCTCCGCGCGCGGCGAGGTCGGAACGGGCGCGGCGATCCTGATCGGCGGCTTCGTCGTCACCGGCAACGCCTCGGAGACCGTGCTTGTCCGCGGAGTCGGTCCGGGACTCGGCGCCTTCGGGCTCACGGGGCTCCTTGCCAATCCCGTCCTCACGGTCCTCGACTCGACCGGCAAGGTGGTCGCGTCAAACACCGTGTGGGGCGGCACGGCCGCCCTCACCTCGGTCTTCTCCCAGGTCTGCGCCTTCCCGCTTGCGGCCGACTCCCTCGACTCGGCGCTCCTTGTCACGCTTCCGCCCGGTGCCTACACGGCGCAGCTTAGCGGGGCGAACTCCACGACGGGCCTCGGACTCCTCGAGATCTACGAGGTGCGCTAGGCGAACCTGAAGACGGCCACGTCGCCGTCCTGGAAGACGTATTCCTTGCCCTCGAGCCGGTACTTGCCCGCCTCGCGCGCCGCGGCGACGCTGCCGAGCTTCGAAAGGTCGGAGTAGGAGACCACCTCCGCCTTGATGAAGCCCTTCTCAAAGTCGGTGTGGATGACGCCTGCGGCCTGGGGCGCCTTCCAGCCCTTCTTGACGGTCCAGGCGCGGACCTCCTTCTCGCCGGCGGTGAAGTAGGTCTGCAGCCCCAGGAGGGCGTAGGTCGCCCTTATCAGGGAAGAGACACCCGAGTCGTCGACCCCCAGGTCCTTCAGGAATTCCTTGGCCTCCTCCGGGGCCAGGTCGATCAGCTCGGCCTCGATCCGCGCGCTGATCGGCACGTACGCGGCGTCATGGTGGGCGCGCACGAACTCGGCGACCTTCTGGACGAAGGGATTCTCCTCGGCCTTGGCCAGGTCGCCCTCGGCGACGTTGCAGGCGTAGATCACGGGCTTTGCCGTCAGAAGCTGGAAGAGCTTCAGGAGCTTCACCTCGTCCTCGGAGGCCGGGAGGATGTTCGCGGGCTTGTTCGAGTTGAGGTGCGGGATCAGGCGCTCCATCAGGACCACCTCGGCCTGGGCCTCCTTGTCGCCGCTCTTCGCCTTCTTCTGGGTCTTGTCCATGCGCTTCTGGACGGCGTCCAGGTCGGAGAGGACAAGCTCCGTCGTCACGACCTCGATGTCGCGCACCGGATCGACCGAGCCCATCGTGTGGACGACGTCGGGGTCCTCGAAGCAGCGCACCACGTGCACGATCGCGTCCACCTCGCGGATGTTCGCGAGGAACTGGTTGCCCAGGCCCTCGCCCTTGCTGGCGCCGGCCACCAGGCCCGCGATGTCCACGAATTCGATGGCCGCCGGGATCACGACGCCGGTCTTTGCGATCTTCTGGAGGACCGCCAGGCGCTCGTCGGGCACCGTCACGACACCCACGTTCGGGTCGATCGTGCAGAACGGGTAGTTGGCCGCCTCCGCCTTTCGCGAGCGCGTAAGGGCGTTAAAGAGGGTGGACTTGCCCACGTTGGGAAGCCCGACAATGCCTGCTTTGAGCATGGAGGGTCGACGTTCTTAGCCGCGGGGGCCGCGGTCAATGGCAAAGGGCCCCGGGCGCCCTCAATTGGCCGCGGGCCAGACGAGGTCCATGAACGCGTCCGAGGCGAAAGGCGGGGGGTCGCTGAGGGACTTGGCCAGGGAGAGCCACTCCACGGGGACGGGATTGTGGTAGGCGTCGCCCTGGAGCGACCCGGTCGGGTCGCCCCCGGCGACCGTGCCGGAGAAGCCGAGGATCACGGGCCCCCCTTGGACGTCGAACGGTTTCACGGCCTCGACGAGCCGCCTCAGGGGTTCCAGTTCCGGCGAATCCCCCGGCCGCCTTGACGAGAGGAGCCAGACCCGGCTGCGGTTGCCGGGCCTGACGATGACCACGATGTGGAGGATCTCCGGGGTCGTTGAGCCCACAAAGAAGTTGTGCGCGGCCTCCGTGACCCGCGCCACGTACGCCGACACCGCCTCGGCGGGGGGCATCCGCTTGATCAGAACATCCCTCGACTGGTAGGAGGCCAGGCGCTTCATCTCGTAGCCGTTCGAGACGTCGACCGGCCCAAAGTTAAATTCCTGGGCGGCCGTTGTCGCGACGGCCGCCCCCTTGAGCGTTCCGGGCCTGAACCTCCACTGAGCCATCGCCTCGAGAGCGGCCTTGGTCAGGCGCGGGTCGGAGGCCTTCACGACCACGGGGTCCGCGACTAGGCCCTTGTCCGAGACGATGTAGACAATGAGGACATAGCCGCCGAGGAGGTGACCCGGCTCGAACAGGGGCGACGCCGGCATCTGGCCCGCCACCGGCAGGGGCTCCGCGTAGCCCTCGGACTGGCGGGTGTCCACGACCGTGTACCGGGCTCCGTAGGCCGCCTTGATCTGGCGGTCGAGCACCACCCCTCCGTCGCCTTCCATGTTGTTGTAGACAATGGGCTTGTCCTCTGCACCGCAGGGGTTTGCAAGGCAAAGGAGCGCAAGGAGGGCCGCGAGGTGGAATATAGGCTTCAGGAAGGAAGGGCCCGGGAGGGAGGCTCCCAAGGGCTTGCGGCCAATGATCATCGCCCCCGGTTTCGTTACAACACCGATGAGGAGGGAGACGGCGCGGCTCGGGGCCTTCCCTCTCGGGTCGTAGCGCTTGACAAGCTCCGCACGCACAGGTGTTATCAGCCCCTTTTCCAAGTGGAACACACGCGATAACTTTCCTTCATGGCACTCAAAATCCGCCTCTCCCGCATCGGCTCCACCCACCAGCCGCACTACCGCATCGTTGTCGCAGAGACCCGCTCGCGCCGTGACGGCGACGCCGTCGAGACCGTGGGCACGTACGACCCCCGCACGAAGGGCCAGCAGGTCAACATCAGGCTCGACCGCGTCGACTACTGGATCGGGAAGGGCGCCAAGCCGAGCGACACGCTCCACTCCATCATCAAGCGCGCCCGCCGCGGCGCCACTGCGGCCCCCGCCGCCGCAGCCACCCCCGAGGCAGCCGCGCCGTCGGCCACCTGAGGCCCGCCGGTCTCCGGGGAGAGAAAAGGGGCACCATGCCCCGCATCGACGTACTGACCCTTTTCCCGAGGATGCTCGACGGCTTCCTCGCCGAGAGCATCCTGGGCAAGGGTCTCGAGAGGGACCTGCTTTCCGTGGCGGTGCACGACCTGCGCGCCTGGACGACCGACAAGCACCGCACGGCCGATGACCGGCCCTTTGGGGGCGGCGCCGGGATGGTGATGAAGGCCGAGCCGGTCGTGGCCGCCATCGAGGCGCTCCAGAGCCCGGGCTGCCGCAGGATTTACCTGACCCCCGACGGCGTCCCGTTCTCGACGGAGATCGCCTCGCGCCTCGCCCAGGAGCGCCACCTGGTCCTCCTGAGCGGCCACTACGAGGGGATAGACCAGAGGATACGCGACACGGTGATCGACATGGAGCTGAGCATTGGGGACTACGTGCTCACCAATGGCGCCCTGGCGGCCGCCGTTGTCATCGACGCGCTCAGCCGTTTCATCCCGGGAGTCCTGGGCGAGGAAAAGTCGTTGACGCACGAATCTTTCACCGGCAAGTTGCTCGACTTTCCTCAATACACGCGTCCCGCCGAATTTCGGGGCATGTCCGTGCCGGAAGTCCTCCTTTCCGGCAACCATGCCGAGATAGAAAAATGGCGAGCCGCCCGTGCCTTGGAAAAGACGAAAAAAGTCAGGCCCGATCTTCTCAAGTAACTTTCAATCAAACACAAACAAGGCAACAGCCATGAACCCGATC